>Ga0302242_1002951_pt1 | contig 10205 bp, 7 predicted proteins | sample AAG_UR_Lys_MG_FD_193510 | JGI IMG/M metagenome (GOLD analysis project Ga0302242, IMG submission 193510) | Enriched activated sludge microbial communities from anaerobic digester in WTTP, New Holstein, Wisconsin, United States - AAG_UR_Lys | ecosystem: Engineered > Bioreactor > Anaerobic >... | reverse complement strand
GTCTTTTTCTGAGAGTCTCTCAACTCTTTTATACTTTCATCAGTCTTCTTCTGAGCTTCTACAAGTTCCTTAACAGTTTCATCGGTCTTTTTTTGAGCTTCTACAAGTTCCTTCTGAGAATCTCTCAACTCTTTTATACTTTCATCAGTCTTCTTCTGAGAATCTCTCAACTCTTTTATACTTTCATCAGTATTCTTCTGGGCTACAATCAATTTTCCCATATTAACAGAGAGATCACTTACTATATCCTTTAATTCTTTAAATTCTACCTTTGTTACAGATTCTTCACGATTTCTCTCTATCTCTTCTATCAAATCATATAATACAACTTTTAAGGAAGGATCAAGACTGTCAAGTTTTCTTATTAAACTTATACTTGGCATAACTATCGCCTCCAGGAAATTACCATCTCCTTAAATTATAACATGTATTACAGGGGAAATAAATAATAAAAAAGCAGAAATGTTAGATTGTAATGTCAGGATATCTACAAATCGGAAATACACCCACTGGAATCCTAACAGAATTAGAAGACACATGGTTTTATGTTTCATTGCTTTTTTAATAGAGAGAACCATTGAGATAGAATTGAAAAGAGCTTCTATTGATTATTCAACTACAAAAATTATTCTGATTTAGCAAAAAAGGTATTTCATAATTTTATAAGAAATATATTCTACTGGAGGAGTGTAAATGGAACAAAGTCCCTGGGCAGTAAGAAAAAGTATATTAACTTTAAAATTATTTTTCTAAAATTTGTTGGAAATTTACACAAAATCTTTATTTTTAGAGATATATGTAGATAAAAATGACTACAGAATATATTAAAAAACAAATAAAAATCATCCCACGAATTCCTCTGGAAGGAAATATTGATATTACTTATAGATGTAATAATAAATGCCTTCACTGCTGGATAAGAACCGAAGCAGATTATAAAGAACAGGAACTTTCCTTTGAAGAAATAACACATATAGTTGATGAAGCCAGGAAAACTGGTTGCCGCCAGTGGTCTATTTCCGGGGGAGAACCTATGTTAAGAGAGGATTTCACTGAAATCTTCGATTATATTACACGAAACTGCAGAACCTATTCCATTAATACAAATGGAACTCTTATTACTCCAGAAATAGCCTGTCTTATGAAAAGAAAGGGCAATAAAATGATTGCCCTCTATGGCGCAAGTCAGAAAGTGCATGACCATATCACAGGAAAGCCGGGATCCTTTGAAGCCACTATGAGAGGGTTTTCGTATCTTAAAGAAGCCGGTGCAGGTTTTACTGTTCAGTTAGTTCTTATGAGAGATAACTATCATGAGTTTAAAGATATGATAAAACTTGCAGACTCTCTGAGTCCTTATTATCGTATAGGAGCCTCATGGCTGTACCTTACCAGGTGCAGAGATAAAGAGAGAAATAAAGAAATTATAAAACAGAGGCTTTCTCCTGAAGAAGTAATAAAACTTGATGAACCTGATATATTTTACGAAGAAAATTATAAAAAAAATGGTGACTGCCAGATATTACAAGATGATTTTCTATTTGCTTCCTGTATAGGAAATAGAAAAGATTTTCATATAGATCCTTATGGAAAGATGTCTTTTTGCTGTTATGTTGTAGAACCTTCTATGAGATATGATTTAAAAAATGGAACTTTTGAAGACTGCTGGGAAAATTTTATTCCTTCTTTATGGAATAAAGTACAAGGCGGAGAAGAGTACAGGAAAAATTGCGGCTCCTGTGAGTTAAGAGAAAGTTGTAAGTGGTGTCCTGTTTACGGTTATCTTGAACATGGAAGATATTCTGCCAAGGTGAAATATCTCTGTGAAGTAGCCAGAGAAAATCAAAAGTTTAAGGAGGAATGGATGAAGAATAACAGGAGGTACTATAGGTGTGCTGATATTACCATACAGGTAGATTCAGAACTTCCCATAAATAAAGATACTTTCCACGCTAAAATTAAAGCTTTTGAAGTAAATGGACCGGGTAAAGAAAATATTTTCATAAAACATCATTTTTATCTTCCTGATATTAAAGAAAAGGATCTTGAGAAAGAGTATTACAGAAAACCGCCATGGGCAATATATAAAAAGGGCGGTAACTGGATATATCTTGGTATATCAAATATAGAAGGAGACAACTCTCTTCGGCAGGTAGCAGTCTTTAATAATGATTATACCAGAGGTAACATATATAATCCAAATAAAGAGATGTTTTATTGTATGAAAAATAGTGGTTCTATAGCTTTTTTCCCATCAGATCAACTTCTTCTGGCAAGAGTAATGGCAAACCGAAATGGCTTCTATCTTCACTCTGCAGGAGTAATACTGGATAAAAAGGGATTACTTTTTGCCGGTCCCTCTACTGCAGGAAAATCCACTATGGTTAAAATGTTAAAAGGAAGAGCAGAAATCCTCTGTGACGACAGAATAATTATAAGAAGATGGTCTGAGGGATTTAAAATCTATGGCACCTGGAGTCACGGTGAAGTACCTGATGTATCCCCTAATTCTGCTCCTCTCAGGGTTATTTTCTTTCTTGAGAAATCTAAAGAAAACAAAATCATTCCTCTTAAAGATAAGAAAGAAATTACAAAAAGGCTTCTTCTCAATCTTATAAGGCCCTTTGTCACTGTAGACTGGTGGGAGAAAACCCTCACAGTTTTAGAGAAGGCTTCTCTTGAAGTTCCCTGTTATATCCTCAAATTCGATAAAAGCGGAAAGATTATTAAACTCCTGGAGGAACTTTAATGTAACAGGTTTTAGTGTAACAAAAATTTACAGAGAGTAAAGAAGGATTTAATGTTTCTATAAGAATTTATATATAGATGCTTTTTATAAAAAAGTCTATATCAGAGATTTTTCATCATATAAGAGAAAATATTGTATTTAGTAGTAAACATATAAAGAAAGAGGTCCTTAACAAAATGAATTTAAATTCTCCAATTTCAAAAAACAATAAACACTTAAAAAAATGGGTACCTCCACAGCTAACTATATTGATAAAAGCGGACTCAGGCAGATGTGAGAGTGTGCTGGTTACTTGTAAATCTACAACCGCTAACTCTCCTAGAGGCCCTTACAATCATAATAATAGGTGTATATTTTTCTGTTTTAATACTTGGACATGTAGCGAAACAACAATAATATCTTAAGGTATAAAGGATTATTATAACTTAATTCTCCTATTGTAACAACAAGCATTATTTTATACCATTTCGCTATCAAGTGTATTAAATTCAGCATTGAGACTTATTACCTGTCTTTCCATCTTAACTCTACTGATATGAGTATAAATAATTAATATGTTAAAATTCTGTAAGCCAGAGAGTATACGGGTTTCCTTCTTCTCACTTCTCACTTTTCCCTTGTAAAAGACACCTTTTTTCTATTATACTATGATTATTCTGATTTAGAAAAAAAGGTATTTCATAATTTCACAAGAAATATATTCTACCAGAGGAGTATAAATGGAACAAAGTCCCTATGCAGTAAAAAAGAGTATATATGAGGTAAAACTCTGGGAAGGAGATAAACCTCTTCTTTCGAGTCTTAATATTGAACTTACTGAAAGATGTAACAATAAGTGTATCCACTGTTATATAAATCTTCCGAAAGATGATAAAGAAGCTCAAAAAAAGGAAATGACAGGAAAAGAGATAAAAAAGATACTGAAAGAAGCGGCACTTCTCGGATGTATGCAGATAATGTTTACAGGGGGAGAACCTCTTTTAAGGGAAGATTTTGATGAACTTTACATATTTACAAGGAAACTGGGGATAAAGGTTTTTATTTTTACAAATGCTACTCTTATTGATGAAAAGAGAGCTGAACTTTTCTCAAAGATACCTCCCGGGGAAAAGATTGAGATTACAATCTACGGAATGAAGAAAAGGTCTTATGAGGCAGTTACGAGAAATCCCGGGTCTTTTGAGTCTGCTATGAAGGGGGTAAATCTGCTTCTACAAAAAAAAGTGCCTTTTGTCGTAAAAGGGGCTATTCTTCCTCAGAATAAGGAGGAAATAGAAGAGTTTGAAGAATGGGCGAAGACTATTCCCTGGATGGATAAACCGCCGGGATATGCTATGTTTTTTGATCTGAGAGGAAGAAGGGATAAACAGAAGGATCTTATAAAAAAAGTAAGACTGAGTCCGCAGGAAGGATTAGATATTATTACCAGGAAAAGAAAAGAGTATATTAAAGAAATGAAGGAATTTTGCGGAAAATTTATGAAGCCTTCAGGAGATAAGATCTTTTCCTGCGGTGCAGGTACAGGAGGAGGAACTGTTGATTCTTACGGGAAATTTCAGCTCTGTATGTTGCTTCGCCATCCTGATACGGTTTATGATTTAAAAAAGGGAAGCCTTAAGGATGGTATAGAGAATTTCTTTGTGAAAATAAGGGAAATAAAAGCTACAAATAGTGATTATCTTAATAGATGCGGGAAATGCTTTTTAAAGGGACTCTGCGAACAATGTCCCGGGAAATCCTGGTCTGAACATGGGAGTCTTGACACTCCTGTGGAATATCTCTGTGAGATAGCACATAAACAGGCGGAATTTCTGGGATTGCTGGAAGAAGGAGAGAAGGCCTGGGAAGTAGTGGAGTGGAAGGAAAGGTTAGATCGATTGACTGGAAAAGAAAAATCAGATAACTCGACTTTGGCCGTTTTATAAATTAGACTTTACTTATTTATTCCTTTATAATAACAAGGCTTTTTAGAGTAATCTTGGGAGGATTTATTTATACTCAGAAGAACAGGGCAAACAAAAAGCCATATTTACTTTACATAACGAGGAGAAAACAATCTATGGAGCAAAAGATAAATATCAAAAACACATACTGCCAGTCTGAAGATGTGGTGGCAAGGGAAATACACGGGGAATTTATTATTATCCCCATAACATCAGGGATAGGAGATTTAGAAGATGAACTCTATACCCTTAATGAGACAGGAAAAAATATATGGGACAGACTGGACGGTAAGAAGAGTTTAAAGGAAATCGCAATGGAATTGAGTAAAGAATTCGACGCCCCGTTGGAAGAGATAGAAAAGGATGTGGCAGGCCTTACAGAAGAACTTCTTGTAAGGAGAATTGTCCTTGAAGTCTGATAAGGAACTTCATCTTTACGGTCAGGATTTACTGGAACTTCTCTGTGCTGTCCTTTCTAAAGGAGCAGGTTTCAGATTTCAGGCAAAAGGCTTCAGTATGTCTCCTTTTATAAAAGACGGAGATGTTATAACAATATCCCCTGTTAAAGGAACTGTAAGCCAAATAGTTCCTTTCATACATCCTGAAGGGAAAAATCTTCGTGTTCACAGGATTGTCTGGAAAACCCGTGGAAAATTTCTTATAAAAGGTGATCACTGTAACGAATCAGATGGTCTTATCCCTGAGGAGAATATACTGGGACATGTGGAGAAAATAGAAAGAAATGGGAAAAATATCAGATTCGGTCTTGGAAAGGAACGGCACCTTATAGCCTGGTTAAGCAGGAAAAGGATTTTAAATATAATGCTTTTTTTAGGACGACTACTCATACCTTCTTTTATAAGGAGAAGAATATTATGAAGACAAATTTTATCACTTCAAAACCTCTTCCGGCATTTGAACTGTGGGAGAAAACTAAAGATAAAAGCCCCCTTTATTCTTTTGAGATGGAAATTACTGAAAGGTGCAATAATGACTGCACACACTGCTATATAAATCTTCCTGCCGGAGATAATGAGGCAAAAAGAAAAGAACTTTCTTTAAAAGGATTTAAACCCATAGTGGATGAAGCGGTAGAAATGGGAGCTATGTGGTGTCTTCTTACAGGAGGAGAACCACTTTTAAGAGAGGATTTCTTTGATATCTATCTTTATCTCAAGAAAAAGGGACTTTTAATTTCAGTTTTTACTAATGCCACCCTTATTACAGAGGAACATATAAAGTTTTTTAAAAAATATCCTCCCAGGGATATAGAGGTTACAGTTTACGGCGTAACGGAAAAAACTTATGAGAAAGTTACCAGAAGGACCGGTACATTTAAGCTGTTTATGAAAGGCCTTGAGAGGGTCCTTAAAAATAATATTAAAGTAAGATTTAAAGCTATGGCTTTAAGATCAAATGTTCACGAACTGCCTGAAATTGCCCGTTTCTGCAGAGAGAGAACAAAGGATTATTTTCGTTTTGATCCCTTTTTGCATCTCAGATATGACAGAAATGAAAAGAGAAATAAAGAGATTATTTCTGAAAGGCTTTCCCCGAAAGAAATAATAGAAATAGAAAAAAATGACTCTGAACGATTTGATTCTCTGAAAAAAAGTTGTGATAAGCTCATAATGCCTTCTGCCTGTGAGAAAACCTGTAATCATCTGTTTTACTGTGGAGCAGGACAGGGAAGTTTTAACATCAGCTCTGACGGAATTTTTCGTCTCTGCTCTTCCCTCTTTCATCCTTCCTGTGTTTATGATCTTAAAAGGGGTTCTCTAAAAGATGCCTGGTATAATTTTGTGCCGAAAGTAAGAGAATTCCGATCAGATTCCAAAGAATTTCTTGAAAGGTGCCACATATGCCCCCTGATAAACCTCTGTATCTGGTGTCCTGCCCATGCTCACCTTGAAACAGGTGAAATGGATAGGTATGTAGAATACTTCTGCTCTGTAGCACAAAGTAGAGAAAAGATGCTTACAGAAAAATTATGAAGAAATTCCTGAAAACTTATAGAAAATTTAATTACCATACCTATCTTTACCCCTTCTGGAAGGAGGCAATCCTTTTATTAGCTTTAAGCGGTCTTACTATGGGACTGAGTCTTGTTAATCCCTATCTGACAAAACTCGTTGTAGACAGGGCTTACGAGAGTAAAGACTTAAAACTTTTCATAACTCTTGTAATAATAGGAGGAGTTCTTTTTATATTAAATAATGCCATAGGAGGCATAAGCGGTTATTTAAACACCTATATAAGGATAAAGATAAAATTCAGTCTTACTGTGAAGATCTTTAAAAAACTCCAGGCTCTTCCCTACAATTACTTTCAGAACAGTACCACAGGGCAGAGTCTCTATAAATTTAATTATGATATTGAAAATATAGCTAACCTTATTTCCGGTGTAATTCCTCAGATCGTCTTTACCTTAATAAAAACCTTTATTGTCTTAATTATTATCTTCTTTTTAAACTGGAAACTGGCTTCAGTGGCACTTATTTTAATGCCTCCTGTATATTATATAACCTATTATTTTAATAAAAAGCTGGAGAAGAAATGGAAAAACTGGATAGAAAGTAATCAGAAGGTCTTTGGAATGCTCCAGGAAATCCTCACACATATACATCTTATAAAAGCCTTCGGAAAAGAAAGGGAACATAAGAGAAAATATATAGGTAATCTTATTGAGAGTATAAGATATAATCTTGAAAGCCAGAAATGGCAGTCTGTGATTTCCTTTATAAATATGTTAATCTGCAGACTTGTTCTCGGAATAATACTCTTCTACGGAGGCTATGAGGTAATAAAAGGTGAACTCCTACTGGGAAGCCTTATAGCCATAGGGCTTTATTTAAATCAGCTTTCAGGTCTTCAGAATTCTTTTACCTATTTAATTCAAAATATTGTATTAAATTATATTTCCTGTGAACGACTTGATGGCATATTAAACGCGGAAATTGAAAAAGAAAAAAATACCGTCTCATTAAAAAACTGTGAAGGTCATATAGAATTTAAAAAGGTAACCTTCTCTTATGAAGAAGAAAAACCCCTTCTGGATAATCTGAGTTTCTCCATACCTGCCGGGTCTTTTGCAGGACTTGTAGGACCTTCGGGATGCGGAAAAACTACTATGGTCAATTTGATCTTAAGACTTTATAATATAGAAAAAGGTAAAATTCTTCTGGATGGATATAATAATGTAAGTAAAAGTGATCTTTTCAGACATACGGGAGTAGCTCTTCAGGATCCATTTTTATGGAATGATACGGTAGAGAATAATATAAAATACGGTAACAGTGATGCCACAGATGAGGAAGTAAGAGAGGCAGCAAAAATTGCCTGTGTAGAGGACTTTATACATCAACTTCCGAAAGGATATAATACGGTTATAGGAGAAAATGCATCTAAAATATCTGAAGGACAGAAACAGAGGATTTCCATAGCAAGAGCAATTATAAAAAAACCGAAGATACTCATTCTGGACGAAGGCCTTTCTTCCGTAGACTCTGAAACTGAAGATAAAATAGTAAGAAATTTAAGGAGTTTTTTGAAAGACTCCACTATAATAATTATATCCCATAGACTTTCTACTATGAAAAGAGTGGATACAATCTATTTCCTTGTAAATCCCGGGGAAATAGTCAAAGGTTCCCATAGAGAACTGTTAAAAAACAATGTAAGGTATCAGACCTATCTTAATATAGCCTGGGAACAGGGTATGGGAGGAACAGGAGAGGAGGAAATCTATGGCAGTATTCTGTGAAAAATGTGGTTGCGAAAATAATGATACTGCCCGATTCTGTAATGGTTAAGTATCCTATGAAGAAGGAAGAGAAGTAACAGGATTAACACTTCCCACCTTTAATCCCGGGAACCTTTGTTGCAATAATCTTATAAAATTTAACATACCTTTTAACTTTCCTCCTGGAGGAGGCATAGCCCGAAAATAAACATAAGGATCAATATTTAAATTTCTTAATTGAACCATATGGACAGGATTTTCCTCTAAAAAATTAAAAAGAGCTTCTATTTCTTCTTCTCTATCGGTAAAACCCGGCATAACAAGAAGATTAAGAGAAACAAAAATTCCGGATTCTTTTGCTAAATTTATAGCAGTCTTTACATCCTTAAAGGAATAGGTCTGAGGAAGAAAATAAGTCATATAATTATTCTCTATAGCACTGTTAAGGCCTATTCTTATACTGTCAAGACCTGCTCTGATTGCTTCCTTTATAACTTCCGGTCTGCTTCCATTGGTATTTAAATGTATGGTGCCTCTATCAGTATAATTTCTGATAGCCTTTATAGAAGACACAAGAAGATCTCCTTTTAGAGTGGGTTCTCCTTCACATCCCTGGCCGAAGCTCAATATGGCTTCAGAGGCATTCTGCAGATGCTTTACCCCTGCAGAAAGTATTTCATCAATAGAAGGAGTAAAGGCTATCCTTTCCTGAGGGGAAGTATTCTTTTTCTGAAAGGATATACACCCCAGGCAGGCCGCATTACATCCTGAAGAAAGAGGAATTCCTCCTTCCCACCGACAATAAAAGATATTTTGAGCATTATAACATTGATAGAACAGAGCACAATGAGAAAGATGACGGATAAGACGATTAAATGGTTCTTTTTTAAGCCTTTCTTCTATTTTTATTTTCAAATCATCAGTGTTGTACTTAAGGGGATTCCACTTTTCAGACTTTTCAGTCTCATGGGCAGCCACATAGAAACTGTTCCCTTTAAAAGCAACACAGGTGTAAGCAAATAAAGGAAGAGTCCTTACTCTTTTTCTTTCTTTATAAGCAGGAAGAAGAAGTCTCGTATAGCCGTTTGGCAGTAATGCACTTACAGAAGAAACATACCCTCTTACATAGGGGAACTTCTTAAAAACCTTTAATTTCTCTTCACAATTTCCCAGAGGAAAACGTTCAGGCATTAAATTTAAGCAGGTTCCGAAAGGTAAGGGTATCATCTCGGAGTTAAAGCACTTACGATAATCTCTACCATCAAAACCAAGGGCTTCTATATTCGGACTGTCATAAACCTGTCCGAGGTTATCAGAATAAACCAGATGAAACATAATTACATAGTGATGCGTAATGCGTGATGTATGACGGATCAATTAATTGCATCATAAATACATAGTAATGTTATTAATCTTTTCACTTCCCACTCCTACCTGCTCATAGAAAGGGCTTCCCTTGTAATAGTTTTCAAAAACTCTGCATTATGTCGTGACTTTCTGGTGCGATCAATAAGTAATTCCGTCATCTCTGTAGCATCAAAAACAGCAAAGGCTCTTCGGAGAAGCCATATCTTCTGCAGATCTGTTTCAGAAAGAAGAAGTTCCTCATGACGTGTTCCAGACTTCTTGAGATCAATAGCAGGAAATATTCTCTTTTCTGCAAGTTTCCTGGAAAGTTCCAGTTCCATATTACCTGTGCCTTTAAATTCTTCGTAAATTACATCATCCATCTTACTTCCTGTTTCTATAAGAGCAGTTGCTATTATGGTAA
>Ga0302242_1002947_pt1 | contig 10214 bp, 6 predicted proteins | sample AAG_UR_Lys_MG_FD_193510 | JGI IMG/M metagenome (GOLD analysis project Ga0302242, IMG submission 193510) | Enriched activated sludge microbial communities from anaerobic digester in WTTP, New Holstein, Wisconsin, United States - AAG_UR_Lys | ecosystem: Engineered > Bioreactor > Anaerobic >... | reverse complement strand
GTTGCGCAGGACCACGAACTTGCCTTCGCGATGCGACGGCACCGGCTGTTCGCGCAGCTCCGTGAAGTACAGCGGGCAGTAGTCGACGAAGCGAAATTCCATACGCCCTCCAGAACAGCCGCCCCGTCCGATTGCCGTCCGACCGATTCGTTCGGTTCGCACTCCCAGCCCACCCGATCACGACTTCCCCTGGTGGATGGTTCTTCACTTCGTTGTCGATTACCTGCCTGCCGAAGCCCGCCGCTTTCGATCGCCAGGATCGGCTCGACGGTCATAGCCAGACGATGCCCCGTTCAAACTTCTCCAACTCTGCCTTATGTTCCGGCCTGAGTATCCCTGAGTACAGCAGGATCTTGAGGTTGTTGCTGTGCCAGTTTCTCTTCAGCCTTCGCCTTGCCCTCTTTCAGTCTCTTGATCGTGTCTTTTACTCGGTCGGCGAGAACTTCAAGCAACTCGATCGCGTCGGCATAGCGTTCCGGAATACCGTCGTACTCCAGCGAGTTCTTCGCAATCTCAAGCAGCGCTATGGTCGTAAAGCTGCACCAGGCATCGTCGCAGTGTCTGAGCCATGCCGCCGCGTGGCGATTGATGTCGTCGAGAACATCGGGCAGGTTGTCCGGGACCTTTGGTCGCCGGCCTGGACGCTTCGGCGGCTCCGGCATCCCGTGTTCTAACAACAAAGCCTCGTACTCGGCGGCTTCTTTTGCCTTCTTCTTTGCCATTGTCGTCTCCCTGTGTTTGAGGTCCGTTTCTTCCTCGTCTTCGTTCTACTCGGCCTCCGAGCGGTGGACCCGCTCCGCCCGTTCATCTACGTCCGCATGACCGCCGCTGCCGCGCGGGCCGCCAGGGCGGTGGAAGTCGGCTCGCAGGAGCTTTCCCGCCTCCAGGGCGGCGTGAATGGCGGCGTCCAAAGCCGCTTGGTAGCGATTGGCTTCTGGCTCGGGCATGGTTGCGATTTTGGGGGGCAATGTCTCAATCCCCCGCTATGACTGTGGTTTCCCTCCGTTCGGTCTGCACACGAGCAGACGGCTTCGCGGCCGATTCTATCTGGGCAGCGGGGTAAGGGCTACAAGGTGCCGGCCGTTCCTACGCAGGAACTGGGGCTGGCGGCTATTCTCGTAAAACACGCCGGGCCATCGAATTGGGCGTTTTTTCTGAAATGGGGGGGTGTGGATGATGAAACGCGGTTCGGGTAGACTGGCGCCGGCTTGGACGTCGTCCGGGCGCGGATTGGAGGGCCATCACGATGGTGTGACTGCCGGGAGCCGACATGTCCGAAACAGCAACACTGCCCAGTCCGGGGCAAATCGTCCGCGTGCGGCAACGCCTGTACCTGGTGGAGCAGACGGTCCCGCCGGTCAGGGCGGCCGATAGCAGCCTGGTATGCATGTCGTGCGTTGATGACGACGCCCAGGGACAGCCGCTCGAAGTACTTTGGGAAAGAGAGATCGCCCCGACGATCATCACCGGCGAGGAATGGGACGCCATCGCCCGTCGTGGGTTCGACGCCCCCAAGCTGTTTTCTGCCTACCTGAACACCCTGCGGTGGAACTGCGTCACTGCCACCGACCCACGGCTGTTCCAATCCCCGTTTCGGGCTGGCATCCGGCTGGACGCTTATCAGCTTGAACCCTTACGGAAGGCCCTGCTCCTGCCGCGGGTGAACCTGTTTATCGCCGATGACGTGGGTCTGGGGAAGACGATCGAGGCGTTGCTGATCGCTTGCGAATTGCTGCTGCGGAAGAAGGTCAAGGAGATCATCGTCGCCTGCCCACCGTCGATGCTCCTCCAGTGGCGGGACGAGATGGAGCAGCGATTCGGCCTGACCTTCGAGATCCTCGACAAGGCGTACATGGCGCGAGTTCGCCGGGAACGAGGCTACGGCGTCAATCCCTGGAGCACTCACCCCCGCTTTCTGATCTCGCATCGCCTGCTGATCGACGAAGCCTACACCAATCCACTCCTGGATTGGTTGGGCACCTTCCGCAGCGGGACGCTGTTGATTTTCGACGAGGCCCATCACGCCGCCCCGTCCAGTGGCCAGAAATACGCGATCGACTCGCAGATCACCAAGGCGATCCGGGAATTGGCCCCGCGGTTCGAGCACCGGCTGTTCCTGTCAGCCACGCCGCACAACGGCCACTCCAACAGCTTCTCGGCCCTGTTGGAAATCCTTGATCCGCAGCGATTCTGCCGCGGTGTGCCCGTTACGAAGAAGATGTTGGACGACGTGATGGTCCGCCGCTTGAAGGAAGACATCCGCGAAGTCGTCGGCGGGTTCGCCAAGCGGACCGTCGTGCAACTCGACATCGACGGTCTGCCGGCCGACGCTCCCGAACTCCGCCTGTCAGCCCTGCTCGATCAGTACCGCACGCTCCGCGAACAGCGGCTTTCCGGCGAAACCAAACGGAAGCAGGCGGCTGCCGGGCTGTTGGTCAGCGGCTTGCAGCAGCGGCTATTGTCGTCCATTGAAGCCTTTGCCCGAACGCTGAAGGTCCATCGCCGAACGGTTCAACGCCAGTGGGAGCAGACAACGGCGGCAGCATCGGACACTGCCGACCGCCGCCGAGCCAAAGCTGCGTCGTCCCCGCACATTCCAATGCTAGCCGCCGAGCGTACGGCCGCCGCTGACTATGCCCATCGGCAGCATCGCGGAGAATCCGCCCAGTCCGCCGGCCCAGCCCCACTCCAGGCCGTCCAACTGGACCTGCTGTCCGAAGGCGTCGGCGCTGACGACGATCGCGCAAGTCTCCCCGAAGACGAGCTGCGCGCCGAAGAAGAGGCTCAGATTGAAGCCGTTTCGGCGGCGACGATCGGTCCCTTGGCCGACGCCAGCGCCCGAGCCCAGTTCGCCCGCGAAGAGAAGCTGTTGGGCGAGATGACCGAAATTGCCGAGCAGGCCCGCGGCCAGCCCGATGCCCGTGTCAAGCTGGTGATTCGCTGGATACAGCAGAACATGTGTCCGGACCTGCCCAAGGCCGGCGCCGAATGGAACGACATCCGCGTCATCTTCTTCACCGAATACGATGACTCGAAACGCTATTTGCACCAGCAACTGCTGTCGGCCATCGAACGCACTGACCAAGGCGACCAACGGATCGCCATTTTTCATGGCCCAACCCCGGCCGATGAGCGGGAGGAGATCAAGCAGGCGTTCAACGGCGATCCGGCTAAGTACCCGGTGCGCATCCTGATCGCCACTGACGCTGCCCGGGAAGGCCTGAACCTCCAAAACCACTGCTGGAACCTGTTCCATTTCGACGTGCCCTGGAATCCCAGCCGGATGGAACAGCGCAACGGCCGCATCGACCGCAAGCTCCAGCCGAAGCCGGAAGTCTTTTGTCACTACTTTGTCTATCGGCAGCGTCCCGAAGACCGCATCCTCCGTTGCCTGGTACGGAAAACGGAGCGGATCAAGCAGGAATTGGGTAGCCTGGCCCAAGTGATCGACGCCCGGCTGGCCGACTCGCTGAAACTCGGCATCCGCCGCAGCCAGATCGACGAAATGGAGAGGGAAATCGACTCAGCCGACCTGGACGTCGACCGGCGCCGCATGGTCGAAGACGAACTGGAGGCGGCACGTGAACGCCAGGACGGTTTGCGCGAGCAGATCGACCGGCTCCGCACGCGATTGGGCGAGTCACAGAAGAGCATCGGGCTCGACCATGATCATTTTCGGTTAGCGATCTCCAGTGCCCTGGAGCTGATGGGAGCGCAGCCGCTCATGCCCGTCGATGGCCATGACGGCGGCCCGCCACGCTGTGTATTCCCCGCCCTGGACCAACGGGAAGGCGCCGATCCCACCTGGGCGGACACCATGGACGCCCTGCGGGCTCCAAAGCCCCGAGACCAGAAACGGTGGGAATGGCGTCGTACTTCGCCAATCCGGCCAGTGGTGTTCGAGGATCAAGGCACGATGGATGACCGCGTAGTCCACCTCCACTTGGCGCATCGGGTCGTCCAACGGCTCCTTGGCAGATTCATCGCTCAGGGATTTGTGCATCACGACTTGTCCAGGGCATGTTTGGCGCAGACTTCCGACGCCATCCCGCGTGTGATCCTCTTAGGTCGGCTCTGCCTGTACGGTCCCGGCGCCGCCCGGCTGCACGAGGAGCTGATTCCGGTCACGGCTCGCTGGACCGATCCCAAGCTCCGCAAGGGCTCGCTGACGCCTTACGCTCGGGACGCCGAAACCAAGACCCTTGATCTTTTGGAAGACTCCCTACGTGTTAAGGGCGGCCGTGTTGTGACCGATGAAGTCCAGAAACAGCTTCAGTCCTGCGCTCCGCGGGATGTCCAGGAGCTTCTTTCCCACCTGCAAGCCCGCGGCGAGCAGTACGCCGAAGACGCAAAGAAGAAGCTCGCCGCACGTGCCGAGGCCGAGGCCAAGGCGATGCGCGAGATTCTCGAAACCCAGCAGAAGCACATTCGGGACACCGCTGCGGTGTATGCCAAGAACGATTCCAAACAGTTGAAGTTGCGTTTCGGCCTCGACGAACCGACCGACGAGGAAGAACGCCGGCAACTGGAGGCCAACAAGCGGCACTGGGCCAAACGTCTGACGATGATCGACGAGGAACTGAAGACGGAGCCGGTCCGCATCCGCGAAGTCTACGACGTGAAGGCCACACGGATCGAGCCGATCGGTCTGGTCTACCTCTGGCCGGTGACAGGAATAGGCAGTGGCAGTTGTCAGTTGTCAGTGGGCGGTGGGCGGTGGGCGGTGGGCAAGGTAGAATAACGTTCGGGTTTCGCATGTCCAATTGGTCGATGAGGAGCCAGTCATGAGTGTGATCGAAACGCTTCCGGCGCCGGAACTGCGGTTCGCCGTTCCCGCGGACGACAAGTGGGAGCGGGAACGCCAGGCATTTGATCGGATGTTGCCCGACTTGCTCGCCACGCACCGCGACCAGTTCGTAGCGATTCACCGGGGGCAAGTCGTTGCCAGCGGTCCCGATAAGATCGCGGTCGCTTTGCAGGCGTACCGTGAGCACGGGCAGATCCCCATCTACGTCGGCCTTGTGTCGGACCAACCGCCGTCCCCCGCACGGCTTCCTTCACCGCGGACTCCCGCGATTTGATAGGCTCCCATGCGTTACAAGTACAATCGGCAGATCACGCCGCCCGCGCCGTTCGTGCATGTCCGTGCCGCCGCTCCGGCATCCGGAAATGCCGTGGAACAAATCGCCGCGCAGTTAGACAGTGCCGCCGACCGCTCGGTCATTCCCTGGGCCGTTGTCGAAGCCCTTCGGCTTCCCCAGTTGGACGAACTGCCGGCGTTGGGATTCGGTGGGCACCTGGTTTCTGTTCCGACGTTTCTGGTCCAGCTGACCGTGCGCAGCTTGACGCCGATCACGGTCGAGGCTTTCGCCAGCCGTGAAGAGCCCTACATCTTGCTGGGGCGCGATGTCCTGAATCACTTCCGTGTCTTGCTCGACGGGCCAAACCTCGTGCTGGAAATGGACTAGAGCCCCCGCTTACTTGGACGAGTTCGAACGGATGGCCGCCAGAGATCCTGAAGTCATCGCCCATCTGGAGTGGATCGGCTACGTACAGCCGGTCGGCCTGGTCGTTTCCATCCCGGCGCTAACGTCGGCCCAGGCGTACGTGAACCGCAACATCGCCCCGCAGCAGCAGAGGCTCTTGGCCTGCCTGCCTCGCGATGCCCATGATGAGCCAATCCCCCAAATCACCGACGTTCCGGCCTTCACGCAAACGGTCCTCGGCTGGGAACCCAGCGACCTGGTGCCGGTCGATGGAAACGATCCGCAGACCGATTCCCTGATTGTCGCGTTGCCCGAATACAACGACACGCTGAAGCCTACCTACGCCGTCAAGGAAATCGAACCCCAAGATGCCGGCAACCCTTGGCTGATGCTCGTCCAGGTGATCCCCACCGGCGTCGACTTCGACAAGATCGCCACCGCGGATTCGCGGCAGTGGCAGGCCACGCCGCACCATCGCTTCGAGCGGCTGCTGCGCGAGACGGAAGTGCCGATCGGGCTGCTGGTCAACGGCACTCATCTGCGGCTGGTCTACGCCCCGCGCGGCGAAACCAGCGGCTACGCCACGTTTCCCGTGGCCCACATGACCCAGGTGGCCGGTCGGCCGATCTTCGCCGCGCTGCACATGCTGCTGTGCGCCGAGCGGGTCTTTGGTTTCGGCTTGGCCAATCCCGAAAAACAGTGTTTGGCGGGCATCCTGGCGGACAGTCGCAAATACCAAAATGTCGTTTCCACGCAGCTTGCCGAGCAGGTGCTGGCCGCCCTGTACGAGCTGGTCCGCGGTTTCCAGGGGGCGGACGACCAGCGCCACGGCGAGCTGCTGCGCGAGATTCTGGCCGACGACCCGAACCACGTCTACGCCGGACTGTTGACCGTGCTGATGCGGCTGGTGTTCGTGCTGTACGCCGAAGACCGGGATCTGTTGTCCAACGATCCGGTGTACGGCAACTTCTACTCGGTTACGGGGCTGTTCGAGCGGTTGCGGGCCGACGCCGGCCGTCACCCGGACACGATGGACCAGCGGTACGGGGCCTGGGCGCAGCTCCTGACCCTGTTCCGTCTGATCTACGAGGGCGGCAGCCATGCTGGCCTGAGCATCCCGGCTCGACACGGCTATCTGTTCGACCCCGACCGGTTCAACTTCTTGGAGGGCAGGACGTCAGTGGTCAGTCGTCAGTTGTCAGTCGCGGGGACCACTGACAACTGCCCGCTGACCACTGACAACTGCCTTCCCCCCGTCTCCGATGGCGTGATCTACCGCGTACTGAACAACCTGTTGATCCTGGACGGCGAGCGGCTGAGCTACCGCACGCTGGACGTCGAACAGATCGGCAGCGTCTACGAGACGATGATGGGGTTCAACCTGAGTGTGGCCGAAGGCCTGTCGATCGCCATCAAGCCCACCAAGTCCCACGGTGCCCCGACTACGATCAACCTGGAGGCCCTGCTGGCTGCCAAGCCCGCGGATCGAGCCAAGTGGCTGGTCGAGCAAACGGGCCAGAAAGTCACCGGGCAAGCCTTGGACGCCCTGAAGAAAGCCGACAGCGTCGACGGGTTGCTTGCCGCCCTGGAAAAGAAGATCGCCTGGCACGCCACGCCGAGCGTCGTGCCCAAGGCGGCGATGGTCCTGCAGCCGTCCGACGAGCGCCGTCGCAGCGGCTCGCATTACACGCCCCGCTCGCTGACGGAACCGATTGTCCGTACCACCGTGAAACCCGTCTTGGACCGGTTGAGGACGTCCGTTGTCAGTGGTCAGTCGTCAGTTGAGAAGCCTGCCACTTCTCACGGACAACGGACAAGGGACAACTGCCCAACGCCGCAACAACTGCTGGACTTGAAAATCTGCGACCCGGCGATGGGCTCCGGCGCGTTTCTCGTCGAAACCTGTCGGCAGCTTGGCGACGAGCTGGTCAAGGCGTGGCACGTTCATGACCAAGTGCCCAAGCTGCCGCCTGACGAGGACGAGGTTCTACACGCCCGGCGCGTGATCGCCCAGCGTTGTCTGTACGGCGTCGACAAGAATCCGATGGCCGTGGACCTGGCGAAACTTTCGCTCTGGCTGGCGACCCTGGCCAAGGGCCATCCGTTTACGTTCCTGGACCATGCCCTGCGTCCCGGCGATTCGCTGGTGGGGCTGACCCAGGAACAGATCGCCGGTTTCCATTGGTCGCCGAAGAAGCAACGAGACCTGTTCCGCAAACAGATCGAAGACCGGATGAAGCGCGTCACTCGATACCGCCAGGAAATCCTGGCCGCGCGGGACCAGGCGCCGTACGAGCAGCTTAGGGGTCGGCTGGACTTGGCCGACGAACAACTTGCGTTGGCCCGACTAGCGGGCAACGTGATTGTCTCGGCATTCTTCGCCGCCGACACCGATCGCAAGCGACAAGCCCGGCTCGACGAGCTGGAAGTCCAGATGACTGCATATCTGTCGCCGCAAGGAAAGATGGAAGATCGGCAACCCTTGGCCGCGGCCGTGAAGAACCTCCTGACCGGCGAGCGGCCGATCCAGCCGTTCCACTGGTGGATCGAGTTTCCGGAAGTATTCTCGCGGGAGAACGGCGGTTTTGATGCGATCGTCGGGAACCCGCCGTTCGCGGGAAGAACCACGCTCAGCGAGGCCAACCGTTCAGGATATATCGACTGGCTGAAGACAATTCACGAGGAGTCGCACGGTAACGCCGACTTGGTCGCACACTTCTTTCGCCGCGGATTTGATTTACTCCGGGATCGAGGGGCCTTCGGCCTGATCGCCACCAATACGATCGGCCAGGGGGACACGCGCTCCACCGGCCTGCGCTGGATCTGCAACCACGGCGCGACCATCTACGAGGCAACCCGCCGCATGAAGTGGCCCGGCCTCGCCGCGGTGGTCGTCAGCGTGGTCCACATCCGCAAGGGGCCGGTCCCCGGACCGTACCTCCTCGACGGCCGCCCCGTCCCCCTCATCACCGCCTACATCTTCCACGCCGGCAGTCACGACGACCCGGAGAAACTCCTGGCGAACGCCGGCAAAAGTTTTCAGGGCTCAGTTGTGGTGGGCATGGGTTTCACCTTCGACGACACCGACAATGACGGTGCGGCCAGTCCGCTCGCCGAGATGGAGCGACTGATCGCCCAAGACTCTCGCAACGCCGAGCGGATCTTCCCGTACATCGGCGGCGAGGAGGTCAACAACTCCCCCACTCACGCCCACCACCGCTACATCATCAACTTTGGCGAGATGAGCGAGGAGGAAGCGCGGCGCTGGCCAGAATTGATGAAAGTAATCGAGGAACGAGTCAAGCCCGAGCGAGAAGCAAGCCTGAAAACCTGGAGCAAGGATAAGGCAAAACGTGCTGAATTGTGGTGGCAGTACTCACGAAACGCGAAAGATCTGCACGACGCCATCCACGGCCTCGATCGCGTGCTGGTGATCTCGCGTGTCGGGCAGCAAGGCGCATTTGCGTTTCTCCCCGCTGGCATGGTCTATTCCGAAGCAACCATCGTCTTCGCCGATTCGACGTACCGCTTCTTCACCCTCCTCCAATCCCGTCCCCACGAAGTCTGGGCCCGGTTCTTCGCCTCATCGATGAAGGACGACCTGCGTTACACCCCCTCGGACTGCTTCGAGACATTCCCCTTTCCGCGTGGGGCGTTGGAAGTGGGGAGCGGGGAGAACGAACCCGGCGGTTCCCCCCACACACCACCCTCCACCCTCCACGCGCTCGAATCCGCCGGCCAGGCGTACTACGACTTCCGCGCCGCCCTGATGGTCCGCAACAACGAGGGGCTGACGAAGACCTACAACCGCTTCCATGACCCGACCGAGACTTCTCCCGACATCGTCAAGCTCCGCGAGCTGCACGCCGCGATGGACCGGGCCGTCCTGGAAGCCTACGGATGGCACGATCTCGCGGAAACCGCCACCTGCGAGTTCCTGCTGGACTACGAAGACGAGGAAGACGACGAAGACGGCAAGACCAGTCGGCGAAAAAAGCCCTGGCGTTACCGCTGGCCCGACGACTTTCACGACGAAGTCCTCGCCCGCCTCCTGGCCCTCAACCAGGAGCGCGCTCAGCAGGAAGCCCTTGCCGGCAAGGCGGCCGAAGCCAAGCCGGCCACTAGGAAACGGGCACCACGAAAGGGCAAAGCCGGCGATGACGACCGACCGTTGTTCAGGTGACGAAAGCAGTCAGTTGTCAGTTGTCAGTTGTCAGTGGTCAGTGGTCAGTGGTCAGTTGTCAGTGGTCAGTGGTCAGTTGTCAGTTGTCAGTGGTCAGTTGCGGAAACCGCGAATTGAGACAAACGGACTAATGGGCAATAGACAATCGATGGGTTCTGTAGATGCTGGCGGAAGAATTGATCGCCGAGGACGGACCGCCCAACCGACGGCTCGCCCGTCGCATCGGCGGACCGGCTGCTGGGCGATATGTGCAACGTGATCGAGGCAGCCCGTCCGCGGGTGGCACGCACGATGAACTCGGAGATGGTTGCGCTGGCTCGGGAGACGCAAGACCAGTTGCCCGTCCCGCGCCTGGCAACGCCCGAAAAGCCGCCGTCCGTCAAGTCGCGGAAACGCGACAGAGCTGACCACTGACGACAGACCACAGACCACTGCCAACTGACCACTGCCAACTGACGACTGACGACTGACGACTGACGACTGACGACTGACAACTGACAACTGACAACTGACACCCCCATGCAATCCGGCGTCCGCGACATCGC
>Ga0302242_1002934_pt1 | contig 10251 bp, 8 predicted proteins | sample AAG_UR_Lys_MG_FD_193510 | JGI IMG/M metagenome (GOLD analysis project Ga0302242, IMG submission 193510) | Enriched activated sludge microbial communities from anaerobic digester in WTTP, New Holstein, Wisconsin, United States - AAG_UR_Lys | ecosystem: Engineered > Bioreactor > Anaerobic >... | reverse complement strand
TTCCCTTCGCCAAGCGGACGCAGGCCTTTGGCGGCAATCAACTGGCCGCCGGAGCGTTCGAGGACATGAAGCGGCACCTGGCGGACGCCGGCTACCTGGAGTTGGCCGGGCGTGCGTATCGCCTCGGCCGGACGCTGCGTTTCGACGCCCAAGCCGAGAAGTTCGCCGGCGATCCCGGCGCCGACCATCTGCTGACCCGGCCCTACCGCGGAGCCTTTCTGATGCCGGAGCAAGTCTGATCGCGAAAAAAGATCGGGAAAAATTGCCCGGTGCGCGGGCATGGTCGGGCGCCGAGACCATCACGGCATCGTCCGGCGGATGGCCTCCAAGCAGGCCGTGCCGGTTCGCTCCTCGGGAAGCAAGTAACAACCCTCCGTCCATTCGTTCCACGCATTGATGAGCACGGCGAAGGGCTGGCGCGGGTCGCGTTCGACGTGCTGGGCGGCTTCACGCAACAGCTGCTCGAACCGATCGGGCGTATTGCCGACCACGACGGGCACGTAAGGGTACTCGAGCCTCCCGGAAGTCGGTGCCACCGGAAACGGCCAAGGCACGTCCTTGGCGCAGCGTGGCGTAACATCCCAGCCGGTCGTGACCACCGGCAAGTCGACCAGCGGCGCGGTCGTCATCCGCTGCCAGTGGTCCCGATGCGCTTGCATGATATCCTCGTAGCGTTCGGTGAGGTCGGAGCCGGCTTTGCCGGCCGTGTGTACGTTGTATCGGCTCGTGCTCTGAAACCCCGCATCCTTGAGCACCGCCGCCGCCTTCGGATCGGCGACCATGCCGTTCCAGTGGATCGGCGGCAACCCGGCCTGGCGCAGCCGGTCATCCACTTTCTGCAACACCTGGCGGGTCTCTTCCGGCCCCCCAAGTTCCTGGACGAACCTCGTCGGCTGGAAGATGCTGAAGAAGAGCCGGCCCTCCACCCGCCAATAGTTCGGCTGCCGAAAGTAGTGCTCGACACAATAGTCCATCACGCGCTGCAAGTCGCGCGGCGAGTGACGCGAGGGCAGCCAGACGGTTCGCTCCTTGCCGAACTCCGGACAGAACTGGTCCCTGCGGTCATGGTTGGCCCACATCAAGGCGAACTTCATGCGGTCGCGATTGGCGGCTCGCAGGAATCCCTGCTCCAGGGCCTCCTGCATGTTCTGCACGCCGCTGTACCAGTACCAGTCATACAGGAATACGTCGATGCCGTGTTCGGCCGCCAGATCGATCTCCCGTGCACACCATTTCGGGTCGCTGTCGTCGAAGCAGCCCCAGGAGGGCTTCAGCGGCTGGTGATGTCCGGGAAACCGCGGGACCGCCGCCTTCAAGCCTTCCCATTCGCTCCAGCCCTCGCCTTTTCACGCGCTGCCGTGATCGTAGTTGTGCCAGTGAGGGTAATACACGGCCACCACCTCGGGGCGCCGCTTGCCGTTTTCCTCAGCAGCCTGGAGTGACCAAGCGCCGCCTAAAATCGTCAGGCCAACGGACCATGCGAAGATGCTCGTTTGCATCCCACGGAGCCGCAGACAACGATGGATGCGAGTCATGACATTGATCTCCTGTTACTGGCGCGCCAACGCAGGCCGGCGCCGGCGAGCCGATCAGCACGCCGACCGCAGGTCACCATTTTCTTCACGCAGGCTGGGCCCCGCAACCCGGCATGCGCGCGACGTGTGCATCTTGCCGACGAAGGGCCTCTCAGGGCTCCGTTTCCGCTGCCCGCACCGGGACGCCATCCACTCCGGGGCGGGCGAGGACGAAAATACCGTCCTGAGCCCATTGTTGCCGATACCCTGCTCGTCGGGCATCCGCCAAGATGAATTCCATTTTGTCAAGCGACTGTTGGAAACGCTCGCAGGTGTCCACCACGACCCAATCGAAGACCTCCGTGCCGCTTCGGCCGGAACCAGCCTCGGCACACAACGCGTTCCAGCGGGCGACGGCCTGCTCGACGGTCTCCAGGCGGCGGACATTCAACAAATGCGCGGCGACGCGACCGCTGGCCACGACGCTGGACTGTTCTGAATTCACCCGCGCCACGATCTCGTTCAACGCCCGGTGACTGGCGGTTCCAGAGCGCCGCGGGTTTTCCTCGCTGGGACCGCCGTGGATCTGGTAGGTCTGGGCACGCATGATGGTCAAGGTCGGGCTGCTCCAAGGCAGCGCCCCAAAGAACGTCGATGCCACCAGGCAGGATACCAGCGCCGCCAAACCCGCGGATCGGTCCCCGCCGGCCGAGACGGTTGCCTGCCCCGCGACCGCCGCTTGTCGCTGGGCTGCCAAACGCCGGGCGCCGGCGATCGCAGCCAACAGCAGGATGGGCAGCAGGGTCGTCACGTATTGAAAAGCGATCGACTTGGCCGGCGGATGATTCCAGCCCATCAGCAACCCGATGGGGAACACGGCGGCCAGCAGGATCAGACGTCCCTTGACGAGCACGGCCGGCGTCAGCGGCAGCAGGAATACGAGCAGAAACAAGATCGCGTCGGGACTCAACGCCTGGCTCCAGAACGCTTGGGGCCGCAACAGCGGCGACAGTGCGATCTCGACCCCCGAGTCGCCCAGGTTGGCGAAGCGTTCCGTCTGGTACTGGGTGAACGCCGCGTATCGGGAAATCAGGATAAAGGCCAGGGTCAGAACCGCCCAAATCGCCAGCCAAGCGCCGACCGGCAGGCGCCGGGCCACGGCCGCATCGGGACGGGATTCGCCGGAATCGGGCTGGCTGCTGCGTCCGCTCCACCACGCCTGGAACCCCAAGACGGCTGTCAGGCATGCCATGGCGACAATCACCGCTTCCTCGAAGCTGCACGCCAAGACGGCAAACCCGGCGGCCCACCCATAGCGGCGGGCCAGCAGCGCGGCCACCGTTGCGAACATCCACGGCAGGGCCAAACTGATGGGATGCCAACCGTAGGAGTAGTTCAGGTTCAATTGCCCCACTGCGGGAAAGGCAAGGTAGGCGGCGGCCCACAGGGCTGCAGCGGTCGAGTGCATACCCCAGGTCCGCGCGATGCGAAACACCACAGGAGCGGGGATCGCCAGGCAGAGCGCCTGCAGCAGCAAGAACAGTCTCGCGTCCGGCCACAGTCCCCACAGCGGCGCGAGCAAGGCCAGGCCGGGATTGAAGTGGTCCCAAAACGCGGGCAGGCTGGGCGTCTCCAGCAGGAATCCACGGCCCTCCCACGTGCTGGCGACGCGGTAGGCGAAATGCCCGAAATCGTGGTGGCCCAGCATGAATTCGTCGTACGCCCAGCAGCCCTGCCAATACCACCATCCGACCGCCGCTGCCGCCAGCACCCAGGTGACTCCCCACGGTATCCATTCCCCCAGCCGTGCCGCGAACCGCGTCGCCAAGCGGGCCGCGGACCGCGCACCGAAAGCCTCCGGCATCGCTGGCGCCGCCGGCGCTCGTTCCCCCGGTTCGCCGGGCCATTGCCGTGCCAGTGCGGACACGGCCGCCCCCGATGTTCCGGTTAGCAGCAAAGGCTCGAAAAACGTGTATTCGATCGGCACTCCCAGAGCACGAAGAAGATCCAGCAGGGGGACGCTGTAGGCGAACAGCAGCCATCGCCCAGCCGTGTCCATACCTCGCCCTTGACGCCGGGCGGAATATCCGCACAGGGCCGCCAGAGCGATGCTGACCAGCAGCATCGACACCAGTTTCCACGCCGGCAGGGCCAGGAGTCCCCAGACGGCCGGAGCGGAAGCAAGGACGTCATAGCCGACGATTTGGTGCTCGCGCGCGGCCACCAACGAGACGGCCCAGAACCAGCCGAAGCCGATGACGAAGGCCGAGATGGCCGCGCGATGCCGCGCTGGTCCGAAGGGCAGCGGAATCTTGTCGCGGTGCTTTTGTGACATACGGCCATCGTCCTGCGGAGTCGATGGGCCGTCAAGACGTTACGCCCGAAGGGCCTGCACACGAGCGTCCGCCCAAAAAAGAAAACCCCGCGACGTCTGAATCATCGCGAGGTCTCCAAGCCAAGAAGGTCGATCTGTTGCCGCCGCATCCCCGATCAGTAATTCGGCGAAGTGCCGGGATCGACGTTCCCCACCATGTGAAAATGATTGTGGTCCACGTAGATGACTTCCATCGCTTCCTCGTCGCGGAGCGTGTGCGGGATGGGCCAGCCGACCCGCGTCGTCTGAGTGTAGTAGATCGTACACTTGTAGTGGGCGTGGTGTAATTGGGCTGGCCCAATCAGGGGAACCATGCGCGGCGGATCGATGTAGTCCGCGATTTTCTCCTTCACGATCCGCACGTCATTGATTTGGATTTCGTGCAGGAAGGGCAAGCCGCCTTGGGTCGGCCGCGCTCGCTCGAACGCCCGCATCACTTCATCGTCGCTCGGTTCGTCCAGCGCCGTCGTAGGACCGCCTGCCGTGATCGGGCCCAGGATCGGGACGGAATCATAGCGCTCAGCTTTCCAGAAGTCGTCTTCCTTCGTTTTCTGAAAGTACGGACTGACGGGGATGGGAATGGCCAGCAAGCCCAGCGAATTGCCCTCCGTCAGATGGACGCATCCGGTGTTGCTGAGCGAAAGGCAAGCCAGCGTCAAGGAAAGCAGGAGAAGAGTGAATCTGTGCGACATGGACTTGTCCCTCGGTTTTCACGACCCTGTCTAACCCTAGATATCGTGTTAATTTGGGGGAAACTTGCGGTTTTTTCGGATTTTTCCGAAAAAGCCGGGCTTCTGGAGTCTCAACAAAAAACCTCCGCCGGAGCAGCTCCGGCGAAGGCAGGCACTGGGCGGGCGTCGCGAGGGCGAGTTACTTCGCCTTGAAGTCCAGGTTCCACCAGCCGTCATCCCACTTCAAGGTTACTTTCCGCCATCCCAACGGGACTTGCGGGTAGGGGTAGAACGGGCCGATGTAAGGCCAGGCCGAGGGCGAATACTGTTTGGGATACGTCACCGCCGCGTAGTTCGGGTGGGCGGCATAGGTCGGCCACGCATATCCAGGCAAGCTGGGATGATCGTAGCGAGCCGGCACAACGGCGTAACCCGGACCGGGCAACTGGGCCGGCGCCACCCCGGCAGCCCCGGAAACAGCGACCAGCGGTGCGGCTGCCATCGCGCCAGCATAGCTGGCCAATTGGTGCATCCCCAGCGGGCGCGGAGTCTGGTCCAGCGCAACCGCCGGTCTCGTGGCGGGGTAACTGGACGGGGCCAGCAAGCTGCCGGCATTTCCTTCGGCCGGCAGCCGCAGACCTGGCAGCGACGTCGCCTCGGGCAATTGAGCCGCCGTCTGAGTCAGGGCCGGCCCGGCAGACGGCGAAGCGGCGACAAGCTGGCTTTGCGGCATATTCGTCCGGCTGAACTGGATGGCAGCGGGCGCCTGCGGCGCAGCCAACACAGGCAAGCTCGCCGGAGTGACACCAGCGATATTCACGCCGCTAATGACGCGGCGGACGCCGGGAACCTGGCGGGCCAAGTCGACCGCCAGTTTCTCCTGTTCGGGCGTGCTAACCAGTCCCGTCAGCCACACGTCAGGGCCATCGACCTTGACGTTCAGGCTGGTGCCGCGAAGCGCCCCGTCCGCTTCCGCCGCCCGCAGACGCTGACTGAGATTCTGGGCGATGTTGGCCGGAGGTTCTCCCACGGTCAAATCGTTAATGACTTGACGCACGCCGCTGGTCTGGCGAGCGAGATCCAGCGCCATTTTTTGTTGAGCCGCCGAGCCGACGCGGCCCTTCAGCCAGACGCAGCCGTTCTCGACGTTTACGGAGATGCCGAACCCGTGCAGTTGTCCACTTTGTTTCGCCTCTTGCAGGCATTGGGTGATTGCCGCACCGATGCGGCGATCCTCGCTGGCCTGGTTCGGCTCCAGGGTGCCACTCGAACCCGCTTGATCGAGCCTGCTGGCGGTCAACAGCGGTGCCTTCGATCCGGCCGTCTCGTTACTCCCTGCTTTTTTCTCTTCTTCAAGGGCCTTGGCGACGTCTTGCGCCAGTTCCGCGTCGGACCGCTTGGACGGGGAAGGCGCCGCTTCGACGGTTTCGTTGCCGTCGCCGACCGACTGTTTGTTCATAGGTCGGTTCAGCAAACCGCCCAGAAGCGGCTTCCGAGCGGTCGTCGAACTCGCCGTGGATTCACTCGATCCGGCGTCGGATGAGGTGGGGGACGCTTTCACTTGGAGATCGTTCACCACCTCCTCAACGCCGTCCACGTGACGCGCCGCCTCGACCGCCAACGCTTCTTGCTGGGCGGAGGAGACATCTCCTTTGAGCGTGACCCTTCCTTCGGCAACTTTGAGGTTGATGTCGAAGCCCCGCAGGTTGCCTTCCTTCTGCTCCTGCTTCAAACGTTCTGCTACTTTGCGTGCGATTTCCTGATCGTCGGCCCACGTCCAACTGAGCGTGGTTGCGGTCAGAGCGAGAATCGCCGATCCAACAACTAGACGTCGCATGAGTGCCCTCCCTGAATAAACCTGTTTCATGCTGCTTGTCCGAAGTCCCAGTCGCTATTCGCCTTCGCTGTTCCGTCCCGATCAGGAGGCGTGGCGAAATGGCTTGAACGACGAACTTGCGGGGAATCCGGTCGCCTGGGTTCTGATACTCGGCCGTAGTCCTCCCAACGAAGTCTTGCCTTCACGCGGCCGTCCGAAAACGCCCCCCGCGATTCCTCGACGCGGCGCTGACGGCAAGCCGATTCCAGCGCAGTGAAGCCGGTCGACATCGTTGTCTCCGATAATACTTGTCGGTTGCGTATCGTGCCGAATAGCAGGTTTTTTTCGATTTTGCCGGTTTTCGGGGTCGTGCCTATCACGCCGGCGCCGCACGGCCGAAACATAATCCTCCCAGAAGAAAGGTTTTGTGGCGAAACGCACAAGTTGGCCACCGGTGGGACCCGCAATGGCCGCCGGGGAATGTGCTGGCGGAGCTAGCGGGCCAGCGACAGGACACGCCGACGGTGCGGAAGCACGCGATCAGGAGTTCTTGCGGGATGAGAAGCCAAACCGGCGCTACCGCCAAGCCGACGTCAACTCGTACAACGTCAGCGACACGGCGGTGGCCTCACCGCCTTCGGCGGTCAGTCTCAACGATCGGTCCGCGGGGTCGGGCAGAAAGCAGGAACACATCGTGACGAGCCCGTCGTTGGCAAAGATTTCGATCGACGTGCGGTCGACGAGCACGCGAAGTTTGATCCGGCCGTCCTGCGCTGCCAGCGGGGCGGAACGGCCCAGGCAGTGGAGCGCCGCGGCCTTGACGTCGTAGCGGACCGGCTCGCCGCGCACGTCCAGAACAATCGCCGCAACCTGGTCCTTGCCCAAGGCGAATTCCGCACCGATGTCCCACAATTCGCCCTCCAGCGCAGACAGCGGGTTCTCGCCGGGACGCAGTTTCAGGTCGGTCCAAGCATGTTTCCTTCCTCGCAGCGACTCGATCTCGCGGACCGGCAGCATGTGCAGCCGGGGGCCTTCCGGCGTGGTGCGCAAGGTCAGTTCGCGAGGGAAGCTCATCTGCTGATTGAACGGCATGTCCGGGTACTTGCCGCCCGCCATCCAGGAAATCTGGATTCGCCGCCCGTCCGCGCCGGGGATGTCGCTGTACGTCTGCGCCGCGTAATCGTTGCCGCCCCACAGCGACTTGATCGGTTCCGTCTCCGGCTGGAATTTCGTGCCGTCGAACGTCCCCAGCCGGTAATTGCCGTTCGCGCCCCAGAACAGCCACTTGACCTGCTGCTCCTGGCCGTCGACCGCGATGGAAAAGAAATCCGGGCACTCGCCCGATCCCGGCATGGACACGTCGCACAACCGGGTCCACTCCTTGAGGTTCGGCGAACCGAACAGCGCGTAATCGTTCTGGTCCAGGTACAACGCCATCACCCACTTCTTGGCCGGCTCGTGCCAGATCACCTTGGGATCGCGGTTGCTGCCGGCGATGTGCTTCAGCACCGGGTTCTTGTCGTACTTGGTCCACGTGCGGCCCCGGTCGTTCGAGTAGGCGATGCTCTGCGTGAACGGATTTCCGGCTGAGGTGTAGATGCAAACGATCGGTTTTTCGCTGCCCGTTTGGAAGCCCGCCGTATTCTGGTGATCGACCACGGCCGAACCGGAGAAAATCGTGCCCAGGCCATCGGGGTGGATGGCGTGGTCGAGTTGCTGCCAGTGTACCAGGTCCGGGCTGACGGCGTGGCCCCACGTCATGTTGCCCCAATTGATTCCCGTGGGATTGTGCTGGAAGAACAGGTGGTATTCGCCGGCGTAGTAGACCAGGCCGTTAGGGTCGTTTGTCCAATTCTTGGCCGGCGTAAAATGGAATTGCGGACGGTAGGTTTCTTGATACAGCCGGTCGACGACAATCAGCACGCCTTCCGGCTGGTCGGACAATCTAACGCTCGCGCCCAACGGGCAGGTACCGTCCGGCGCCGGCAGTTCGGCCACTCGCAACTGGACACGCCGGCCTTTGAGTTGCGACACATCCCAACTCAAAGCCGAGGCCTTCGGCCGCCCCTGACCGACGGCCTGCCGGACCGGCTTGCCGTCGATCTGCAAGCTGATCTGCGTGCGGCCGGCCTGGCCGGGCGCGAAGCAGAAGTTGAGGTACTCGCGGTCGATCTCCAGATCACGGACCGTCTCCACCACCCCGCTGCGACGGTTGGACTGCACGATGTGATCGACGTTGATGTGTCCCCAGCCGCCGGTCTGCTCGTCCACAATCTGAATCAAGGCCGCCTTACCCGCCAGATCGCTGACATCCCAGGAGTGCCAGTCCAGTCGCTCGGTGCCGCCCGGTTTGTCGTTTGGTCCTGTGGCGGTGCGGACTGCCTGGCCGTCGATCAGCAAGTTGATGCAGGTCTTGCCGGGGTGCATCCCGCCGCCGAGAAGAAAGTTGATGTACTTTCGCTCGATTTTGATCGGCGGGGAAGTCAGCGTCCCTGTCGTGCCGTCCCCGCGGTAGAAGCTGTTCACCAGGCCCTTGCCCTCGAAGCCGGACACCTCCATCTGGTTCGGCAGCGTCCCGCGGGCCGGACCCGGTCCAAAGGCTTCGCCCGTGGCCTGCCAGTCACCGTAGTCCGGACCCTCAAAATCGGCGATCAGGATGTCCGGTTCGGCGGCCAGGATGGGCCAGGAGATGAACAACGGCAAGATCGCAGCCAGTTGTCGCATGGGGGTGGTCCTTATCCGATGTCGGAAATCGAGTACGATGACTTCGCAGGGTTCGAGGAATAATTGTCCAGCGCTTCTTGCAGATCATCACACGGAGTGTGATGGCTACTTTGACGAGTTGTTTCTCGAACCCTGCTTGCCGGCCAGGTTTTTGTTGACTCGATGGTAATCCTTGCGGCGGTGGTTCACAACGCGGCCAGACAAGAAGCTTTCCGGAAAAAAGCGAAATTGCTTTTGGCCCGCGACTTGCTGCATATAATTCTTCAACGGCTTCGCGAATGCAGCTTCCGCTCTTTAACACGGAGACAGACCCATGTATCGCAAATCGCTTGTTCTGGCGCTCGTCGCGGCGATCGGGACCACGTTGTTCGGGGCGTCCTTGGCGACGGCCCAACGCTCACGCCGCCCTGAGTCCAGGCCGCCGGAGGGGGCGGACGCGCCGCCGGTGCGCGAGCGTCCGGACGCGGGCCCCCAGGCCGGGCCCATCGACGCCCTCAGCCGAGACTCCCGTGAAGGTTCCGAGGACGGTTGGCCGGGCGGAATGGAAGAACGATCCGCCGCACCCGGCCAGGCACGAATTCTCCCGGGCATGACGTGGCCGCCACGGTGGTGGCTGGGGGTCTACGTCTACGATACTCCCGCGGGCGTGGTCATTACGCGAGTGGTTCCCAGCAGCCCTGCGGCACGTGCAGGTCTGGAACCACGCGATCGCATCGTCACGGTCGAAGGTTACCAGGTGGGTTATGTCCATCGCCGTTTATATGCCCTGGGACCCGAGTTGCAACAGCGGGCCGATCGGAGCGGCGAAGTGCTCCTGCTGGTGCAGAATTGGCGGAACGGCGAATTGACCAACATGCAGGTCCAATTGGCGCCGTCGCGGATCCGCACGCTGGATCGGTCCGCGCCACCTCCGCCTCGGGAGCACGAACCCCAGTAGCTTTTCCGCGCGTCAGCGGCGTGCGGCAGCGACAAAGTGTGCGAAAGGGCCACAGGCGCGCAGTGCGCGCCGGGCCAAAAAGGGCCGGTGTACTTCTCTTGTCGGGGAGAATTCGTTACAGTCCAAGAAGTGCCAGCCCGGATGATTCACAAGGAAATCGTAGCCTCGAAACGTAACCGTCGCGAAACCTGAATTCTCCTGAGGCCAGACCGATG
>Ga0302242_1002932_pt1 | contig 10258 bp, 10 predicted proteins | sample AAG_UR_Lys_MG_FD_193510 | JGI IMG/M metagenome (GOLD analysis project Ga0302242, IMG submission 193510) | Enriched activated sludge microbial communities from anaerobic digester in WTTP, New Holstein, Wisconsin, United States - AAG_UR_Lys | ecosystem: Engineered > Bioreactor > Anaerobic >... | reverse complement strand
CACGGCAGGGATATGGCGTACCGCCGACGTGATCTTTCCCCCGCCCCGAATTCGTCTCGCTTCCAACGCTGACGCAAGTGCCTCACGTCCGCTGCTGTAGTTGCTGAGCTTCGCTGGCGTGATGAAACTCCGCAGTCAGCCGCTCGTCGGTACGCTGACCCAGCGCCTGCTCGATGAACTTGCTGGCGTCACGGCAAGACGAGCCCGTGAAGCCCCTGGTGGTGACGGTAGTCTCGCCCTTGGGGCTGACGATGATTTCGATGGTCTTCATCAGGCGGCACCTCCGACGCTGATGGTCAGCTTGATCGACCCGTCGGTGAGCTTGGCCTCGGTGACCTGGTGGCCCTTCCGGCGGGCTTCCGCCTTCGCGCGCTCGACCGTATACGCCTGCAAGAGGGCATCGAGGTGCTTCTGCTCGCCCCAGTTGCCCTTGAAATTGTCGTAGTAAACTTGGCCGGTGCTGCAATCGCAGACGGCTGGATAGCGCCACTTGGGCAGGGCAACGGCGAGCCCAGTGGCGGAGCTGGTGAACAGTCGGTGGGTGCCCTGGACGGGCTGCGGAAGGCCGAGACGCTGGCACGCGGCGCGCACAGCAGCCGGGTCCCGGATTTCGCATTTGATGCTGACGACGTGTGACAAGGGATGGCTCCTTCTCGGAAACGGGGGTGTCAGAACGGCATGTTGGCCGCGTCGGGTTGCTCGTCGGACGCTGCGCCGTCGGGAAGATACGAACCGGCATGGTGCTCCAGCGCCGGCGTCGTCCGCAGAGCAGGTGCCGGCAGCAGCAGGGGCCTTTCAGCCGTCAGCTCGCTGACGAGCAATTCGGCCACGGCACCATCGTCGGGTTCACTGCGGCTCATCTGTTTGAGGACGTAGATGCACACGACCAACGGCAACAACGCTGCCGCGACCAGGCCAACGGTTTGGATGCTGGCCGCCAAAATAGGATCACGGTGGCGTTGCTGGGCGATCTGTTTCCGTTCCGCTTCGAGTTGGTCGCGACCACTGTCTACCGCGGCCCGTTGCTGATCGAGTTGGCTGGTCAGCCGCTCCTGGGCTGCGACCATTTCAACTCGTGCCTTTGCATCGCTCTCGACGAGCTTCTCGGCGGTCTGTGCCAGCTTTTGGCTCTCCTCGACGACGGCTTGCGATTGCCTGGCCATCGCTTCGTTCTGTTTGGCCTGCTGTTTGGCGGCCTGCTGGGCAAAGTCAACAAGTCGCTTATCGCGCATGTCAGGTGCGGGGCCACATCCGATCGTGGTGAGCAGGGTCAACAGGACTGCGCTGATCAGGGTGCGGCCGGTTCGTTGGGTCTGTTTCACGTGTGGATCTCCAGTGGGCAAGAATGCGAGCCAACAACGCCTGCAAGGCCCGTCGGAGCCGGAACTCCTTAGCCCAGGCGAGAGTGAGCAACACGGCCAGCAGCGCGCTGGCCAGGACAACGGTGCAAGTCATACGGTGGTTCCTTGAGGGGTGGTGTAGAAACGGCGATTACGCCACGGCCTCGCCTGGCGTCACGTGCCGCCGGCTAATCGGCGGCACGTCTGGACGCTGTACCGGCGTCGTGATCACGCGAAGGTCGGCTCGCCCTGAAAACCTGCCCAGGAGTCCATGAACTCACGCCGCAACTGACTGATCCGACCGGCGCTGACGCAGAACTTGCGGGCTGCGGATTTCGTCGGTTCGCCAGTCGCTAACGTCTGCGCGATCCGTCGTTTCTTCCTGGGCAGGCTGGCAAACCACTGCGCGATGTCGATGCGGGCTGCTGCCGTCTGCGCCGGGGTGCTGCGGCGATCCTCGATCAGAATTTCGCGCCACTCGTCATTCTCGGCGTCGTAGCGGTCCAGGCGACTGAGCGTGAAATGCTTGACGCGCTGCGCGTACTGTGAAGACACATCGCGGACATTCAATGCGGCACCGACGCGGCGGCCGTCCCGGACCTGTTTGATGGCGTACTGGGCCAGCGGCGTCGGGTACACGACGGTGATCAGGCCGCCTTCGACGAGCCGTACGAACGCTACCCAACAGTTGGCGATCACTTCGGCGACGAACTCCTGCCGGCGCTCGGGATCTTCGCCCCGGCAAGCAAAGCGGGCCTGGTCCCGGATGGCAGGCAGCAACGTCAGGAACTTGGCGCAGCATGCGGAGGCAGTGGGACGACGAACGGGTCTTGGACGAGCGATCATTGGGCAACCTCCTGAAAGCTAAGTCGCCCCTGCCGGGGGCGACCGTGTGGTGGAACACAGCCGCCCGCGGCACACTGCCGTCGGACGCAAAGAAAAAGACCCGCGGTCGCCGCAAAAACGACGATCACGGGGCTTCACGGGTGGTGAACGATGGGTTGCGACAGCTAGCCGCCGCTCACCACTTGAATATGCCCGATTTTGGGGCTTATTTCAGGTCGGATGGCCGCTCACGGCGCGGGGGAGAGTCTTTCCGCGCGACGGTGGACAAGGCGTGCTCCTTGTCGGGTGTGCTTCTGATTGAAAGGCACCTTGTGGACCGCTAGGCTGGTGCCTGCGAGATGTCGTGGGCCAAGAGCTGCGGCTTGTTGGGTGGCACGGCTGCCCGTGCAGCGTCATCTGACCGCACCGGCGTCAAAGGGGGACGGACCATGCGAAAACAACCGTTGCGACGCGGGTTCACCCTCCGGGAACTGCTCGCCGTCGTCACGATCATGTTTGTTCTGCTGGCCCTCGTGGTGCCCGCGATCCAGAGTGCACGGGAGGCCGCTCGCCGTACACAGTGCACCAACAACCTGAAACAGCTTTGCCTCAGCTTGCTGAACTACCACGACATGTACAAGACCTTTCCGATGGGCGCCACGCACTCCGGGGCGAATCCCGGTGGCGATCCGCCGAGCAATGCCGCGTTGGGGCCGTCGTGGTTGTTCAGCCAATTGCCGTTCTACGAAAGTTCGCCTCTCTACGATCAAATCCTGACGGCGTTACGGTCCCCCGGCCCCGTGCCCCGCCAGTTTTGTGCAAATGACATGAATGCCGCCAGTCTACCGCTGAACTTCCGGTGGGCGGGTTTTGCCTGCCCCTCTAGCCCCTTGCCCGCCATGGAAGCCCCGACCGGCCCGATCGGTTTGCCATCCTATGTCGGCATCGCGGGTGGTTGCGACATCGACCCAGGTTCGGAAGATTACCAGCCGGGGCTGACCCAACCCGTAACGACCCGTATCTACCAGAACGAGGCGAAAGGCACCGGTGCTGCCGTCGGCGGCATCGTTACGTCTAGCGGCATGTTGCCGCCGTGCGAGCACGTGCGTATCGCCGACTGCCTGGACGGTACTGCGAACACCGTGTTCGTGGGCGAGCAGTCCGATTGGCTGCTGGACCGGAACCCTGCCAGGTCCCAGAAGTACCATGGCGATCCCGGCTGGTCGGTGGGCGGTACGGGTCCCGGTGGCGGCTGGCTGTCTGGCACAACGCGAGTCGATCCTGTGCCGAAAGTGAGCCTGCCGGGCGGCCCGCCGGCAGTCTGGGGTGCCGACTGTTGGAACATCGCGACCGTGCGGTACCCTCCGAACTTCAAGCGGGTGATGGGCTCCACCCCGTTGCCGGGATGCAGCGAGAACCACGGGATCAACAATCCCTTGCAGTCACCCCATCCCGGCGGATTGCTGGTCGGCTTTGTTGACGGTTCCGTGCAGTTCATTTCTGGAACGACGGACTTGGGTGTCTTGTTACGGGTGGCCATTCGGAATGACGGTCAGAACTAACGGTGCTACGGCCAGTAGGAAGTTGAAGACGTGGAAATCGGAAGACTCACGGAAGCCGACCTTCCGGCCCTGGCGGGATTGTACAAGCAGTTCTGGGGTGAGGACTCTTGCCTGGAGAAGATGCGGGCGACATTCCGCAGGCTCAAAGAGCGCCCAGATTACATCTTCCTGGCCGCCAAGGACAATGGGCGGCTGGTCGGTTCCGTGCTGGGAATCGTCTGCGAAGAACTGTACGGGGAGTGCGTCCCGTTCATGGTCGTTGAAGACGTCATCGTGGATGCCGAATGGCGACGGAAGGGCATTGGTTCTGCGTTGATGTGCGAATTGGAAAGCCTCGCCGTGGAACGTAACTGCGGCTACGTCATCTTCGTCACGGAAGTCGAGCGGACGGATGCCCAGCGGTTCTACGAATCACTCGGCTATAGGCTGGATGCGTACAGAGGGTTCAAGAAACGCCTGCGGAAGCCGGGGCAGTGAGGCCGCCGTCGCATGACCAGTGCAGACCGAAAACACTTCGAGGTCCGATCGGCCCGGAACGCCGAGTTCTTCCAGTCGGAGCGCCTCTGGGCGGCCATCTCGATCACCTCCGGCCGCGAGCACCCGGTATTGAGCGAGGCCAATCGCGTGGGCCTGCTGCGGCTCGTGTTTGACGACATCACGCAGCCGGACACGTCCAGGTCGTTCACGCCGGCCCTGGCCGGCGAAATCCTGGACTTCGTGGCCCGCGTGTGGGACAAGGTGGAAGTGTTGCTGATTCACTGCGACGTGGGCCTGTCGAGGTCGCTCGCCGTCGCAGCGGCCCTGTCACGCATCTACTACGGCGACGACGGATCGTGGTTCGAGCTGGACTTCCCGAACCGCCTGGTCTACGAAGTGCTCGTGGCAACGCACTCCCAGAGACAGGAGCCCCGAGCCACTTGACAACATCCGTTGGAGGATTTTCATGGGGTTCAGACCAGCGACGGCGCGGTTCCCACAGCTTTCGGAAATGCCTACTTCAACTACGGGACGGACGGGAGCAGAGTTCTACCGGATTGGCCCTCGTTCGGGCGTGTACTCCTCGTCGTCGCGTATGACGTTTTCGAGCTGCCGTGTCTGGCGGCCCCGATCGACAATCGGTGCGCGGACAGCGTGAAAGTGATTCTTGTAGACCAGCGTGTCCGAGGCTCGCACACTGATGCCCGCGCCCACGGCAGACAGGCCGACCCAGTTGTCCTGGATGACGTTGGCCAACATGCGCGGCGGCCCGTCCAGGCCGGTGCCCGGTTGCTTGCCCAGGTCCATTGGAATGACGTTGATGCCGGCCAGCAGGTTGCTCCAACCGCCGCCCCAACGCCAGTTGCTGCCGTACTGAGCGCCGCTAAACGGGACCGTGCGTACGATCTCGTTTCCGAGGACGCGATTGCCGAAGTTCGCCCAAGGCAGTGCAGGCTGATCGGTCTCCGGCATACGCCCACCGGCCCCCAACACGATCCCGCCGCCATCCGACACCCGGCAGTCGCGGATCAAGTTGAAGAAGTCGGGGGCTGTCTCATGGGCACCTGCGTCGGCCGCCTGCCGGTCATCGTGGGTCATCAGCGTCACGCCCAACGACCGATCGCAGATATGCCGGTCCACGATGTTGTTGATGGCACCTGCGTAGTACAGGTAGAGTCCCTTGGCGCAATCGACCTCCTGGTTGTTGACGAAGATCGTCTCCACCAAGCCATTCATGACGACCACCGCGCTGGAACGATCCGGGACGATGCGCCACGGGCGGTCCACAGTGATCGTTTTCTTCTCCGTGTCCACGGCGCTGATCCGGCGCCATTGGCCCAACCCCCGTCCGCGAGCCACGACGACGGTTCGCCCTACGACCTTGCGATGGGGCTTGGCTTCGTCGTGCCCTTGCGGCCACCGCGCCGTCGTTACGGTGGCCGGCGTGGCGGCTTCCACCGGGCTTTCCAGGAACAGGCCGGCTCCTTCGACCAGATACGTTTCCCCGGCGTTGCCGCTCAGGACCGTCCGCTCGACGGTGTTTCCGGCGATGAAGTTCTGGTAGTTGACACCGAAATGGGTCTGCATCACCAGGCCGCGGGTGTCGCCCGTGAGCAGGTTGTCCTCGAAGATGCAGTGCTCTGCGCCCCAGAACTTGAAGACGTGACCACGCCAGCGGCGGTCGGCGGCAAACCTGTTTTGCGAGAACTGGCAGGACTCCAGCTTCCGCTGGCAGTTTACCCCGCCGGGACCGTACGTCTCGCAACGGATCATCCGCAGTCGCCGAGCGTTGAAGATCGAGACGGGCGAGTGCGTGTACGAGTGCTCCGCCGATAGGCCGTAATCCTGCCGCGACTCGAACCGCACGCGGTACAGTCCCACGTCTTCCACATACACTTCGTCGCGGCCGATCTCCAACGCAGGAGCAGTGGCCGGCATGAACCGCAGGGTCAAGTCTTGAAGCACAAAACGGCCCATTCCCTGGACCAAGGCCGGGCGAAACGCCCGTCGTGGCGAGTCGGTCAGCTCGCCAGGCCGAAAGGTATTCGGTTCCAGATTCGTAATGATGCTCTGGTGCATGCCCGTGCCCCGGACGATCGCCTGCTCCGGGATCGCCAGCGTACGACTCACGGCGTAGGTGCCGGGCGGCAACAGCACGGTTCCGCCGCCCGCAGCCTGTTTCAGGGCCGCAGCCAGGGATTCGGTGTCGTCGCTCACGCCGTCGCCGTTGGCACCCAGATCGCGCACATTGAGTACCGGGCCGGCGGGTGCCGGCGCCGTAGCGACGCTCAACGCCAACGGCTCGGACCAGCCGTAGTCGCCGCCGTGGCCGCCGTGGACTAAGACCTGGTACTGGCCGAGAGCGAGATCGTTGGGCAGCCAAGCGGACAGACACCAGCGCTGCGTGTGAACATCTTCGTGATGAGGGGCGGCAGGTCGCAACGCCACGAGTTCGCTGCCCCCCTGCCGACGCAGATGAACACGAGCCGCGGGCAACTGGTAGCTCCAGGAAAACGTGCGGCCGAAGATGCGGAGAACTTCGCCGGGCGTCTGGCTGGCCGGGCTGAGCCAATGGGCCTGCGGACGGTTGACGACGTAGGGACGGCTCCACTGCTTGCCGTCCCCATCGCCGGCCCAGAGCGCAGTCACAGCCGGAACGCTGATCCAGGGCTGGCGCGAACAGCGCATCACCACCTGGAGATAGCCCGGCCCACCGCCGACGACTTCGCAGTCCAGTGACCCGGCAGGCGGCACTTCGGGCACGGCGGGCAGCCGGTCGATAGCCGCGGCGTGGCGGGTGCCGTCTTCCAGGGATTCCGAGCGGAAACTGCCGTCGGCAGTCCCGAGACAGAACGCCTTGATCTTGGTCACCTTGGGGTCGAGGCCCTCTCCACAGATGACGATCACTTCCCCGTTGCAGGCTGGTTCGGTAACCGTGCCAATCTCCGCCGCCGCTGCGCCGCCGAAGCTCATACAGGACGCCACCAGACTCGGAATCAAGACGCACAAGTAGGACTTCATCGCTACCTCTTTGACTGCTGATTGAAGGTCGGTGGACGCGCAGCAGGCATCGGTCACTTCCACGGGTCCCACTGTTCGACGTGCAGCATTTGCGCCGCGCCGGTTGCCGGGTCGAACGACACGGGCAGCCACAACTGGCATGACTCGTCGATGGGGACACGTTGATCCTGGGGACCGCGGAACCACTGGTCGCACATGGCGAAGACCTTGTCGCTCTCCGCGATGTACACGAAGTTGGAGATTTGGCTGTTCCAGGTCCGCTGCTCGCTCATCCGGCCCATCTCGCGATACGGGCCGAGGGGCGCGTCGGCCACGGCGTAGCTGGTGTCCGTGGGGTTCCAGCCCTCGACGCCCGACCCAGCGGCGATGTACTTGCCCTTGTAGCGGATCAGGGCGGCGCCCTCGTACCGTTTGGTCCGGCCATCGCTTTTCAGGGCGATCGTGGTCTTGCCGCTGGTGCTCAGGAAGTCGTCGGCCAGCAGGTCCACGCGGATATTGCGGTGCCCGTCGTCGTAGACCAGGTAGCCCTTGCCGTCCTGATCCTTGAACAGCCCAAGGTCCTGCCCCCAGCCGTGTTCTTCGGCCGTATTGCGCTGACCAGCAAACGTGAACGGACCGGCCGGTTTGTCGGCCACGGCCACCGCCAGCATCGCCGCCGGGTACTCCGGCTCCGTGGTGCCGATGCAGAAGAACCACAGCACGTACTTCCCAGTCTTGTCGCAGGCCAGCACGTTGGGCCGGTGCGAGGTGCCTTGCGCCAGCCAGCCGTCCTTCGGGAACTGGAGGCAGACCCCTTCGTACTTCCAGTCCACGAGGTTCTTCGAGCTGTAGCAGTTCAAGCCCTGCTGGAGGTGGGCGCCCTTGCGGCCCCAGATGCCGGTGGGGTTGCCCTTGTAGCTGGTGCCGTACCAGTAGAACGTGTCGCCCACCCGCGTGATTCCGCCGTCGTGGCAGGAGATCGGATTGCCGGCGGTGTCGGTCCAGGCGGAATGGTCGCGGATTGGTTCGCTGGCAACAGCAGGGTAGCTGGCTATCGCGACGGCAAGGATGGTCCAAGAAAACGACGGTCGGTTCACGGCGGTTGACTCCTTCTCGAAACCAGCGGCACGGAAGACGCCAGCGTACTGCCAGCCCGTCCGGCTGTCCACCAGCGCCGAGTTGTGACCTGAACGGGGCGGAAGACCTGCCTTCCAACGCCCATGCTCGGTATCGTGCGGCGGATTTGCTAGACTGGGACTCTCGGCAATTCCAAGTCCTGACGGCGACGAATGACCATGCGCACACAGTTTTCGATGACCTGCCTCACAGTAATCTGCACCTTCGCTGCCTGCCTGCTCCCTGGTCGATCAGGTCGAGCCGCAGACGGCCCCGAAGTGCCGCGGATTGACAGCGTGGTGATGTCCACGCCCCAACCGCAAGCCTCCGACGACGCTGTCATCTGGTGCGACGACTTCGACGGCCCGGAGAAAGCGTACACGGAGTCACAGGGGCGGCTGGACGAGACGCAGGCGTTCGGCGGTCAAGGGCGCTCGATGTTGTCGCTGTACGAAAAAGGCAGTCGCGGCACGGGCAACCGCAAGGTCTTCTTCGGTGACAGCCCCACGGGCAAAGTCGTGCGCAAGGGCCAGTCATTCGACGACATCTACTGGCGAATTTACATCAAGCACCAGCACGGCTGGACAGGCGGCGGGCCGGCAAAGCTCTCGCGGGCAACAAGCATCGTGTCCCCGAACTGGGCGCAGGCCATGATCGCTCACGTCTGGAGCAGCGGTGAGGCGTTGACGCTGGACCCGGCGACCGGTGTCCGCGGCGATCAGGTCGTGACTTCACGATACAACGATTTCCCCAACCTGTGTTGGCCTAAGCCTCTTCGAAATTCGGAAACGTGAAAACAGAGACACGGCAATCACCAGCCCGACAGGGGGAGAGTAAGAATTGGTTGAAAAACTGCAAGGATGGGGGGCATCCACAAGTCGCCGAACGTCAGCCCAGTTCAAGGCGACAGGCCCCACAGGGCGGCCGCTGCGCCTTCCACTTCAAGACACCTGGAAGCCGACGGCGGGGGCTTGCTTACTAGATGGGGGGGCCACGCCAGGCGATCCGATTACGCGGTGCCCCACGAGGCACATTTCGGCTACCGTCCTTCGATTTGGCGCTGGATCTGTGTTGAGCTGCGTCCAGGGACGAACTCGAGAACAGACCTAGACGCCGACTGAGGCAGTCATTTGGTAAACCCATCCTGTTCGGCAGCGCCAACGTCGAATACAATTGACTCTAGTTCATCCCCTGGGATACGTCTATGCCCATCACCGACATCGACCGCAGAAGGAGCCGGGACTCACGCGAACAACGCGAGCTTCACTTGGCAGCGTGCTACCTGAATCGTGTCGGACTGAATGAAGGCCGGACAACACCCGCTCCCATCGTAGATGTCACAGAATTCGTGCCCGAACTCCGTGGGATGGCCCGGACCACGCTGCGATTGCATCCGCGATTTGGCGACGAGCCGTCCCCGGATGCGAGCAAGCTCGGAGGCCATTTCATTTGGCCGGACGGCGAACGCTGGCCCACCTGTTCGGAACACGGAATACCGTATATTACCGTGCTGCAATTGCGACAAGAAGATTCTCCTGCCACTAGCTTTTCGCCCGGGAAGGACCTTCTGCAATTGCTGTGGTGTCCGCTTGATCACGAGACCTGGACCGAGCCGATCGCCTTCTGGCGGACACGATCACACAGTGTTCGTTGGACGCCGAGGTGCCCGCTGCCCGAAGAGGCCATCCTCGACTATGTGCCTGTGCCCTGCTTGCTAATGCCGGAGCAGGTCGTGGAGTTCCCGTCACCGCGCGAACTCCCACCCGAACTGACGTTTAGCCTCAGAGAGAAGTGCTCTCACGATAGCCGCATTCTTGATGTGGTGCCCCAGGCGTTCGGCAATCCATATCGGCCTTTCGACCCTTCCTGCGAGTCACTCTATGCGGTCGAATACTACGAGTACAACCTTAGCGTCTGCCCGAGTACCAAGGTAGGCGG
>Ga0302242_1002917_pt1 | contig 10307 bp, 9 predicted proteins | sample AAG_UR_Lys_MG_FD_193510 | JGI IMG/M metagenome (GOLD analysis project Ga0302242, IMG submission 193510) | Enriched activated sludge microbial communities from anaerobic digester in WTTP, New Holstein, Wisconsin, United States - AAG_UR_Lys | ecosystem: Engineered > Bioreactor > Anaerobic >... | reverse complement strand
GCGGTGCCAACACTGGGAGTGGCGTTTCCTATCAGCGAGTGCACACTCAGGTCACGCCCAATAGGCTGTCCTGTAAAGAAGAAGGTCGTTTTGGGGAATTGACCAGAGATTTCGGTGGTAATGGATGAACCATCTCGGGGAGGATTACATTCATCGGTATGACTACACATTTTGAGTGAGCGCAGGATGGGGCTGGTTTGGCACTTGAAATGGTCTGCATAACTATCCCGATCGTCATGCCAAGGACGCTGCACCATCAACACCAGGTTAGCTGCGCTAAAATTGAAAGGCGTCTGTAAAGTAATGACGATGGTGTTTTGTCCTGTGGGATATTGGACGTTACCGTTGTACACCAGCGTCATCTGTGATAGAGGAATCCAGCCGTCACTGAGGTCTTGCGCGGTGGTGTTACCCAGCCAGATCTTGGTGGTGCCGGTAGGGCAATCGCTGTCAAAGAAGTTGTAAAAAGCAATGCGGTCGATGGTTCCACTCACCATGCCCAGCTCATCAGGATAATATAAGCATTGAAAAAGCGAGCTATAGTAGTAAAAGTCAATGGGTATGCGGGCGAGCTCGTCGCCTTCTCCGATGGTGATTACATGTATGTTTTCAGCTTGGATCAGCAGATTCAAGGGTGCAGTTACATTGTTTGTGGCAATCTCATCTCCCGGCAATACCACCTCACCAAAAATGTCGATGTTGCCCACCGTGGTGGGAGTCCAGGGGATGACGACCTGTGCGGTTTCCAGGCTGTTGAGGATAGGACCCGCAACGCTTGCCAATTCGGTATTTCCGCTCATCAGCCTCACCTGGTAATTGCTCTGGATTGCGCTTCCGTTGTTCTTGATCCCGATCGTGTAGTTGTAAGATGTTCCCACGTTGGGAATGGCTTCTCCGCTGATGGAAACGGCAGCCAGGTCATTCACGATAACTTGTGGAGTGTAGGTGATTTTGGTCTTCGGAAATTTGGCTATATTCCTGCCCATGGGTGGGTTGTAAGGATTGGCAGCAAAATCAAAGCTAAGGTGGTAGCGGGACCTGGTATAGCCACCGGTTTGGCACTTGAATTTGTTTTCAATACTATACTCTTCACTATCCAAAGGACGTTGAACCAGCATCACCAAGTTGCCCGAGCTGTGAGTGTAGGGAATCTCCAAGGTGATGGAAATGGCGTTTTCTCCGACGGGATAGTCTACCATGCCATCAAAGACCAAGGTAAGCTGCGTAGCCGGGATAAAGCCGCCGCTCAAGTCGGCCAGGTCTGTAGTACCAAGCCAAATCAGCGTAGGTTTGTCCAGTAGGTTATCGGTAAAGCTGTTGTAAAACTCAAGCGCAGTAATCGTGCCACTGCTAAATCCCAACTCATCAGGATAGAACAGCGTTTGATACAATGAACTCGGCCAATGGAAATCCATTGGATAAGGATCATTTACGTCTCCTGCTCCAATGGTGACTTCGAGCGCAAAAAGCGAAGGTGCTACCGGAACAAGCATAAACAGCGATATTAGGAGTAATGACAAACGTTTCATCATCGTATTCTCCTTTTGTCTTGTTACTCATACAACCTGATTTGAATACTGAATTGACGGCCTCATTAATAACTGAGATACCAAAGAATTCAGTGGACCGATAAATCTATATAAGCCTTGTCAGGCGGACGGTGCCAAGAGTATGGCGAGGCCATTTCGTGTCAAGTTCTAAATTTGTTTTCGCATATTACCCAGATTCGATCTTTAGCCTCAGGAAGTAAGAGACAGCCGTCCGCTGTTTGGCAGCCGATCTAAAGCCACAAAAAACGCCGACCTGTGTTTCAAGGCCGGCGCGTTACGTTATTTATTGGCTTCTCAGCCAAGCTGTTTGATTACACTTTTTCCGGGGAAGTGGGCTGCGATTCCCAGTTCTTCTTCGATGCGCAGCAGTTGGTTGTATTTGTCCACTCTTTCGCTTCTGCACATGCTTCCGGTCTTCAATTGGCCGGTATTGAGGGCTACGGCGAGATCAGCGATGAAGGTGTCTCCAGTTTCACCGGAGCGATGGGAGACCACGCAAGTCCAACCGGCTTTGTGGGCGGTGTTGATGGCGTCGATGGTTTCGCTCACGCTGCCCACCTGGTTGAGCTTGATCAGCACACTATTTGCGACCTTGTCTTTGATTCCACGTGCGATGATGGCGGGGTTGGTCACGAACACGTCATCACCGACTAACTGGATGCGATCGCCCATGATTTGAGTCATTTTGATCCAGCCGTCCCAGTCGTTTTCGGCCAAGCCGTCTTCGATCGAGACGATGGGGTATTTTTCCACCATTTCCTGGTAGTAGTTGATCATCCAATCGGTATCACGCTTTTGGCCTTCAAACACATAGGCGCCGTCTTTGAAGAAGCTGGATGCGGCGGCATCAATGCAGAGGAAAACGTCTTCACCGGGTTTGTAACCGGCGGCGGTGATGGCTTCCACGATCACCTGGAAAGCCTCTTCGTTGGATTTGAGGTTGGGGGCAAAGCCGCCTTCGTCACCCACGGAAGTCGCCAAACCACGCTTTTTGAGGATGGATTTGAGGGAGTGGAAGATTTCGGCGTTCATGCGGATGGCTTCCCTGAAGCAGGGTGCGCCCAGGGGCATGATCATAAACTCTTGGATGTCCACGTTGTTATCGGCATGTTCGCCACCGTTGATGATGTTGCTCATGGGCACGGGAAGGGTGTGGGCATTCACGCCGCCAAGGTAGCGATAGAGCGGCAAATCCAGCTCTTCAGCGCTGGCGCGGGCTACGGCCATGGAGATGGCCAAGATGGAGTTTGCGCCCAATTTGTCCTTATTGGGTGTGCCATCAATCTTGATCATGGTTTTATCGATGGCATATTGCAGGGTGGATTCCGCTCCGATGATCTCGGGAGCAAGCTGTTCATTGATGTTTTCCACCGCTTGCAGCGTCCCTTTACCCAGGTAACGCTTGGGGTCTTTATCACGTAGCTCCAAGGCTTCCCGCTGACCGGTGCTGGCTCCGCTGGGAACCGCTGCACGGGCGATAACACCGGAAATCAGATGGACATCTGCCTCCACGGTGGGATTGCCACGAGAATCAAGGATCTCACGACCTTTAATATATACTATCTCTGACATTTATATCTCCTTATACTATCTTACTTTACTCACTCTCTTACGTTCTGCAAGCAATGTTTTCAGAGGGGCTTGTTTTGGCAAGTAAAAAATAGTTTATCTTTGAAAAGAGCATTATTGCTTGAAAATATCGGCCAATGTCTTGACGCTACCCAAAAGAGCGCTGGATTCGTAGGGCAAGACAACGGTTTTGTCGCCTTTTTGCACGAGCTGGGCAAAGGCTTGCACGTATTTGAGCGCAACTTGATATTGGGCGGGATCGACGTTGCTGCCTTTGACCGCTTCGGCGATCAATTCGATGCTCTTGCGCTCGGCATCCGCCACCAAGAGCTTGGACTGCGCTTCACCTTCGGCACGGGCGATCTTGGCCAGCTTTTCACCTTCGGCCACACGAATCTGATACTCACGTTCGGCGTCTGCGGTGAGGATCTTGGCACGCTTGTCTCGTTCGGCGCGCATCTCCTTTTCCATGGCGGTGCGGATTTCTTCCGGCGGCATAATCTCTTGTAATTCCACACGGTTGACCTTTACGCCCCATTTGTCTGTAGCTTCATCCAGGATGTCGGTGAGCTTGGCGTTGATGGAGTCTCTGGAGGTGAGTGTGTGGTCTAAAGTCAGCTCGCCGATCACGTTACGCAGCGAGGTTTGCGTGAGTTTTTCGATCGCTTCAGGCAGGTTGCTGATCTCGTAGACGGCCTTATAGGGGTCGGTTACCTGAAAATAGAGCAGGGCGTTGATGTTGATGGAAACGTTGTCTTTGGTGATCACGTTTTGGCGCGGGAAGTCGTAGACGGTTTCGCGGAGACTGATCCGGTTTTCCACCCTTTGGATGGTGATCGTATTTCCTTGATAGTCTATCTTGTTGTAACGCCAATGGATTGTGGTGGGGTGATCGAAGACGGGGATGACCAGGTGCAGGCCTGAATTGAGCGTTTTGTAATACTTTCCCAAGCGTTCGATGATCACGACCTCAGCCTGACGGACTACGATCAGACCTTTGGAGATGATGACGATCACCAAAATGGCGACAGCAAAGGCCACCCAAAGACTGGCGGTGAGGCCAGCGCTGGCAATAATCAAGCTGCTAACAAGCATAGTTTAGCTCCTTTTTTGGTATATTTATTCCGCCTTATCTGCCAAATCTGCAGGTGCCAAGAGCAAGCAAAATCTCATCTTAAGCAAATTGAGCTTGACAAATATGGCGCTAATTTTTGGATAAGCTTCGTGGTAGAATGTTTAAATCAAACAGGCTACAACTGTTGACAATATAGTGGTTTTAGCACGTGAAACAATTGGAAAATAAGCTTATTTTACTTGTGTTTATCTCAGTCATGCTTGCGGGCTGCTCTTTTTGGAAAGCCAAAGACAGTCCCGGGGCCTGCTATGAGCTGATTTTGAGTGGACAAAACCTGCAGGATTTGGTCACTGAAGTGAGCCGGGAGCTCTCGCTCTATAGCAATTCTATGCGCTCCGGACTGGCTTCTCAAAAACCGGTGCTGCTCTTGGCGCCTCTCAAAGACCAAAGTGCGGACGCCGCTCTGACGGAAGAGTTTATCCACGAGCTACTACCCAAACTCCTGCACGAAAGCTGCTGCCGCGTGGTCACTTCTTCGATTGATACCACCACCGATGCGCTCTCTTGGCAGGAGCTGGGCGAGGAAACCGGATCTCAATACATGCTGAGCTTCCTGTTTTCCAAAGCTGAGAGCGCCAAATATGGCGATATTTTAGCTAAACTGGAGCTTACCAAGCTGAGCTCAGGTGAAATCCTCTGGCACAAGGAAAGCTATCTCTACAATCACTTACAAAATTAGAATATACATTTAGCGGAGAATCGAATGCAGATTACCAAACTCGAACAGATGTTCCAAGTGTTGGCTGAGCGCCCCAAGAAGCGCTTGGTTGCCGCTTGGGCAGTTGATTCTCACACCATTGCTGCTGTCAATGACGCCGTGGAAATGGGTTTTGTCAGCGGTATTTTGGTGGGAGATGAAAGCTTGATCAAAGCGGAATGCGCCCAGATGGGGCTCGATCCGGCCAAATTTACCATCGTAGATGTGAAAAATGACGTCCAAGCGGCCAGTGTCGCCGTGGACTTGATCAATGCCGGTGAGGGAGATTTCCTCATGAAGGGCTTGCTCTCCACGGATCGCTATATGAAAGCTATCCTCAACAAAGAACGTGGCCTCATGAACGGCGGAGCGGTGCTCTCGCACGTGACGGTGGCCGAGCCGAAGACGTATCATAAACTCTTGATCTTTGGCGATGTAGCCATCATTCCTGAGCCGGATTTAAACCAGAAAATAGCCATCTGCAACTATCTGATCCGGACAGCGCATCTCTTGGGCATTGAGAAGCCGAAAGTGGGGCTGCTGGGGCCTTCAGAGCAGGTGCTACCCAAGATCAAATCCTCTTTTGAAGCCAGCATCATCTCCAAAATGGCTCAACGTGGCCAGATCAAAGGCGCCCTCGTGGAAGGGCCTTTGGGCATGGACTTGATCATTGACAAGGAATCCGCCCAAATAAAAGGTATGAACAGCCCCGTCTGCGGCGATGCGGATTGCATCCTTTTCCCCAATATCGAAGCTGGAAACACCTTCTATAAAACCGTTACAACGCTCTGCAACAGCGAGCTTTGCGCCATCGTGATGGGTGCCAAGGTGCCCTGCGTGCTCACCTCCCGCGGTGACAGCGAACGCAGCAAACTCTTCTCTATCGCTCTGGCTGCTATTTTGGCTTAAAATCATGACTAAGATCACCAAATTATCCCAACTCAGCGAGCATCTGAAGCAGACGGGCAAATTGGCCAAAGTGGCTGTAGCCGTCGCCGAAGATGCCAACACCATCTCCAGCATCGATCACGCGGTGCGCGAAGGCTGGCTGCATGCGATTTTGCTTGGGAACCATGACAAGATCGTTGCGCTCTGCGAGGCCGAACACATAGACCACACCTGCTTTGAAATCATCGACCACGCCGATGAGAACCAAGCCACCCTGGCCGCTACAGCCATGGTGAAGCAGGATGCAGCCGACGTCCTCATGAAAGGCTTGGTGGGCACGGATAAATTCCTGAAAAGCGTGTTGGACAAAGAAAAAGGCCTGCTGCCGCCCAAAGCCGTGATGAGCTACACCTGCGCTTTGGAGATTCCGGCTTATAAAAAGCTGCTCTTTGTCTCTGATACTGCGGTGCTTACCTATCCTGACCTCAATCAAAAGAAAGCGATGCTTGAATATAGCGTGGCGATGACGCATAAATTTGGCATCAGGGAACCCAAAGTGGCCTTGATTTCCGCCACGGAGAAGGTGGGAACAGCTCTACCAAACACCTTTGATGATGCACAGCTCTGCAAGATGAACGAGCGTGGACAGATCAAAAACTGCATCGTGGATGGGCCTCTGGACATCTTTTTGGCCTGCGATCCCCAAGCTACCGAGATCAAACAGACGCCAAACCGCATCGTGGGAGAAGCGGACATCCTCATCTTCCCCAATCTGGAGAGCGCCAACAGCTTCTACAAAGGCTTGATGCTCTTTGCTCAAGCGGAACTGGCGGGTCTGATCCAGGGAACCAGCAAGCCGGTGGTGGTGATGAGCCGCAGCGAAAGCGCCGACAGCAAGTTTTATTGCCTCGCTTTAGCCGCCCTAATGGCTGGTGAATCATGAAGATAGCCATCGCATCCGACCATGCTGGCTACGTCCTGAAGGAAACCATCAAAGCCACTTTACCGGAGCTTGAATTTGTGGACTACGGCACGCACAGCGAAGCATCCATGGACTATCCGGATACAGGCAGCAAAGCGGCTCAGGCTGTAGCGGCTGGCAGTTGCTCAAGAGGAGTGCTGATCTGCGGCAGCGGCATCGGTATGAGCATCGTGGGCAACAAGATACCGGGCATCCGTGCCGCTCTCTGCTCAAATACAGACATCGCCCGCCTTTCCCGGATGCACAACGATGCCAATATCCTCATCTTAGCCGCTCGCTTTACCGCAGCTCATTATGCTATTGACATCCTCAAAGCCTGGCTGGATACTGATTTTGAAGGTGGACGCCACCAACAACGAATCGATAAAATAAGTAAGATAGAAAAGGAGTAAAACCTTGAAACACATTCAAAAAACCGACCCCGAACTCTATGCAGCAATCACTGCAGAACTGGCCAGACAGCGCGAAAACCTCGAGCTGATCGCCAGTGAAAACTTCACCTCCCTGGCCGTGATGGAAGCACAGGGAAGCATCCTAACCAATAAATACGCCGAAGGTTACGCCTACCGCTGGAGCAAGAAAACCGGACACATCAACTATAACCTCTACGGACGCTACTACGGCGGCTGTGAATACATTGACGATGTGGAACGTTTGGCCGTGGAAAGAGCGAAACAGCTCTTTGGCGCCTATCATGCCAACGTGCAGCCTCATAGCGGTTCCCAAGCCAATATGGCGGCCTATTTCAGCCTGGTCAAGCCCGGTGACACGGTGCTCTCTCTGGAGCTGGCACATGGCGGTCACCTCACTCACGGACACCCGCTTTCCTTCTCCGGTCAGCTTTACAACATCATCCACTACAATGTCACCCGCGAAGACCATCAATTTGACTATGATGAGATCGAAGCCTTGGCCAAAGAGCACAAGCCTCAGATGATCCTCACCGGTGCCTCTGCTTACCCCAGAAAGATTGATTTCAAGCGCTTTAGAGAGATTGCAGACATGGTGGGAGCCAAGCTGATGGTGGATATGGCTCACATCGCAGGTTTAGTGGCGGCTGGATTGCACGAAAACCCTGTGCCCTACGCAGATATCGTGACTACGACCACACATAAAACGCTGCGTGGCCCCAGAGCTGGACTCATCCTCTGCACCGAAGAATATGCCAAAGCTGTGGACTCAAACGTCTTCCCCGGCATCCAAGGCGGCCCTCTGATGCACGCCATCGCCGGTAAAGCAGTGGCTTTCCATGAAGCTTTGCAGCCTGAGTTTAAGGTCTATCAGCAAAACGTGCTGAAAAACGCCAAGACCTTGGCCGATGAGCTGATGAAAGAAGGATTTAAGCTGGTCTCCGGCGGCACGGATACCCACCTCATGCTTGTGGACTTGGGCACCGAGGAAGAAGGCGGACCCAGCGGTAAGAAGATGGAAGAATGCCTCGATTTAGCCGGCATCACAGTCAATAAAAACACAGTCCCCTTCGATACCAGAAGCCCCTTTGTGTCCTCCGGAATCCGCTTGGGAACCCCATCCGTGACCACCAGAGGCATGGGCGAAACCGAGATGAAACAGATCGCCGCAATGATCAAAAGAGCCAAGGATAACTACGAAGACACAGAATACCTGGAGGCGATGAAAGCTGAAACCAGGGAACTGACCGCAAAATTCCCGCTCTACCCCGAACTATAGAGTAAAAGATAGATATCTCAGGTCAGTCGGGATGTGGGAAGTTCCGGCTGACTTTTTTTGTGTGGATGTTTTGACCCGGATGTCGGTTCATTACCTGCTTGGCCCTTACTTAGCCGCAGGGCGATGCCGTGGTGATACTCGGGTTTTTCCCGGGAGACTCCGAGTAATCACCGGGCGGGTGAGTAAGGGCGACCCAAGTGAGACGTTCAGGTGGCCAATCCTATACTTTAGGAAAGTCTGTTGGATTATTGAGGTTTATGCGCTCAGTTTCAGCTTTGCTATGTTTTCAGGCTCGTCCTTCTTGCTCCAAACGATATAATCGGCCTGCCTGCTATCCAAAGCCTCCAGATATTCAGGTCTTATCATTTGCTCTTCATCATTGATAATCGCCACAGCCACCACATCCTTTCTTGATGAACGCTTCCTTTCGGGCAGTATATCTTCCCAAGAAAAGAGGAAGTTGGTGAGGTTGTTTTTGTTCATCAGACTGAAAGCTTTAACCACTATTTCTGTCTGTTTATAGGCAATGATAAAATCGAAGGTAAACTCCAGCCCAGTGGTGCCCTTAGAGATGAAATCCGCCGTGAAAATGACGTCTTGTTCAGACAGATATTCACGAACTGACTCTCTGAATAAAGAACCAACTGAATGCTCTGAAAGGAACCTGAAATCGCTAATTTCACTGATGGCAGAAAGCAGGTTGAGCTTCTTCTGGGCAAAGCTGTTCTCGTTTGCTTCCACGGTTAGTTCTTCCTTGTTTCGCAGCTCTACTCCATAGTTTAACAGAATTCTATCCAGCATGTCTCTTCTCTTGGGAGAACGAGAAAAAGACACCCCACTCAGCTCTAAATTGTGAATGGTCTCACCGTCATCGGAGAGGATGATCTTACCGTTATCCTTTTTGGCAAAGATCTCTATCTTGTCGTTGAAGAGACCCAAAAAAGGCGTGGTAATACAAGTCCATAGGCTGACCTCATCCTGCTGGAGAAAGGTCTTGGACCGCAAGAAATTGTAGTAGTCGTCGATTAGGTGGTTGATGTTATTCATAGTATCAGCTCCATTTGGTTTGGAAAGCTAAGAACGGTTTGGAGGTTTACTTTATCACATACTGCTTTTATGGCAGCGACCTTGTCATCGTCGCTGGATATGGTTTTAATAGGGAAGTCGTCATTGAGCAAAGGCAGAGCCCAGTCTAGATCGTGACCTTGAATATAGTAGTGAATATGAGGCTCTCCTACATCAAACTCTTTACCTACATACTCAAGAAATCTTTCTGGCACATGCTCATTTGCTGTTTCTGGATTTACATGGATGCCGCCATAGTCTATTCTCAATAAGGGTAGCGATGCATCTAAGTTATGAAAATGCAGGGTAATCTTGAGTCTGTTTTTCTCACTTTGGTTAACTTCTAAAAAGTATCTATATTCCAAGTTAGGAAAAGAAGCCATGGGTATACGGAATCTCATTATAACGTCATATTTCACATCATAGCTGTCCAGATGAGTGTCCTTTTCGTACACCTTCTTGGGAACTTGCAGCATCTTGTCTGCAATCTCTTGGCTTATCATTCTTGGCTCCTTATGTCTTAATTAAGCTTGTCGGAACCAGTGTGATAAAGCTCAGTTTTCCGTCAATCTATATTTGCGCCAAGATGGACTTTACCCTATCGATCGGGATGGCAAAACCGATGCCGATATTGCCGCCATTTTCGCTAAAGATAAAGGTATTGATGCCGATCACCTCGCCGTTGATATTGGTGAGTGGGCCGCCGCTATTGCCGGGGTTGATGGCTGCATC
>Ga0302242_1002910_pt1 | contig 10335 bp, 7 predicted proteins | sample AAG_UR_Lys_MG_FD_193510 | JGI IMG/M metagenome (GOLD analysis project Ga0302242, IMG submission 193510) | Enriched activated sludge microbial communities from anaerobic digester in WTTP, New Holstein, Wisconsin, United States - AAG_UR_Lys | ecosystem: Engineered > Bioreactor > Anaerobic >... | reverse complement strand
TTATATGGAGCTGAATAATCTATATATACACTTCCAGAAGAAAATTCTTTATCTATGTTTTGTTCGAAACAATGAGTATTACTCTGTTGTCTGTACAATCTTATAAATAACCTGGTGTCAGATAAAATTTGAGGTTTAATCTTTTCAAATGCTTCTTTTTTTGTTTTTTCTGTTACTTCCCAGTAACAATAGGAACTGAAAGGATCCACAGATAAAATTACAAAAATATCTTCTCCATAAACTTCCGGTAGTTCCGGTGCATCAAGAAGCTCTTCCGGCGGTTCTTCTTTTATTTCCAGTATATTCTTGTGAGGGATAAAAAATTTTTCCGAACTACCAAAATATTCATCTAATCTAATTTCTACAATTTGCCAGTCTGAATCATCTGTTCCGGTTTTTTCATAAGATTTCTTCTTCCTGGTAAAAGCCCTGCTGTTAGACATTCTAAAATTATTACTACTTTCACCTATCATAAGCTATTTATTTTACTTATCAATACAAGGTTTATGTCAGCTTGCTTAAGAAATTATCTTTTTTCTCAAAGGCGCCTTTTTCAACAGTTTTCATGAAATATTTAATGCCTTTTATATGCAGCCCTTTCTTTATATATGCAGCACCTATTGCACAACACAAAGGATAGTATTCTGGATACTTCTCATAAAGTGTTTCATATATATTTATGACTTCATCCAGTTTTTTGAAATTTTTTTTCAAATTTTCTTTGCACCGGGCAATTTCATTTTCTACATCTTCTATAAGAGGTTCTTTTGTCTCTCCTGATGCTTTCTTAATCGCTTTTACTTCCTCTACTGTCTCTTTTACTTCTACTTTTTCTTCTATTTCCTTTTCCAATTCCTCTGGTTTTACTTTTTCTGGCTTTACTTTATCTTCTTCTATTTTATCTTCTTCTATTTTATCTTCTAACTCTTCTTCTTCTATTTCTTCTTCTATTTTATCTCCTAACTCTTCTTCTTCTAACTCTTCTTTTTCTAACTCTTCTTCTTCTAACTCTTCTTCTTCTAACTCTTCTTCTAACTCTTCTTCTTCTTCTTCTAACTCTTCTTCTTCTAACTCTTCTTCTTCTAACTCTTCTTCTTCTAACTCTTCTTCTTCTAACTCTTCTTCTTCTAACTCTTCTTCTTCTTCCATATCCAACCCTGATCCAATTCCAATAGCTTTTTCTTCACTGTCTGTTTGAATATCAACATATGTGAATTCTTCTATAAATTCTTCGCTGAGAGATTCATATATACTGTTTAGAAGACCTGTTTCTACAGGTTGAAGTTCTTTTATTTCACTTTCTTCAGTTGTAACTTTTTCAATAGTTTGTGGAAATTCAAATTCTTCCATGTTTTCTTCAATGTTATAGAGGTTTTTTATATCCCTGGTATCTACTTCTTGTGGTTTGAATCTGACACTGAATTCGTGTGCCAGAGATTTTAATTTTTCTATAAGTCTGGTATTAGTTGTTTTACTAATAGATTCTTCATATTTTGCCCATAGATCAATATTATTGTAATCTTCTAATTTATCTGTAATTATTTCAAACTCATCTATAAAATCTTCCATAAATGAATTATATAAAATTTCTTCAGATCTTATTTCTTCTGCAGAAGGTATTACAAACTCATCAATGTAGTGCTTTGAAATTTTTTCTATAGATGGGTCCAGATGGTATTCAATAGATATTTCTTCTAAAAAGTCTTCCAGATTAGGTTCAATTTTAATATTTAATTTCATAGAGCTTTTTAAATCCTTCTTTTTCAGTTTTTCTTCCACTTCTTTTGTGGTGGATTTTAATTCTTCAATAGATTCTTCCTGATTTGTAGAATCAGTGTTTTCAGCAAATTCTGATACCTGAACAATTAGATTTACCGAGGCTTTTGAAGTATCGGAAATATCTTTCTCAGAAGATTCCAGTATATGAGTTTCCATTTCCCTGTCATGATCGAAGCCTGTAAGAGTTAATTTGTTCAAAGCTTCTTCATTATCAGGTTCAAGTTGGAGAATTCTTTTGAGTAAATCTATGGCTATAGCTTTTTCTTCTTTATCAATGAAATATGTTGCACCTTTAAAATAATTATTTATGGCTTCCCCGGTATCACCTTTTTTCTCCAGGATCTTACCTAGCTTTTTATAAGCATCACCGTAAGAGGGATCTAAACTTATAACCTTTTTGATAGCAATTAATGCAGTATCTAACGAACCTTCTTCGAAACTTATTAAACCAAGCTGGAAAAGTGTTTCTTTATGTGTAAGTTCTATTTTCAATACATTTCTGAAATGAATTTTTGCCTCATCGAGTCTTCCTAGCTCTTTGCATATAAAGCCTAAGGAATATATAAAATTAATATTAGTAGGGTCAAAATTGTGAAGTCTTTCATAAAGAGGAAAAGCTTTTTCTAATTCCCTGTTCCTTTTATATAAATAGGCTGCTTTCTTAAGAAGAGTTATACCTTTATCTTTCCATCCCAATTCCAGCTCTTTATTAGCTTTTTCCAGCATTTCATCAGGATTTGTTTTTTCTTCCTCCTGGGAAAGTTCTATTTCAGCATCTTTTGTAGTCACAGGAGTAATCAGAGCGGTTTCTTCAGTTGATGTTTTTCCCTGGTTCACTGACTGGGCAATATCTGCGTAACGCTGCTTCATCGTTTTTTTATCAACCTCTTCTCCTGAGACATCTCCTTTTTCATTCAGGATAACTGTATCAACAGAAAAAGATTCAGTATCAGAAAAGAAATCTCCATATTTACTTTCTACCCATGTATTTGTATCTTTATCATTTACTTCTTTAGATGTAACTGTTTCAACTTTATTATCATCTTTTTTAGTGCCAAAGAAATCAGTAGTTGATATACTGTTATCAAGATAGTAATCCTCCTGGGACAAGACACCACTTACACCCGGACTTACTTCATCACTTACTACTGTATCATAAGGGCTCCCATCTATTTTTTGCTGCATTTCTATAAAGGCTCTCTCATAAGGACTGACAGGTAGAGAATAATCTTCTTCTTTATCATGTATATCTTCTTCTGGATCTTCTTTATATATGTGTTTATCAAGATAAGAAAAATCTCTGAAGGGATATTTGTGTTTTATATATTTTATATAAGCTCTTTTAAGAGTATCAGTAAATTCCTCCGAGGGGAATAGATTCTTAAGGAGTTTTTCTTCCTCCATATCAGTGTCTTTTACGATTTTTTCCTGAGTAACTTTAGCTTTCTCCGATAGATCTTTAGCTCCTGTATAGATTATTTCATCATCTAGATAACCTTCTTCTAATGAAGGAGTTTCTTCTTCTTTTTCAACCTCTTCTTCGTCGAATACCTGTGGGAAAATTTCTTTCTTTTTAAATTCATTGAGACCTTCTTCTACAAGTATATCATCCATTACTAATTCTTCCTGGATTATTTCTTCTTTTGTTTCTGCCAGGTCTTTTTCTTCTTCATCATGAACAGAAAAGTAAGCCCATACTACATCGCCATCTCCTTCTTTTTCCCATATTTCGCCTTTTTTCTTTGTTTCATCTTCATGGCTCAAAACAGCATCTTCTGAACCTTTTCCAAAAAGAGCTTTTAATCTTTTTGTCCATCCTTTTTTAGCCATCAACAGCCCTCCTAAGATAGCAGGAAATATATAACTCTTTTATCTATACTTAGTCTAACAAATTTTTAAGAAAAAATAAAGATCAACTTTATTTTTTCTTCAATAACTTAAAAATTACCGAAGAGAACCTTTCTCTGTCTTCAGAAGATAATTTATCAGGTCCTCTGGTTTTTTTCCCACCTCTCCTTAATTTTGCCTCTTTATGCCGTATAGCGAGAAGATAATCTATATCTCCGGTGTTAAAAACCATGCCTCTGGGAGATATGACTGTAGTATTTTTTGTTAATAAAAGGGCAGCAAGCCCAAAATCTCCAGTAATAACAATGTCTTCTGGAGAGGTTATATTGAATATCTTCATATCTGCAGCTTCTTTATAATTATCTACCAGTATTATTTCTAACTCTTTATTTATCTCCTTACTGTAATGGGACACACTTAATACCATAATAACCTGAACCTGGAATTCCTTCGCTATTTTAAGGATTTCATCTTTAAATGGGAAAGAATCTCCATCTATTATTATATTCATTTTATCTGTCTTATAAGAACTATAGGAGTTTGCTCATCTGCATTACCCTGGGGGTTATGAGTAAGTGCTCTCACAATAAGTTCATTATTCTTCAGTGTTGAAGCCAGAACATCTACTTTACCCAGGTCATTGGCATCTACTATAGTAGCATCAAGATTTGTTTTTAATTTTATTTCCTCTACCAGTTTTTGAGGAGCCTTTGGGCCTAAAACTACTGATTTATCAAAGGGTGGCATGGTTCCAGGTGGATCGTCTATAGTGGTAGCAGCACGTCCGGCAATCCTGTAAAAATCTCCCTTTCGACCAGTTAATTTTCCCAGAATTCCTATGAGGAAAGCCAGAATTATTCTGATTGTTCCTGCTTCCTTTATTGCCATCTGCAAACTGTAGGGAGAGGAGAGACTGGCATCCTGTTGGAAGAATCTGTTTATCCTTGTAGCAATGTAACAGGGTTTTATGTCTTCAATATACAGGGCTCTGCCCTGTAGTATTGCCACTACACTTTCAGCTATAGCCAGTATATCTCCCGGTGAGGACAGAGGTATTACATATTTTTTTAAAACTTCCATAAGATCATCACTTTCTCGGAGTATATGCGTCTTTACAGGTATTGTCTTTATAGATTCATCAAGGGGTTTTCTTTCTGGCTTTATAACAGTTTCCTGGGAGGAAGTATTTACATCATTGCTTATTATATCAAATTCCTTAGTTTTGAGTATTATTTCCTTCTTTTCATATTTAATAGGATTTCTCCCATAGTATTTATAAGAAAGATCGAAATACATAACTTCCGGCAGATCCTGAGGGTTCAGGGCAGTTTTATCCTTAAAATCCACCTTAATTTTCCCTTTAAGCCATAATTTTTCACCTGGTTTAAGAAGAAAAGCTTCCCAGTAATTGTCATGATAAACTGGAAATTCAGGATTTAAAAGACGAGAAGATATATCAAATTTATCATATTTATCTCCTTCAGGTTGCAATCTAAAAACCCCATCCAGGATTATTGCCTGCTGTTTCCCTGTATTGTCAAAAGGTATTTTAAAGTTTAATAATATAGCTTCTTTAGATGTTTTTAAAGTTTTTTCCTGTATTTCATGAACATTTAAGGTAAGATTACAATCTCCCATACTTTTACATAAAAACTCAAAAGTCAGGTATAAAATTAAGAAAATAAAGATAATTAATAAGAGGATATACATTACTTCCGTTCCACCTTGATTTTTTTATGTTTATGAACATCCAGAGCAAGTTCGATAAGTCGATCCAGTAATTCAGAAAAAGTCATACCTGCTGCAATGGCAGCCTGGGGATATAAAGAATTTTTTGTCATACCGGGTATAGTATTTGTCTCAAGAACATATATGTCCTCCTCCCGGATTATCATATCTGTCCTGGACATACCACTACAGGTTAGAATTTTATGAACATATACTCCAATCTCCTGGGCTTTTAAAGTTAATTTCTGTGATATCCTGGCAGGGGTAATTTCTCTTGTAGAACCATCATATTTTACATTATAATCAAAAAACTCAACATGTTCAGGAGGTATTATTTCTGTCAGGGGAAGAGCCTCTGGTTCTTCTCCGTGAAGAGATCCAAGGACTGCACAGGTTATCTCTGTACCTTTAATATATTCTTCAATCAGAATTGTATTATCATATTCCAGGGCTCTCGATATTTTGTCTTTTAGATTATTTCTTTCTTTAACAATATATGTTCCCACACTTGAACCCATGCTCGATGGTTTAATAACACAGGGATAATTTATTTTATCTTCAACAATTTTAATTATTTTATCAGAATCTCTATGCCAGTCCTGGTAATAACATACTATAAAATCAGGAACCTTTATATTATTATATATATAAATTTCCTTACATTTTGCTTTGTTCATAGCAAGTGCACTGCACAGGACATTTGATCCTGTATAGGGTATATCCATTAATTCAAGTAATCCCTGAACTGTACCATCTTCTCCAAAGGGTCCATGAAGTACTATAAATACCACATCTACTTTATCTTCAGAACTTTTTTTAAGTTTTTCTATATTCCCGTCAGACAGAACAGGCCAGTTATCGTCTGAAACTTTCATTTTGTAAGATGTACCGTTATCATCAATAAGACTTACTATGCCTTCTTTACAGGTATCTATATAACCCTGCGGAATAATCCATTCGCCAGTTTTTTTAATTTTCATTGGCTTTACCCTGTATTTATTTTTATCCAGAGCTTCTAAAACTTCTTTCCCGGATTCAAGAGAAATTTCATGTTCTGCTGTTCTGCCTCCCATAAGGACAGCTATATTCAGTTTTTCTTTATTCATTTTATGCCCCTTTCTGTCAATGTGATGGGTGATGATTTGACGTAGGGACGAACACAGGGGTTCGCCTCTATGCCATAAAACATCTCACTGCTCACTTAAATCCCTTAACTTTAATTTTATTTCTATCCTCATAAACGAGTATAACATTTGACATCTTTCTGGAAGTTTTTGTTATATGTGTTCCCCTGTAATAAAGAGCTGAACTTGTCCCTCCATCTAAATTTACAGCATAAATACATCCCAGATCTTTCATTATGAAAGATAGCTTTTTCAGGGTGACCTTACTTTTTACTGTTACAAATAAAAGCTTATTATATGGAGTTAACCCTATAGCACTCCTTCTGTTAGAATTATATACAGCAGGATCTTTAAAACCTTCACCCCGGGGATTAAGCTCTACTTCGCCTTCTGTAATGAGGGATGGGCCGGAACATATAACTGACTCAAAAGGAGACCAGTCAATATTACTTCCAAGTTTTCCGCTTAAATGATGGAATGTTACCTGATTATCTTTATCTATACAGACTGCTATCCCTGTACTGCCATTATTCACAAGTTCTCTTTCTATAACAATTGTACCAACAGGCTTATGTGTATGTGTGTCAAAATAGGTGCCATTAATTGCTGCTGTAGGTTTGTAATATTCTACGAACTTTGTAAAACTCTGAAGAGGATATTTTTTTTTAGCATCTGAAAAACCCGCTGTCAGGGCAGGGGTTACTTTTATTTTCGGACTGTTAAGATTTATATAAACCAGATCAACATACCGATCTCTAACTTTTTTTTTATCATAAGTTATATTAGAAGCTTCTTTACCTGAAGTTAAAGATGGTAGAAAAAGTATCAGAAATAAACAGAGAATAATTGTTTTTAGAATACTATGCAATTAGAAGTCCCTCCTGGTAACAATCGTGCTCGGTAATCGGTGAGGCGTAATAAGTAATGCGTGATGAGTATTCAACTCTTTTCACTCTTTACCCTTCACTTCTTACGTCTCACACTTCACATATCACGTTTAAATTTCTTTGAGAAAATTAAAAATCCTTTTTCCTTATCTAATATTCAAAGAAGGAATAAAATATTTAAGTAGAGAAGTAAAAAAGTTATGGGGATAATGGTAATTATAATATTTTTATGATAAAATTACGTTGAATGTACAGGAATTTTAAAGTTATCAGCAGCCAGCAATTGACAATTAGCTTAAGGTTTAAAAGCTGACAGCTGAAAGCTATAAATTAGAAGGTGTGTGAGCAGGTGAATTTTCGTTTATATACTTCTCCCAATGCTGTGTATACAGTTTTGTATGACAATCAATCAATGAGTATATATAAAAATGACAGGCTTATGTATACCTGGGATTTTAATTTTCAGGATTTTCATCTTGTGGGAATAAGTGATTATGGAAGAATAGCCTGTATGGCTGATAATAAATTTTATATATTTGAAAAAGAAGGTTATATAACAGGGCCGATAGTTACTGTGAGTCCTGCCTGTCAGGAAGGGAATGTTTCTATTAAAAATAATATTAAATTCGATAACAGGGGTTTTTTCATTTGTTATGAAAAAATCATTGAAAAGAGCTTTTTGAATAAGATTAGTTATTATTCGGAAATCTTTATATATAATCTAAATACCGGCCATGTGAGATCCTGGTGGAATTTTACTAAAGATAATAAGAAACAGCTGGATTTGATCTGGAATATTTCTAAAGATATTAAATATATGGCTTTTCTGGAAAAATATTATATTTCTATAAAAAAAGATTATTACAAATTACATCTTCTGGATATGACAAGGGATGCCCAGGTTTATACTGTCCAGATTAATGAAATATATGACCCCCATATAATGATTAATTCTTATGGAGATGTTTTATTACACTGTCAATCTGTCCGTATTAATCGTCTTTTGAGGTTTAATAACAAAGGAGAAAAGTTTGAAATAATTCTTCCAAATTCCTTTTATCTTCTGGATATAGGTAAAAAGAACTTTGTCATAAAACATAAATACCACAGTCATTTTATTTTTATGAATTTCTCTAGACATGCCGAATATCCTGTAGATCTGACACTTCTGGATAATAATGAAATAAAATATAATCTTTTTATAAAAGATAATGATGAAATTGTATTGTTATATAAAATACCAGATGAAACAGTTTTTTGTCGTATCGAGGCACCTCTTGAGGATTTTCTTATTCATATAAAACGCTGGCAGATGGTTTTGAAAGAACAGGAAAGACAGAAAAAATTATATAAAAAGACCTTTGAAGAAAAAGATAGTGTTATTCAGCTTGATACATCAAGGGCCCGTATGTTAACACAGTCAGCTTTAAAACATCATAATATAAGAAAAGATAAGGTTTATAGTAAAGTAATACAGATAGAACAATTAATGGGAAAACTTAATGAACAGTATCTATTTCAGGGATTATCAGAACAGCAATATAAAGATAACAGGGCCAAACTTATGGACTCCATTAATAAATTAGATATGGTGGCGGGTAAATTAAATATTGAGATAAAGGAAGGGGATTTTCCCCCGGATTTAATGGATCTGAAAAAACTGAAAGAAGAAACTGTAAGATTAGTGGGGGAGAAAAAGATGTCTCTTGAGGATTATAATAAATGGGATGATAAAATACGTATTATGAAAATAAAAGAAAAAGAAAAGGATAAATTGGAAAGGGAAGCTAAAAAAGATAAAGAACCAGATGAGGAACAACAAAAAATAGTAAAACTTCTGGAGCTTTTAGATGAAAGGCTTATAAAAGGGGAAATCTCGGAAGCATTATATAAAGAATTAAGAGGGAAATACTATGATAAATTAGAGGCTATGAAGAATAAGACATCTTTACAGCATAAAGAGACCACGAAAAGATAGGTGTTTGCATTTGATTTATGGGTTATGATATAATTATTTGATGTAAAAAGTGAAAAGTGAAAAGTGAGTAGTATTTACTTCACATCTCATGTTTATCAGGTGGAGATCGTATAAATTTTGAAAAAGGAGAGTGGTTCAGTTTGAAGAAAAGAAGTATTTCTTTATGTCTGGTTCTTCTTTTATCTATAATATTTTTATTACCTTCTGCAGGGGAAGGAGAGATTAAGGTTTTTATTAATGGCAAGTCAGTTCCGGCAGCTGTAGAACTTTATAAGGGTATTCCCTATATTTCTCCGGAAAGCCTTGTAAGTCCTCTGGGTATAAAGGTAAACTGGAAAAATCAAAAACTTTATATAAATGATAAACTTGTAGAAAAAACAAAGGAGATAGATGGTATTGTATATATACCTGCAACAATGCTTGGAGATATTATAGGTGGTGAAGTCGAGCTGGAAGGAAATAATATTAAAATAAAAACCTCAGGAAAGGTGTCTGTAAATCCTACTCCAAAACCCACATCACCTCCTCTCTCACCATCTCCCAATATTGTGCCTACACCTGTAGTTACAAAGCCTACTCCTTCAGTGAAAAAATCTACTATGTTTATACCGGTAACTGGTTCAAATGATAATTTCTGTATTACAGTTACAAATCTTGAATATGCTAATATAATAAAAAATTATTATACTCCAAAGACAGGATATCGTTTCTGTATATTAAATATTTCTCAGCAGAATATTTCCTCAAATGTTCAGGTATATACAGGAACTTTTTCTCTCATCGATAAAGATGGTCACTCTTTTGACTATTTAGAAGGACTCAGCAATTTCTGGTTGCAGGTTCTTCAACCGGGAGGAACAAATTTTGGTCATCTGGTATATGAAATTCCTGCAGATGCAGAGCCAGACTGCCTGATTTTATCAAGTATGCAGGGAGCACCTTTAAATGTTGATTTATTTAAGAATTAAAAAGGAGGCAGAGAAATGAAAAA
>Ga0302242_1002907_pt1 | contig 10339 bp, 7 predicted proteins | sample AAG_UR_Lys_MG_FD_193510 | JGI IMG/M metagenome (GOLD analysis project Ga0302242, IMG submission 193510) | Enriched activated sludge microbial communities from anaerobic digester in WTTP, New Holstein, Wisconsin, United States - AAG_UR_Lys | ecosystem: Engineered > Bioreactor > Anaerobic >... | reverse complement strand
AGAAAAATGACCATCGAAATGGGCGCGGAATATTTTCTTGTGACCTCAGGATGGCCTTATCCCAGGCTTGAAGCATGGAATGTGCTGAATCAAGCCAGGGCTCTTGAGAACACATGTTATCTTATTTCATGCAACGCAGCCGGTGTAAACAAGGGTATCAGGCTAGCGGGGCACAGCCAAATTGTGGATCCCTGGGGAAATGTCGTGGCAGGAACAGGCTACGAGGAGGCCATAGTCAGAGCCGAGATATCCAGAGAAGAAGTTCTCCGTATAAGAAAAGAATTTCCTGTTTTAAATGACAGACGGTTATCCTGAGACTTAGATAATCCAATGTTAGGTATAAGTGTATTTTATTGAACGGGGGAATTTTCTTATGGGTGCATTTAAATACAAAAAAGTATCAACTATAGACGATGCATTGCAGGCATTAAGCACAGACAACAGTAAATTGATTGCAGGAGGGACAGATTTACTGTTGAAAGTAAAGCATGGTATGTCTCGTATAAATATATTGGTTGATATTTCTCAAATAGAAAATTTTTCATATGTAAAAGACGAAGCCGGTTCAATTCGCATAGGCGCCGGAACAAAGGCCAGGGATATCATTAGGTCCGAAATACTTCTTAAATCAGCGCCGATTATCCCTCTTATTGCTGCTGAAATAGGATCTCCTGAAGTTAGAAACGTTGCAACAGTGGGAGGGAATGTTTGTTGTGCAAGGGCCAACTGCGGAACGTGTTTTTTGCCGGGATGCAAGGCTATGACAGGGGACAGAACAGTTAAGCCCTGTCAAAATGCTTCATATTCCGACCTGCTTTTGCCCTTTGTAGCATATGATGCTGTTGCGGTGATTAGAAGCTCTGATGGGATTCGTAGAGTAGAAATAGAAAATTTCATTAAGCCTGATGGAAAAATAGATATAGCTACTAAGGAAATACTAACGGAAATCTTTTTCAGGAAGGATGCATCGAAAAAGGCATATAGATGCCTAAGATACCCAAATTCCATGGGCCTTCCATATTTTTCTGTGATTGCAGATTCTAAAGGGGGTGGGAAGTTCGACCTCACTATTGGAGGTGCAACAAAGTCAATATACAAATTTAGGGGATTATCAAGAGAAGATGTAAACGACTCTCTAACAGATAAATTCATATTTAAAGAAAGTATTTATCTATCAAAAGAATACCTTAAAACGGTAACTCCATCTTTGATTTTAGAAGCTATGGAAAAGGCGTAGGAGGTGTAAGAACGATGTCTTACGTGGTGAATATTATCATTAACGGATATCAATTTTGTGAGGAATGCGACGAAAGCACCACTTTGCTTGATTTTATTAGAGAAAGAGTAGTACTAACAGGCACAAAAAAAGGATGTAACAATGGAGATTGTGGTGCATGTACTGTACTGTTGGACGGGAAAGCCATATTGTCCTGTATGCTCCTTGCTGTTCAGGCAGATGGACATGAGGTTCTGACTATAGAAGGACTTACAGAAAAGAATGGCCTGAATGAAATACAAAAATCATTTGTTAAAGCAGGAGCAATTCAGTGTGGTTATTGTACCCCTGGTATGGTAATGGCAACTCTTGGGCTTTTGTCTGAAAATCCTGATCCCACAGAAGAGGAGATCAGAAAGGCGCTAGTAGGTCATTTATGCCGCTGCAGCGGATACGAGAATATTGTTAAAGGTGTCAAGCTGGCTGCAAAAGCTATTTCTGAGTTAAAAATGTGATTGCTGACAATAAGCTAACACTATTTAGGAGGAACATCACAATGAACTCCGTAATTGGTAAATCTTTTCCTCTGATAGATTCTGAAGATAAAGTCGCTGGAAAACTGGTTTATGGCAGCGATTTTGCCCTTCATGGAATGCTTTATGGAGCAGTGTTGAGAAGTCCCATTGCTCATGGACGTATTTCCAATATAGATACTACTAAAGCAAAACAAATCCCTGGGGTTAGAGCAGTATTAACTGGTAAGGATCTAAACCTGCCAAACTATTCTGTGGCCGGAGAAAAATGGCTGGATGAGCAGCTTCTTGCTACAGACAAAGTCAGGTACATAGGTGATGAAGTGGCTATAGTAGCAGCTACATCATATGAAATTGCTTTAGAAGCACTTAAAAATATTGATGTTGAATATGAAGAATTCCCTGCAGTATTCGACCCTGAAGAAGCAATGAAACAGGGTGCCCTTGTTATACACGAACAATTTGGAACTAATATTGCCAGAGAAATGAACGTAAATCATGGTGACATAGAGAGGGCCTTCAAAGAAGCTGAGATTATCGTAGAAGGTGAATTCAGCACCGGAAGGGTTCACCATGGATATATGGAGCCGAACGCTGGTGTTGCCGATTGGAATGGTGATAATGTTACGTTTTGGCTTCCTACACAGTCCCCTGTTCTGGCAAGAATGACCTATGCAAAGGCTCTGGGTCTGGATAAAGATAAGGTAAAGGTATTCCAGCTCCCTTTAGGCGGCGGCTTTGGAGGTAAATTGGAATATAAACTACATCCTTTGTGCGCATTGCTGTCAAAATTCAGTGGTCGCCCTGTTAAAATGGTCAATACTAGGCAAGATGAAATGACAGCTTCACTTCCCAGGGTACCCATGAAGATCAAGATGCAGTTAGCTGTTTCAAAAGAAGGAGCCTTTCTTGGTAAGAAAGTTAAAATAATCGCTGATAATGGTGCATACATGAATTACGGACCGGGGATACTTCTTAGTGCCTCGACTCGCAACGACAACCTTTATAAGATAAAGAATATAAAAACACAGGGTTTTCTTGTATACACTAATAATATGCCTACAGGGGCATTTAGGGGATTCGGATGCCCGCAAAGTCATTTTGCTCAAGAAACACTTATTGATGAAGCAGCTGTCAAATTAGGAATAGATCCGGCAGAAATAAGGCTTATAAATGCAAGCGAAAAAGGAGATGTGACTCCTCATAACTGGCATTTAGGGAGTTGTGGACTGAGTGATTGCATAAGTAAAAGTGTAGAGGCCGCGGAATGGAAAACAAAGAAAGATCTTTATAAAAAAACTAAAGATGATGTTTGGGTCAAAGGAATTGGTATTGCATCCTGTTTGCACGTTTCAGGTAACAGAACATTTCTACCGTTTTTTGATGGCTCATCTTCCGAAGTCAGAATAAATGAAGAGGGCAAAGTAACTGTTTTCCCTGGAGAAGTAGACCTGGGACAGGGCAGTAAGACTGTTTTTGCAATGATCGTTGCTGAAGAACTTTCAATCCCGTTGGAGTGGATCTCAGTATCCGATATGGATACCGAAAGATGTCCTCATGGTATGGGCACTTTCGGCGATCGGGTAACGACTTTAGGCGGGAACGCTGCCAGAAATGCCGCAATTGACGCAAGAAAAAAAATGATAGATGTTGCTGCAAGAAAATTAGAGGTCGAACCTACAGAGTTGACGTTAAAGAATGCTTTTTTTCAAACGAACGACGGAAAATCACTGGGATTCGTAGAAACTGCAGAAATTGCATCATATGAAAAAGCTGGAGCAACTGTGATAGGGTATGGAAGCTTTCAGCCGCCAAATGTCAGTATGGTACATCCTGAAACAAAGGTTGGTAATATTTCTTGCGCATATCCATTTGTTACCCAAATAGTTGAAGTAGCCGTAAATAATCAGACCGGTGAAGTTAAACTTCTGGAAATAGTATCGTCGCATGACCTTGGAAAGGCCATCAATCCAATGATGGCTGAGGGACAGGTTTTTGGGGCTGTTGCAATGGGAATCGGTTTTGCTCTTATGGAAGCTATGGTAGAAAAGAATGGGGCTGTATGCAATCAAAGCTTTAAGCACAACTATATGCCAAGAACAACGGATATGCCACCCTTAGTGTCTCTACTGATTGAGTCGGACGACCCTAACGGTCCATATGGAGCAAAAGGACTTGGTGAACCAGCGTTGACTGCTATAGCTCCTGCTATAGCAAATGCAATATACGATGCAGTTGGAGTTAGGATCAGATCTCTTCCAATTAATCCTGAAATATTATTAAAAGAAATTTATAAGAATAAGAAATTTTACAAATAAGCAGACTTAAAAATCAATATTTATATAGATTTATATAACACAAATAATAGGAGGAATAAAAATGTCTATTCAAGAAATTAAGCTTACAGTCAATGACCGGCCAGTTAAGTTACTTACGGATCCGAACAAGTCACTTTTGAAAGTGATAAGAGATGAATTACGTTTGCTTGGGACCAAAGAAGGTTGCGGGGAGGGAATTTGTGGTAGTTGCACTGTTCTTGTAGAAGGAGTTCCTCAGAATTCTTGTCAGATTCCGGTGCATAAAGTTGCAGGAAAGAGTATTACAACAATAGAAGCTATAGGGACCCAAAACGCTCCTGATCCTATACAGGTCGCATTTGTAAAAGCGGGAGCGTCACAATGTGGATTTTGTACGCCTGGAATGATTTTAAACGCTAAATACATATTGGATAAGAACCCTAATCCAACTCGAGATGAAGTTCGTAAGATGCTTAAGAGAAATTTATGCCGCTGTACCGGATACGAAAAAATAATTGATGCAGTTATGATGGCTGCGGAAGCAAGGAAAAATCCGGAAGTTATAAAAATGAAGCCATTGAAGGATTGCCGTTTGGGTGACTACATACCACAGTTGAATTCATGGGATAAGGTAACGGGCTCTCTAAGATACGGAATAGATATTTATATTGAGAATATGTGTTTTGCAAAAGTTCTGCGCAGCCCATATTCCCACGCGATAATTAAATCAATCGATTCATCAGAAGCAGAAGCAATGCATGGTGTTGTATGCGTATGTACATCAAAAGATATCAATGGTGAAAATCTTGTTAAGTACATTGTCCAGGATTACAGAGCCATTGCTGATAACAAGGTCCGTTACTGGGGAGAGCCAGTGGCAATAGTAGTTGCGAAAACTGAAGATATTGCAACTGAAGCACTTTCAAAAATTAAAGTTAATTATGAAGAGCTCCCTGCGGTATTTGATCCCTTTGAAGCCCAAAAACCCGGAGCACCGGAGGTACAGGAAGACCAGTTCCCCGGGAACCTTCTTTGGTGGCAGGACCTTAAACAGGGAGATGTAGAAAAAGGTTTCGCTGAAGCTGATATTATAGAAGAACATGATTACTATACACCGGCTAATTGTCATGGCTATCTGGATCCGGAATGTGGTGTCGGATTCATTGATGATGACGGCAGAGTGTCTATTTGGAGTTGTGGTCAGGCACCTCACTACCATAGGGATGAAGTTGCAAGAGTTCTTGGCCTTGGTACTGATGAAGTTCGTGTTGTTGAAGATGGCACTGGCGGTGGTTTTGGTGCAAGGATCGATCCATTCATCCAACTTTTGATAGGGATTGCAGTTTACAAAGCTAAGGTCCCTGTAAAACTTCAATTTACAACGGAAGAGAACTTCATAGGAAATTGTAAACGCCATCCATTCTGGATGCATATGAAAACCGGCGTAAAAAAAGATGGAACAGTCGTAGCACATTATGCCGAGATTGTCACTGATTCTGGAGCCTATGCGTTGGCAAGTCCTGGTGTACTAATGAGAGCGATAGTTCACTCTTATGGTCCATATGAGTTTCCCAATGTACTGGTACATGGTAAGACGATTCTTACTAACAATACACCTAACTCAGCGATGCGCGGTTTCGGCGTTTCTCAAATGTGCTATTCCGTAGAAATGCAGATCAATAAAATTTGTAAAAAACTTGGGATAAGTGTATTCGATTTTGCAAGGAAAAACGGATTTAAAAAAGGCACAATTACTGCAACAGGGCAGCTCATCGAAGATGAACCTGGTTACAAAGAAGTAATTGATAAAGTTGATGAACACTGGAAAAACAAAAGTGATAAAAAGACATCCCCCGAAGAACTGGCAAAACTTCCTTCCCATATAAAAAGAGGGGTAGGATTTGCCACAACTTGGTACGGAATAGGTAAGACAGGACTCCTAAACCTATCTAGAGCAAACATGACTTTTATGTCAGACGGAACTCTTGATTTAAGAGAGGGAGCTGCTGAGATTGGTCAGGGTTCAAATACAGTTATGGCTCTTATAGCAGCGGAAGAACTAGATCTAGACCTTGACCGTATTAAAGTTATGGCTGCAGATTCGTTGCTGACACCTGATTCAGATCTGACTTGTGCAAGCAAACATACATTCTACACAGGCAATGCTACTCTTCTGGCGGCCAAAGACCTTAAAAAGAAGATGTTTGAGGCAGCATCAAAAGAGCTAAGTGTTTCTGTTGAAAACCTTGTAACATCACAGGGGGTGGTTTTTGTAAAGTCTGAACCCGAAAACAAAATTAGCGCTCAGGAACTTGTCAGTCGAGGTTATGAAATCAGAGGAGAAGGTGAATTTGTAGTGCCTCTCGACGGACTTGACCAAGCGACAGGCCAGGGTAAGTTGTATGTTGTATTTACATATGGAGCATGTGAAGTTGAAGTTGAAGTTAATACTAAAACAGGAGAAGTAAAAGTACTTGACGCAGCGTTGGCATTCCAGGCTGGAAAGGCGATCAACAGGCTTGCAATGGAAGGTCAGATGGAGGGCGGCGTAGCCCAGGGAGTTGCTTATGCATTAACTGAAGAATTCTTGCCGAATGGTCAAACTACTAGTTTTAAGCAGTATAAGATTCCTCGTTCAACTGATGTTCCAACAATGAAAACCTATTTTGTTGAGATCCCTCAAGGCCCTGGTCCTTTTGGTGCTATCGGCATGGGTGAAGCTGCGCACTTCCCAATGGCACCTGCAATCATGGCAGCTATCAACGATGCATGCGGAATATGGATTGACACACTGCCGGCTAAACCTGAAAAGATACTAACCGCGTTGAAGGAGAAATATTAATTTATTTATTCTGGCAGGATGGAATCTATTACACTTCCTACTGCCAGAAATTGTCAAAAGTTGAATCATGCCAACCGTTGTATTTCTTAATTGAAAAGGAGGAATTTTCGCAAAGAACAAATAATTATAATTTGTTGATGGGTGTATTTATTTTTTCAAACATAGCCATTGTTTAAATACGGAAGGAGTGCGTCAAATGTCAATCAATAAGAAGCTTTTTGCCGCTACTGTCTTAGGATTTTTTATTTTTACATGCCTGTTTTGTGGAAATTTGACTTTTGTTGACAAGGCATCAGCAAAAACTTATGTAATGAAACTTGGAACGATCGAACCCCCGGCAAGCCCCAAAATGGTCGGAATGGAAAGATTTAAGGAGCTTGTTGAGAAAAAAACAAATGGTGGAGTTCAGGTAAAGATTTTCCCATCATCTCAGCTGGGATCTGCAAGGGAAATGATTGAAGCTACTCAGATGGGAACTGAAGAAGCAACACTTACGACAAGCTCAAATCTTGCTGGTTTTGAGCCATCTGTAAGCATACTTGACCTTCCATTCTTATTCCCATCTAGAGATGCATGCTACAAGGTAATTGACAGCCCCTTTGGCAAACATCTTCTAAAGACATTGGAAGATGATGGTCTTATTGGACTCAGCTGGTGGGACAGTGGATTTAAACAGTTCACTATGGATTCCCAAATAACAGGTCTTTCTTCGTTTAAAGGGAAAAAGATCAGAGTAATGGAAAATCCTATTCTGATAGCACAGTATGAAGCAATGGGAGCTTCTGCTATCCCACTTAATTACCATGAACTATACAACGCACTCCAGCAGGGTGTCGTAAATGGTCAGGAAAATCCTCTTGCTTCTATTTATGAAATGAAGTTTTACGAAGTACAGAAATGTCTGGCTATTTCTGATCACGCATATCTTCCTTTGGTTATGGCTGTAAACAAAAAATGGTATGAATCATTGCCGAAGGAATATCAGAAGGCTCTGCAGGAAGCCAGCGACGAAGCGGCTCTTTTCTTAAGAAAACATCAGCTAAATCTTGAATTTAAAGAGTTTGTTCCTCACATGGAAAAAGCTGGAATTAAAATTGTCCACATGACTGAAAAGCAAAAAGCGGAAATCGCAGTTGCAATCAAAGATAAGACCAGGGTTGCTCTTCTGAAGATGCTTGATAACAAAGGAAAAGAATTGCTTAAAGAACTCGACGAAACTATCGCTAAGATGCACTAAATTCAAAGTAATTATGCGGTGGGCATTAAATTAATAATTCGGCCGCCGCATAATTACACTTTTTATCGAAAGTGAGTAGGTGATTACTATAATTACTGTTGTATCTAAATTTAACAGAACTATCGAGAAAATAATCAAGCCAATGGTTGCGATGGCACTTTTAAGTATAACGCTGATCCTTTGCTTTAACGTCATCGCCAGATATATTTTTGGGTTTTCTTTGAAATGGGCTGAAGAACTTGCTAATTATACGATAGTGTACGTAACATTTTTGGGCGCGGTAGCGTGCCTTCCTTTAGGACTGCATATCAGTATGGATGCATTGGTTGATAAAGTAAGTGAAAATACCAAATGGTATTTGAGTAAAATTAACGCAATGATTGGATTTTTTTTCTCCGTCGCGTTGTCTTATTATGGTTTTAAATTGGTAGCTTTTGTTGTTGAAAGAGGTCAGTTAAGCCCGGCAATGATGATACCAATGGTAATACCTTACATGGCAATACCTTTAGCTTCAATACTACTTGCCCTTGAATTCTTAGAAATAATCTTTAAAAGTAGGAACGATGCGTCAGAGGAACCGACAGAAATAGACGTCGAGCTTCAACATTTTTGTGATAGAAAAGAAGAGGAGGTCCTTTAACAATGCTTGGAATGTTGCTGGGATTGCTTATCCTGTTCTTTGCTATGGGCACCCCAATTTACATTGCGCTTTCTTTGCCTTCATTTGTGAATATACTCACAAATGGTTATGACGGTATGGTGATGATTCAACGATTTTTCGGAGGGATAGATCGTTTTTCTTTGATGGCAATACCATTTTTTATATTGGCTGCTGATGTAATGGGTCGAGGCGGAATGTCAAAGCGTATTATCAATTTGGCGGAGGTATTTCTTGGCCGTTTCTATGGTGGGACAGCAACTGCCACAGTTGTAGCCTGTCTGGTTTTTGGAGCTCTATCAGGGTCGTCTCCTGCGACAGTTTGTGCAATTGGTGGGATTACTTACCCAATGTTGCTAAAGAATGGATACCCAAAGCACTTTGCCGCAGGCACGGTCTGTTCAGCTTCCTCTTTGGCAATAGTCATTCCTCCAAGTATTACCATGATAGTATTTGCTTCTACAGCAGGATGTTCAGTGGGAGATTTATTTATTGCAGGAATTATCCCCGGTATTGTTATGGGGTTAATATTTATCGCATATTGTTATTTTTTTGCACGGAAGAACAACATTAGATCAGAAAAGAACTATTCTGCTAAAGATAAAGTTAAAGCGTTGACTGATTGTATATGGGCTCTTGGAGTTCCAATTATTATCCTTGGCGGCATATATGGGGGGGTATTCACGCCTACTGAAGCATCTACCGTTGCAGCAGTATATGCAATTTTAGTTTCGATGTTTATTTACAAGGAAATGTCATTTAACGAACTTTACCTTACATGCCTGAAATCAGCACTTACAACAGCGCAGGTAATGATCCTTGTTTCAGCTGCCAGTACCCTTTCTTGGGTTTTGACTGTTAATCAGGTACAAGAGATTTTTTCAAATTTCATAAGTGCTTTCCTTTCTCATCCTTGGATAGTTCTTTTGATAATGAATATAATCCTAATTCTTGCGGGGATGTTCATGGACGCGGTGCCGTTTGTACTTTTGCTTACCCCTCTGTTTATGCCAATTTTCCAGCAGTTGGGCTACAGTCCGATTCATCTTGGAATGCTTATGACAGTATCCGGGGCGCTTGGTATGTACAGTCCTCCCTTTGGTCTTAACATTTTTGTAGGAATGGGTATTTTTAAAGAATCGTTTTCAATGATCGCACGAGCAGTTGTTCCTTTTGTATTTTTAGGAATCCTCTCCATGCTGTTGATCACATATATCCCTCAGTTATCTTTATGGTTACCTGCGTTGATGAGAGGGTAGTTTGTTGTTATAATGTTCTAAATTTCTATTATAAAAAATATAAAGTATTTGTTGCATAATTAGATTTTTAAGCCCTGACAGCAATCTACGTCAGGGCTTTTTAAGATAGAATCGATCCAAAAACATAGAGTTATGCTATTCGTAGAAATATATCGCTAGATATGTAATCTATGTTTCTTGTAAGCTAAAAATCCCCAGAATTGCAAAATGAAAATCCCCAGTTTTGCAAGCTGGAAATCCCCAGAATTGCAAAAAGGCCATTGAAAGCACGACCGAAACCAAATACCCTTTTAGTGC
>Ga0302242_1002901_pt1 | contig 10353 bp, 8 predicted proteins | sample AAG_UR_Lys_MG_FD_193510 | JGI IMG/M metagenome (GOLD analysis project Ga0302242, IMG submission 193510) | Enriched activated sludge microbial communities from anaerobic digester in WTTP, New Holstein, Wisconsin, United States - AAG_UR_Lys | ecosystem: Engineered > Bioreactor > Anaerobic >... | reverse complement strand
ATGCTCTCGGTGCTGGTGACGGATTTTCTGCAGTTCGTCGTCATGAGCGTTGGCTTGCTGCTCGTGTCTTTTCTGGTGTTGAGCCACGTGGGTTGGGACCGCATGGTGGACACGGTGCAGACGCACTACGGCGAGGGCGGCTTCAATCCCTTTGTCGCCCAGGACCTGGGCTGGGCTTTCGTGCTGTCCAACCTGTTCACCAACACCGCTTCGGTATTGACTTGGCAGACGTGCATTGCCCGATTGCTGTCGGCCAAGGACAGCAAGACCGGCCGCAGGGTGTACACGGGCACGGCCTTTTTCTTTGTTTGCCGGTGGGCCATTCCGGGCTTGTGGGGCATCGCGGCGCTGGCCACGATCGAGCCGGCGGTGATCGAGACGATCGGGTTGCAGTTTGGGGAGAAGGACGGATCGCTGTTTGCCATGCCGTTTTTCCTCGCCCAAATCGTGCCCGCCGGGATGATGGGCGTGCTGGTGGCGGCCATGCTGGCGGCCGACATGTCCACGGATTCGTCCTACATGCTGACTTGGGGCAGCGTGATCTACAACGACATTCTGGCGCCGTTCCGCCGCAAGCCGTGGCCGGAGAAACGCGGCATCCTGTGGAACCGCTGCATTGTGGCCTTGATCGGCATGTTCCTGCTGTTCTGGGGCCTGTGGTACAAGCTGGAGGGGAATCTTTGGGAGTACCTGCAGACCACCGGCGCCATCTACCTGGCAAGCATGTCGACCTTGCTGATCGCCTGCTGCTACTGGAAACGCGCCAACAACTGGGGCGCGATCGCCGCGATCATCGTCGGCGCCGTGCTGCCCGTGCTGTCCTTGTCGCTGAACCTGTTCGTCCAAGTCCCCGTGCTGGACGAAACGGGAGCCCAGATCGTCAAGGAAGGCAAGCTGCTCACGCAGGGCTTGGCCAAGTACTACGTGGGCGACAATTTCGTGAACATCGGCACGTTCCTGGCTACGGGCTTGGCGATGGTCGTCGGGTCCTTGCTCAAACCGCGTTCCTCGAACTAGACTCCAATGCACGGGAGGCCACTCATGAATCCGCTTGCGATGCTGAACAACCATCCGTTTTGGGGCCTGCTCACGCTGGCCGTCCTGGTGTGGTACTCCAGTGTGACCGTCTACGTCGCCATCCGTGGTTCGTGGGACATCAAGCACATGCTGCGCCGACTATCTGACCAGCACGGCAACTCGCAAGAATCGGCCGGCGACACCTCGTAGGCTCTCATTATCCACGAAGGCGAGTCTGGACGCATCCACGTGGGCGAGTCACTCCGAGACTCGCGTCCGCTCTCGAACAGATCGATGATCGCAGGCATGGCGCTCCCTCGTGTCGAGAAACAAAGCATGAAATGCACTTGCAAAACCAGTTTCAAAGAGACCGGGCTACGTGGTTGGGGCAACTGGCTGTGCGTCTTCGTCGTGCTGACGCTGCTCGATCACGGGCAGGTCCGCGGGGCGGATGACGAATCTGCGCCGACTGGCGTGTTTCTCTGCGACACCGGTGCGTTTGCAGCCCAACCGCTGTCGCCGGCGGCCCTGCGAGCGCAGCGAGGTTGGCAGCGCGTGGCCGAAGACGAAACGGAGCACGCGTTCCGCGGCGACGCGGTGCTGTTGAACGACAAGCTGGCTGCCGTGCTGCGCACCAAGGCCGCCGGGATCGACCTGTTCTCGATCACACCGGCCGGCGGCTACGAAGCGCGAACCACGCTGATTCCGCTGGCGGCTGGCGGCTCAGTGCCGGCAGCCCTGTCCGGCCTCAAGATTCTGGAGAATAATCTCGGCGCCGTGGTGCTGGAAGCGTCTTTTGCCACGAGCGACGGCACGCGGATGTCCCTGCCATGCCAGCTGGCGGTCGGCCAGAGCATTCTGGAAGTCCGGCCTGCCGCGGGCGTGGCTCGGCTGCGGCTGCAAATGGCCCCGCGCTACGTCGTGATCCCCGACTTCTTCGGCGACGACATGGTGTTCACGCCCCACACGCTGCCGCGCCAGCGGATCATCCTGCCGGCCGAAAACTTCTTCCTCACGCCGCTGGCCGACGGCGCGGCGATGCTGATGTGCGCGTCGTCAGCGCGCATGCAGAACGCCGAGGCGCTGATCACGCAAACCGGCGAGCGGCGGAGCTTTGCCGGTTGCGAAGTCGATTGCGTGCCGGGCAAGAGCGTGTGGGTGGCGTCCATCGACGGCAGCGGGCTTTGGCACGAGCAGCCTGCCGATCTGCGGGCCGACATCGTCCTGGATTGGCAGCCGCCGTTTCCGGCGAAGTGGCGGGCGGATTTCACCGGCGCCGAAGGGTTTGCCCAGTCGTGGTACTTCCTGGGCGGGCAAGGTACGGACGAGGACATTCCGGTACCTGCCGGACAAGTCTGCCCGTGCCGGATCGACGGCCGGCGGGCGGTGGTCCACAGCCAGTTTTTTGTCCGTAGCCCCGCCGGCTTGCCGCCCCACCCGCTGCTGGTCTACCCGCTGGACCGCAGCCGGGCCACGCCGCTGACCGCGTTCTGTCCCACCGACGTGCTGCGCAATACGCTGGGCGTCGGGCCCTGCCAGTACATTCTGCAGGCGGAGGGGCTGCAGTCGGATACGAATCCCACCCCGGACAACGTCATGACCTGGATCGAAAAGCAGATCGCCCGCAAACGGCACAAGAAATCCGCGGAGGAAATCCGCGACCTGGCCCAACAGATGACCCAGCACGTGGACCATGTGGCGGAACGTATCCAGCGCTATGCAAAGCTGGGCCACGACGTGCAGCAACTGTGTACGGAAGCCGAGGCAAACGACTCGCTGCGGGCTGCCGCCGCGGCCCTGCAGCCGATCGCCGCAGGAATCCAGTCGGAAGCGACGGCGGCGGAAGTGACGGCAGTCCCGCAACGCGTCAAAGAACTGGCCGCTCAACTTGCCGCATTGACCAACCAGACGAACCCGCTGGCCGAATGCCGGCGGCTGGGCGCCGATCTGCGGTCCCTCGGCGCCGCCCAGGATCGCGTTCTGGCCGACAGCCGAATGGAAGCGCGCTGGCTCCGCGCGCGAGCCAAGATGCTGGCCGCCGATCATCCGGCGACGGCGACTTGGACGCAAAGAACGCAGCATCTGGTGGATGCCGCGCTGCAGGACAATCGCTAAGATCGGTGCGCCGTGTGTGTACGTATCTCTTGGACAGATTTCGTTTCCACCGACCCCGCGCCGGCGGAAGCGATGACGGTGAACTACATTCCGCATCAGGAGTCTTCAGCATGGTCTGCCTCAGTGTTCGCGTTCTGGCGGTCGCTTGGTTGTTGAGTGTCATTCCGGGCGCAGCGGCGCAGTCGCCTGTTCCGCCCCGCACGCCCACGAACCTGTTTGGCAACGCCGGATTTGAAGACGGTCGCGAGATGTGGCGCATGGACCGGGCCGGCGAGACGGCGGCCGAATTCACCGTGGACGACACGGAGGCCGCGTCCGGCCAGCGGAGCGCGCGGATCCGCATCAACGCGGTGGACGGCTGGGGAGTCCAGTTCGGCCAGGCGTTCGAGGCGGGACAGCCGGGCCAGACGTACACGTTTGCCGTGTTGGCCAAGAGCGTGCAAGGGCCCGTGACGGTCCGGCTGGAAGTCGAACGCCGCGCCCAGCCGTGGGACCGGGCCGGCGCCAGCCCGCCGCTGACCGTGACCAGCGAGGACTGGCAAGAGTTTCACGTGACCTTCCAAGTCGACAAACCGTTTCCCGAAGGCTGGTTCGCCTACGTCAGCTGCAGCCAGCCGCACGCGGAATTTCGCCTCGACGCCTTGCGTTTCTACCAGGGCGATTACGTCCCTCGCGAGCAAGTCGACCAGCAGCAAATGGCCGCAGTTGCGGTCCAGCTGTTCGACACCGCCGTATCGTCGCCCGCACCGTTGGCGTCCTCGGCGCTGGCGCAGCGAACCGGCTGGGCGCTGCTGCCGGAAGATGAAACGGAGCACCAGTTCCGCGGCGACGCGGCGATCGTGAACGACCGGCTGGCCGTGATCCTGCGACGCGGAGCGGGCGGAGCGGAGGTCTACTCGCCGGACGCGCACGGCTGGACGCTGCGAGCCGTCCTCGCGCCAGACAGCGCTGCCCCTGGGATGTCGCTGGCGTCGGTGACGATCGCCGACAACACGCCCGTGGAAACGTCCGTCGACGCGGTATTCGCGACGTCCGGCGGCGAGTCTGGCAGCTTGCGATTCAGTCTGGGCATGGGCCAAGTGTTCGTAGGAACCGAACCGCAGGCGAACGTGGCCGGCCTGAGCGTCGCCGCACCGTGCCGGTTTGCCGTGTTGCCCGATTTCTTTGCCGACGACATGGTCATCGACGCCGCTGAACTGCCTGTGACCACCGCAGAATTGCCCAGCGAGAACTTCCTCCTGCACCTGCTGCCCGGCCGCGACGCCGCGGTCATGACGGTGGCCAGCCGGCGAGAACGCGACGCGCAGATCACGCTTTCGGGCGAAGGCGAACAACGCCGGATCGACCACAGCGTGATGTACTACGGCGACAAGGGCAAGATCTGGGTCGCGGTGCTCGGCGGCCGCGACGTTTGGCACCAGCGCGACGTGCGCGACGACGAAGCCGGGCACATCATACCGCTGGATTGGGCGGCGCCGTTTCCCGCTCAGTGGCGTGTCGATTGGCGGCAGACCGACCGGCTGACCGCCAGCTGGGAAATGGTCGCCGAGCAAGGCAACGGCGAGTTCATCAAGCACGGCTGGTTCGGCAATCCGGAGACGCTGCCGGCGACCCGCCTCCGCTGGACGACCGTCTACGGCCGGTTCCCGTACCCGTGCTGGCTCGATCGCGAAGGGCGCGGATTCTTGCAGCCGCTGGTGCGAACCGTGCAGTTCGCCGGGCCGGCCGTGATCTACCCGATCAACCGGGCCCAGACCACTCCGCTGGATCAATTCACCGTGGTGGACGTGGTGCGCGCCACCTTGGGCGTCGGACCCTGCGAGTACATCCTGGACGTCGAAGGCCAGGGCGCGACGCGCCAAGGCCGCGCTACGTGCGCCACACGCGATGCGCTCAAGGCCATCTACAGCGCCCGTCAGCAGAAGCAGCGGCGGGCCGAGATCGAGACCATCCTGGACGAAGTCGTGCAGTTCGTGACGCACATCCGCAGCCGCATCGACCAGTACGTCGCTTTCGGGCACGAAACGCTGGCCTATCTGGACCAGCAGAAGCAGACCCACCCGGAACTGCGCGAATTCCTGGCGGACATGGAATCGGCGACCAAGGCCATCGACGCAGCCTTCGAGAAACGCAAGGCAAACATCCGTACGCCGCAATACGTGATCGATCTCACCGACGAGTTCCGCAGGACGCTGTTGGACAACGAGGCAGACGACGCGCTGCAGCGTTGCACGAAGATCACCGAGGCGATTGTCGTCGTGGGCGGCAATCAGGACGAACTGGTGGGCGAATGCCGCAGCGCGGTCAAGATCCTCCGCCAGCGGGCCGGCCTGGCGATGGCCCAACAGGCGCAGGCGGCGGAAATCGCCAAGGAAATTCGAGATCGGACCCAGAAAGTCCTCCGCCAAGCGGCCTCGTACGAGGCGCCGCGGCACTGAACCGACGCGCCAGCGAGGCGGATTTCGCCGGCAGGAATATGGGAGGAATGGGAATAATGACATGACTCGCACCGACCGCAGCTTTCGGATGCTCCCGTGGTACTGGAGTCTGCCTCTGGGCCTGCTTTTGGGCTGCGGCGAACCCGCCAGCCAACCGCCGTCGGCGCAGCAGACCCCGGCGGCATCCCCGGCCAAGGCGTCCGTGGCCGCGCCTCCCAAGTCCGGTGCCGAGATGGTGCTCATCCCGGCCGGCGAATTCACCATGGGCGATGAGGCGGGGGAGGACGACGAGCGGCCGGCGCATCGCGTGAAATTGACGGCCTTCTACATGGATGTCACGGAGGTGACCCAAGCCTCGTTCCAGGCGCTGATGGGCCGCAATCCGACCAAGTTCGCCGCCCCCGACAAACCGGTCGAGCGGATCAGCTGGCATGCGGCCATCCAATACTGCAACATGCGGTCCCAGCGCGACGGGCTGCAGCCGTGTTACGACTTGAAGACCCTGACTTGCGATTTCTCCGCCAACGGCTACCGTTTGCCGACCGAGGCCGAATGGGAATACGCCTGCCGCGCCGGCACGACCACTCGCTGGTCGTTCGGCGACGACGCGGGCAAGTTGAAGGACCACGCCTGGTACAAACCCAATTCCGGCAAGACGACGCATCCCGTCAAAGCCAAACGGCCGAACCCGTGGGGCCTGTACGACATGCACGGCAATGTGGCCGAATGGTGCCAGGATTTCTATGCGGAGAGCTACACGGACGAAGACGCGGTGCACGACCCCCGCGGCCCTGCCAGCGGCGAGGACCGGGTGTTGCGCGGCGGCAGCTGGGCCGTCGACGAAGATAGTTGCCGCAGTTCCGCGCGGAACTTCGAGGCGCCGGGCTTCGCCGATGTCTGCTTCGGCTATGAAGCCTACGGATTCCGCTGCGTGCGGCGGTGATGTGGTTCTGAATCAAAGACATCGGAGGCAATCATGAACGCTCGCACCCTGATTCTGACCGCTGGCATCTTGATCCTCGCCTGTCGCGGGGCTCAGCTGTCCTGAAAGCCGTTGGCAAACAAACCAGCCACCGCGTCCAGCGCTTCCTGCGATTCAACCCCCGTTGCAGACAGCACCAGTTCGGTGCCGTGGGACGCTGCCAGCGTCAGCAATTCCAGAATGCTGGCGGCATCAACGGACTGGGCACCCTTGCGAACCATCACATTCGCTCGGTGTCTGCCCACCGTGTTCACAATCGCCAGACACGGCCGAAGATGAAGACCGTGGGGTTGGGTGACTTTCACTCTTCGGGTGGCTGCCCTCGGCGGTCTGCCCTCCATGTCAGTTGCCGCTTCCGCGGCATGGAATTGGGACCTCATGGATGATTCCTGAACCGCAATCACTTCTGCCCTCCTAATGGCGCAAAAATCCAATAAACACAGGGTGTCAGTCCTGTCCGTCACGGCAACTTCTGGGTGAGCGGCCAACCGCACGGTTTCAGTGAACGAGTGCTCTCAGTCGAGATCGACAGGGACGAGCACAACCAAGAATATCTGTTCCAAATGATACGTCAACCCCCGCCGCACAGATAACTTGCACTCCGCCGTCTTGCGGCCGAGCCACAGCGTGACGTGCTAGCAATTCAACTCGGTACGGCTCGTCCCGTTGGGAAGGACCCGTCCTTGCTCAAAACAGCCTCGTTCGGCAGAATCTAGCAATAGAAGGACTTGCTCATGGACACCAACCCAGCTTGCGACGAACTCCTGCACCGGGTCCCGTCCGACCGGACCTCGCTGACCGATGACGAGCGGATCGCGGACCTCGTTCCGCTGCCGCCGCCCGCTCACTTGATCCGTTTTTTCCCGATCCGGGGGACGCCGATCGAGACCCTGATCGGCCAAACGCGCGACCGGATCAAGCAGATCCTGCGCGGTCAATCGGACCGACTGCTGGTGGTCATCGGCCCCTGTTCGATCCACGACCCCACGGCGGCCGTCGAGTACGCGACCCGATTGTCCGAGATCCGTTCGCGGCTGGACGACGACCTGGAGATCGTGATGCGGGTGTATTTCGAGAAGCCGCGCACGACGATGGGCTGGAAGGGGTTGATTAACGACCCCTACCTGGACTGCACTTTTCGCATCAACGAGGGCCTCCGCATCGCGCGCGACTTGCTGCTCCGTATCCACCAGTTGGGCGTGCCGGCGGGCTCCGAGTTTCTGGACACCATTTCGCCCCAGTACATCGGCGATCTGATCAGTTGGGGGGCGATCGGCGCTCGCACTGCCGAATCGCAGGTCCACCGCGAGCTGGCTTCCGGCCTGTCGGCGCCGATCGGCTTCAAGAACGGCACGGACGGCGACGTCAAGATCGCCGTGGACGCGATCATTGCCGCCGGCCATCAGCACAACTTTCTCTCCGTCCACAAGAACGGCCAAGTGGCGATTGTCAGGACGCGCGGCAACCACGATTGCCACCTCATCCTGCGCGGCGGCCGGACGCCCAACTACGATGCGGCCAGCGTCGCCGCGGCGTGCGCGGCGCTGGCGGCGGCCAAGCTGCCCGAACGGCTAATGGTGGACTGCTCGCACGCCAACAGCAACAAGGAGTACCGGCGGCAAGTCGCCGTGGCCGGGACCGTCGGCGCTCAAGTGGCGCAAGGTGATGTGCGGATCATCGGGCTGATGGTGGAATCCCACCTGCTCGAAGGGCGGCAAGACCTCGTGCCGGGCCAACCGCTGGTCTTCGGCCGCAGCATCACCGACGCCTGCCTGGGCTGGGAGGATTCCGTCCAGTTGCTGGAGTCGCTGGCCGAGCAGGTGCGCCGCCGCCGCGAGCGACGAAGGAGCCCTTGAAATCGCGAACCTTATGGATTCGCTGATCTTCACTCGATCTGCTTTACGCGGATGTCCTTGAATTCCGTCCAGAAGGGCGTGCCGGCGTGCAGTTGCAGGGCCAGGACGCCTTCGCGAAGGGCCAGCTGAGGATCGTTGTCGGTAAAGTCCAGGATCAGCCGGCCGTTCAGGTAATGTTGGATGTGACTTCCCTTGGCCAGGATCACGACCTCGTTCCAGTCGTCCAGCTTGAACAGTTCCTGGAACTCGCCCGCATCGATCAACGTGCCGGTCACCTGCTTCTTGCCGTCTTCGCCCCAGGTGGCCTTTTCGCCGACCAGGCACACGCGGCCTCGCTTGCCTCCTTCGTCGTAGATGAATCCGGAGACGCTGGGCAGCTTGACCTCGTTGCGGATCTCGTGCTGGTACCCGCGGACGACCCACTTGTTCCGGACCTTGCCGTCGGTGATGTGCTTGGATCGGTACTGGATTCCCGAGTTGTTCGCCGCGCTGCAGCGGAAGGCGAGACGCAGCTCAAAATCCTTCAACACGCCGCCCGTCCAGATCAGGAACGTATTGCCGCTGGCCGGGTTCTCGGCGGTCGTCTCGCCGTGGATGACGCCGTCCTTGACGGACCACAGCCGCGGATCGCCGTCCCAACCGGTGAGGTCCTTGCCATTGAAAATGCACGTCATGCCCCCCGGCTCAGGCGGTGCCGCCTGCGGGCCCTCGGCGGCCAGGGCGCCAAAAGCCAACGAAACCAAAACAACCAGTGTCAAACAGCGAATCATGGTGTTCTCCCAAGTGCGAGGAATGGAATGGAAACGTGATTACGTCAGATCGGAAACGCGACCGTATCACGAAGCAGCTCGTCAGATGTCGTCAGGCGTCAGGTGCTCTGGAGTGGCTGGGTCTTGCTGCAGCCGTCCGCAGCGGACGGCGACGTCTCGACCGGGATTCAGCCGCGAAACCGGGAGCGGAAACACGACCGCGTCAGTATCGCGCGCTTCCGCGCCGCCGTCAAGTTGCAGGTACTGCGTGACTTTCGGAGCAGGTACTTCATAGGCCGCCACCCGCAAGCGCCGAACTGCGAGGCACGGGCCACCGCGCCGGGCGGGGCCTTGCGCCGCTCGCCCGCAAAAACGCCGGGTTCATCGCTCAGAGCGGCGTCGCCGACTTCTCCTAACGGTTTGAAAATTCGACCGTCGGGCACTACGAAATGTTCAAAACGTCCGGACGCCGAATCCCTGGGAAGCGGACTGGTGCAAACAGCTGACCATTCCGCAAACGGATTGCCTGTCGTGACTTGGAGTTTCCTTGACGCTCCTTCTGGTGATCTTTCGAGGCATTGGCACTCCAGTTGCAGTAGAGAGCGTGTGTCGCGGGAAGGACCGCGAACTTCCGATTCACTGAACGCCCTAAGCCCGAACGGAGTTGGCCATGATCGAATCGACTGTTCGCCGCCCCCAGCCTCTGGAAATCGACTTGCTGCCGTGGGCCGATCCCTACATTGCCCAACTCTTCCAGGAAGCGCAGTTGCTGGGCCCCTCCAACCTGACGGGGTTCGCTATGCACGCGCCTTGTTCGCCGCCGGACGGCCAGCGAGCCCAAAGCGCGGTCAAGGCCCCTTGGGACCGGCCGCTGCGGGTGATCAGCCGGCCTCTTCCGCGATCGGCTCCTCGCAGGCAAAAAACTGAATCTGCACGCTTGTTGGCTCGCTGCTGAGTGCCGCGAGTCTGACCTCCAAGCCGGCGCCGAACGTTTCGACCAAGGCCGTGCGAATTCTGGCTGGGGGCCCTTCGACCTGTTCGCAGCTGAACTGGGGAATCCGTTTCAGCGGCGGGCAAAAGGCAAGATGGATGTCACGTTGCCTCTCACTGGGTGCAAAGGCGCAACGCACCAACCCGGCCACGATTTCGCCCCCGGCCTGATCGTGGAACCGCGAAATCCGCTGCGATCCGCCGGG
>Ga0302242_1002900_pt1 | contig 10355 bp, 11 predicted proteins | sample AAG_UR_Lys_MG_FD_193510 | JGI IMG/M metagenome (GOLD analysis project Ga0302242, IMG submission 193510) | Enriched activated sludge microbial communities from anaerobic digester in WTTP, New Holstein, Wisconsin, United States - AAG_UR_Lys | ecosystem: Engineered > Bioreactor > Anaerobic >... | reverse complement strand
ACATTACTTCTGCAGAGAATGCGTCCCTGCCAGCAACTGATTTTCTTCTTATAATCTCTACCCTGTCAAGAATCCTGCGGATTGGATTCCAGTTTATCAAGGAATCTACGTCCTTGAGGAAGTGTTTGCGAGTGGCCAAGCGGCTGGCAATCTCTTGATCTGCTAAGGTGATGGTCTGTTTTTCCATGATGGGCTCCTGTGTTTTGATGGAACCATCAAAATAGACGCATCTAATTTGTCAAGAAGTATTTACGTGTATTTTGTGTCCATTTTATGCGCGTTTTTGTGCAACGGTCTTGACCAACTCATTGCTGAGTCTCTAGTGTTGATGTAAGGCGGACACTTCCTAAAGAAAGCTACCAGAGCTTCGAGGCATTCGAGTAGTATTGGAGTCTCAGCACAATCAATTTCGACTTCTACCATAAAGTGGCATATTCCTTACTAAGCCCTCTCCTTCTCCTTCTCCTTCTCCTTCTCCTTCTCCTTCTTTAGCTTTAGATAGGAGTAAACATGCGAGATGTTCAAGCTGTCGTTCAGTGTTTCGGACGACACTCCATGGTATCTCAGTAATGCGATAGTCAGAAAAGCTTTAAGCTGTTCTATTATGTCGTATACTTCCTGAAAGTTCTTAGCTAATTCAGATGTGATCGGATTGGCATGCGTTAGTCGATTCCTATGGTTAGTTAGCTTCTTTGCAAACTTATGGATATCTTTTACGAATAAAACTATATTCATCGTGTCGTTATATTTACCATGGAGATAAACTACTGCCTGTAACAGATTGCACTTCCTAGGGTTAGGCTCATCTCCTGCCTGAACTTTACAGTGTCTGCCGAATGCCTCAATTGCACGACAAATATTGAGATAGGTATCAATGAAGTTCAAGTCTTTTGAAAAACTGTGGAAATAAGGGATGTATATGTTTTCTAGTCCCTTGTATTCGTTATACCACTTGGATACAATTTGGTTGAAGCTTGGTGCTATGGTCTGGTAATCAAGAATCATCTCAAACCAATGCAATTTATTATGTGCTCCTATGGTGACATCTTGCCGGCAATAGTATTCGAATCGGTCTTGAACTTTATCCTCTGTATTTTTGTAAAAGGTCACTCGAAGTAGGGATGGAAATTTCTGCACGAATAATACCAGTAGATTTTGAAAACAACGAACCTTGCTAATCAAATCATCATATTGCTCAAGGCAAGCTTGTGAGACACATAAATTGAAGTTCTGTTCTATGGTTGCTTTATTGTTGCTAATATAATCTGAAAATCTGAGGCAAGGACTGAAACTCAATTGATAATGAGTTCCTAGTTGGAGATTGATAGCATCAGGTTTATTGTATTCAATCTTACAACCACTACTTTCAGGCTGGTATTCAATATGGAAAGCAGAATTAAGTCCTAACCAATCATTCAGGTACTGAATGCTGGCGACTACTTGTCTGAATCTAACATCGGCTTTCTTTGTGAACAACACTGGACCTATAATCATTGAGACACATTTGAACGTCGGTAAACTCATTATTGTGCCAGTCTTACATTCCGAAATTTGACAATCAAGTAACGTAATTAGTCTCCCATCATATAGCTTCCCATTAATCACCTCTAGGGGCGGATAACAATCGACATCTATAAGTATCTTAAACTTATTTCCAAGGCTAAAGTGACCGATTAATTCTAATGTAATGCCATTATCCATCGAATACTTTAATACTCCCGGCACTTTCTCACCTGAGTAACTGGGTACCCACCAAAAGCCTTTGTGTTCAAAGCTCTCTAACATTTCTCGCCCTTTTCTACCGCTAAAATCATTGAGTTACCTCTCTAACTATGTTGAGTCTCTATTGTTGATGTAAATTCAAAACCATGGTCCACGTGGCCTGGTTTGTATCATCCACACTTTACTAACCACCTGCCGCCCTTTGTGCCTCCAATCCTGGAAATAGCACCGCTTGCTTTCAGCTCCTGAATGTATCTTTTTACCGTAGAGGTGCTTCTATTGATGGAGGCTGCCAGTTCTTTGTAGGTGATGAATGGATTCTGGGTCATTAGGATCAGCATACTGGTTTTAGGGTCATTTTCCTGATTATTAGGGCCATCAAGCCTGTTATTCGGGTCATTTATAGGGTCAAGATAGCTATCATTAGGGCCATTTGCTAGTTCTTTAGGGTCATCAAGTCCATTTTTAGGGCCATTGTTATACAGTATTGTCTTCAGATAGTCTTCAGTGGCTTCGAATGCCGGAGCGGTACCATTGAATTCCCGCATGATCGGAATAACCTTGGTTCTGATCCCCATACCGCGGGCATCCACATATTGGTAGTCTCTCAGAACCTCCATGATAATAGGGTTTCGAGGAGTTCTTCTCCCAGCGACCATCTTTTCCACAGTCATGGAATTTGGCAACGCACAGGGGCTTATCACTTCCAATCTATCTTTATAGCGGCATATCTCAATGTCGGTATTACGTGTCCAATCCCTGTGCGCTAAGGCGTTCAAAATCAGCTCACGGATAGCATTCCAGGGATAGTATTGTTTCAAGGGCCTGCGAAAACCTTTATCTATGGTACTGGACTCCTCTGTGATGAAGGGATACAAGGCTGCTGCAGCTTTCTCCACCAGGCCATCATCGACAATTGCGGAAACTCTTTGATCGGCAACCTCAACTCTGGCGACCATGGGAGCATCCAAAACGAGATCGAGAAGGGCTTTGTAACCCTTATCGTCTGACTCAAAAACCATGATCCTCAGCCCTGCTTGCTTCAGGTACCTACGAGGGTTGACCCCAAACAGCAGCAAACCGGCAATTGTGCAGACCTTCCCCAGCTCTGCGTTTTCAGCTAGGAACCCCATGTCAACGAGTCTCGTTTCCCACGCCTCGTCATCTTGAGGCAGTGAAGGTTCTGCCAAAATATCCCTAAAATAGTTTTCCAGCCTGGCCTTATCAAGAGTTTTGAAGGAAGTTCGGGGGACAGGAAGGGTCTCTACGTGAAGCATTCCACCTGAGGCCGAGATCCGGATGATCTGCTCTCTGTTGGCCAGCCTGCTGGTGGAACCCGCCCTGATGTAAAACTCTTCCCTGTCCTTATGCCTCACAACATATGGCTTGGAAACTCCCATGGGCACTGTGATCACCGCAACCCGGACATTATCTTCGAGCTGCACTTCCTCATACATGGGGATAATTGCCGGGTAAACAAAGCGAGCGCAGACCGAGTCCATGATCCAGCGTTCCAGATCGGTATGCCGGATGCCAGAGGGCGTCCCGTCATCTTCAACCCCCAAAAGGAGCTTGCCCCCGTAGCTATTGGCAAAAGCGACAATCTCTTTGGCAAGCTGTTCCGGGCGGACATCGTCCCGCTTGAACTCGACCAGTGAGTTTTCACCGTTTCTTATTATCTCAAGCAATTCAGCTTTTAGCATCTATCCTCCAGTAGGCGGGTTAGCGGTCTTTTATTTGTGCCTAAAACCAATCTGACCATCAGCCTCAAACGAGATATGCTCAGCAATACGCATAATATCATCATATACGAATTCTTTGCGCTGAGCTTTTCCGAACTTATCTTCAGCAGAATACTTGGTTTCACGCATCGAAGAAACTTTGCCTTTGATCTCATATATCTCAAAGTCGGTCTTGCAGTGATCCATGGCTTCTTCTTTTTTCCTTTTGAGCAACCTGCAATTGATACAACAATGCCGAACAGAATCAGCAATGAGAAAAAACGAAATGCTTTCCCAGTTTCTCCTACTAATCTTTAGTAATCTCGAATAATATCGACCTGTACCTTTCTGCCTTCAATCGCTGCCTTAAGTTTGAGCAAATCCTCGTTATGAAGGCGAATGCAGCCCTCGGAAACGTTTTTGCCAATGGAGGACGGGTCATGCGTGCCATGGATGCCGATGCCGGTCCAGGTCTTTCCTGAGAATGACCCTTTTGCTCCGGTATAGAGGGCGATAAAGAACGGACCGTATGCTCCCTTGATCTCGCCCTTACCGTCTTTGAAATCATGCGTCCAACTACTGGAATCCTTGATGTAGTTGACCTCATAATAGCCTTCCGGAGTGGCATTGTCTCCCACCTTAGCTTTGTCGGCCGGATTTTTGCCAAGAGCAACTTGATACGTATTCAACAGCTCGCCATCCCGATAATGTTCCATTTGGTGTTTACTCTTAATTATCAGCAGATAATCCCCTTTTTTAAGCATCCTGGGGCTTCTCTTGGCAGGCACATCGGTATTGGTATCAGATTCTTGCTGAGCCGCAGCCTTAACCATCCTGGCCTGCATCGAATCTTCAACTACAGAGGCATTCAGGCTATCGCCATCCGGTTTTCCTGTTTCGGCGGCTGCTTTTTTACATGACGACAAAAGGAATGTCACCGCCATCAGGAGAATTATCCCTGCTATCGGTAGCCTACGCCGTCCGATGATCTTCATGCCGTAATTTGTCCAAAACTCCATCTATCGAATCTCCAACTGCATTTATTACAATCTATTTCTTGTTTAGCTATGCGGTATAGTGCTCTTATAAACATGATTGACTTTGTTTCATTGCAATGTAATTGTGGATTTGCCGCGTCCACAATAGGAGTAGTATCCCAAGGGTTGGTATAAAACAAGGTGCATTCTAAATAAAGCTGCTGGCTATGAGAGAACACTCGTGCAGTTTGGTACTCTCTCACACCCACTTTGGTGTTACCAGCCCCCACCAATTACTCATACTTTGACAGCACTGTCTCCCTTATAAACTTCTGAAATTCTGGTGGAAATCCAACCAGCGCTTTTTCCGCCTGTTATTTGTTTATAACGCCATCCTCTAAATACAGTTCAAGCTTTATTTGCAAGATGGGGTTTTGTATGCGAACCTCTTCCAATGCTTTTTCCAATTCACGGATGCGCTTATCTAAAGCGTCCTTTTTGTCTTTCATACATGTCTCCTACTAAAGAGGAAGGTCTCCTCATTACAACAAAGCCACCACCCTCTCTGCTGTCTTCCCATCCCAATACTTGGGTATAGAACCTTGTTTGACATCACCCTCAAGTATTCTCATAGTGTAATCTATGATGCTTTTGGAGTCCAGTGGCACCAGTTGGTTTGTGCCTTCTGTGATGGTGATGGGTCTTTCGGTGTTTTCCCTCAGGGTAAGGCAGGGGATGCCGAAGTAGGTGGACTCTTCCTGGATACCGCCGGAGTCCGTGAGGATCAGCTTGGCGTGCATCTGAAGTTTCATAAAGTCCAGATATCCGATTGGTTCGGTGATGTACAGATTGGGGATGTCTTCCAGTTTGTCCTGTAGGCCCAGGCGTTCAATGTTCTTTCTGGTGCGTGGATGCATGGGAAAGACGAGTTTGATCTGCTTGCCGATGTAGCTAAAGGCGTCCAGTAGCATGTTTAGGCCAGAAACCACATCCACGTTTGAAGGTCTGTGAAGGGTTACAAGGGCGTAAACTGACCCCTCGGCGATACCGAGTTCTTGATGGATGTTTGAGGCCATGGCTTTCTGACGGTGGCTGACTAAGGAATCAATCATGATATTGCCCACTAAATGGATTTTGGCGGGATCGATTCCTTCTTTGATCAGGTTTTCATTGCCGTCCATAGAAGGTGTGAGCAATAGATCAGAGATGCGATCCGTGAGCACGCGGTTGATTTCTTCTGGCATGCGCTCATCAAAGCTGCGCAGCCCTGCCTCCAAATGAGCCACGGGGATGTGCAGTTTCTTGGCTACCAAGGCACAGGCAATGGTGGAATTGACGTCACCCGCCACGATCACTAGGTCGGGTCTATTCCCATCCAAGATATACTCTTCATATCTCTCGATTATGCGTGCAGTTTGCTGTCCATGCGTCCCAGAGCCCACCTTCAGGTAAGCATGAGGTGCCGGCATACCCAAATCCTCAAAAAAGAGCCTGGACATCTGCCTGTCGTAATGCTGTCCGGTATGGACTATCTGCGGATTGAACTTATCCTTATGCAGGGCCAACTCGTCATATAAAGGTGCCATCTTCATGAAATTGGGGCGGGCACCCACGATTAGATGTATGTTTTTCATAGTATTCCTTGATTTCCTAATGGTTTATGATCGGTGCAGGACCGGATGATCACCCGCTCCTCTCCCTCTTCACCACAATGTTCCACACTCCCTTCCAGAAGTATTTCCAGTCCGTTCTGAAGGGCTTTTCCAGTTTTTGCAGCAGGTATCTTCTTTCAGATTCCACGATTTCCTCAAAGGTTTTGGGCATATCCGCATAGAAGGGAGGCAGCAGACCAGGCTTTGTTTTGAGACGCAGCTCTTGCATATCGGGAGGATACAGCGAGAAGTAGTGTTCGCTGAGTGCTCTCACTCCCACTAATCCCAGCTCACCTTTGAAGAAGTTCAGAAACTGAGGCAGTTCATCTATCCACAATTTGCGCAACACCTTCCCCCAGGAGGTTACCCTAAAGTCATTCTTGAACTTGCCGCCTTCCTTCAGATCGCCCGTGGCATACACATAGCTCTGCAGGTATTCGCTGTAAGGATGCATGGTGCGCAGTTTTTTCACATAGATCACCTTGCCATCTTTCCCAAGGCGTTTGAGGCGAATAAAGGGGCCGTAAGTGGGATTCTTATCTGTACGCGGTGCACCGGTTTTCTTGAGGATGAAGTGCATCTTTCCGTTGATCTCACGCTTGTGGATCAGCTCAAAGCCACAGAAGTAGAAACGCCCCAGCATTTCCGTTTCGGAGAGTGCCCTACCTCTTCCTTTGGTGATGGCAAAATACCAGCCTTGCAAGATGGGCAACTTGGGAAACACTCTTTTTAGTATGAACTCAAAGCCGTAGACAAAGATGCCCAAATAGGGAGTATAGCACTTCAGGACGTCGTTACGGCGCTGTAGTATGGTCTGACCGTGACATATATACACGCCGCCATCGACCAGCATTTGGTTCACTTGGATGATGTATTGGTTCAGACGGCGATGATCATTGATTTTGTGCAGATTGATAAAGAGTTTGCGTGATCCTTTCTCTTCTTTTTGGATATTGAAGACTTGAGCACTGTTTAGGACGAGCGTCTCTTCTTTGCCAAAACGGGTGAGATCCAGGTATTCGCTGATAAAGCCATGCAGCTCTGGGCTGTCCGACAGGTATTTCTCCCACAGCGGCTCCATGATGCTATTTTCAGGGTTCACCTCAACATAAGGTGGGACGTAGGTGTCGTCGGATATCGCTGGCACGGCATTGGCGCTGTCTATAAAGAATTTCGGACTTTGCGATTCTTCCAGCTCTGTGGAATGAGTCACCAATTTAGTGCTGGCAAAAGTCTCGTTTTCTGTTCTGAATCTCAGTGCATAATACATGCCCACATAAACAAATAGTTCGATTACCACCGAACCGAGCATGGTGCCAAGCACCATAGCCCGAGAATAGTGGAAGAGATTGAAGACAAACATCAAGCCAAAGATGATGGTAGCCGCCACCACATCACATTTGATTACACGCCTGGCCATTTCAGCCCCACTATTCACCGTCTTCAGCGAGTATTTCAGCCCCCAGACACCAGAGCCAATCCAGATGACCGAAAATGGTATCAAGGATCTCCAATAGTTGTAAACAGCCAAACGGCTTCTGGTCTTAAAAAACTTGGCTGCCAACAAGAAGGCAACCACTACGATGGCAATGTTGAGAAGAAAAAGCGAGACTTTGGTGATTTTATGTTTCATAGCAATTCCTTAGGGAACAAATGTTAGCCAGTTAAACCGGATTGTCTATCGTAATTGTCAAGATCACACTTGCTCCTGGATCATTAGTTTTCCTTACCGCCTATCAGCCCTAATTCTCCTTGTCCATTGCCATGCTGATCACGCTCATCCGCTAAAACACAGACGAAACGGTTCTTTCCAGTCCTTCCTCAAAGCTCACTCTCACTTTGTATCCCAGAATCTCTTTTGCCTTTTTGATACCTGCCTGCGAGTGCTTCACATCCCCTGCCCTATCGGGTGCAAACTTAGGTTCGATGTTTTTACCCAAGATTTTGTTGATCATCTGCACTAACTCGATCAGGGTATAACGTTCTCCACAGGCGACGTTGATAACTTCGCCCGGCGCCTTTTCTGCAGTGCAGGCCTGGATATTTGCCCAGACGTTGTTTTCCACGTAGGTAAAATCGCGGCTTTGGGTGCCGTCTCCGTAGATCACCGGCTCTTTGTCATTCTTGATCAGCCTGATGAATTTCGGAATCACAGCACTGTATTGCGAGGTGGGGTCTTGATTGGGACCAAAAACATTGAAATAACGCAAAGCAACCGTCTCCAAACCATAAAGCTTGTAAAACACTTGGCAATAACGCTCTTGGGCATATTTGGTGAGTGCATAGGGAGACATGGGATTTACGCGCATATCTTCCACTTTGGGCAAGGTTTCGCTGTCCCCATAGATGGAAGAGGAAGATGCCAAAACTACGCGCTTGACTCCAAATTCCTTTGCTGCTTCCAATATGTTAAGCATGCCAAGCACGTTCACATCATTGGTTGTGATGGGATCATTGATGGAACGCGGCACAGATGGCAAAGCACCCTGATGCAGGATGTAGTCCACTCCCTTTACGGCAGACCGAACTATGTGAAAGCTGCGTATATCCCCTTCTATCATGGTAAATAAAGGGTTTTTTACATACGGCAGGATGTTCTCCCGCTTACCTGTGGCAAAGTTGTCCAAGACAACCACTTCCTGGCCTTGTTTCAGAAGTTCGGCTACGATGTTGGAGCCAATGAAGCCGGCTCCTCCAGTAACTAAGTATTTCATATTTATATCAATCCTCCATTTAGGTTGATTTGAGAACCGGTAAAGTAATCTGAGATGGCAAGATAGCGGATATCCCCTGCTTACGATCAAGACCTTTTGTTACGAAGCTGGGTTAAAACTCTCTTCGCCAAGTTTTTCACATTTTGCATCACCAGCTCCCGCACCCATGGCACTATGTTGTCATCCCATCGCTGCGGATGCGTATTGATCATCAACTTATCCGGCAGTTTATTCTCTTTTAGCAGTCGAATAAAATGAAAAGAGCTCTCTATCCTGATATTAAAACCACTTTGCACCTTATCCCTGATACTGGCATCGGCATTATTCCACTTGCGACCCGTATCCGTGACGTAGAAGACCTCTTTGTAGTCCAGATCAAAGTATGGCTCGCCAATGATGCCATATTCCCGGTAGTCATAGTCTTTCCAGAGGTCTTTATTATCATATTTTGAAAGCGGACTGCCGTGCATGCAGATGGTTTCAATAGGAGCCAGCTTCCTTATAAGAGCTAGGTTCTGCGTGAAGCTCTCTATCGCTAAAGAAGCCACTCCTTTAGCAGTGTCCATATCCTCGTAATGATAGCCGATCTCATGACCCAAACCCTTGATGGACAGCAGCTTATCGGCCTCCAGACTTTCCTTCACGATCCGGAAGTAATAGGATGCATTCAACTGCCTTTCAGCCTCTATTTTAGCAAAAGAGAGCGAATTGCCCGGCCTTTTATCCACGTCATGCCTGAGGATCACTACTCTCTGTTTGGGATCAAGCATATAGTCCCTGAAAGTCTGAAAGTCGTATCCTGCCTCTATGAGTGCATCAAGCAAGAGAGCGTAAGTTTCTAATGTAAAGTCACGCATATTGTTATTCCGCAACTGGCCACTCTTTAGTGTTTTAGCCAGCCAGTAATGAGCTCAGAGCTATCACTAAGATGCTACACGCAGCCCCGATTACGTTATAAGCCATATCCACCCAATTAAAAGTCCTCCAAGGTGTGAACCACTGCAAAAACTCAAATCCTAACGCCGCTACAAATACTATCAGTGAAAACTTCAACGCCTCATTACGCTCAAACCAACGCACTCTGCGCCTCTTCCCTAAAATCCAGATACCAGCAAATGGCAGAAAGATAGTGATGTGTATCAGGTAATCCAAGCGCAAAGAAAACACTTTTTTGCCGCTCAATTTCTCGGCATCGCTTCCGGTTCCAAAAGAAATAGGATGCACATTGAGCAGTAAAAGCAGGATCAACCAAATCCAAAAGAGCTGTTTTGTTCTTTTTCTGTTATTCACACCCACTCACAAACAAACGGCACCCAACTAATGCACAACAACTGTGGCTGACTCTATATTGAGCTTATCAATTCCCAATGAATTATTAGTTCCAAATATAAACTGACACCCAAAGCTGCAAGAAGTGACACAAGGGGAAAGAAGTGATAACGTTTTGATTGGTGGTAAGATACGATGGACTGGCTTTGGAAATGTCCAAGCGCCTGTTTGGACGTATTTGGACTGTTTGCTGACACTATTACTGCAAATTAGCGAGGCGTTTGGACAGGGTTTGGAAAG
>Ga0302242_1002893_pt1 | contig 10368 bp, 11 predicted proteins | sample AAG_UR_Lys_MG_FD_193510 | JGI IMG/M metagenome (GOLD analysis project Ga0302242, IMG submission 193510) | Enriched activated sludge microbial communities from anaerobic digester in WTTP, New Holstein, Wisconsin, United States - AAG_UR_Lys | ecosystem: Engineered > Bioreactor > Anaerobic >... | reverse complement strand
GGGCCAGCGCGCCGCACAGGGCCAGATGCTCCGGGGACAGACGGTCTTCCGGCCTCACGGGACGCCCCGGGTTTTCAGCCAGACCGAGGAGTCCCACATTTTTTCCGCGAAAGCCCCCAGCAGAAAACCGGCGACCCCGCCGATGACCAGGAAGGGAGGGGCGATGAGCCAGGCCCCCCGGCCCAGCAGAAAGAAGCGGGCCAGGAAGATCTGGGCCAGGTTGCTGGCCAGGGCGCCGGAGATTCCGATGCCCAGCAGGGAAAACCTCTCCCCCGCCAGAAGGTGCAGGCCCAGCATCACCAGGGCGCTGGCCAGGGACCCCGCGGCGGAAAACAGGAAGATGTACGAAAAAAAGGTGCCCCCCACCAGCCCCTGACCCAGGACCTTCAGCAGCGCCAGGGACAGGATGAAGCGGGGCCGGTGGAGCCGCAGGGCCATCAGGATGGGAAGGTTGGCCAGCCCGAGGCGCATGAAGGGAAGCGGTTTGGGGATGGCCAGTTCGACGGTGGACAGGAACAGGCAGAAGGCCCCGTAGAAGGCCAGCATCCGGCGGTTTTCAGTAGGCGGAGGCATCGATTCCCTCCCCGCCGCGCTCCCGGCGGTCGATCCGGAGAAAAACCCGGTTGGGCAGGCATGCCGCCCAGTCCCCCCGGCGGGAAATGGACCCCATGGAAACGCAGAGTTTGTCCCGGCAGGGGGAGTCCTCCACAAGGGCCGCCCCGTTGCGTAGGACCACCGTCGTCGTCCCCAGGGGGCCGGGGATGGGGAAGATCCCCTCCCTGTCCAGGGGGTAGACCCAGGAGTGGGCCTCGTTCTGGATGTAGAGCATGGGCTCCGCCGCTTCGCCGGAGTAGGCCCTCCAGGAGAAGAGGGCCGCGGCGAGGACGGTGGCCGCCACCGCCGCCCAGTCCAGGGGGCGGGGACGGATCGCCCATGGGCCCGTCACGGCGCGGCCAGGGGGGGGACGTCCAGCCAGCGCCGCTCCTTCCAGCTTCTGAGACCCAGCTCCGCCAGCTGCACCCCCTTGGCCCCCTCCAGCAGGTCCCAGGGGAAGGGGCCGTCCTCGGCCACATGGCGAAGGAACAGCTCCCACTGGACCTTGAAGGCGTTGTCGTAGGGGTCCCGGGTGGGGACCGGGGCCCAGTTCTCGTAGTAGTCGATGGGGCTGTCGATGTCGGGGTTCCAGACCGGCTTGGGGGTCATGGCCCCGCTCTGGATCCGGCAGTCCCGCAGGCCCGCCACGGCGGAGCCGTTCATCCCGTCCACCTGCAGGACCAGAAGGTCGTCCCGGCGGACCCGCACATCCCAGGAGCTGTTGAACTGGCAGATGACCCCGTTTTCCAGCTCGAAGGTGCCGTAGGCGGCGTCCTCGGCGGTGGCCCGGTACTCCCGGCCCTCCTCGTCCCGCCGGCGGTCGATGTGGACGGCCCCCAGGGCGGACAGCGCCTTTATGGGGCCGAAGAGGTTGTCGATGACGTAGCGCCAGTGGCAGAACATGTCCATCATGATGCCGCCGCCGTCCTCCTTCCGGTAGTTCCAGGAGGGGCGCTGGGCGGGCCACTGGAAGCCGTCGAAGACCCAGTAGCCGAACTCCCCCCGCACCGACAGGACCCGGCCGAAGAAGCCCGTGTCCAGGAGGTGCTTCAGCTTCAGGAGGCCCGGCAGCCAGAGCTTGTCCTGGACCACGCCGTTTTTGACCCCCGCCTTCCGGGCCGCTTCGTGGAGGGCCAGGGCCCCGGCGGTGGTGACGGCGGTGGGTTTCTCGCAGTACACCGCCCTGCCCGCGGCGATGGCCTTCAGCAGACCCTCGGCCCGCCGGTCGGTGACCTGGGAATCGAAGTAGATCCCGTTGGCCGGGTCCGACAGCGCGGTGTCCAGATCGGTGGTGTATCTGTCCAGACCGTAGATATGGGCCAGGCGCCGCAGTTTCTCCTCGCTGCGGCCCACCAGGACAGGTTCGGGGATCAGGATCCCGCCGTTTTTCAGGAGAATCCCCCCGTCCTTCCGGATGGCCAGGATGGACCTTTCCAGATGCTGGTTCCGGCCCATCCGGCCGGTGACGCCGTTCATGACGACGCCGATTCTTCTTTCCTTCATACGTGCTCCCTGTAGGCTTTCACCACCAGGGCGAGATACTCGTCCTGGTCCATGGCCCAGTACCGGTGGGAAAATATCTCCACCTCCACGGGGCCGGCAAACCCCGCCTCCTCCACCCAGCGGCGGATCTTCGGGATGTCGATGCAGCCCTCCCCCATGAGCCCCCGGTCGTTCAGAAAGTCCGTGGTGGGGGTCTTCCAGTCGCAGACATGGAAGGCGAAGATCCGGCCCATCCTGCCGCAGCGGTCGATCTCCCGCCGGAGGTCCGGGTCCCAGAAGAGGTGGTAGACATCCACCGCCACCCCCAGGGAGGGATGGTCCAGCTCCAGGCAGAGGTCGTTGGCCTGCTTCAGGGTGTTGACGGCGGACCGGGCGTCGGCGTACATGGGGTGGAGGGGTTCCACCGCCAGCCGGATGCCCGCCTCTTCCGCCCGGGGGAGGATGGCGGCGATGCCGTCCCGGATCTGCCGCCGGGACTCTTCCAGGTCCTGCCCGGGGTGCGCCCCGGGGACGAGGACGATCATGGGGGAGCCCAGCTCGGCGGAGAGGTCGATGAGGGCCCGGTTCTGATCCAGGCTCTTCCGCCTTTCCTCCGGAGAGAGGGCGGGGAAGAAGCCCCCCCGGACGGTGGAGACTATCCGCAGGCCCGCAGCGCGGATCATCTCCCCCACGGCGGAGGCCTTCCGCCCCTCCAGGGCCTCCTTCCAGACCGAGATCCCCCGGACCCCGGCGGCGGCGTACTTCTCCACCGCCGTCTCGACGGGCCAGGGTTTGGTGGTGATGGTGTGGATCGCCAGCCGCGATGTGTCCTGCATCATGTCGCCTCCCCTTCCCCTTTATATGGTATAGAATCGCGGAGGTGTCGCGCCCGCGCCCAGCCGTTTCAGATAGAGCGCCAGCTCCAGGAGATGGTAATCCCCCCACATGCAGGCCTCGCCCGAGGGGATCTTCCGTCCCGGCGGCACGAAGTCCCAGCCGTTGGGCCGATGGTAGACCGAGTGGAGGAGGAGCCCCTCGTGCTTCGGGTCCCGGGAGAGGTAGGGCTCTCCCATGATGGACGCGGCGGTGAGGAGCCCCGCGGCGGTGAAGCGCTTCCCCTCGTCCGCCCTGCCTCCGGCGCCGAGGCAGGCCCCCAGGCGCAGCAGCCCCTGGGCGGCGATGGCGGCGGAGCTGGAATCCACCGGCTCCCAGTCGTTGAAGGGGTCCGCCGGCCGGGACCGGTAATCCCCCAGCCGGTGGAGCTCGGGCGCCCCGTAATCCCAGTAGGGAACCCCGTCGGCGGGAGTTTCCCGGATGTAGAAGTCCGCCACGGCGACGGCGGTTTCCTCGAAGCGCCGGATGACGGAGTCCTTGTGGGGGAAGTAGGGGAGCCCCAGGGCGGGGAACTCCGCCTCGTCCAGTCCCGCCAGAAACTCCAGAAGCTCCGCGAAGCCCAGAAGAATCCAGGCAAGACCCCGGGTCCAGGTGGTGAAGGGGGAGTAGCCCTGCTGGCTGGAGGGGCAGCGGTAGGAGCCGTCGTTGAGGTTGAAGATGGATTCATGGGCCACCCGGCCGGAGACGTCCCAGCGGTCCCGGCCCTTCCCGAAAAAGACATTGAACCGGGCGGTGGCCTCGGCGTGCTGCAGGAGCCGCCGCAGGAGGCTGATCCGGCGGTCTTTTTCCCCCATCAGGATGTGGCCCATGCTGTGGGACAGGGCCAGGACCCGCAGGGAGCGGATGGTGTCGGCAAAGAGGGAGTGGGGACCGTTGAAGGAGGGGATGTAGCCAAGTTCGTCCGGGAGCCGGGTCCACCGGGCGGCCTGCACCGCCCCGGACACCTTCAGGGCCAGCTCGCAGACCCGCCGGTCCGCCGGGTCCTCCGGCAGGGCTCCCTCCCGCATCATCCGGAGGATGTTTCCGTAGGTGCTGATGTTGTTGAAGCCGTGGTCGTGGACCCCCGTGTGGGTCAGGTGGGGGGCCATGTGGCGGAAGACCCCGGTCTTCCCCGACTCCAGGAGCTTCCTGTCCCCCCCGGCTTCGAAAACCAGAAGGGCGCTTCCGAACTGGAAGCCCTGGGTCCATTCGGTCCAGCCCCGGGAGCTGTACCTCCCGGCGGCGGTGAAAACCGGGGAGCCGTCTCCGGGGTTCCAGCGCGCAGCCAGGGCGGCGATCTTGGGCGCCGCCGCCTGGAAGACCCGGTCCGCGTGCCCGGCGGCCTCCGCCGCGCCGGGGGCCCTTTCAAGGTCGATCATGTCCTGCCCTCCCCGCGGCTAGAGCCGCGACAGATGAAAGCCGCCGTCGGCATAGACGACGCTTCCGGTGGAAAAAGGAAAATCCCCGGTCAGAAAGGCCTTCACCGCCCGCCCCACATCCTCCGGGTAGCCCCAGCGGTTCTGGGGGACGATCCCCTGGGCCAGCAGGGCGTCGTACTTGCCCTTCACCCCGGAGGTCATGTCGGTGAGCATGATCCCCGGGCGGACCTCGTAGACCGGAATCCCGTATTCCGCCAGACGGGCCGCCCAGAGCATGGCGCCCATGGCCAGGCCCGCCTTGGACACGCAGTACTCCCCCCGGCCCACCGAGGCGGTGTCGGCGGATATGGAGGTGACGAAGACGATTTTCCGCCCCGTGGAGTCGGCGGAGGGCTTCCCGTCCCGGACCCAGCGGCGGGCCACCCTCTGGGTCAGGAAGTAGGGGCCCTGGAGGTTCACCCGCATCAGTTCCTGGAAGGACTCTTCCGAGGCGTCCAGGATGTCCTCCCGGACCCGGGGCCCCATGCCGGCGTTGTTCACCAGGGCGTCCAGGCCGCCGAAGGTGTCGAAGACCGCGTCCGCCAGGCGGTCCCTCTGGTCCCGGTCGCCGATGTCGGCCTGAAAGATTTCGAAACGCTGCCCCGGCGACGGGGCCGCGGCCAGGCAGAGTTCCCGGCATTCCCGGGCGGCCTGGAGATTGCCGGCGTAGTTGATGGCCACCGAGAAGCCCGCCCGGGCCAGCTCCAGGGCTATGCCCCGCCCCAGGCCCCGGCTGGCCCCGGTTACCAGCGCCGACGGCGCGGAAGTGTTCGGCATTGGATCGCTCCCCCCTGATTATTTATTGCATGCAACAAATAAAGTATGCGGTTCCCCGGGCCTTCTGTCAATAAAAAGTTGAAAAAAACCCCGTTTAAGACGATTATTGCCATGGTGAGCCGATGAGCCTTCTGCTTCTAAAAAATCTGCCCCTCTTCCGGGACATTCCGGCAAAGACCCTGGAGATCTGGCTCCGGTCCTTCGTCCCCTCGGTGCGCAGTTACCCCAAGGGGACCATCATCGGCCTTCAGGGCCAGGAGTACAGGGACCTCCTCTTCATCCTGGCCGGAGAGGTGGACGCGGAGATCCAGGACTACAGCGGGAAAGTTTTAAAGATGGAAACCCTCAAGGCCCCGGAGCCCATAGCCCCGGCGATCCTCTTCGCCCCGGACAGCACCCTGCCGGTGACGGTGACGGCGGCGACGGACGTCAAGGTCATCGCCATTCCCCGGGAGCAGGTGCTCCGGCTCTGCCGGATCAGCGAGGATTTCCTGTCCAGGATGCTCAGCGGCCTGGGGGCCAAGATCGGCTTTCTGGCCCAGAAGCTCCGGTTTCTGCAGTTCGGCACCATCCGGAGGAAGATCGCCGGTTTTCTCCTGACGGAGATGAACCGGCAGCGGACCGCGGAGCTGTGGGTCCCCCAGACCAAGGAGGAGCTCTCCGAGGTCTTCGGGGTGACCCGGCCGGCCCTGTCCCGGGTCTTCTCCGAACTCTGTCGGGAGGGGGTCATCGCCCAGAAGGGGCGGACCATCCGGGTCCTGAAGCCCGCCCGGCTCCGGGAGATCATCGAGGAGGACGAGTAGCCGGAAACGAAAAGGCGGAGGCGAAAACCCGGCATCGGATAGCCGGCAACAAAAAGGCGGAGGCGCGCCGGACTGCAGGGCCCGCATCACCGGGCAGCGAACCCCGCGCAGCCGGGGCGCCGGCGGGTTCTCGTTGCCGGCCCGCCGGAGGGGAGGACAAGGACATGACGGCGCGGAACAGGGACCTCATCGAAGAGCTGAACCAGCGGGGAGGCCGGACACTCTCCCTGGTGGACCTCATCGAAGCGGGCACCCTGAGCGCGAAGATGGCGGGAGAACTGGCCGCCCTGGTCCGCTCCGGCGCCTCCTTCCTGACCGGAGCCCGGGAGGGGGGCGCGGGGAAGTCCACCCTGCTGGCGGGGCTCCTGGCCTGCCTGCCCCCGGGGGAGGAGATCGTCACCCTGCTCCACCCCGGCGCCGTAAAGGCAGCAGCCCGGACTCCCGCCCCGGGCCGCTGCTTCCTCTGCCACGAGATCGGCTCCGGCTCCTGGTACGGCTACCTCTGGGGCCGGGCGGCGGCGGACTTCATCGGCCTGGCCCGTCAGTCCCGGATCGCCTCCTGCCTCCATGCCGACACCCCCGAGGAGATGAAGGCCATCCTGCTCTCCCAGAGCGCCGGGGAGACGGACTTCGCTCAGGTTGGTCTCCTGTCCTTCATCCGGCGCATGGGCGGACGGCGGCGGGTTACGGCGGTGTACATCGCCGGCGGCGGAGCCCCTGGGGCTGGTCCCGAAACCTCTTTAGCGTCTGCGGCGTCCGGGGCGCCTGGGGCCCCGCACCGCCTGCGGTGGAGCTGGGATCCGGCGCGGGATGTCTTCCTGTCCCATGGAGGTCCCACGGCGGACCCGGCATTGGCGGGGAGATTTGCCCGGCTCTTTGAGGACCTGCAGAGGAAAGGAGTGCGGGAGTTTGGGGAAGTTATGGGGCGGGTTCTGAGGGCTGGGGGTGCAACCGGCTAAAAAGATTGTTCCTGTGGAGAAAAGCTGGAACAATGGTTTTCTCTTGATCTGAGGCAGTTTTTGTCAAATAAAGCCAGGAGAATCACAGTTTGTCCGCAGGACTTATTACACCGAGCTTGTTTTTCGTCGCCACATGGGTATAGATCATCGTAGTGCTGACATTGGAATGACCCAGAAGCTCCTGCACCGTGCGGATATCATAACCGTCTTCGATCAGATGAGTGGCAAAGCTGTGACGCAGGGCATGAATTCCCGCGTGTTTCGAGACGCCTGATTTTTTCAAAGCCGCATGAAAAGACTTCTGCAACGAGGATGGATAAACATGGTAACGGCCGGCTTTCCCCGTCCGGGGACAGACGGAAATACGATAAGATGGAAAGACCCAGTACCAGCTCCATTCTTTGTCGGCATTCGGATATTTCCGGTCCAGGGCGAACGGCAACGGAACACCGGGGCGGTTTTCCCGCCTGTCCTCTTCATAGAGAAGGCGGGTGCGGACGAGGTGCTTCTGCAGCTCCGTAACGATGCTGCGCGAAAGGATGGTCAGCCGATCTTTATTGCCCTTTCCGGACCTGACGGTGATGCTGTTTTCTTCCAGATTGAGGTCTTTGATTCGCAGTCCCAGACACTCGGAAAGGCGCAAACCGCCGCCGTAAATAAGTCTGCACATCAGGAGGTACTCCCCTTTCAGGCAGCCAAAGACAGTCTTAATTTCTTCCCTGGAAAGAACAACAGGAAGTTTCTTATAAGCATGGCCCCGTACAACCGAATCAAGGCCCCTCACCTCCTTCGACAGAACATGACGGAAGAAAAAAAGAAGGGCGATAAAGGCCTGTTTCTGGGTTGAAAAAGAAATACCGCGGCGGGTCGAAAGAAAGGTGAGATACCCTCTGACATCGTCGTCGTTCAAGTCTTCGAGAGGCTTTGATGTGACCCATTTTGAAAAATCATTCGCCCAGTGAAGATAGGTCTTTTCCGTGCTGTAAGATTTGTTTTGAACCCTGAGTTCAGATTTTAATAGAGCAAGGGCGTTTTCCCATGAACCAAGTTTTCCGGTCCGTTTTGGTTGGGACTCCTTGCCACCCAAAAAGTTGTGATAGAGGCGGACCGCCTCCGCGGCCTGTTTGATCTGCCAGGCCTGCAATCTCCCCTGTAAAGAATCGAGATATGAATCCGCGGGACTTTCCATTATGTCTTTCGGGAGTCTGCTGACATGGATTCTGTACTGTTCTATCCATCTGATATACCACGGACGATATCTTTCCGGGACTTTGCACACATTGCCCAAGTAGATGGAAAATCTGACGGGATTAAAGGAACTCATTTTTGGAAAGCCTCCCGGGAACAAGGGTTTTATTATTTTATAACTGCCGATTTGACATTATTGCTTTTACATTGTTCTACGGAATTTTGATAATTATTGCGTTTTGGGGCGGGGTGAACTAAAATATGAGGAAAAGTCGTGGGTAGAATATGTTATGTTGAGTAAAATTATTGGAGTAACTTCATGAGGATATTTACAATTGGTAAAGATAACGAAATGATTCCATATAATGAATATGATTTCAAGAATGAGAATTTTGAATCTGATTTAGAAGAACTTCTTGAAAAAAATCCGCAATATTTCTTTGAGGAAAGCAATATCCTAATTATTGGTAGACAAGTAGCAACAAATTTAGGCACATATATTGACCTTCTTGGAATAGACAAAAATGGGAATATAATCATCATTGAATTAAAAAGAGATAAGACCCCTAGAGAGACGATAGCACAATTGCTTGAATATGCCTCTTTCGTTCAAAATATTGATTATGAGCAATTGAATACAATTTATCAAACATATTACGGGACTGACGATGGATTAGATAATTATCACGTTCAATATTTTAAAAGGGATAACGAAGAGAAAGTTTCGTTCAATAAGAGGCAAAAATTACTTATAATTGCTCAAACAATTACCAAAGAAATCAAGCAAACAGCAATATATCTTCGCAGAGCAGGAATAGATATTTCCTGCCTGGAATTTAAATATTTCAAAACAAAGGGAGGCGAAAAAATAATATCGGCCGATTTTATTGTTGGAGAGGATGAATATAAACGAACAGACATAAAAACATCAATATTGCCTAAGGTTAACGAAAATGATTTTATTAACCAACTAGATGAAAATGGCAAAACTGTGTTTAAAGAAATATTCGATTTTGCACGAGAAAGCGAATTACATTTTATATGGGGTTCAAAAGGTTTCTCATTGAATTACGACCTTAACGGAAATAAGATTGTATTATTTTTTGGGTATGCAAATAACTCCGTCTATAAGCAGAGTATATATACTGGTTTTGAAAGCATCCTAAAAAAATCTAATAATTCAACAGAAATTATTGAATTCTTTAAAAGCCGGCTGCTCACGACGAAACTATTTAGTAAAGCAGGCGAAAATCTAAAATGGATGTTAAATAAAAAAGGCTCAATCAATGAAGTAAATGAATTTATCAGAATTATCAAAGAAGTAATAGGGAAAATTGAAGAAAGTAATAAGACCAACATAACAAATGCTTCGACCTGACATTGCTACTGTCACGAAACTTGCTGATCGCTTCGCTTGGCAAGTTTCGCACCAGCTTGACGCAATGCAGGTCAAGCAAATGTTAGACTGCATAGAAAGAGGGTGTTGAAAATGACAGTACATGCTCATTTGGTGACAAAACTGAGAACTGCTACATTTAGCGCAGTCTTCCTAAGTGCTTTTTTGTTTCTCGTTTCAGGATGCTCCTCGGTCAAAGTCGCTCAACACAAGACGGCGCATTTCGATCGAAACACAACAATCACTGTAATCTGCAAAGGCCATGACGAGCTTGGCGTTACAGGCGAACTGGAGAGTTTGCTGCTAGAACTCGGCTACGATGTCGTGTCTGAAGATGTCGCTCGCCGAATGGCAAGTACTGACATAGATGTTGATACGAATGATGGGCGTGTGCGAGGTTCGATATCAAAACATAGGACCATTGAGTTAAAGTCTGTCTATGCTTTGACCTTCAACTACTCCAGCCGATTCGACGGTTTGTTAAGGGAACGGAAGATAGACGCACTTTACGGTTCGTTGATTGATCTTCGGACTGGACGCATCCTCAAATCATTGAAAGTAAAGAGAAGTATGTGGGCGCTGGCTGGTAATGACGCCTATTTGGAAATGCTTATCAATCAGATGGATGAACAATGACAACAAACCAAAAGTCGAACAAGTCGGATACACTAAACGGCCTTCAGCCATGCATGATCCGCGGCGTTAGACTGATGATTTCGGTGGGAGGAAATAAATGATTTTTAATGAGAATGGACAAGTATATTCAAAAATTGAATTCTCATCCGAAGAAGAAGTTGAAAAAATTGTTCTTGATAATTTCAAACTATTCTTTGGTGATTATTCTGTTTTATTACCTAAAAGTTTAATTACAACAATCG
>Ga0302242_1002891_pt1 | contig 10371 bp, 10 predicted proteins | sample AAG_UR_Lys_MG_FD_193510 | JGI IMG/M metagenome (GOLD analysis project Ga0302242, IMG submission 193510) | Enriched activated sludge microbial communities from anaerobic digester in WTTP, New Holstein, Wisconsin, United States - AAG_UR_Lys | ecosystem: Engineered > Bioreactor > Anaerobic >... | reverse complement strand
AACAAGCGCCTCAATATTTTTCAGCGTTGTCCGGTTACGTACTTGCATGAGAAGTTTCTGAGCCAGGCGACTGATACAACCATATGCCGGTATCGTTGACAATATCGGCAAGGCTCCTCTCGTTACGGATTTTGATACAGATTTCCCTGAGCCGCTTTACGGAAACATGTTCCTGATGCTCATCATGGCAATAAATGGCTAAAAGAATATAGGTGATCAAGCCGGCCAACATCTGGACCATAAGTCCGTATTTGCTCCTTGAAATAAGGTGGTACACCTTCAGATGGCGCTTCCACCAACCGAAGAAAATCTCAATGTCCCAGCGGAGCTTATAGGCAAAAGCGATTTGTTCGGCAGAGAGATCATGGCGATCCGTGGCAATCCAGTAATCGACGTTTGCCACCCGATAACCGACCAGCCGAACCTCTTTCTTCGTCTGGTTCATATACGGGGTCCCCAACAGAACTACGGCATCATAGAAGACAATGCCTCCGGGTTGGAGATTGTTTATTCTGATCTCGGTCTTTCTTGTGGAAGTCTTGATGCGGCAGATAAAATGCTTTCCCTCGGCCTGCCATTCGTCAAAACTCTTATGGCGCTGATAGTAGCGATCCATGACGCCCGTTTCTCCAGGGGAGAGAATCTTGCTGACGAAAGGTCGTTCATCCTCTTTGCCGTCTGTAAGGAAGATCTTCTTCGGAATGCCGCGATTCAGGTCAAAGCCGATATGAACCTTGGCCTTCTTGGCGCCGTCCCGATAATCGGCCCAATACATGGAGAGAACCGCATCGATCAGGGAACCGTCGATAATGGTCAGATCGCCCAATTCGGCATGACCTCTGGGAAGCTGCTTTGCCGCTCTCATATACAGCTTTCCGAAAAGTTCGACCATCTGCTCCAATCCCCGGGAGCTGATGTCCTCAAAGAAACTGCTCTTTTGAATGCCTTTCTCCGGGGCGATGTATTGTCGGGCAAAATGATCCTCTTTAAGAATTTGCAGAAGGTGACGCCCTGAATGATGCTCTTCGAGGTGGAAGTAGACCAGGATGTTGATTTGGTCTTCAAAGCTCATTTGCAGAGGCCGATTGCATCTGGATTCCAGTGGGGTGAGATTGGGTAATGTATCGTTGATAGGCAGCATCAGTTTAAAATAGGTATTGTGTTTTTTCTTTCGGCGTCCGGGCTTCCAGGCGTAGGGCATTGGCAATTCCTCCGTAATATTATATAGTTACGGAAAAACGCGCCCCTAACTGCCTGATTTGTCAAGCTTTTTTATTGAATCCCATGAAAAAAATATTGCCCATACAAAAAACGGAAACCGCAAAATGTTGCACCGGCTAAATGCAAATTCCTAACCGGACATCGCTGATTAATTTCAAGCCCATCCTGTAAATCTTCGGTATATAAAATAGAACAGTGGCTGTTCGTGGCTGCGGCTATGATCAAGGCATCCCAATAGCTTAGCTTGAATTTCTTAATAAGGGAGAATGCCTTTGCAATATCGGGCAGCCCTGTTAAATGGATTGCAAAGTTATCATTGAATTTATTGAGGATTGCGGCAGCATCATCGATAGAGAGCGGACGATTAACTTTTCCTGTAATTACAACTACAAATTCGTTTAATACCTGTGTGCTGATTACAACATTTTCCTCAGATAGAAGGCGGGCAATTAGATCACTGCAGCCTTATGTTTGGCATCATCTGAAGTGTCGTAAGCATAGACAAGAATATTGGTGTCAAGAAATACTTGCATGATCAGGTGCGATAAATTTCATCTCTCCGGATACGCCTATAGCCCATGTTGCGACCGGCCATCATATCGTCAATTAATTCTTGGATATGTAAAGATTTCCCCTTTTTTCTTATTATGACGGTCACTTCCTGGTTGATTAGGGAGCTCAACATATCTGTTTGTACTTCAATGATATTTGCGCCCTTTACCCTGCCTTGAATAACGATGTTTCTCATTTTTCTTTCACTTTCTTTGGGATTATTTTACGGTTCTTGTCCCTCATTATCGCTGACTCAAATTGTTAAGTATATAATAGTATTTCTTCCGTCATAAGTCCATTTGCTGAATAAACACCGACTTGAATATGGATAGATTGTGTATCAGTGTTTTCTTTTTGCCGTTTGGCGGCGTATCGCTATATATTTTTATTCATCAAGTATTTCATCCTGTTCGTAATCCCATGTTGATATTCTGCTCAGAAGGGTCCAGAAAAGCATTGGCGGGTGACCTGTCCCTGGCGCTTCATGGCAATGTGTTCCTGGGTGAAGAGGTTGCCTTTTCTGGTAGGTTTTACCGCAACAAGGCTTTTTCTTGCTATATCCCGGTTTCGATTATCCTCGCATTGATTTCGCCAAGTCCTCGTAGATCATGCTAAATATGGGCAGTTCGTCCACCTGCTTCAAGGTAATGCCCAGGGCCTCTGCAATAGGGGCGGCCAGTACCGCCGCGTTTTCGTGGCTGACGAGGAAGCTTCGCGGCCATTGTGAGGCCTCTTCCAGACAGGAAAGGAGAGTTTCACGAAATTCCTTAAGGTGCACTTCTGGCGCCTCCAATTCAAGTGAAAGCATAAAACCGCTTTGAACATCGACAAGGGCCAGCATGCGCGCCATATAGGGGCGTTCGTCGCGATGCTCCTGTATGCAGGTAGGGGCGTAGGCGTATCCGATCTCCCAATCGCCTGATTTCTTTTTAGGGCTGCGGCGAAGCCGGGCAATGCCGATCTCGTTTATGGGTATATCCGCCGGCGTTTTTTGTTTGAGCGGCGCCGGGGCCAGCATTTTGTCGAGCCATTTAGCTTCCCCATCGGACGATGCTTCCAAAACTCGCACGAAGTGGCGCTCCGTGTCCGGCTCGGTAAGAAGTTGTCGATTTCCGGCGTATCGGGGAAGAACATCAATTGCCTGTTCGAGGCAGGTGGCCAAAGTGCCCGCCTGAACTGCCGACAGATGCCACGGAAAGAAACCCGGCATGTGGTGGCGGAAAAGAGGCCAGGCCTTGCGGCCGCGGTATTTGAGCCCGAGGTCACGAATGACCGCCAGATCCCGGGGGGCAAGATAGCTGCGATCATTGAAAGACGCTTCCAGGCACAGTTGGTATTCTGAAATCATTGGTCCGATGGTGACTTCACCGGACAAGACTTTCAGGTAGCCCTCCAGCCCTTCTGTTCCTTCATAGGCAATCAGAGCGAACACTTCTTTCATAGCTCCAAGAACACAGCAGTAGTGGATTTTGCCAGTCTCCGGGCATTGCACACCGAAAATCCGGTCATCGTCCACCCACTTCCAGGGGGCAAGCTCGTAAAAGGCATTGGCCGCCCGGTAGAGCCGCTGCCACTGTGCCCGTGTGGGCGGGTTTTGTGCGTGCGGGTGTGCCCGATGCTCTAGAGTTCCCGGTGTGCCTCCGGCAGGCGGAGCCTGGTTGTCTTTTGTTTTGTCTTTGTTATCTGCGCTTTCTTCCATTGTCGGCAGAAAAGGTTGTTTTATTTTCATATGAGTCCTTTGTTTGTTGATGGTTCGCGGTTCGCCGTTCATGTTTCGACAAGCTCACCCTGCGACGAACTCATGGGAGCGGGTGAACGAGGGACACGACGTGGTAGGCTGCGCGTTTTTGAGATCTTTGAATAATATCTCCTCCAGTCAGTCCGGGCTTGACCCGGAATCCCCAAAGCACTTGATAACGCTGGATACCGGCCCCTCGATTTCCCGAGGGCAGGCCTGCGCCGGTATGATGATGTTGCCGGTTAGGCAGGGTTTGGCAAAGCTCTTAATATCAATATATTATCGTGTTTTCAGTAATGATCGACTCGGAGAATATTCGAGGAAAGATTGATAAAAGTAATGAATAATCAAGCGAGTTGTGCAAAGGCCTCTTTTTCATTCACCTTATTCACCCGTCAAGTTTCTGGGGAGTGTTATACCGCAGATCGTTCCAATTGACTCAACAACTTGCCATCAACCATTGGCCATGGAAAACATGAGGATTTTCCTCACGACTTGAAGGAAAAATATAAATAGCATTTCTTCCTCATTCCATCAGGAAATCGATGATGTAGCGGTGAAGGATGCCGTTCCTCTCGTTGGGGAAAAATCGGTCCATAGAGACGACCAGCTTTTCATAATTATCTCTGATCTTCTCCAGGTTGCCAAATTCCCTTGCAATGACTGTTTCACTGCCCAAACCGTAACACACCTGGACATATTTCTTTTCGTTTTGCTTTTCGGCAATGAAGTCAATCTCTATTTGATCAATGACGCCGACAGATATTTTGTATCCTCGGGCATGCAATTCTTTGAAAACGATGTTCTCCAGAAGCCCGTTGACATCTCTTTCTCTATATCCTATTAAACCATGACGAAGCCCCACGTCGTTAAGGAAGACCTTGTCGGAAAACTCCAGGAGCCTCTTCCCTTTGATATCATATCGCGGTGCTTTGTCGACAAGCAGGCTTGATTCAATATAGCTGATATAGTTTAAGATTGTGTCCACAGAAGTTCGAATTCGCTGGGATTTAAAATAATCCGCAATCTTCTTCGCCGTTGTTATATTGCCGACATTGTCGAACAGGTACCGAACCAGCTTATCGAATATCGAGACATCCCGAATTTTATGGCGGGTAATGATATCTTTGTACAAGACGGTGTTCAATATGGAGTTCAGATAGCTGAACAAGACTTCTTGATTGAACGGCAACTGGTGGATGCCTGGCAACCCCCCGTAGCGCAGATAGTTTTTGAATTCTGCTTCGGTATGCGGCAGGTTATCCGTTTCCGATTTGGGTTGGAGTGACTCGGGTTGATCCGCATTGTCTTTTGTGTCTCCTTTGTTTTTGCGAAAAGTCAAAAACTCACGAAAAGTTAGTGGATAAACAGGAATTTCCACATATCTCCCGCTGATTAACGTGGCCAGCTCCGAAGACAGAAGGCCGGCATTAGAGCCGGAAATGATAATATCGCCCATGCCGTCCGCCAAAAAAGAAGCGACAGCCCTTTCCCATCCCACGATATCCTGGATTTCATCAATCAGAATATACTTCCGGCCGGGGGGCCCACCCTTGAAATAGTCACCGGCATAACGATACAGATCACGATAGTCTTTGATTGCGTCAAAAGCGAGGGATTCTTTGTTTATGTAAAGAATGTTTGCACCGGGGATGCCGCGATTGATCAGTCTGTCGATCAGCAGTCGCATAATGACGCTTTTACCGACACGGCGCATTCCTTTGAGTACCTTCACCACTGGCTGATCGATGAATGCTTCGATAGCGCTCAAGTATCTTTCCCTGACAACAAAGTGAGCTGTATCGCTTTTTGAATTTTCCATGGCTTCGATTATAGTCGAATATAACAGGCTTGTCACGCCATCTTTCGTCTATAGTTAATTATGCTGCGCTGTTTTCGGAAAAAATGTTCAAAGTTCGACGTTCTATATTCAAAGCATCTCAATGAGACCTTTGTTTGTTTATGGTTCGCGGTTCGCCGTTCATGTTTCGACAAGCTCACCCTGCGACGAACTCATGGGAGCGGCGAGCGGCCCTGGTCGATACTATTCACCATTCGCCATCCACTATCTACCATCCTCCACCCCCGGCCTGCTAAAGCAGGCCACCCCCGCCGGCGGGGGAAACAAGAAGGATGCGCTGCGCGTTTTATTGACCGTTCATGCTGAGCGTGTCGAAGCATGAACGGAATCTCATCTTTTAACAACCGATCATCCCCCTCCTTCGACAGGTTCAGGGCAGGCTTCGGCTGGCTCACCCTGCGACGAGCTCAGGGGAGCGGACGAGCGGGGGACACGAAGCGGTTCTTTGGTGATGAGTCCCGGAGTGTGGCAGGCTAAGTCTTTTTTGCATTTGGAGAGGCTTTCTAATCTCATCATTTGTTCATACTACAGCTATTGAAATAGTGAGTTTGCGCTACCATTTAGAATGTCCCCGGCGATGGTTTTCAGATCTGCGATAAAATCCGTTTCCTCAATTGTCATATTCCATTTAACGGCTTTCATTTCCTGGACAGGAAAGGAGCTGATGATTTCAAACAATACTAGCGGGTCAACGCCTGCTTCTTTTGTTTTTGCCTCAAAGACAATCTCGCGCCACGGAAACGCCCTGGATTTGGCAATGATCCAGATGTCTGCAAAATCTTTTGCCTCGTAACGGAAGATGGCGGAGAGTTTATTTGACAAAATATTTCTCCAACTGTCGACGGTGCCAATTGCGTTGTTGTATTCCAATTCCCCGAAATGTGCGGCCACATCGTTTATCAAATCAAGTTTTAGCTCCGCAGATTTATTCTCTTTTAGCAGAAACAATTGTGTAAAATGCTCTTCTTTCCTCAAGCGACGGTAGTCTATAGAGTAGCCGTGGGATGTTTGATTATCTTCCAGTGCAGTCAATATTTGCGCTGCATAGTGGCTGTAATTTTGTTCTCTGTTGACGAAAAAATCTAAATCGTCGGAGAAACGATGGTTAAAATAATGTCTGCCGAGTGCGGTACCACCTGTTAGATAAAAGGGTGTGTTTAATCTCTTCACGATACTCAGGATCCCATCCTGAAAGGGATACAGTATGTCCCGATAGAAACTGGCTGACTCTTTCATAGCGCCTCCTGAGTGTTTTAAACCGGATTTTTGCTATAATTTCCCGTGTAAGGTTCTGCCTGAGGTATTCCAGGCCAAACAGATCGATAAGTTCATACCATGATAATCTTTCAAGCATTCTGACCAGCAGGCGCTCAAAAGTGAAAGGACCGGATTTCAATCTTTGGCCGGTGAGTACCTCAAACAGTTCATCCGGGTCTGTTTTATAGTCCCAGATAATACCGGTCAAAGCGGCAGTAATCGCCTTTTTATCAAGTTGTTTATTGTCCATAAATCTTTGCGATGAATATTTCTAGGGAAGGATTTTGAGCGCTTTGAAAAACTCATGTTGTCGTTATCCCCTTGGAAAGGAGAGACTTTATTTAGGAATACCTTCCATGGACTACGAGCTGCGAGCCATGAGCTATGGGCTATTACTTTCCACCTCTGCCCCGATGAATCGGGGCACCTCCGCCGCCCTTCGACAAGCTCAGGGTGAACGGGGGACAAGAAGGATGCGCTGCGCGTTTTATTGACCGTTCATGCTGAGCTTGTCGAAGCATAACGGCATCTTTCTCCTTCATGATGCCAGCCAGTCGCGCACGGCATTTTTTTCATTTGTCTGTTGTATCTGGGTGGTCAGGGTTTTGTCTTTGAAGGTGGAACGCAGGACTTTCCAGCCGTAGCTCTTCACAAGATATTTTATTCGTCTCGAGTACGCCTTCGTGTAAAAAAAAGGAGTATGGGCAGCGCCGCCCGCGTATGTCATGGTTTCTTTTGCTGGCAGCAGGCGGCGGAAAAAATGCCGCAGCTTGGCGCTTAGTTTCTTTTCGCCGAACAGCCGTGAGATGTGTATGTTCATTTCGCCCCGTCTGGAAAACATGAGTGTCTCAGCGCGCGGTATCATCTCATTATCGGCGGGACGAAGCGCGGCCAGCGTTTTATCGTCCAGGGCAAGCCCCAGCAGGTTGCGCGTCGAAGCGAGCATGAAGTACAGGGCATTGGTCACACGCAATTGCCGGGCGGTATGGATGAGCTGCTGCCAGTTCAGAGCCGTGCCGTAGTGTTCAACAATCTGCCGTATATCCAGAAGCGCCCGCATGGCGTTATCGAAGCAATGGCCGATGGCGGAGTGGATGCAAATGTGCAGCATGTTATCTTCCGGAGCCAGGGCAAGCGCGGTAGCATCGCCTACGGCCAGCGGCTGGGCGCGCTGCCAGAAGTCTTCAACGTCAAATCGTTTGCCAAGCTCCGCATCGGCAATATTAAAATGGAGCTCGATCTTGTCGTGGTTTTCGTTTCTGAAAGGGGGCGCGTGCATCTCTGAGATGCCCAGTCCATCCAGCGGGGCCCGGTATCCGTGATTGATTAAGACACCGCATGCCGGACCGATATCCTCTGATCTGACCAGCAAATCCAAATCGGCCATGACGCGCAGGGCGATGTTGCCATAGACATATTTTGCCAGGTGCGCGCCTTTGAGCAGGATCACGGGTATGTTCAGTTTGTTCAAATCGTGAACAATGTTTTCAAGTTGTCTGTAGGCAAGCATGTTTCTCTGTGCGTTGGCGTAGTAGGATCTTTTCATCTCTTCCGCGACATCGGGCGGCGCGCTTGCTGTGAGACCTGCCCTGTTCAGTGTGTGGTACAGGATGGGACTCACACGATGGCGCTTTGCTGCGGTAAACAAGGCCTGCCATTCATCCGGGCCGAGGGCCGCCAGTTGACGGCCTTTAATTTCCGGCGGGTCGTCTTTCAGGCACTCAAGCATTAGTTTTATTTCCGGGTCAGGCATAAAAGGAGCTCTTTGAATAATACCTCATCGAGTCATTCCGGGCTTGACCCGGAATCCAGAAAGCGAGACGTTTGCATAACCACATAAAAACAACAATATTGTCATTCCCGCTGGTTGCTCGGCCTGTCGAAGCAGGCGGGAATCCAGTTATTTCAAAGCTTTCTGGATGCCGGCCTGCGCCGGCATGACGAATAAGAGTAGTTTTTCAAAGCTCTGAAAGCACTTGATAACAACGGATACCTGCCCACCCGATTTCGCGCGGGCAGGCCTGCCGGTATGACGACATTGCCGTCATTTTCGGCTTTGGTGATTTTTATGATTCCTTCAGTGCCGGTATTCTTTTTTGTAATATTGCGCCAGTTCGTCCCAGGCTTTTTTTTCGTTCCAGTCGGGAAAGAGATTCGCCACCGGGTCGGTGTTGATTCTGACTTTGGGCTCGGGAAAATCCTCCTGCCCGGCAAATTCAAGCGGGCAGTTCAGAGCGAGGCGGCCCGACAGTTCCGTGGCGAAGCGTGTGGCGAAACTTCCCTGAGGCTCGCAATAGCCGCTGGGATGCATGGTCTGATATTTGTCGCTGCGGACGAGTTTTTCGGCAAAGCGCACATAGGCCCTGGCCAAAAGCGAGACATGGATGTTGTCGCGTATATAGTCCGGCGTCATAACAAGCGGCGTTTTGCCCTCGAACCAGGTTTTTATGAGGTACGAGGTGAAGCGGCTCTCTTCATAGGGACCGAATGTATTGGAAATGACAAACTTGCCCATAATCATTTTCTCGCGCCCTGTGTAGAATCTGAACATCTCCGCCGTCAATCCCTTGGATAGCCCGTAGGGGGAAAAGGCGGGTAAACCGTCGGAGCCCTCGCCTTCGCCCGGCTCAAAGATGCTGCCGGTGAGAAGAAGATGACTGCATAGCCGTTGGCGTACCGCGTTCAGCACTTGCGTGATATTGTGGGTGTTGTGCGCCAGGGCGGCCGTCACATCGAAGTCCGGGCTTTTATAGTCGGTCACGCAGGCATCGTGATGGCAGATGAGGTCTATCTTTTCTTCTTTGTCCAGTAGGTTCAGGAAAGCTGACGAGCCGAAGGGGCGGTCGAAAAAGCAGGGGACCATATCGATTAGCAACGCGCTACGTTGTTTGCGTACCCCTTCATATATTTCCGGGTTTCCCCGGAAGGTGGCGATGACACTGTGCCCCGCTTCGGCAAGGGTTTTAATAAACCAGTAGCCGGTAAAGGAGCTGCTGCCGGTGAAGATTATTTTCATTGTTTTGGTGGGAAGTTTTATCTTGGTTTTATTTGTGGAGATTGTCGCGCCGGTTAATCTATCAGCCTGACGCAGTTTCCAGGATTCGGACAAGTATCAGTCAAACGGTGTTTTGAAGGCCTCCAGTGACGGGAAGGTTCGATCCCGCGGGGACAAAACAGGATTGTCTATTCCCCAGTCCATGCCGAAGGAGTTCCACAGGATGCCCATGTCATGCTCCTGTGAATAGACGCTGGTTTGCATATAGACGACGATGGTTTTGTCCGCCAAAGATAAGAACCCGTGCGCACACCCCGCCGGTATTAAAACGGCTCCGGCCGCATCGGCAGACAGGTCGATGGATATGTAATGGCCGTACGTGGGCGAGCTTTTACGGATATCCAGCACAACGTCTTTGATTTTTCCCGCCGTCACATAGACGATTTTTGTGTTGTCGAAGGGAGGAACCTGAAAATGCATGCCCCGGATGACGTTTTTTCCAGAGACGGAGTAGAAGCTCTCCCGCCAGTTCAGGGGCGCGCCGGTGGCCGTCTGGAAAATTTCCGCATGGTAGGTTTTGACAAAAACGCCCCGCTCATCTTTCAGCTGATTAAGACCGATGGTGTAAACGCCCGGCAGTTGTGTCGGCTGAAATTTCATCTCCGGACGAATTCCCTTATTTTATCAACCATAAATTGAACCATCGGTTCGGTCAGGCCGGGGTACACACCCACCCAGAAAGCACTG
>Ga0302242_1002863_pt1 | contig 10460 bp, 8 predicted proteins | sample AAG_UR_Lys_MG_FD_193510 | JGI IMG/M metagenome (GOLD analysis project Ga0302242, IMG submission 193510) | Enriched activated sludge microbial communities from anaerobic digester in WTTP, New Holstein, Wisconsin, United States - AAG_UR_Lys | ecosystem: Engineered > Bioreactor > Anaerobic >... | reverse complement strand
TGAGCGATGCCGCGCGGGCCTTGCAGTTCGTGCGCAGCAAGGCGGGCGAGTGGAACCTGGACAAGAAGCGGATCGGAGCCACGGGCGGTTCCGCGGGCGCATGTTCCAGCCTGTGGCTCGCGTTGCACGACGACCTGGCCGACCCGCAGAGTGACGACCCGGTCGCGCGCGAGTCAACTCGCTTGTGGTGCGCCGCCGTGATCGGCGCCCAGACCTCACTCGATCCGAAACAACTGAAGGAATGGACGCCCAACAGCCGTTACGGCGGGCATGCGTTTGGCTTCATGCCCGACCCGAAGGACAACAAGACGCGAGACACGCGGTTCGCGGAGTTCCTCGCCGCGCGGGAATCGGTTTTGCCCTGGATCAAGGAGTACTCGCCCTACGAACACGTCACGGCGGACGATCCGCCGATCTACATGATCTACTCGGCCCCGCCCGCGCTCGGCCAGGAACAAAAGGACCCGACGCACACGGCGAACTACGGCGTGAAGTTGCAGGAGCGGCTGCGCGAAGTCGGCGTCGAGTGCGAACTGGTCTATCCCGGGGCGCCCGACGTGAAGCACCCCAAGGTGGAGGACTACCTGATCGACAAACTCACGACAGGACAACGCTAGTGCGGACCAACAAGTGTTCGGAAAGTGAGGTTTCATGGATCGCTTGCACCGTCAAACAGCGTCTTGTTTGTTCCTCGTCAGTTGCACCGTGTGGGCCCACGCCGCCGCGCCGGTCGCCCGCGACGGCCCCGCGCCTCCGATTCGCATCGTCTACTTCGTAACGAGCGACCGGGCGCCAATTGCGGGCTTCCAGGAACGTCTGGACCGCGTGATGACGGAAGTGCAGCGTTTCTATCGCCAGGGGATGCAGACCGCCGGCTACGGGCCGAAGACGTTCGGGCTGGATCGCGACGAACAGGGGCGGTTACGGATGGATGTCGTCAGCGGCAAGCATCCCATGCGAAGCTACGGCCGGAACGATGCCGGGCGGGTGCGCGAGGAGGTCAAGACGGCGCTCGCCGCCCGCGGCATCGATGTCGACCGTCAGACGATCGTCATCTTCCAGACGCTCCTGGCGTGGGAAGGCGGCCGGGCGATCGAGATCGGGCCCTATGTCGGCGGCGGCGATCAGCGGGCCGGAACTGCGTGGGTGTACGACGACGAGCGGCTGGACGCCCGGCTGCTGGGCTCTCGCGAACCGGGAGGCTACTATGGGCGGCCGTGTTCGGTGGGCGAGTTCAATTCGCACTACATCGGCGGCGTTGCGCACGAACTGGGGCACGCCTTTGGCTTGCCGCACGACTGCCAGCGTGTCGCCGACCGGGCCCGCGGGCTCTCGCTCATGGGCGGCGGCAACCACACGTACGGGCAGGAGTTGCGGGGCGAAGGGCCGGGCTCGTTTCTCACTGCGGCCAGCGCGATGCTGCTGGCGTACAGCCGCCCGTTCGCCGGCGAGCAAGCCGCGCCGCCGCGCCGGCCCAGTGGCTGCCTGTGCGAACTCGACGCCCGGTTCGCGGGCGGCAAGATCGTCCTGACGGGCGAAGTGATCGCCGAGCCGCCCGCCTTTGGCATCGCCGCCTTCAACGACTGGGCCGAGATTCCGGCCGACTACGATGCGGTGAGTTGGACGTGTCCGGTGGCGGACGATGGGAGTTTCCGTTTGGAAGTCGGCGAACTTCGCGCGGGAGCGTCGCAACTGCGGCTTCGCGTCTGTCGCACCGACGGCACCAGCAGCCAGTACGCTTTTGACTATCGCGTCGACGCCCAGGGGACGCCCGACTTGACGTCGTTCCTGTCCCGTCTGCCGCTGGCCGAAGCTGTCGGAGCCTACGCGGCGGGTGACCGTCGGCGTGCCGCCGCGCTGGCCGCCGAATTGCAGCGGCGGTTCGCGGACACGCCGGACGTGCGGCGGAAAGCGGCCCACTTGGAGACGCTGCTGAAACCCCGGCCGCCGCGGGGGCTCGCGGAACTCCCAGACCAAGCCGGCCCCGTGTCGGTCTCGGACGTGAGATTTCGCACTGCGACTGTCGGCTGGGGCCGGCCGCTGTTTGACGAAGTGCTGATCGAGCCGCCGGACCAGTGTTTTCTGCAGGTCGGCGGCCAGTTCTTCGAACGCGGCTTGTACGCCCACGCGCCGGCAAGACACGAACTGGTTCTGGACCGGAAATGGCGGCGATTCCAGACGTCCTACGGCTTGCAGGACGGGCACGACGGTTCCATGGTCTTCGTCGTCCAAGACGATGGCCGCGAGCTGTTTCGTTCGCCGACGATCCGGGAACACGTGCTGCCATCTGACAGTCGATTTTCGAACGGTGCTTTCGAAAGCGTGCTTTGGGTACTCTCTGGTTCAGGAGCAGGTGATGGCCGGAAACCGATCGAATGTTCTTGTGCTATGGTTGCTGGGCGTGCCGCTTGTTCTCTTTTTCGTACCGGCGTCGGCCCGAGCCGAGCCGGCGTCGGCCCGCGTCGAGTTGCTGCCCACGCCGAAACAGGTGCGTTGGGGCGAGGGCCCGCCGGTGCTGGTGGCTCGGCCCGGTGAAGACGCGGCGGCCTGTATCGTCGCCGGGCCGGAAGCAGGTTACGCGGCAGACGTCCTGGCCGCGCGACTGCAGGCGCCGGTCGTTCGCAACGCCCCGCCCGCGCGCCTTCCCATCGTGCTGCGGGTCGATGCCCAGGCCGAGTTGGCCGCACGGCTCGGGCGCGACGTGTGGCCGGAAGCGTACCGGCTGGAGATCGGTCCCGCCGAAGTAAAGGCCGTCGCTGCCGAACCCGAAGGTCTGCTCCGCGCGGCGGCTACGCTGCTGCAACTGCTGCAGGCGAAAGACGGCGGAGTTTACGTGCCGTTGGTGGAGATCACCGACTGGCCCGACGTGCGCTATCGTTGTGCCTCCGACTGGCTGCTGAATGTCGAGGTCAACCGCTGGAGCTACGACTGGGGCGACGGGCGGAAGAATTATCAGGCCCGCGTCGAGCGGATGCTGGATTTCTGTTTCCAGTACAAGATCAACATGGTCTGGTTCGACGGCTTCGGTTGGAACGTCGAGCGCACGCCGGACTATGCCGATCTGATGCGCCATTGCACGCGAGCGGCGCGCCGGCGGGGCATCCGCTTGGTGTTCGCCGGTTATGGCGGAGGGTACGGCACGTCGTACCAGAAGAGCGAAATCTACCGCTGCGGCTACTTCGGCCAAGCGTTTCTGAATCGGCGTCCGTGGCCCGATGGTACTGAGTATCCCTGCCGCGGCATGGAGCAGGCCGAACTAAGCCGTCGCTATGGCACGTGCCTGTCGAACGAGGGACTGGGCGCGGCGAAGATCGAGGAAATGAAACGCTTCGTGGCCGAGGTCGAGCCGGGCTTCATGTACATCCACGACATCGACACCGGCTCGTGGCGCGCGAGCGACAGTTCGTGGAAGCTGCGCTGCGAGGCGTGCCGGCAGCGCTGGCCCAGCGACGATCTGGCTAGTCCGCAAGGCCAGGCCGGCGCGTTGGCCGAGTGGTTCGGCCGGGTCCGCAGCGCGCTGGACGGCGTGACGACCGAAGGCGGCTATCGCGCGGCCGACGACCTGACGCTGATCTTTGTCTCGCCGCTGTACACGGTCTATTACGAGAAACAGCCCGCCGACGTCTGGCAACGCGAGGTGGACTACTTCTGCGCGTTGGCCCGGCTGTTGGGCCCGGCGCGCAACATGGAGATCGGTTTGCGCGAGCAGTTCTACGCACCGGACGGCAGCATGAAGATCGCCCAATTGCGCAGCGCGCTGGATCGCGCGGGCAGTCGCCTGGGACTGCACGTCATCGCCTTCGGCGGCGGGGACCATTACCAGAGCGACGATCTGGTCAATATCTCCGGCGCCATGGCGCCGTTTCATCAAGGCGCCGAGTCGATCTGCTTGTCGAACGGAGGTGTACACGAAGAGCCCGTCCAAGTGCTGAACGCCGAGTTCCTCTGGAACGGCAGCGCCGGCGGCTATCGCCCTGAGCCGCCCGACGAAGCGTCCGCCGGGGAGTTGTTCCGTCGCATGGCTCGGGGCCACCACCGGCCCCCCGAACTTTTCGCGCCCGGCCAGTTGTTCCAACGCATCTGCCATCGCCTGTGGGGACCGGCCGCCGGGCAAGCCATGTACTTGGCCTACACGGTCCCCGGCGAGTCGGGCGACGGACCGGTCAGCCGCGTGTGGTGGAGCGTCACCTCGTGCCTGGCACGACTGCGGGCTCAGCCGGCAACGCAAGCCACCGACTGGAACCAGGAGCATGCCCGCTGGCTGCGGCGTCTGGAGCACACGCGCCAGGCCTTGGCCCACGCCCAGGAGGCCGCCCGTTTGTGCGACCGAGAGGACGTGCGATGGTTTGCCCAGTCGCTTGATATCGGCTCCCGGTTCGCGGAGGCGATGGTCGACGCCCTGCAGTTGCGGGTGCAAGACGATCCCGCAGTCCGCACTCACCTCCTCAAGACGCTCCAGGACCTGGAGGCACATATCGCAACCATCACCCCGCTGGCGAAAACCGACATCCTGGGCGGCGATCCCGGCTGTTGGCCGGAGTCGATCGCCCACCTGCGCGAGTTGGGGGCTTCCGCCAAGGCTACCGAAGTGCCGGCGCGGCGGTGATAGTGAAGGGAGAATCGTACATACTCAACTTACGTGAAACGCCGTCAAAGCAGGAGTTGCTGACCGCCCTCGCCAACGCTGACGAACAGACGTTCGTGGACAAGCTGCGGTCCCAGTTTGACACGATGGCGCAGCTGGTTCCGACAATCGACAAGCTGTTTCAGGAACAGGCAGGGTCAAGAAGAAAATGATCGTGCGGCGAATGCAGCCGGCGGACGTCCGTGGCGGTCCAAGGGTGACCGGCGGATTACCGACCTCCTGCTTCAAAACGTTCCTTTGGCGTGTCTCGATCTCGGATTCTAATGGATTCTAATAGGTATCCGGGAGTTCGCCTCGCTTCTTGCGGGCAAGATGAGATCGGTCAAGTCCTTCGGGACGCGAGTTGCCGCCGGGCGGGCAGAGGCAGGACAGATCGGGAAGGTTGTCCGGAAAGCCCATCCACCGCTCATATAGGTCCGGTTCGCGTTCGCGAAAAACCCGGATTGCGGCCATTAGCATTCGCCGTCGCTCCCGCAGCGTGTGGTAATTCAGGTGCAACAGCTCCAACAGTTCCACTGCCTGGGACGTCTAGCCGACCAACGTCCCATCATCTCGCACTACGACTGTGGTGGAGAGCAGCGTCTGTGTGAGATCTGCAACCTCTTGGTCGCCCTTGACCGCGTTGCAGCTCGTGCAGACATAGTTGTCATACTGCGAAGCTACATCTGGATAGCGGGACTGCGGGCGCAGATGATCGGCAGCAAACCGACCGACCGGATTCTCCCACCGCTCGCGCACGAGACAGAACACGCACTGGAATGCGAATTCATCACGTAGCCGGGGCCGGTAGCTTTCGGCCTCGGCATATCCTTGAGGGCCGTGGCGCCGCACGTGGGGCAGGGAGGGGTACGTGAAGGGGTCCATGACTCAGCCCGATGCTCCCTTACCGGACGGCGCGCTCCGGATTCGCTGCAACTCGGCTTCCAGCGCACGCACGGTGTCGGCGGACAGCGGCCCAAACTGCTCGCAGAACTGGCCGACTTGCTCCTGCAACTGGTCTAGCTCGGCGGTCTCGGCCGGTGTCAGGCCATCGGCAAACTTCTTGCGGATCAGTTCGCACCGACGAGCGTTTTTTTCTCTGACCAGTTACCGTCCACCTCGTCGGGTGCCTCGATCCAGGTTCGTGCAACATTCCATTCTACGAGCACATAGGCCTTGCGCGTTCGCGGATCCTCTACGCGGAGGGGTCGTCCTCCGCCTTCGTCGAGAGCTTGCTGCAATTCGCTGCTGAGTGTTAGCGTCATATTGAAATTGTACCGTGTGGCGTCCGAAAAAACTATGCCCGCAGGACCTTGGGATGTCAGGAATCCCGCCGTTGCGGGTGGGCCAATGTCGATTTCAAGTCTCCGCAAGGCCGCTCATTTCCTGACTTAAGAATGACATGGTCCAGATTTTGCGTCAACTTGGACTCCTTACTGGAACCACCTGAGAAGCGAGTTTGACGATTCAGGCCGAATCGAAAGGAAGCCCGTTTTTTTCGAAAGGGTCGAGCTTCCGGGCGCCCAATGCTCTGGACCAGTTGCTTATACTGCGTCCGATACCAACCTACGTCTTCCATTTGCTGGCAGGAGTCACGCGATGAATCGTTGTCTGCACAAGATATTGCTGGGCATGGGGATTTTCGGCATGAGCTGTTTGGCCCGCTGGGCGGTCGCCCAAGCGGCCGAACAGCCAAACGCGCCGGCCGGCGCTGCGGCGGCGTCCGTCCGCGACTGGGGGGCCAAGGGCGACGGCCAGGCCGACGACACGGCGGCCCTCCAACAAGCGGCCGATCGGGGCGGCGAAATCCGCTTCGTCCGCGGCACCTACCGCATCACCCAGCCGATCGTCATCGACCTGGACCGCGTCGGCACCACGTCGGTTGTGGGCGACGGCACGGCCACGATCGTGATGGCCGGGCCGGGGCCGGCGTTGAAATTCATCGGCACGCACGGCGGAACTGCGGATCCCAAGAGCGTCAAGGACAACGTCTGGCAGCGGCAGCGCAACCCGATGATCGACGGCCTGGAGATCGTCGGCGAGCATCCGGAGGCGATCGGCCTGTGGCTGGAAGGCACAATGCAGCCGATCGTCACCCGCTTGGCCGTGCGCAAGTCGCTGCACGGCGTATACCTGACGGGGCGCAGCCGCAACGTGATTGTCAGCCACTGCCACCTGTACGACAACCGCGGCGTGGGGCTGTACCTGGACAAACTGGACCTGCACCAGGTGAACGTCACCAATTGCCACATCAGCTACAACGGCGGCGGGGGAATCGTGGTCCGCGCCAGTTCGGTCCGCAATCTCCAGATCGGCACGTGCGACATCGAGGCCAACATGGCGGCCGACGGAGCGGCGGCCGCCAACGTGCTGCTGGATTGCACCGAGGAACGCTCGTCAGTCCGCGAGGGAGCGATCGTCGGCTGTACGCTGCAGCACAGCGGCTCGGTCCCCGATTCGGCCAACATCCGCTTCCTGGGCCGCAGCGCGGCGGAACCGCAGAAGGTCGGTTTCTTCTCGATCGCCAGCAATCAAATCAGCGACACCTGCGTGAACATCCACCTCGTTCACGCGCGTGGCGTGAGCATCACCGGGAACACGTTCTTCCTCGGCCACCAACACAACTTGCTCGTCGAGGACTGCTCGCAGATCGTGGTCGGCGCCAATCTCTTCGAGCGCAATCCCGACTACCCGCCCGGCAGCCGCGACGGCCTGGTGCTGGCAGATTGCCAAGACTGTACGCTCACCGGCTTTCAAGTCTACAATACTTTGGCCGGCGAAGGAGCCCTGATTCTGCGGCGCTGCCGGCGGGTCAACACGACCGGGTGTACGATCCTGGACTGTGACGCTTGCGGGCTGCTGCTGGAGGATGTCCACAGCGTGCGTGTCTCCGGGTGCCTCGTCCGCGACGATCGTCCAGCCGAAACCCCGCCCGTTGCCCTGCGGCTCACCGCCGGGCGGGAGAACATGATCGTCGACAATCTGCTGTCCGGACAGACGGAAATCGCGCCAGGCAGCGGAATGGTTCGGGGCAACTACGAGTCGGAAGAGAAGTAAACAGGCCATGTTCACGACTTTCGCCCTGTTGCTGGTCCCGTTGCCCGCGGTCTGCAGAGCCGACGCCTGGGCCGCTGCGCGCCCCAATCTCCTGTTGATTCTTGCCGATGATAAGTATTAGCCTGAAGTTCCCTTTAAGGCTACAGCCCTGATTGCCGAGCAACGTGACCGTTCTACGAACTACAGGTCGCCGTTTTGACGCCGGCGGGGGACGAAACGGAGCGCCGACGGGGGCCGGCGAGGGGCACGCGAGGATGCGCCGGAGCGACATTCGGTGGCGGCGTGCAGGTGGAGAGGGTGCTGGCCGGAGAACGCGTGCCAAGAGGCTCGCATCAGCCGTCGCTGAGGGGGTGCGCAGGCGGGTGGAGGTTGGCGGAACGAGCGGCAGGAAACACGCACCGCGGGCAGGCGACTGCGTCCGGTATTCGGGCGGCAGAAGACATCGGCGAGCCCTCGGCTCGGTTGGAGACGTCCAGGCTCTTCGAGTCGCTGGTTGAGTCGTGTGGGCGAGAACGGTTGGCGATTGGCGCGGGTCGAAGGCGGGGACTTTCGTCAACGTCGAGGATGCCGGCATCGAGTCACGCTTGACGCCAGAGCCGCAGGAGAGCCGGGGTTCGGTCGCACTGTGTCCTCGACTTGCCGTTGTGAAGCGTCGAGGTTGGCCGCGAGACGATGATTCAAGGCAAGGGAGTCACGTAGGACAACCGCGCGTCCGCTCCCGGTTCCGTCCTGCGACGTTCGTGACTCGGCATGTCGGCACGGGGGTAGCGCGAGGGATCGTCCACGGGCGCACACGGAGAAAGGCTCGCGGCGATGTTGACGGAATTCGTGCGCGGCCCTGGCGTGGCGTTTCGAGTGTCCGCCAGTGATGGCAGGCTCGTTACGAACCCAGCTGGCCTCGCCAGTAGCAACGCGGCGAGCGGCGTGCTGCAGGCGTTTGGGACCGCGCAGGGCACTGCGAGATCCTCATGCGCTCTGCCAGGTGGCGGCCGATCGCGCGTCGTCGGCGCCGGGCGCGCGGCTTCACAGGCGGCCTGCAGGTGCGGCAGGATCAAGGGATCGTGAATCACCTCCGGGAGCCGGTCGAAGACATCGCGAAGGTAGAAGTACGGATGCACTCGATTCGCCTTGGCGCTGGCCGTCAACGAGTACAGGATCGCCGCCGTGGCGCCGCCGTTCTCGCTGCCCAGGAACAGCCACGCCTTGCGCCCCATGGCGCAGGGCTTGACCATCTGCTCGGAAAGGTTGTTGCCAATCGAAAGATAGCCGGCCTCGCAATACCGCACCCACGCGTCCCACTGGTTCAGGGCGTAACTCACCGCCTCGCCGATCTTCGATTTCGGCAGCACGTTGACCGACTGCCCCTGCAACCACTGGTGGAACTTCGCGAGGATCGGCACGGCGATCTCTTGACGCCGCTGGTAACGTTCCTCCTCCGACAGAGGCTTCCACTGGCGTTCGCACACGTATCGGCAGATGATCGCCGAATTTGGAAACGGCGATGTCCGCCAGCAGACCGGAAGCGGCCGCTCCCTTCTCGATGATCTGCGGTGGCTTGGGGGCCGTGGTCATGTGCCCGCTGCAGTCGTCGTTCCGGCAGGCATAGGTGAAGCGGACGTCCTCGATCACTTCGTAATGTCCGGGGACATAATTCATCCGCCGGCTGATCTGAGCGCTGACGATCTGACGCAACTCACCGCAATGCCGGCAAGGCACTTCGCTCTCCGGCAGCGGATGTTCCACGCGGACGTGCTTGAAGTGCGGAGGCAAACGCCGGCGGCCACCGCGCTTCTTGCGGGGCCGAGCGTCAGGTTCGAGTCCGGCGGAGTCGTCGGCAGGCTCCGCAGGCGAAGAGGCCTTCTCTGCGTCCGCCTCGCCTCCGCCCAAGTCGAAGAGTGACCCGATCGCGGCGGCGATTGAGAAACACGAACAAATCGCCGGACAGCGGATCGTGTTGCAGCACGTGCCGCACCAGAGCCTCCAGGCCATCGAAGCTCTTGCGCATGTCCGTGGCCTGCGTGCAGAGGAAGACTCGCAACGGAAGAGGGACGCTCAACATGATGCTTGGCCTTCCTGCACGTCGCTGCGACACGACGCGCGAACCGCCGCCGCCAGCAGCTCCGCGGAGACTCCCTGCGGCAGACGCACGACGGCTCCGCCCGGCAACTCGATGCGCACATCCGTCGCCCACAGTGACGGCGGCAACTCCACCGGCACGAACCGCGGCTGGCCGGACGCCGTAGCCATCGCCCCTCCGTCCTTCCGCGACACCGCCTGCAGCCGTCTCCGCCAGTGATAGAACGCCGGCTGCGACACGCCCTCTCGGCTCGCGGAGACCGTTCGACACTTCACCTACCATCCGCGTCATCAGTTCCAGCCACACGAACAAGGAGTTTCCCGACCCGCAGGCCGGGTCGAGGACGAGGATCTCGCACAGATGTTCGTGGAACTCGCGCACCGCCTCGGCGGTCTTCCGGTTCGAGTCCAGTTGCACGGCGACCGCGTACGCGTCGTACCGCTCTCAGGGTACATCCTCCAGATAGACGCCGTCCTGGCGCAGCGTGGACTGCAATTTGCCGATGTCCACCTGGGCCATGCTCACGCCGCCGGAGAGCGCCAGTGCGGCGCACGTGCCGACGCCCTGGCCCATGACCATGCAGTGGGTCTGGACCCGGACCGACGAATGGCCTTCGTGCGTCGACGAAGCACAGCGGCCCACGACAGCCAGGTTGGGCATCGTCGCGTTGAGACACATGCCGAGCGGGATGTGGTAACTTTG
>Ga0302242_1002860_pt1 | contig 10462 bp, 9 predicted proteins | sample AAG_UR_Lys_MG_FD_193510 | JGI IMG/M metagenome (GOLD analysis project Ga0302242, IMG submission 193510) | Enriched activated sludge microbial communities from anaerobic digester in WTTP, New Holstein, Wisconsin, United States - AAG_UR_Lys | ecosystem: Engineered > Bioreactor > Anaerobic >... | reverse complement strand
TCCCGCCATATTTCAAGTCCGAAATGACGGCCAACATAAATATCATAGTGCGCAAGGCAAGCAATGCCGTCCTGTTGCCAGCCACCGCGCTTACCGATGCCGAGGACGGCTCGCGCTGTGTTTACAAGTCCGATGGGCCGGGCCAGCCGTTCAAGCTGACGCCCGTCCAGGTCGGGCTGGATGACGGCAACAATGTGGAGATAGTTTCCGGGGTGGCCGAGGGCGAGACGGTGTTTTATTCCGGACAGGGCTATAACCCACAGCAGGCGGCCGCTGATTCCTCGAATCCGTTCATGCCGACCCCGCCCAAAAGCAAGACCACCGGCAGTAAAACTTCGAAGAGCGCCAATCAGGGGCCGCCTCCCATGTGAGGGGGAAAACACTATGCAAGAATCCGCCAAGCCGCTGCTGGAGGTCTCCGGGATAAGAAAGATTTATCATCTCGGCGGTTCCGACCTGGAAGTGCTGCGCGGCATAGACCTGAAAATCTATGAAGGCGAATTCGTGGCTATCATGGGGCCGTCCGGCTCCGGCAAATCCACGCTCATGCACGTGCTGGGTTTGCTGGACAGGCCGTCCGCGGGGAAATACTTCATAGGCGGGCAGGAAGTCTCGCAGTTATCGGACGACGATACTGCCGTACTGCGCTCCAAAATAATAGGCTTCGTCTTCCAGCAGTTCAACCTTTTGCCGCGCATGAGCGCGACTTCAAACGTGGAACTGCCGCTTATTTATTCCCGCTTGCCGGGGCGCCGTGAAATAGCGCAGAAAAAGCTGGCCATGGTGGGTCTGCAGGACCGCATGGAGCATCAGCCCAATCAGCTGTCCGGCGGACAGCAGCAGCGCGTGGCAATAGCGCGTTCGCTGGTCAATAACCCTAAAATCATAATGGCCGACGAGCCCACTGGCAACCTCGCCTCTTCCCAGACCGACGAGGTGATGGGAATGCTCACCGAGCTGAACAAAAAGGGCATAACCGTGATAATGGTGACCCACGAGCCTGACGTAGCCGCATGGGCAAACCGCGTCATACACATAAAAGACGGGCAGGTCATAGAGGATACTACCAAGCCTGGCGCTCAGGCCTGCGCTGGTCAGTCCCACCTCGCCTTGCCCAGCCACAGCGCGGCCACCCTGACTATGGCCGAGTTTGGGGAACATTTCATGTCCGCCCTGCGCTCCATGGCCTCTAATAAGATGCGTTCTTTCCTTACTATGCTGGGCGTCATTATAGGCGTTGCCGCAATAGTGGCCATGCTGGCGCTGGGGCGCGGTGCGCAGAAATCCATGGAAGAGAAACTTTCAAATTTAGGTTCAAACCTTATAGGCCTTATGCCGGGCAACGCCGCCATGCGCGGCGGAGTTTCTGGCGCAAGAACCAGCCGCTTCACCCTTGAGGATGCCAAGGCCATAGCCGAAAACAAGCAGCTTGTGGCCAGCGTGGACCCTAATGTCAGCGGAAGCGTGCAGGCCGTGTACGGCTCCAAAAACACCAGCACCAGCGTCAAAGGCGCGACCGTGGCCTATCCACTCTTGCACAACGCCAAGCCCGTCTACGGACGTTTTTTTGTCCAGCGCGAGGACGACAGCATGGAGCGCGTAGCCGTGATAGGCCAGACGGTTGCCACCAACCTTTTCGGCACCGCATATCCGGTCGGGCGCACCATAAAAATAAACCACAAGAATTTTCGCGTGGTGGGCCTTCTTCCCGCTAAAGGTTCCGGAGGTTTTCAGGACCAGGACGACGTGATAATTATCCCGCTGAACACGGCCATGAAGCGTCTGCTGGGCGCGAAATACGTCAATAATATCTGGGTGCAGGCCACGGACAAGAGCACGGTGGACAAGGCCATAGAATACATCACCGCGCTGATGCGCAAGCGGCACAAGCTGGCCGCAGACAAGGATGACGATTTCCGGCTTATGGATATGTCCGATATACGCGAAATGGTGGAATCCACCACTCAGACAATGACGCTGTTGCTGGGCTCCATCGCGGGGATTTCACTTCTGGTGGGCGGCATAGGCATCATGAACATAATGCTGGTCAGCGTCAGCGAGCGGACGCGCGAAATAGGCCTGCGCAAGGCCATCGGCGCCACCCACACTGCCATACTGACGCAATTCCTCATTGAAGCCGCGACTCTTTCCATAGCCGGAGGAATTCTGGGCGTCGCTCTGGGATGTTGTTCCGCCATGCTGTTGTCAAAGCTGGCCAAATGGACGCTGGTTGTGGCGCCGTCTTCGGTGCTCATGTCTGTGGGCTTCTCGGCGACAGTGGGCATAGTGTTCGGGTTCTGGCCGGCAAAGAAGGCCGCGGAACTTTCCCCGATAGAAGCCCTGCGCTACGAATGATTTTTGTTTAGAATGCCGCGCTGGCGGCTTCGTTGTTGCAGAACTCGCCCTGCAGAAGAGGCATCAGCATCAGCCCGGGAAGCGGCTCCGGACAGAGTTTCGTGTTTCCCAGAAATATGAGCTGTCTGTGGTGTTGCTCTAGTATTGCCTGAGTGTCGGCGGGGGCGGTCCACGTCCACAGCGCCGGTCTGAACCGGTGTACGAACCATGTGCGCTCCAGAGGATAGAGCTTCTCCAGCAGTTCTCCCCTGTTTGCTCCAGCGTAGATATTACCGTCGAAAAGCGCCATCAGCTGCGAGGATACCGGATAAAAATATATCTTCGGATTCTCTGCAAATGCCTCCTGCGAGGCGTTCATGAAGCCGAGCTGGCTGTCGCGGCAGGCTGAGGCGAATTTAAGTCCCACCGTGAAGTTCCACAGCGTTATCAGCACGAAGAGGCTTAGCAGTACCGCCAGAAACTGCCTGTATGCTCGCGTCAGCGGCGGCAGAGATAGAAATTCCGCCCGCGCCGCAAACAGGGCGGCTATTGCCGCGCCGGAGCATGCGCAGGGTATGAGGTATCTGGGAGAATAAAGTTTTGCGGAGAAGAACAGTCCGGCCAGGCCGCAAACAAGCAGTCCGAAGGCCAGGCGGTGCTGTGTGTCTGCAAAGATGGATTTTCCTGCCCGCCATGCGCGGAACAGCAGTGCCGCCAGCAACAGCAAGAGCGCGGCATAGGGCAGTTCGCTGTTGACTATCCGCGCGAGACTGGCTGTAAAGCTTCCTGCATCCAGGCCGAAGCCGTGCTGGCCGTATATGCCTTTTCCGAAAAGCAGTTGTCCCGCCCACTTGATAAATTCCGGATACAGATGCAGTATCGGCAGTGTCAGTAGGAAAAACCCGCCCGCGGTGTAGGCGACGTAGCGGCGCAGTTCCTTTAAATTAAGCGTGAAAAACGGCAGAAGGGCCAGCGGGGCAAAAGTCAGCTTTGTAGCCAGTCCGCAGGCGGCAAGAATTCCTAATAACAGGGGGTTTTTTTTGTCTGATAACAGCAGTGCGGAAATCAGCAGGGAAAAGGTAAGCAGCAGCGGCTCGGGGGAGAAACGCGTTAGCCCGTACTCAAGCGTCGCGGGTGAGAAAAAGGGGAAAGCCTGAAAAGCCAGCGCCGCGCCAACGCTTCCGAAAGCGGACAATACCAGCAGGCCCGAGATTAACATTGCGCCCGCCGCGCATAGCATCAGCGTTGTCCCGAGCAGGGAGAGGTGGCGCTCCGGATTTTTAAGCGTGTCCTCGGCGCGCGCCTGGGAGTCCAGCGGATGTTTCAGGTGGAGAAGCGCGGCCCCTGCAAGCTGTACTGTGGTGCCGGGGTGGTCTGGGTAATATGAGGCTTTGCCTTCGGCAAGGTTAAGCGAGTTGAAGAGATATGCGTATTCCGGCTCCATGTGGGCGGCCAGATAGGCCGGGCCTTTGGCCGAGCGCAGTAAAAAACCGGCGCAGACCAGCAGGACGGGCAATATCAGGAGCAGCGGCCATTTGCGTCTGGACGCAATTGCGGGGGCAACGGCGTTTTGCGGCTCCGGCATGGCGGCTAGGGGTGGCGCGGCCTAGAGGCCCGCGCAACGCGGCCCGCATTTCCGGTTCTGCGCAGATTGCGCAGGGGGCGGTCGCGGAAAGCCTCGTCGCTCCAGTCGAACTCGCGTCCGGCTATGACTATGGTCTCGCCTTCCTGCACTCCGTGGCGGGCCAGAGCCTTGTTAAGCCCTATTTTGCGGAAGATGTTTCGCAGGCGTATTACGCCTTCGACATGGTCGAAATTGGTGGTGTGGACAAGCCGGTCCACTTCGCGCCCTTTCACGGCCAGCAGACCGGCAGGGGTGCGTTCCACGGTGAACAGCGGCTCCATGTAGTGCCGCGCTATTACCGGGGCGCTTTTTCTGACCGGCTCTTCCGGCGGCACCACGTCCAGCTCGCGGATGACTTCATCGAGCAATTTATCAAGGCCCGCTCCGGTGGCCGCAGAAATAAGGAACACTTTTTTGGAAAGGCAGGCTTTCTTTACTTTGGCCAGCGCGGCCTCGGACTGGGGAAGGTCGGACTTGTTGACGGCGATTATGCGCGTCTTTTTGGCGAGCTTGGGGCTGAACTGCTTGAGCTCCTCAGCTATCACCTTCAAGGATTTTACCGCATCGTATTTGTCGAAGCCGTCGGGGTCGACGAGCTGGACCAGCACGCGGGTGCGTTCGATGTGCTTGAGGAACTTGTGGCCGAGGCCTTTGCCTTCATGCGCGCCTTCTATCAGGCCGGGGATGTCCGCCACGACGAAGCTTTTGCCCTTGTGCGTGGACAGGCCCAGGTTGGGGTTTAGGGTGGTGAAGGGGTAGTTCGCTATTTTGGGCTTTGCCGCAGAGATGCGCGAAAGGAGCGTTGATTTGCCCGCATTGGGGAAGCCCACCAGGCCCACGTCGGCCAGCACTTTGAGTTCCAGATGAAGTGTCACTTCCTCGCCGGGCTCGCCTTTTTCGGCGAAGTGGGGGGCGGTGTTGGCGTGCGTGCGGAAGGCGGTGTTGCCTCTCCCGCCCTTGCCGCCTTTGGCCACCAGAAGGCGCTGGCCGTGCTCGGTTAGGTCGGCCAGAATTTTTCCGCCGCGTAGCACTGCTGTTCCGCAGGGGATGAGAATTGTGCGGTCTTCCCCGTAAGGTCCGTCTTTGTTGGCGCCTTTGCCGTGCTGTCCGCGTTCTCCTTCTATATGAGGATGATAGGCCAGCTCCAGCAGAGTGGTGAGGTTGCGGTCCGCCTGCAGATATATGGAACCGCCATTGCCGCCGTTGCCCCCGTTGGGGCCGCCGAGCGGCACGTATTTCTCGCGGCGGAAGGACAGACAGCCGTTGCCGCCGTCCCCGCCTTTGAGGTAAATTTTGACTGCGTCGAGAAATCCGCTTTTGTCTGACATATTGGGCCCCGTATTCTGCTCAGTTGGTCCTGCCTGAAAAACAAAAACTCCGGGCGGTCAGTTAACTGCCCCGCCCGGACTTAAAGTTGACCGGCGAACGTCAGCTTTTTGTGGTGGAAAGCTCGGGGTAGACCGAGATTTTCTTCTTGTCCTTGGACGCCCATTCGAATTTCACTACGCCTGTTACGCGCGCGAAAAGGGTGTCGTCGGAGCCGATGCTGACATTGCGTCCCGGCAGGAATTTCGTGCCGCGCTGGCGCACAAGCACTTCACCGGCGTTCACTTTCTGCTCGCCGTAGCGCTTTACGCCCAGCCTTTGGCCGTGACTGTCCCTGCCGTTGGTGCTGGAGCCTTGTGATTTTGTTCCTGCCATAATTACCGCCTCTAAGCGTAGGCCGCCCTGAAACTAGGACAGCTGTATCTCTTTTATGCGGAGCTCCGTGAGCTCCTGCCTGTGGCCTATGGTTTTCTGGTAGGCCTTTTTGGGCCGGCGCTTGAAAACCACCACTTTGGGAGACTGCAGATGCCGGAGCACCTGAGCCACCACTTTCGCAGCCGGCATTTTGCCGGCTGAAATTTGTTCGGACTTGCCCGGCTCACCCGATGCAGACCAGAGGGCTTTGATAACGACCTCCTCGCCCTCTTTGGCATTGACCTTGTCCACCTGTACGGTCTCGCCCGGTATGACCCAGTACTGACGTCCGCCTGTTTCTATAATAGCGTACATAGTGGATATATAGTAGCAAAAGATGCCCGTCGCCGCAAATGCAAACTCGCATTGTCCTGCGGGACGGCCTTTTACTGGGCCGGGGCAATAGCTATAATTTAAACCTCTTATGACAAGCAGACGCAAAGGTTTTTTTATAGTGCTGGAAGGGCCGGACCGCACGGGCAAGTCCACGCAGAGCCGCCTGCTGGCGCGTTTTCTGAAGGCGCGCGGCTGTAAAATTCTGCACACGCGCGAGCCCGGCGGAACGGGCTTTGCGGAAGCCATCCGCGAGATTCTGCTGGACCCGCGCCACGACGTGCACCCCATATCGGAAATACTGCTTTACGAGGCCGCGCGCGCCCAGCACACGCACGAAAAAATTCTGCCAGCGCTCAAGGCCGGGGTGACTGTGCTGTGCGAACGCTACACTTTGTCCACCACTGCGTATCAGGGCTACGGGCGCGGGCTGGACCTCAAGGCCGTCTCTGTCCTTAATAAGATAGCGACCTCCGGCCTGCAGCCGGACTTTACCGTTGTCTTCGATATGCCCGATTCTCTTTTCGTCAGCCGCGGCAAAAAACTCAAGGCCGACAGGCTGGAGCGCGCTTCCGCGCAGTTCCGTGCGCGCGTGCGCCGCGCCTACCGCCTGCTGGCCGCGAAACTGCCGCGCACCGCGCTGATACGCGCCGACCGTTCCCCTGAGGAAGTCCAGCGCGAATTGCGGGAAAAAATAGCGCCTGCGCTGGGGCTGCGCCCATGAGTTTTTCAGCCATAATCGGGCAGGAAAAGGCCGTGGCCCAGCTGCGCTCCATGCTGGTGTCCGGCCGCCTGCCCAGCGCCATGCTGTTCCGCGGCCCGGCCGGAACGGGCAAGCGCATGGCCGCCGTTGAGCTGGCCGTCGCGGCCAACTGCCAGAACCCGACTTTCGACGGAGCCCCCTGCCGGGAATGCCCCAGCTGTCTTCAGATTGTGCAGGGCACTCATCCTGATTTCATGCTGCTCAGCCTGGAATCGCAGTCCGAATTTTTCCGCAAGGCTGGCGAAGACGACTCGGCCCTTAAAAAGCAGGAGCACATACGCGTGGAGCCTGTGCGCCATATGTGCGACGCCGCGCTTCATACCTCGGTTTCCGCGCGGCATAAATTTTTCATAATAGACGACGCGGAAACCATGGTTCCTTCGGCGGCCAACGCCCTGCTGAAACTGCTGGAGGAGCCGCCGCCAAACATGAGCTGGATACTGCTCAGCACGGCGCCGGAATCCATGCTTGCCACCATACGTTCGCGCTGCCAGTCCGTGGAGTTCAGGCCGCTTTCGCAGGAAGCGCTGGAGCAGGTTTTGCTGGGCCAGTCGCTGAGCCTTGAGGAGGCGAAGCGGCTTTCCGCCGCCGCCGGAGGCTCGGTTGAAAAAGCTCTGGAAATACGCAGCCTGTTGGAAGATTTTGCCGATCTGGACACGCTCAGCCCCATGTTCCCCATGCAGGCCGCAAAGCGACTGCCCAAAGACACCAAGCAGGCGCGGTTAAGCGCTTCGCTGGCGCTGGAACTGCTGATAGAAAACACCGGGCGGCGCTGGCGCGCGGAAAAAAACCGCCAGAAGCGCCAGGCTCTGGCTGGCGGCATGAGCAGGCTGTTCGCCTACAAAAAATATATCGGCAGGAACGTCGCCCCCGCGCTGGTGCTTGAGACGGCTCTGCTTGAGCTGGAACAGCTGAAACTGGATTTCGCTATAAAATAAGGAGAGTTTCATGAGCAAGAAGTTCTACATTACGACCCCCCTGTATTATCTCAGCGGCACCGCGCACATCGGCCACGCTTACACCACTCTGGCGGCGGATGTCATAGCGCGTTATAAGAAAGCCAAGGGTTTTGACGTGCATTTTCTCACCGGCAGCGACGAGCACGGCGCGAACATAGAGAAAGTTTCCGCGCAGGTGGGCAAAACGCCGCAGCAGTGGACAGACGAGCTTGCCTCATCATGGAAGAAGTTGTGGGGCAGTTTGGAAGTGGAGTTTGACGATTTCATACGCACGACCGAGCCGCGCCACGAGAAGCCTGTCCAGCGCGTTTTTGAGCTGTTGCTGGAGAAAGGCGACATATATAAAGGTTCCTATGAAGGCTGGTACTGCCTGCCCTGCGAAAATTATCTGGATGAAGCGGAGCTGGTGAACGGCAAGTGTCCTCTGCACGACTGCAAAGTGGAGAAAACGCACGAAGACACCTACTTCTTCCGGCTTTCCAAATATCAGCAGGCATTGCTGGATTATTACGAGAAGAACCCCGAGTTCCTGTCGCCCAAAACCCGGAGCAAGGAAATAATCAATTTCGTGAAGTCCGGTTTGCAGGACACCTCTATTTCCCGCAGCAAGGTGGGCTGGGGGATACCGATACCCGGAGACGAGAAAAAGACCATTTACGTCTGGTTTGACGCGCTGCTCAACTACGCCACGGCAGTGGGGCTGGGCGCGAAGCTTGGCATGCCCGAAGGCGGAAAGCTGGCTGGCGGCAAAAACTTTGATGAGTACTGGCCCGCGGACGTGCATCTGGTGGGCAAGGAGATATACCGCTTTCACGCCGTGCTTTGGCCCGCCATGCTGATGGCGCTGGGCCTGCCGCTTCCCAAAAAAGTTTTCGCGCACGGCTGGTGGACTGTCAACGGGGAAAAGATGTCCAAGACCCGCGGCAACGTTATAAATCCTGAGGACTACGCCCGCGACTACGGCGTAGACGTGCTGCGCTATTTCGTTTTCCGCGAAGTGCCGTTCGGCAACGACGGCGATTTTTCTGATGCCGCCTTCGCACAGCGCTATAACTCCGAACTGGCCAACTCTTTGGGCAACCTCCTGTCGCGCACACTGAACATGGTGGATAAATACATAGGCGGAAAACTGCCCGGTGACGCCTATGCGGGCGGGGAGCTTTACCGCGCCGTGGCGGCGCGCGGCGCGAAAATAGACGCGCACATGGACGCGCTGGAGCTGGACAGGGCGCTAGATGAAATCTGGTTTGCCATAGCGGAGATGAACCAGGCCATAGATAAGGAAAAACCATGGGCCAAGGCCAAGACCGATCCTGCCGGGCTGGAGCCGTTCCTTCTGGACCTTTCAGCCGGGCTGAAGCAGGTTGCCGTGTGGCTGACGCCGTTTATGCCCGCCACAGCGGCGAAAATGAACGCCCAGCTAAAGGCTCCGCGCAATACGGCAGAGAAAATGCCTCCGCTCTTTCCCAGAAGAGAGGCCGCCAAGCCGCAGAAATAATTGAACGCGCTGAACTGAAAAGGCCCGCTTTCGCGGGCCTTTTTATTTGTTAATGGGGCAGTTCCGAGTGAGGAGTGGTGTCTGAGGGCGGCGGGCATTCCGCCTGCTCGTCCTGCTTGGCCACGGGGTAGAAGGCGCGCCACAGCCGCGCTATTATGCCGGACAGCACGTACAGCGAGAACACTATGAAAATAGAGTTCTGCGGATAGGCTATCACAAGGAACAGCAGCGCCACGGCGAACAGCAGGGCGGATAGCCTTCTGGGCTTGAGGAAATTCCCGCTTTTAAATGCGGCGTAAGGGATGGTGGACACCATCAGGAAGGAGATGGCCAGCATTATGAAGGGAATCATGCTGTATATGAGAGGCAGTTCGCTTGAAATGAATTTCATGGCGTGGGGCGCGGTGTCCATCTCCAGCAGGCTGTAGGAAAGCACGAACGAGGCCAGTATGCCCGCTGCTGCGGGAATCGGCAGGCCGGTGAAATATTTCTTGGAGCTTTTGCCGTCGTGCGACAGCACGTTGAAGCGCGCCAGGCGCAGCACGCCGCACAGCGCGTAGATGAAGGCCACGGGGTAGCCCCAGAAGCCGTAGTCCTTCAGCAGGAACAGGTACATTATGAAGGCGGGGGCTACGCCGAAGGACAGGAAATCCGCCAGCGAGTCTATTTCTATGCCGAACTTGCTTTCGGCCTTCACCAGCCGGGCCACGCGCCCGTCAAGCGAGTCCATCACCATCGCGCCGATAATCAGCCAGCCGGCGCGCGCGAATTCCTTGTCTATCGCCGAAAGTATGGCGAAAAATCCGCAGGCCATGTTGCCTATGGTGAAAAGCGAGGGCAGCGCGGCCGTTCCCTGGGTTTTAAGTTTGGCGAAGTTCATAGTTGGTCGTGAGCCGTTTTATTTCCAGAGCGCCAGCACCGTAAGCGCGCCTTCCACTTTCTGCCCCGGCTTCACCATCACGCGCACCTTGTCGGCGGGGAGGTAGATGGCGGCCTGAGAGCCGAAATAGATGAGGCCTATCTTGTCGCCCTTTTTCACGGTCTGCCCGGGTTTTACCCAGCAGGCTATGCGGCGGGCTATGGCGCCGGTTATCTGTTCCACGTGCGCGAAGCGCGCGCCGTCAGAGATGCGGATGAGGTTGCGTTCATTGTCGGTGCCGGCGGCGTCCTCGTAGGCTTTGAGGAATTTGCCCTTGTGGTAGGTGATCTCG
>Ga0302242_1002856_pt1 | contig 10477 bp, 4 predicted proteins | sample AAG_UR_Lys_MG_FD_193510 | JGI IMG/M metagenome (GOLD analysis project Ga0302242, IMG submission 193510) | Enriched activated sludge microbial communities from anaerobic digester in WTTP, New Holstein, Wisconsin, United States - AAG_UR_Lys | ecosystem: Engineered > Bioreactor > Anaerobic >... | reverse complement strand
TTGGATGATCTGCAGTGGCTGGATGATATTTCCAAAGAGCTTTTGGGCAATTTGGTCAGCCGCATAAGTCAGAGCAAGCTTCCGAGCCTGTGGTTGCTCTTCTATAGACCCAGTTTTGAGGTTCCGGGCTTCCTAAAGCGCATGCGTGGCTGGCAGGAGCTGGAGCTCAACCCCTTGGACGAACACGATATCACCGAGCTGATGATGCTTTATACCAGGCAGTTAGCCCTCTCGGAGCGCAGCATTGAAGCGGTGGTCAAGCTGGCAGCGGGAAATCCCTTTTACTTGGAAGAGTGGTGCAATTATGTGAGCACTTTGCCGGAGCAAGAGTGGCAAGACCTGCCTGTGCCCTCCAGCTTGAATGCGCTGATCCAGTCTCGCTTGGACAGCCTGCCCAAAGCGCTCAGAAGTCTGCTGCAAAAAGCTGCAGTGATCGGTCAGGAGTTTTTGGTGGAGGTATTGCGTGAATTGGAGCGTAGCTTAGATGGCTCCACACCAGTGGAAGAAGGCTTGAACAGTCTGGAAAAACAAGCCTTAATCATCCCTCAGCCGGGATTTGAATACAGTGCTTACTTTTTCAAGCATATCACTACCAGAGATGTGGCTTACCATAGCCTCTTGGGCAGCAATCGCAAGCTTTTGCACCAATTGGTAGCTGAGGCAATTCAGAGTGTCTTCCCTGCCCGCCTGGACGAGTTTTCACATCAACTGGCTATGCACTTTCTAAAGGCGGACAAATACCAGGAAGCTCTTCCCTGGCTACGAAAAGCAGCTTCAAATGCGCAAAGAGCCTATGACAATTCCATGGCTTTGAAGCTCTATCAAACACTGCTGGATATCCTACCTGCAGATGACTATAAGGAGCGAGCAGAGGTGCTGCTTAACTGCTTGGAAATAAAGTGGTTGATAGGTGATTGGAAGGATATCGATGAAGCTATGAGCGTTTTGCAAAAATGGAACGATCAGGCGCAGGATAACTCCTTGAGATTTCACCAGTTGCGTTTTAGCGGCTCGCTTGCTTTTCAGCGTGGACAACGCGATGTTGCCAAAGAATACTGGGACAGGGCCGAACAATTGGCCAAAGAGGCTGATGATCCAGAACTGATCTGCGTGATTGAAAATCTGCTGGGCATTTGGTACTATTATCAGTTGCCCTTGGATGAGTCATTGTCCCGACATCAGCATAGCAAGCAGTTGGCTCGCAGCCTGCAAAACCATACTCAAGAGGCAAAATCAATCAATAACATTGGCTTGGTCTATCTCGAGCAGCAGAAATTGGATGAGGCCCAAGAAGCCTTCCGCCAGAGCATGGAACTGGCAGCCGAACACCGCATCCTCAAGGTCGAATCCGAGGCGATGGGCAATCTGGCTTACGTTTTGATCCAAACCGGAAAATATGACGATGCCATCTTCCACTTGAGCCGTCAACTGCAATATGCACAGCAGATCAACGACAAACTGGAGAGTATCCGTGCTCTGGGAAATATGGCTGATGCTTATAAGTGCTTGAAAAGATACCAAGATGCGGCTGCTTGCCTTGAGCATATCATAAAAATCAAGCAGTATTTGGGGGATGAGGAAGGTATAAAGGGTACAAGCAAGTTTTTAAAGGAAATTCTTGAGCTTGAAGAAAGCACTAAAACAGACTTTACAACAGACCCAACAACATATCCTACTAAGGAGGAATGATGAAAAAGCTATTTAGCCTCGTGTTGATTGCCCTCTTGGCAATAAGCGTACTGCCAGCTCAGAAGGCACTGGTCATCAGCAATGGTGGCCTGCTGAGCAAAGGCACATCCCGCCCCCATGAAGACGCCGCCCTGATCGATAGCACGCTGGTGAAGCTGGGCTGGGAAGTGCAGAGATACAGCGATCTCGACTCAAAGTCATTTAAGACAAACATCGGCAAGTTTGCTGCTACCGTCGAAGAAAACGAGCCGGTATTGGTCTACTTCAGCGGCACAGCGGTGCAAATTGAAGGCAAAAACTATCTGGTTCCGCAAGGTATTTTCAAGACTCAATCACAGTTTTTGGATGCTGCTCCGGAGTTGAGCTGGATTCTGAGCCAAATATCCAAAGCCAACATGAAGCTGGTCTTTTTGGATGCCTCACGAACACCTGCAAACCTGGTATTCAGGGTGGCAGAAGAGGGGCTGACCGGCATTCCCAAAATAGCAGGCAACACACTGCTGTTATACAGCACGCCCCTGAACACGATCCAGCCGGATCAGGAAGGGGAAAACAACCATCTGGCGCAAGCTCTGGCAAAAGAGATCCAGACTCCCGATCTGCCCATGCAAACTCTGAGCGATAGGATAATCACGCAGATGCGCATCTTACACGGCGGCAAAACTCCACCCATCCCCTTCAGCATCTCTACCATCGAGGCAGGCTGGAAGCTCAACCCGCCTCAGGAAGATGGCGAAATCAAACGCATCCTCAGAGCACCGACATTATTCAGGGGAAATATCGATGGAGGTGTGGCTCCATCCTTTTAGGAAGCTGATCTGGAGAGTTGAGCAGATATTGTGCTTGACATTAAAGCCTCCAATAGGAATTGGTCTTGCATAAGGTAATCATAATAAACTGACTTGGAGGAAGTCATGAACCAAAACTTGAAATATGGAACGATCAGCTCAACTGAAGCAATGGAACTGGAACACGAGTATGGAGCTCACAACTACCACCCCCTGCCAGTAGTATTGGCCAAGGGTGAAGGTGTCTTTGTATGGGATCCGGAAGGAAACCGTTATTACGATTTTCTCTCTGCCTATTCCGCCGTCAACCAGGGACACTGTCATCCCAAGATCATCAACGCTTTGATCGAACAAGCCAAGGTGCTCAATCTCACCTCCCGTGCGTTTTTCAATAACAAACTGGGTGAGTTTGAAATGTTTATAACCGAGTTCTTCGGTTACGAAATGGTTTTGCCCATGAACACCGGTGCTGAAGGTGTGGAAACCGCAATGAAGCTTTCACGCAGGTGGGGCTACGATGTCAAAGGCATCGAAGAAGATAAAGCCATCTTGGTCTTCTGCGAAGGAAACTTCCACGGCCGCACCATCTCAATCGTCACCGCATCCACCGATCCTGACTGCCGTAAGGGTTTTGGCCCCTTCACACCCGGGATCGTGACTGTGCCCTACAACGATGCTGCCGCATTGGGTAAGTATCTGGATGAGCACGGCAAAAACGTGGCCGCTTTTATCGTGGAGCCCATCCAGGGCGAAGCTGGCGTGTATGTGCCGGATGAAGGCTACCTGAAAGCCTGCTATGATCACTGCAAAAAGCACAACGTGCTCTTTGTGGCAGACGAGATCCAAAGCGGCCTAGCGCGCACCGGCAGAATGCTCACCGTGGATTATGAAGATGTGCGCCCAGACATCCTGATCTTGGGTAAGGCCCTCTCCGGTGGTGTGTTACCTGTTTCTGCCGTGCTTGCAGATAAGGAAATCATGCTCACCATCAAACCCGGCGAGCATGGCTCCACCTATGGTGGCTTCCCCATGGCTTGCGTCACCGCCAAAGCCGCTCTGGAAGTGCTGCGTGACGAAAAGCTGGCCGAACGTTCCTACGAGCTGGGAGTGTACTTCCGTGAAGAACTCAATAAGATCAATCACCCCATGCTTAAACTGGTGCGTGGTAAAGGCTTGCTCAATGCCATCGTGGTGGAACCCAGAGATGGCATGGAAGCTTGGGACGTCTGTGTGAAGCTCAAAGAAAAGGGCTTGCTCTGCAAACCTACACACCGTCACATCATCCGCCTTGCGCCACCCCTTGTCATTACCAAAGAACAGCTTGATGAATGTATCTCCATCATCAAGAGTGTGTTTGCCGAGCTGTAAGATAGAATTTCCTTGTTAAGAGTGAAATGTGCAGTAAATCCGGTGGAAACGCCGGATTTGCTGTGCTAATACGCTTTTGGGGCTATGAGATATGACTGATACCTCATTCCGCAGCGGCTGGGTAGCGATAATCGGCAAGCCAAATACGGGGAAATCTACCTTTCTCAACCGTATTTTGGGTGAAAAGCTCTCCATCACCTCGGCTAAGCCTCAGACTACACGCTACGCCATCAAAGGCATTCTGAATCGTGAAGATGCGCAGATTATCTTCATCGATACGCCTGGCTTTCTCAAGCCGCGTTATGAGATGCAGAGCCGGATGTTGGACATCGTGCATGACAGCTTCAAAGACGTTGATCTGGTGCTCTTTATCACCGATGTGACGGATTTTCCTACGGATTATGACAATGAAGTATTGCATATGCTGGCTAAGAGCTCGGCGCATCAGATTGCAGTGTTCAATAAGATCGACCTCAATCCGGATCTGGATCGGGAGGTGCTGATCGGGCAATTGCCTTCAAGGATAGAGGAAAGCCACTTTGTGAGCTGTACCACGGGTGAAAATGTGGATGAGCTGATGCAGAGCATCCTGAGGTATATTCCCCTCCATGAGCCCTACTATGAGCAGGATCAGCTCTCGGATCTGCCGGTGCGTTTCTTTGCCTCGGAAGTGATAAGGGAAGCTATATTTCACCACTATCAGCAGGAAATTCCTTACAGTGCTGCGGTGATCATCGAGCGCTTTCATGAATATCCAGATCAGGTGGTGATCGAGGCTCAGATTTGGTTGGATAGGCCCAGTCAAAAGGTGATCGTGATCGGTAAAAAAGGGGAGGGTTTGAGGAGGATACGGGAGTATGCTCAGGTGCAATTGAGCGAGTTTTTGGGTTTGCCGGTGCGGGTGCAATTGTGGGTGAAGGTTGTTCCCAATTGGAGGAAGAAGAAGAGTAATCTGAGGGAAATCGGCTTCTAAAATGCCTTGAAAGACTGTCTGTTGCCTCCGCTTGCTGTTTTTTCTGTTGACACAAAAGCGATAGCTTATAAATGTGAATTCTCCATAGTCCCCCATTCTTTTTCATCTTTTCAAATACAATTTCAAAGTGAGATTTATGCCTAATACAGATGCAACCAACAGCTTAAAAAAGCTGGGGGAAGAGAACGACACTGCCAAGGGAGCTGAGCTTCTCATGGCTGTTGATATAGGCAACAGCACAGTTGTTGTGGGCCTATTTGACGGATCAAGCTTGATCCGTATGCTGCGATTTGCCAGCAAAAAAAACAGCAGCTACGAGGATTATAGCATCCTCTTGCGACTGGAGCTCTCCCAGATGGACGATGTGGTCATCAGGAATATGGTGATCTGTAGCGTGGTGCCCGAGCTGACGGGTGAGTGGAAGAAGTTGGCAGAGAATGAATTTGGTGCATCCGTGTATGAAGTCAATGCTAAAAGCGACTTGGGGCTTAGTTTCAAGGTTGATGATCCCTCTTTCATCGGGCCAGACCTGATTGCCAACGCTTTTGCTGCGTGGAAGATGTATGGGCATCACTGCATTGTCATAGACTTGGGCACAGCTACCACAATCCAGGTTGTGAGCTGTGTAGGACGCTTTGAAGGTGGTGTTATCGTGCCCGGCTTGGAGCTCTCTCTCAAGAGCTTGGGTCAGGGTGCTTCACTTTTGAAGAAGATCGAGCTTGAGCGGCCTACAGAGCTGATCGGAACCAACACGCGTGAGTCTATCCTCTCCGGAATTGTGAACGGGCATGTCTATATGTTAAAAGGCTTTGTGCAAGAGCTGCAAAGCATCTATCCCAATGCAAAGGTATTGGTCACGGGCGGCTTGGCTGCATCCATCATGGACTTCTTGGATTCAAGCTTTAGCCACATGCCAGACCTCACACTTCAGGGTCTGTACTTGGCTTTTAAAGAGCTACAAACAAAAGGTTTATGATCAAAAGGTTCCTGCTTTGTCTGATGGGGCTTGTCCTCTTTGGAAATGTGTTTGCCAATGTGTTTCCCTTGCACCTGTATCTGAAAGGCTACCATCCGATCTTGGATAACAAGGTGCTCTTTTACAAGTTTGACAAAGGCATTGGCTACATCAAGCAAAGGCAGCTTCTGGTAAACAATCTGGCGCCTACCACCAAGGAAAAGATAGATTTTGACAAGCGACAGGTGATCATTTCCACGCTGGTAGACGATAAAAAGGTCACTCCGGATAGGGTCATTTCTTTCGATAGCTACTTCGATTCCTTGCAGCGTAACGCCTTCCGCAAGAGCTATTTTGCTCAGGTGAAAACCAAGCGTCAGCAAACGGTGGTCACTACGAGTGGCTTGATCGGAGAATTTAAGCTGGAGCTGCCATCCATCGCCATGCCCAAAGCTGTGAAGAAGCTCTTGGGTTCATCGGCTGGACGGCTCAATCTGGACGGAACGCAAAAGCTTACCATTGAGGCTGGGAGCACCAAACGCAAGCTGCAGCCCATCTATGAAACCAGCTCCAGAAGCCGCTTTGACCTAAAGATGGAACAGGAGACAAACCTGAGGCTCACGGGGAAGATCGGCGATAAGATCGACGTGAACCTGAAGTACAACAGCAAGCAGGATGAGCAGTTCTTTGATCCCAACAACGTGAGCATCAAATACACGGGCACGGAAGACGAATTGGTGCAATCCATCGAAGCGGGAAACATCACGCTTTCGCTCTCCGGCTCACGTTATATCTCATATTCCACCAGCTCGCAGGGGCTCTTTGGTGTGTCTTCCAAGCTCAAGTATGGAAATCTGGATGTGACGCTGATCGCCAGTAAAGAAGAGAGCCAAAAGAATACGCAGAGCTACATCGGCACCAGTCAGGCGGATTCCACCATCTTTGACAGTAAACAATACATCTCGCGCACCATGTATTATCTGGAAAAGCCGCAAGACCTTTATCAGCTCTATGAAGAAGGCGATCCGGATTGTAAGGCAGGCTATGCAAACAACGCCATCCGCACCGCACCTGATGGAGCATGGATGATCAAGGAGCCCATGTTGCTGCCCGCTCCCGGAACCGTGAAAGTGTATATTGATGACCTTGTGTCTACCAACAACGTGGGTGCCGCTGCTGGTGAAATCATCGGAATCAACGGGCAGAATTATCAGCTTAACTGGGATGAGCTGATGGAGGGTGCAGATTTTACCACCGACTACAATAGCGGCATCATCCAAATAAACCGAAATGTGCTCAATTCGCATATCGTTGGGGTGCGCTATACCACCCGAGGTGGGGTGGATATGCCTATCATCACTCCTCAGCAGGCAGATTCAGACACCCTCTACGTCAAAATCATCCGCAACCACAACCAACGTTATGAACCCGATAACCCCAACAGCACTTGGGATTATCAGATGCGTAACGTGTATAAAATGAGCGGCACAAACATCCGCAACGATGGATTTGAGCTGGAAATCTATACCGAGAATACAGACCGCACCCGTAACTTCTTCGTCCCAGACAGCCTCAATGTGGGGCCAAACGTCCGCTACACAGATTACCTGCGGATGGACAGCAACGGAGACTCACGCGTCGATGGCAGCGATGCCACGGTGAATCTGGTTTCCGGGCTCATCGTCATCCCCATGCTTTGGCCTTTTGAACCCCTGGGGGATGGTATCATCTATCGCGAGGAAAACGATAGCTACAGCATCAGTCCTTTGGATACGGATATATTCATCACTGTGAAGGGTAAGATTGGCCGTGATGTGTTGGAGCTGAACCAGGCAAACATCCTCAAAGGCAGCGTGAGGGTGAAGGTAAACTCGCTGGAGCTCAAGGAAAACCTGGATTATCTGGTGGATTATGATACAGGGCGCATCACATTCCTAACTCCTGCCGGCAAGGACCCGGATGCGAAGATCGAAGTGGACTACGAGTTTAGAGGCATGTTTGATGTCGCCAGCAAGACCTTGGCAGGTGTGCGCATGGATTGGAATTTTACGGATTGGGCCAAGCTGGGCGGCACATTCATCTACCGCAGCGAAAATGTGTCTGACAAGCGTCCCAGGATCGGAAACGAAAATATAGAAATGATGCTGGCCAACATTGATGGCAACATCACCTATAAACCCAAGTTCGTCACACGTTGGATAGATAAATTGCCCCTGATCAGCACCTCAGCGGAATCTCGCTTTAACCTCTCCGGTGAAATTGCCTACACCATGCCCAATATCTACGGAGACCCCAAAGGTAGAAAGAATTACATCTACCTAGATGACATGGAATCTATCATGGATTCATATCCTTTGCCCATCACTATGAGCTCTTGGGTGATGGCGAGCAAGCCGCATGGATACAACCTCGCCAAAGGCATACCCAACTGGTACAACCCCAAAAACGTGCGCAGACAGGAGCTGGTTGATGATCCGGAAACACTCACGGAGCGTGAAAAGAACGAGTATGTAACCGTGCTGGCACTCAAAAACACTCCCACCAAACTGGGCGTGGGAGGCTCCACGCAACAAAGCTGGGCGGGAGTGATGAAATACCTGGGCAACCAACTGGATTTTAACCAAAAGAAATACATTGAACTGCTGGTAAAGGTGGATGTCAAGACCGATGAGGAAACGCCCAACCCAATTATGTTTATAGATTTGGGTGACATCCCTGAAGACTTTTACACCGAAAATGGCGGGCTGGGAGTGCTGAACACGGAAGACCTCAATGGAGACGGCGTGCTTACCTTGGAAGAGGATATTGGTCTCGATGGACGCAAGCAAGGCACACCCGGAGCCGATCCCAACGACATCTGCCCGCCTGGATTGCAAAATCATCACAATGAATCCTGGCCTGGCATCAACGGCACGGAAGGAAACAGGGTCTTGGATACCGAAGACCTCAACGGAAACGGCATCTTGGACATGGTAAACAGATACTTTAGCTATAGCTTTGCGCTCGATGGCACGGAGCATTTGGTGAATGAAAACCACAGCGGCTGGCGTCTCTATCGCATTCCTCTGCACGACCCTGCCGTCTACAATATCATCACGGATTCCGCCACCGGAGTGCAGCCTTCCATGAGCCGTATTTCTTATGCCAGAATCTGGCTGCAGACAGACCTGCCAGCCAGAGTCTATATCGCAGATATGGCCATCGTGGGAAACAAATGGCAGGACTTTGGTGTGCGCAATGAAAACAACTACGCATTTCCCGAAGACGTGGTCGCCTCTCTCGGCACTACCTATCTTTCCGGAATCGTGACCAACCAAACCAGCAGCCACTACCGTCCTCCTGAGGGAACCGTCTACATCGAAGACCGCAGGCAGAGCGTGGAATCATCCCTCACTCTGGAAACCAAAAAGCTGCAGGCAGGCAATCAAGTGCTCTTGCGCCAACGCTCTGTGGATGCCTATAGCCTGCTTTCCTATGGGAAACTGAGGCTCTTTGTCTATCCCGAAGCCCTCAGAACCGGCGAAAGCCATCCCAGTCAGGTGGATATGGTCTTGCGTTTGGGTGCGGATGAATCTACCTATTACGAGATCAAGCAGAGGGTGGACATCAATCCTTGGGAACTGACTATGGATGAGGATAAATGGCTGCTCTTCACCTGGGAATTGTCAGACATCGCCAAGCTGAGGGAGGCCAATCCGGACACTACTTACGGCTTTATCCAAGTGGATGAAAACACGCGCTTTAGCTTCAGAGGACGCCCAACACTTTCCACCATCAGGGATCTCTGCTTGGGAGTGGCCAACCCACAAGGGAATCAGGTCTACAATGGCATGATGTACTTTGATGAGCTGCAGCTCTTGGATCCCTATGAGGATATGGGTGTGGCCAAGCGTGTATCGCTCAACGCCGCCTTTGCAGACGTCAGCACGCTGGATATCGACTACGAGGAAAAGAGCGAGAACTTCAACCCCAATATCCAACGAGGGCGAGGCAACACTTTTACCAGCACCACCTCGCTCAATATCTCAAATAAGTATTTCTTGGGCAGGTTGTTCCCACGTAACTGGAGCGTGGATATTCCCGTTACTTTGGTGCGTAACTACTCCTTGGGTATCCCTCGTTACCGTGCCAATTCAGACCTCCTGCGCAGCAGCATTGAGGAAGATAGCACCAAGATGAGAGAACGCAACGAAAGCCTGCTCTACGCGGCAGACGTTGCCTTCAGCCTCAAAAGCGCACCCAAAAGCAAGATACTGGAATACACCATCTATCGCACTTCGTTGAGCGGACGCATAGAAAGCTCCGTGCGCAATCAACCCACCAGCAGAGACAGCACCTTCAGCGTGCGTGGAACGGCCAACTACAACCTCGGCTTCCCCAGCGATAAAGTGAGCTTTAAGCTCTGGAAAAACTACCGCCTGGGCTGGTTCCCTTCCACTTGGAACAACAGTATCACCTTCAATAGCACCAATCCTAAAAGTGAGAACTGGGAACGGCGTATAGTTGACGGCCGATATGTGACCTATTGGTTCCCACGTCAGGGAGTGCTGCCCACCAAGCTGTTGACCACCGATTCCAACATCAACTGGGCTCTCACCAGCGATATTGGCTTCACGGGCAGGCTCAATACCAAGCGAGACTTTAACCAAATAGCCTACTGGAAAAATATCAACATCGGCAAACTCAGCGAATATGTGCAAGACT
>Ga0302242_1002835_pt1 | contig 10545 bp, 6 predicted proteins | sample AAG_UR_Lys_MG_FD_193510 | JGI IMG/M metagenome (GOLD analysis project Ga0302242, IMG submission 193510) | Enriched activated sludge microbial communities from anaerobic digester in WTTP, New Holstein, Wisconsin, United States - AAG_UR_Lys | ecosystem: Engineered > Bioreactor > Anaerobic >... | reverse complement strand
ACATCGTGGCCTGGATCATGCGCGACGAACCGCCGCTGGATGCCTGGGGCGTGGGCGGACGCCAGGTGCGGGTCGAACCGAAGTGGGGCGATATCTTCGATCATCACTCCGTCGTGTACGAGTACGCCTCCGGGGCGCGGGCCTACGGGATTTGCCGCCAGCAGGCGAACTGTTGGAACGATGTTTCGCTGATCACCTACGGCACCAAGGGGCGTTTGACCAGCAGCGGCTTGAACCGCTTCACGCTGACGGGCGAAACCAGCTACGAAGGCGAGCCCGACAAGGAGCATCCGGAACTGATCACGTTCCGCGAGATGTTTGCGGGCATTCGGGAGGGGCGACCGTTGAACGAGAGCGTCCAGATCGCCCGCAGCACGATGTTGTCGATCCTGGGCCGGATGGCCACCCACAGCGGCCAGCGGATTCGCTGGGACGACGCGCTGGCCTCGAACGTGAAGCTGGCCCCGAAAAGCTACGCCTGGGACGCCACGCCGCCGATCCTGCCGGACGCGGATGGCAAGTACCCGGTGTCCGTGCCTGGTGTGACCAAGGTGCTGTAGGAGACGAAAGGCGATGGGATCAGGTCGTTCAAAGTTCAATCTTCGGCGGGAATAACCTAGGCCATACCGCAAATCGTTGGGTGGCGAAGATTGAACCTTGAACGGCCTGACCCGTTCCCCAAGAGAGACCGAAACTAAGAAAAAGGAGACCGATGATGAAAGCGATCGCGATTGTTCTGCAGACCGTGTGTTTCGCCCTGTTGACCGTGTTGGCCATCGCTGCGGACGACGTTCCTCGCGATGGCAAATGGGTTCCTTTGTTCAATGGCAAGAATTTGGACGGCTGGACGCCGAAGATCAAGGGCTTTGAACTGGGCGACAACTTCGGCAACACGTTCCGCGTCGAGGGCGGCGTGCTGAAAGTTTGCTACGACAAGTACACCAGTTTTGACAACCGGTTTGGGCACTTGTTCTACAAGGACAAGTTCTCGCATTACATCCTGCGGGTCGAGTACCGGTTTGTCGGCGAGCAGGTGCCCGGAGGGCCGGGCTGGGCGCTGCGCAACAGCGGCGTGATGATCCACGGCCAGCCGGCCGAAAGCATGCGCAAGGACCAGGACTTTCCGGTCTCGATCGAAGTCCAATTGCTCGGCGGCAGCGGCCAAGGGAAACGCGCCACCGCCAACGTCTGCTCGCCGGGCACGCACTTCGTGATGGACGGCAAACTGGTCACGCGGCACTGCAACGACTCGACGTCCAAGACCTTCCACGGCGATCAGTGGGTCACGGTGGAAATCGAAGTACACGGCAACGGCAAGATCCGGCACTTCGTGAACGGCGAGAAGGTCTTCGAGTACGAGCAGCCCCAGTTGGACGAGAACGACGCCGACGCTCGACGCCTGATCGTCGACGGTGACAAGATGCTCCGCGAAGGCACGATTTCGCTGCAGTCCGAGAGCCATCCGATCGAGTTCCGCAAGGTGGAGATTATGCAACTTACCGAGTAAGGCAAACGTCAGCCAGCGATTCGTTCATGCAGAGCCGAGCCGTCGTTACGGGACTGGTATTCCGCCGTCAAGAACGCCAGCTGGGCGAGCCCCAACGATGTGCGGGAGACGTTCAACAGTGCTGACCTCGTGGGCCGGTGCTTCGTTTTCAACGTGGGAGGGAGCCGTTATCGGATCGTTGCCGCCATCCATTTCAATACGCAACGCGTGTTCATTCGGCACGTCTTGACACATCACGAGTACGATCGAGGCAGATGGAAGTCGGAGTGTGACGCATGATTGTCAAAGACCGCTATGGAATTGATCGAGGCGTTTCCTTTGCGCCCCATTCGTTCGGACCGTGATCTGGCAAGGGCAACGGAGTTGGCTGGGCGTTTGGCGGTGAATGCCCGATTGACGCGCGGCCAGCAGGACTATCTTGACGTGCTGTCGGATTTGATCGAGCGATACGAGGCCGCACCAGGCCCCGCCCGGCGGTCGGAGGCTGCTGGGTTGATGAGTGGCGTCCGATTGCTACGGAACGTTGGGAGACCCGTGATGAGAATACTGCAGCGGCGCGAGTTTCTGGGAATCCTGGGGGTGGGAACAACGTGGGGAACCGCCGCGGTCGCGGCGGCCGGGGAAGGGGCAGCGACGTTGCCGGCGGCCGGGCCGGCGGACGTGCAGACGTATGCCAGCGGGCGGGACGACGGGCGCTTCCTCCAGACCGCGGCGCTGGTACACAAGTACATGCAGACGCTCCAGCCCAAGCTGGCCTTTCGACCCGGCATGACCCGAGAAGAATTTCCAGCGTGGCAGAAGGCCGTCCGCGAGAAACTGCTGGAGCTGATGTGCTTCCCGGAAGTTTCCAAGCAGCCGGAGCCGAACCGGATCTGGTCGCAGGCTCGCGAGGGCTATCGGCTGGAGCGCTGGGAGGCCTATCCGGAGCCCTTCAGCGTGGCGCCCTTCCTGCTGTTGATCCCCGACGGCGTCAGCCCCAGTTCGCCCGCGCCCGCCGTCCTATGCTTTCCCGGCTCGACGGGTAGCAAAGAGACCCTGGCGGGCGAACCCGAGTTGCCCGGTTCGCCGGCGCCGGACAAGACCAAGTGGTCCGATAACCGGATGGCCTACCACTTCGCCCGCCGAGGACTGGTGGCAGCGGCCTTCGACAGCCCGGCCACCAACGAACTGGCGAGTCCCATGCTCAATCGCGAGGCGTTATCGCTGTGCGCGATTTGGATGGGCCGTTGCTACGAAGCGATCTCGGTGTTTCAGAAAGCGTGCGTGCTGCCGTGGCTCGCCGCCCAGCCCTATGTCGACGCGAAACGCGTGGCCACCAGCGGCCATTCGCTGGGCGCCAAACCGGCCGACGTCCTGGGCGTGCTTTACCCCGAACTGGTGCAAGCCGTGGTCCACAACGATTTTGTGTGTCACTGGCAGGAGCGGGCCGTGGCGATGAACCTGTACCATCCGGGCGGACACCAGGTCGTGCCGGGCATGGTTCAGTGGTTCGACTACACCGACTTGGAAGCGGCGCTGGCCCCGCGGCCGCTGCTGTTCACCGAAGGCGGACGGCCCAACCAGATCGCCAAGATCCGCCGGGCGTACGCGCTGCTGGACGCCGCCGGCGCCGTGCGCGTGTACCATTACGAAAAGTACGAAGACCCGGCCTCGCGCACGCTCGACGACGCGGAACTGCCCGTGGGCATCAGCGGCGAGCAGTATTTCGCCTACGCCTACGTCGATGCGGCCCGGCACCGGTTCCGGCCCCACCACGCCGTGCCGTGGCTGGCCGGCGTGTTCGGGATGTGAGTACAGGCGGCGCAAGAGCATGGTCTAGCGTCGCATTTGCGCGGCACGGCCAACGCGGCACGGCCTACTTGTTGGCCGTGTCCGCAAGAGCCACGGCCAACAAGCAGGCCGTGCCACACGTCCTCTTACCAATGGGAGGCTATCATGCGTTACGTTTCCCTTCTTGTGACCCTGGCAACTGTGCTGATGACGCCCGCCGCGACATGGGCGGACGAACCACCGGCGCCCGACAGCCAGTTGGATGCGCTGCGTCAAGCCCGCCGGGACGCCGCGCAGCGCAAGCGGCGGATGGTCTTTAACAACGACGGCGACGACGTGATCTACACCAAGAAGGAGCCCACGGCCGAGGCCCTGCTCGCCCTGCGGACCGCGCCGCTGGTGGGCAGCCAGGTGGACAGCATCTTCTACAGCAACTCGATGTGCTTCGGCCACGCCCTGCACCAGAGCCTGGTCATGGAGCCCTTTGTTTCGACCGAGTATATCTTCAAAGACAACGGCTTGCCGCAGTTGCTCCAGCGCGGCATCGACCCGATCCGCGTGATGGTCGATTTTGGCCGCCGGCACGGCATCGAAGTCTTCTGGGACTTGCGGATGAACGACACGCACGACGCGGGGCTGGACGGTTACGGCCCGTACCTGCTGCCCAAACTAAAGCACGATCATCCGGAGTACCTGGTGGGGACGGCTCAAAAGCAGCCGAAGTACGGCACGTGGTCGTCGGTCAACTTCGCCGTGCCGGAAGTCCGCGAACTGGCCTACCGGTTCGTGGAAGAGGTGTGCCAGAAGTTCGACGTGGACGGCGTCGAACTGGACTTCTTCCGCCACGCCTGTTTCTTCAAGAGCGTGGCCGAAGGGGGCCGCGCCAGCCGCGAAGAGCTCGACCTGATGACCGATCTGCTGCGGCGCATCCGCCAGATGACGGAGCGCGAAGGCTTGCGCCGCGGCCGGCCGATCTTGATCGCCATCCGCGTTCCCGATTCGGTCGAGTATTGCCGGGGGATCGGGCTGGACTTGGAAAAATGGCTGGCCGAAGGACTGACCGACCTGCTCATCGGAACGTGCTACTTCCAGTGCAATCCGTGGGAGTACCTGATCGAGTTGGGGCATCGGCACGGCGTGCCGGTGTATCCGTGCTTGAGCGAATCGCGGGTCCAGGGCGAAACCCGTTTCTCGCGCCAGTCGATCGAGAGTTATCGCGCCCGCGCGGCGCGGGCCTGGGCTGCCGGCGCGGACGGGATCTACCTGTTCAACTACTTCGACCCGCGCGGCGCCGTGTGGCGCGAGTTGGGCGGCCCGGTAGCACTGCAAGGGATGGACAAACTGTACTTCGTCACCGTGCGCAACGGCGATCCGGAACGCTACCTGGCCGGCGGCCGCAGCCATCGGCACGTGCCGATCCTGACGCCCAGCGAACCCTGGCTGATCCCCACGAAGGAGTACCGCGAGGTAGTATTGGTCATCGCCGACGACCTGACCGCGGCGGCCGCGTCCGAGCGGAAGCCACAGGCTACGTGCCACGTGCGAGCCACCGGACGCAACCTGGAGCTGACCCTGAACGGCCAGCGACTGGAGAACGCGTCGGTCCAGGACGACTGGCTCGATTTGGCCGTCCCGCCGGAGTTGCTGAAGAAGGGAAACAACCACTTGGCGTTCCGGGCGCAGGCGCAGCAGCCAGCCTCGACGACGGCGGACGACTGGACACTCGTCTGGCAGAGCCCGTCACTGCCGGGGCCCCCGTGGAAGAAGATGGGCTTTGTCCGAGACTGCGTTGCCGAAATCCGCGATGGGAAACTGTTGGTGGCGGATCGCGGCACGGCGCCGGGCAGCTATGCCTACTTCCAGAACCTGGGCGCGGTCTGTCCGGACGACGAGGTCGTGGTGGAAATCTGCATGAAGCTTGTGTCCGGTTGGAGCAGTGTGCTGGTGGAAAACGGCACAGCGGGCGAGGAGATCATGTTCCATCCCGATCGCATCACGCTGCGTCACGACGGCCTGTCGAGTCCGCTGCAGACGGCGGACGCATTTCACACGTACCGCATCGTCATCCACCAGCAGGACCTGAAGGTCTACGCGGACGGCCAACTCCGGCTAGACGGCACCCGGCGATTCACGCATCCGGCCCCCAACGGACGCAGCGGCGTGGCCTTCGGCGGCGCCAACAGCCCCTCCGTGGGCGAAGCCCTGTGGGAGTCCGTCCGCATCCGAAACCCGGCGGTGTCCTTGCTGGACGTGGCGCTGTCGATCCGGTATCGCTGATCGTCCATCCGTCGATTCGGAACTACCTCAGGAGGGCTCGCGGTCCGAGCCCATGACATTCGCTCACCAGGGCAGACGGCGCGTTGTTTCGAGGATCAACGACGCGTGGAACTCCGGGTTCTCCGCGATCCAGCACGTGCTGCGGAAAACGTCATTCGGCGACGTGAAAGATGCGCGTGTCGCCTTTTTTCAGGGTTGCGGTCGCCCTGGGGCCCGGCCCCAAGTCTTCGCCCGTCAGCAAGTCCGTCAGCGGGCGGCGCCGGCCCGTGTCGATCTCCAAAGGTCCGTCCTGGGCGGCGTGGACCACAAGGTAGGGACCGTTGGCGTACACGTTGCAGTCGGCTTGCGTGAACAGATGGACGCCTGCTTTGCGAACTGCCAGCCGCAGCAGTTGCGAGGTGAGTCCCGGCGGCCCGACGAACAGCGACCAGCCGTCGGCCGACTGCCGCAAGGTCACCGCGGCAGAACCGTCCGGCCAGGTCGCCAGCGTCTCGGCCGGGGTCGCGTCCGCCGCCGCGAACAGCGGCGTGATCGGCTGCTTGACGCCGAAGCCTTCGACGAACCCAAGCTCTTTGCCGAGGTCGGTCGGTTCGGCCCAAGCGGTTTGGCCACTGACCGTCTTGATCTGGAAACCCGTCACTTCCCGCATCGCGTCCAGCGACGTTGCACTTTCCTCGTGGTAGCCAGGAGCGTAGCACCAGACCCGCATCTGGCCGCGCGTGGCGGCGAGCAGTTCGCGCCGCTGTTGGGGCGACAGCCGCCAGGCCGTGAGCAGCACGTACATCTTGGCCGGCACTCGGCCGGCGAGCACATCGTCCTGCAGGTACTGGCCGTACGGCGCGCCCATGCGGCCCAGCGGCCTCCGGACCTCGTACACGCCGGGCACGGTCACGATCTGCCCGCCGGCAGCCACGCGGAGCATGCTCTGTTCGTCGATCACCGCCGCCACTTCCGGCCGAAACGGAAGCGGTTTGTCGAGCAACGGTTCGTCGAGCGACTGCAATCGCTCCATCTCGGCCCACATCCGCGCGTCGTCAAACCAGCCGGTCGCGCCCAGATCCATCCACCACGTGCCGAAATTCCGCACGGCGCATTGAGCCGTATTCCGCAGCAGCAGCCGATTCGTGTCCTCGATCGTCGTCACGCCGTCGGCCCAGCCGGGAAATCGGCCGGTGCCCAAGTACGTCCGCGTGTCGTCCTCGTACAGCCACATCTTGCCCGCCAACGCGACGCTTTCCGCCGCGGTCATCGCCGGCCCGCTTTGACCGAGCGCGCGGTCGAAGTACGAGATCGGCGAGCAGAGCACGTCGATGTCGGGGCAATCCAGGACTCGCCGCAGCGCATAATGCCCCGCCGTGGCGGGACCGTTGCGGATCGCTCCGAATTCGAACACGTAGCCGTAAAAACACACGACCAGTTTCCGGCCGCGCGAAGCCTCCCGCGCCGCGCGAGCCAGGCTGCACACGCAATCGGCCATCATCTGCTGCTGGAACTCGGCAAAGTCAATCAACTGCCGCCCCGTCCGCGGGTCGTGCAGAACGCCCGCCGGCGCCGCCCGCCGCGACGCGGGCTCAGGAACGGCGGCCGAGGCCAGCGTAGCCTGCGGTTCGTGCCAAGCGGCCTGCAACTCGGCATCGCTGGGATATCGGGTGGCCAGCCAGTGCCGCCAGGCGCGCAAGTCTCCCGGCGCGTAGCCGTTCAGGGCCGGGCCCCAGGTCTCCTGATAGAACCATTCACCCGTGTTCTGGCCGCACGGGTGATATCCGGCGGTACGGTCGCCGAATTTGTCCTCCAGATGGGCGATCAGGGCGGCCAGACGCTCGGCAGCATCGCGGCGGTAGTCGGGCGAGGCCACAACGGCGCTGGAGTGTTTCTGCGGCCCCCGGTCCCAGACCATCACGTCGTCGGGATGCGACTCGCGCCACCACACCGGCGGCTCCATGCCGATGCGGGGCAGCAGCAGGGCTTGGGGATTCGCGTCCAGCACCGCGCGGCATTGAGCCTCGGGCGCCGTCCAATCCACCGGTTCGCCCGGCTTGGGCCACGGCAGACTGACCGGGAAGCTGACGAAGTCCACTCCCACGTCCGCCGCCAGCTTGATCTGGCTCCCGAACGGACTCGGTGGCCCGCCCAGGTAGGTAAACGTCTGCCCCGGCCGATAGAAGGCCACCGTCAGATCGCGGGCCGGTTCGGTTTGGGCCCAGAAGCGGACGCGGTAGCGGTGCCCGCGGCGCAGCGCGAGGTTGGCGTGATGGTAGATGTGAAAGTCCGGCCAGCGGCCGTTCGGCGGCTCCTTCAAGGTGACGCACAGAGCCGCCGATTTCTCGCGCCCTCTGCCCGCCTTGACTTCCAGGACACCCACCGTGTTTTCCTCGCCGGGCGGCCAGAAAGTCCAGGATTTCTGGAAGCCTTGCATTCCGGACTCGAAGCCCTGAACCGGCACAACATCCTGGCCGGTTGTCAGATCGGCAACGTGGATATCGTCCAGGCAGACTTCGCCGGGCGACGGGCCGAAACGCAGGTGCATCGTCGCCCTGGCCGGCTCGTCCTGCGCAGGCGAGAACTCAAACTCGATCATTTGAGCCGCAGTTCCCACGGCCAGCGGCCGCGAACCCGGCGCACCCCAAAACATCCGTGCCCGCACCGGCTGACCATCCACGATGATCCGCGGTGCGCCCCCCGCCGCGTCGACTCGGACGGTTTCGATGGCCGGTGCCGCATCGGCGAGCCATGTGAAAAGGCAAACGATCGCCAACGAACCGCGAATGCGGCCAGCTTCCCGCTGGTCGCGTCGTTCCCGCCGCCGGCCTGGCGGTTGATACAAATTACCGTTCATGGTCTCTCCTCCACAAGATTCCTATCGCCGCTGCGTTCGTCTCATGATACCAAAAAAGAGAACGCCAGCCTTGCGGCTGGCGTTCTCGTGCCCCACCCACTCGTCGTGCGACGACGTCTTAAGCGCTCTTGGTTTGCGGCGCAGGCAGCTTGATGCAGCGGTTGCGGCCCTCGACAAAATCCTCGTCGATCCGGTACGTGATCCCCTCGCCGTGATCGGGCAGTTCGTACATGATGTCCAGCATGGCGTCTTCGACGATCGAGCGCAATCCGCGTGCTCCCGTCCCTTTTTCGTGAGCCTTGGCCGCAATGGCGCGCAACGCGTCCGGCGTGAACTCCAGCTTGCAGTTCTCGATTTCGAACAGCGTTTGGTACTGCTTGATCAACGCGTTCTTCGGTTCCGTCAAGACCTGGACCAGGCCCTGCTCGCTCAACGGCATCAGCGGCGCCATGACCGGCAGACGGCCGACGAATTCGGGGATCATGCCGTAATGGATCAGATCCTCCGAGGTAATCTGGCTGAGCGACTCCACCGTGCTGGCGTCGCTGCGATAGCTGGCGGGCTGGCCGAAGCCCATGGTCCGCCGTCCCAACCGCTTGCGGACGATGTCCTCGATCCCCACGAAGGTGCCGCCACAGATGAACAGGATGTTGGTCGTGTCCATCTGGATGTACTGCTGTTCCGGGTGCTTGCGGCCGCCCTGCGGCGGCACGTTGGCGACGGTGCCCTCGAGCATTTTCAGCAGGGCTTGCTGGACGCCCTCGCCGGACACGTCCCGCGTGATGGACACGTTGTGACTGGTCCTGCCGATTTTGTCGATTTCGTCGATGTACAGCACACCCCGCTGGGCGGCATCCAGATCAAAGTCCGCCGCGTGCAGCAGCTTCAGCAACAGATTCTCCACGTCCTCGCCGACGTAACCGGCCTCGGTCAGCGTCGTGGCGTCCCCGATCGCAAACGGGACGTTGAGGATCCGCGCCAGAGTCCGGGCCAGCAGCGTCTTGCCGGAGCCGGTGGGACCGATCAGCAAGATGTTGGATTTGTCGATCTCAACGTCGGTGCCTTCCCAGCCCAGGGAGAGACGTTTGTAGTGATTGTGAACGGCGACCGCGAGGACTTTCTTGGCGGCTTCCTGACCGATCACGTATTGGTCCAACTGCCGCACCATCTCGCGGGGCGGCGGGATTTCGTTGAACAGTTTCTTGGCAGGGCCCCGGCGGCGTTTCTCCTGTTCCAGGATCGACTGGCACAGATCGATGCACTCGCCGCAGATGTAGACATCTCCGGGACCTTCGACGAGCGGCCCAACGTCACGGTAGCTCTTGCGACAAAAGGAGCAGAACGCGTTTTTCTTCGTCGTGCTGCCGCCCTTGCGTCCGCCACCCAAGTCCTTTCCAACGGGCATACAAACTCCTTTCCAAAGCCCACTGGCGATCTCCCAATCTACGAGAGCCGCGAGCGGTTCAAACCCCAGGTGTCGCTCGACTCAACCACCGGGCGATCCAGTTTCGCCGGCGGCTGTTTGGTGGGCTTCCCTGTCCGCTGTACTCGAGCTGTCAACGATGTCGGTAACTCCCATATCGCACCTCGGAGGTGTCCGAGAACACAGAAGATTTCGGCGGCGGATCAACCGACATAATCTGTGGCACCAAGCTTTGCGGCTTATCGGCACCGACGGCTCTATTCGTCGCCTTCCGTATTCTTGGACTCCCCCTTGGGCTGCAACTTCGTCCCCAGCACCGCTTTGATCTGCCGGAACTCCTGCGGCGTGATTTCCCCGTGCTCACTCATCTCGCGAAAGTCAGTCAACAACTCGCTGGCCGGCGGTTCGTCGCTGGCGTGCCGATTCCGAACCCACTTCACGACGTAGGCGCCGACGGTGCAAAGCACGATCAGCACACTCACCCAGATCACCGCCTGGGCCGGCGTGGAGCGAAGGAATTCCAGCATGACAGGAGACCCGTGCCGGCAACGTGGCTGGCGATTGGTGCTTCCGGATTGATCTCGCCTATATTATGCACATTCCACCTTGTTGGTAAAGCTTTGCCAACGTGCAAGTGCAAGGTTTCTCGGCTCGACCTTCCCGGGTCTCCCCTTTTGCCTCGGTGCTAGATGGCCTTTCCTGGCCAGCTTGGACGGCGACACTGCCGCCCTG
>Ga0302242_1002832_pt1 | contig 10553 bp, 8 predicted proteins | sample AAG_UR_Lys_MG_FD_193510 | JGI IMG/M metagenome (GOLD analysis project Ga0302242, IMG submission 193510) | Enriched activated sludge microbial communities from anaerobic digester in WTTP, New Holstein, Wisconsin, United States - AAG_UR_Lys | ecosystem: Engineered > Bioreactor > Anaerobic >... | reverse complement strand
TTCACCGGCTCGCTCGAAAAAGGCCTGAACAAACAAGGCGCGGCCTTCGCTCCGTCCTGCGGACAGGAATTGGATATACACAGCAGAACATTCCGGCCGGAGCGTGAAAGCTGGACGGTCATCTGACTTTTCTCGGGCGTAAGCAACAGCACTCCGGACACCAGCTCGGTAAGCATGGTTCCAAGCCATTCATGGTCGGCCCTTATCATGGCTTTTGAATCCGGGCTGACCAGGCTTATCCTAATTTTTTTCTTGTGAGCCAGATAGCGCAGCTGCACGGCGGCTGCCTCCACCGCGGCGGTGAAATCGGTTTTTTTGAGGCGCAGGCCCGCCAGGTCCAGGTCGAAGGAAACAAGGTCCAGAAACGCGTTCACCGCGCTGGTGAGCTGCAGCAGGGATTCGCGCGCGCGGCCCAGCTGGAGCAGCTGGTCAGTGGTCAGGGAGCCGGAGTAACCCTTGAACAGGTAGTCGATATATCCCGTCGCGCCCACCATCGGGCCGCGGAAAACGTGAGAAATGGAACTGTAAAACTCGCGCCGCGCCCTCTGCGAGAACCCGCGCGAGCAGAACAGCGCCTGGCTGCGGACGCAGGCGTTGCGGCAGGTTTTATTTTTTCGCATTGCCCTTTTCCTGTAAGGAAAGCTTGAAGCCGTAGCCCTTTACGGTCTGCACCTGCACGCCTTTTTTTCCCAGCTTGTTTTTCAGGCGGCGCACCGTCATCTCTATGGCGCGCGAGGTGTCTATGAAATCGTGGCCCCAGACTTCTCTTGAGATGAACTCCTTGCTGATGACGCGCCCCGGCTTGGAAAGAAACAACTTCAAAAGCTCGAACTCCTTGGGCCAAAGAGCCTTCTCCTGCCCGTCCACTATGCAGGTGTGCTTTTCGGAATCCAGCTCTATGCCGCCGCAGGAAAGGCGGGGCGGGGGAGGAGCCTCAAAACTGCCGGTGCGGCGCAAAAGCGCCTCTATGCGGGCCAGCAGTTCGTCCACCTGGAATGGTTTTGTCAGATAGTCGTCGCCGCCCATCTTCAGGCCAAGCACCTTGTCCGTGGTGCTGTTTTTCGATGTGAGGAACAGCACCGGCGGAAGTGGCTGGGGAAGCAAAGCTTTAAGGTCGCGGCAGAATTCAAGGCCGTCGCCGTCCGGCAGACGGCGGTCCAGTATGACGAGGTCAGGCGCGGCCGCGCCAATCTCCTGGCGCGCGGCGGCCAGCGTCTTGCTGACATGCGTGCGGTAGCCCTCCTTGACCAGTATCTGGTGAATGAGGCGCTGTATGGCCGGATCGTCTTCCAGCAGGAATATGCTTTTCTTCTTCATTTCTCACCCGCGCCCACAGGCGCCGCGAAGCCGGACTGAGGCAGCTGGAACGCCACGGTAGTGCCGTGCCCCGGCTTACTGGCAAGGGAGATGAACCCGCCCTGCGCCTGCACCAGCTTCTTGCACAGCGCCAGGCCTATTCCCAGCCCCTTGAAGCCGCGCAGCGGCTCGGAATCGGCTATCTGGTAAAACTCCGTGAACAGCTTGAGCTGTTTTGACTCCGGTATGCCGCAGCCGGTGTCTCGCACGAAAAATTCGGCCGCTATGCCGTTGCGCCGCACGCCCAGCTCTATCTCTCCGCCCTGCGGGGTGAACTTAAGCGAATTGGAAACAAGATTCACCATGATCTGGAACACGCGGCTGGCGTCCCCGTAAACCTGCAAGTCCTGCTCGGATATGCTGGTCTTGAAGCGAATCCCGTGCTCGGAGGCCTGGTTGGCGAAAAGCTCCACGGTTCTGTTCAAAACCTCTGCCGGCTTGAATGGCGCAAGCGACAGCTTCAGAGTGCCGCCGTCCAGCCGCACCAGGTCCATGACGTTGTCTATAAACCCCTGGAAGCGCTCGGCGTTCTCGCCTATTATCTTCAGATACTTGTCCATCTCCGGATTCACGGGGCCGGCGCCGCCCATGCGCAGGAAATCCACGTAACCGGCTATGGCCTGCATGGGGGAGCGGAACTCGTGGCTGATGGTGGTGGCCAGCTCCAGGAATTTATTCTTGAGCGAGGACACCATATGCTCTATTTCCTCGAACTCGTAGGAAAGCTGCTGCAGGACGTTCTGCGGCTCCTCCTGCTCGGGCAACGGGCGCTCCAGCATGCGGTGCGCCTTGATCTGTATTTTTTTCAGGTGCAGTTCGAAACTGGAGGTGGCGTAAAACACCAGCAGTATCAGGCACAAAAGCACAATCACGTTCACGGCCAGAATTTTAAGGACGGTGTCGCGGGTCATGCGGCCCATTGAGTCCTTTACGTTGCGTTCCGAAACGCCCACGCGTATGTAACCCAGCAGTTTCTTGTCCTTGTTGTACACCGAGGACATGTATTCCATGACGCGACCTTCCGGATAGGAGGCGAAATTGCGGTTGGCCTCTCCGGTGGCGGCCAGCATCCTTCTGGTGGTCTCATCCATCTGGGAGTGGCGCGCCATCCAGACGAATTCGGGGATGCTTTTTCCGGTGTACTGCACCTGCCCGTTCGTATCCTGATACAGGGCGTACACGATATTGTCGTTGCGGCCTATCATCTGCGCCAGCGCGGAATAGGAACGCAGGTCCCAGCGATTCTCCTTAACCGTGCGCGCAGGCTTCCACTTGTTGCGTATGGTGGTGGACAGTTCCTGTATGGCCATTTTGGCGTCTTCACGCGCCATGATGGTGAAATTGGCTTTCTGCAGATGGACAATCATGCCCGAAAGTATCACCAGCGCAACGGCTATGTACAAGGCGAACAGGACAGTGGCCTTGGCCTTGAAAGTCAAAAAATGCCTCAGGAATTTAATGCTGTTCATTTGATACTCCCCGGAAACTGCTTTTCAAGTATCTCCCGCAAGTCATCAATGCGGCACGGCTTCACCAGATAGCCCAACACCCCGCAGGCCTTCATCCCGTCCTCGTCCCAATCCAGCGGCTTTTCCCCGGAAACGACCCACTTCGGGACGGGCAGGCCCTTGCCTCCCTTGGACAGCAGGCGGCAGTAATCGGCCAAAGTGCCGTCGGACAGGTGCTGGTCCAGCAACACCAGGTCGTAACCGCCGGCGGCAGTCTTTTCCGCGGCTTTTGCCGCGGAGTCCGTCTCATCGCAATCAAAACCAAAAATCTTGGAGAACACGTCGCGCATAAACAAACGCACCACGGGGTCGTCATCGGCTATAAGCACCTTGCGCTTGGCCATATCTGTGATTATATTTAATGCGGGCCGCCGCTTAAACTCTGGCCCCGTTCTCGAAAGTCTCGTGCCACAGCTCCAGCATCAACAGCGCCCAGAGCCTGTACCCATGGTCGCGCTTGCGCGACTGGTGCTCCCCCCACATCCGGCGCAGGACTTCTTCCTTGAAATACCCGCGCCCCAGAGCCGTCTGTCCAAGACAGCGCTGTTCCCAAAAGCCTTTCAGCGGCCCCCTGAACCACGTGCCCAGCGGTATGCCAAACCCCTGCTTGCTGCGGTCGCGCACTATTTCGGGCAATTTCCGGCGGAAGGCGCGCTTGAGCAGCCATTTGGTGTCGGCCACGCCGCGCAGTTTAAGGTTCCCCTTCAGGCTGTACACCAGCTCCACGAATTCATGGTCGAGCATGGGCGAGCGCCCTTCGAGCGAGTTGGCCATGCTGGCTATATCCACCTTAGTCATCAGGCATTCCGGCAGATAGGTTTTAAAATCCACGTAAAGCATTTTGTTGACGAAATCCTCGCCCGCCGCCTCCGCGTAGGGACGGCCCAGATACTGCCTTGCGGTGTGTATGTCCTGCCCGAGCGCGGCCTTGAACCTGTCGGTATAAAGGGCGTCGGTCTCATCGTCATTGAAGAAGCAGATCATCTTGGCGTGGCGGGTGGGGAAGTCGGCCATCACGCCGGAGCGAAGAAACCGTTTTGCCCGCCACAGCAGATCGCGCGGGGCGGTCTTTTCCGGCAGACGCTCGGCCATGCGGGAGGCCAGGGCGCGGGCGGGCTCCGGCAGATAATCCCAGTAATGGGCAAGGCTCATTGCCACATAGCGCAGGTAGCCTGCGAAATTCTCGTCCCCTCCGTCGCCGTTGAGCGCGACTGTCACGTGGCGGCGCGTCTCGTGCGCCACATAGTAGGTGGGCAAGGCACTGGGGTCACCGTAGGGCTCGCTGTAATGCCAGGCCAGCTTGGGCAGTATTTCGGCCATTTCCGGCTTCACTATGAATTCGTGGTGGTCGCAGCCATACATATCGGCCACGGCCTTGGCGTATTTCAGCTCCGAAAATTCCTGCTCCTCGAACCCGACCGAGAAAGTTTTCACAGGCTGGGAAGAGAGCTCGCTCATCAGCGCCACGACTATGGAGGAGTCGTGCCCGCCGGACAAAAACGCCCCCAGCGGCACGTCGGAAATCATGCGCAGGCCCGTGGCTTCCTTGAGCTTGGCCGCCATCAGCTCGCCCGCTTCGTCGGGCGACACAGCCAGCTTGGGCTGGTTCACGGGCAAATCCCAGTAGCGGCGCAGCACGGCGCGCCCCGAAGAATCCAGCAGCAGAGTGTGTCCCGGCTCCAGCTTTTTTATTTCGCGGTAAATTGTATGCGGGCTGGGAACGTATTGGAGCGACAAATACATATCCAGCGCCTGATAGTCCATGTCGCGCGGAACCCAGTCCAGCGCCAGCAGGGAGCGCAACTCGGAGGCGAAAGCCAGCTTGCCGTCCTTGAAACAATAGTTGAGCGGCTTCTTGCCTATCCTGTCGCGGGCCAGCAGCAGCTGCTTTTTCTCGCCGTCCCAAAGCGCGAACGCGAACATGCCGCGCAGTTTTTTGACGCAGTCCGCGCCCAGCTCCTCGTAGAGGTGGACTATGGTTTCCGTGTCGGAATTTGTGGAAAAGACGTGTCCGCGGGAAAGCAATTCCTCGCGCAGCTGACGGTAGTTGTAAATTTCGCCGTTGAGCACCACCCACACCGTGGCCTTTTCGTTGGAGATGGGCTGATGCCCCGAGGGCAGGTCTATGATGGACAGGCGGCGCATGGCCAGGCCCAGCCCGCCTTCCATGTAATAGCCTTCGTCATCCGGGCCGCGGTGCAGGAGCAGGCCGTTCATGCGCTTGAGCATGTCGCGCGAGACCGCCTTCCCGGAGCTGTCGAACATTCCGCATATGCCGCACATGGTCAGGACCCTCCGGAGTAAAGCTGTTTCATTTTATAGGCCGTCAAAGCTATGGAGTAGCGCCGCTGAACCGACTGGCGCGCCACCGCCCCCATTATTCTACTAAGGGCGGGCTCGTTAATAAACCTTTCAAGGGCTCTGGTTATTGCGGTGGTGTCTTCAGGATGGAACAGGAAACCGGCCTGCGCATCCTCAAGCGCGCCGGACGCCCCGCCCTGAGAGGTGGCCATGACAGCCAGGCCGCAGGCCATAGCCTCCAGCATGGCGTTTGAAAGCCCTTCGGAGACCGACGGCAGTACAAACACGTCCGCGGCGCGGTAAAGCGAAAGCATGTCCCTGCAAGGCCCCGCGAACAGAACGCTGGAGTATAGCCCCAGAGCCGCCGCCCGCCCCTTCAGCTCCGCCTCAAGCGGCCCCTCTCCGGCTATTATGAAGACAGCCTTGTCGCGCGCCTGAGATTTGGCCCACACAGCCAGAAACGGACCCAGCATTTTTTCTTTAGCCAGCCGTCCCGCGAAAAGGAAAACGGGCTTGGCGCCGAGTATGCCAAGCTTCATGCGGGCAGTGGATTTTTCGTCCGCGACGGCAGGCGAAAAGGCCTCGCAGTCCACCCCGTTCGGCACTACGGCGCAGGGCAGAGATTGCAGCCCCCCCGCGCGCAGTTCAGCCAGCAGACCCTCATCCACCACAGCCAGCTGCGGACGAAACCAGGCCAGCAGCTTCAACTTCAGCCTGCCAAAAAAAGTTTTCCCGGAGACGGCTATTTCGCCTATGCCCCGGCCGCCGCCTATTTTCACCACAACCCTGCGCCGCAGCAGTTTTCCTGCCAGACAGGCGGCCAGCGCGGGGGAAGAAGCCAGATGGACGTGTATCACCTGATAGTCGGCGCGGCGCGCCAACAGGAAAAAAAACGAGGAAAAAAGAAAGCACAAAGAGTTGAGCAGGCCGGCCCCGGGCGCAAACAGCCTGCGCACCGCTACGCCCTCGACAGTCTCGGAACAGGCAAGCCCGGGTAGGCGGCGCGTTGCCACCTGCACCCGCCACCCGTCCTTAATAAGCTGTTTGGAAAGCTCCAGCGCCTGCCGCTCGGTGCCGCCAATGTGCGGGTGGAAACTCGCGGTGAGCATCAGCACGGACTTCGCGCCGCTCATTTTTTGCGCCCCAGCACGCCGGGCTTCGGAACGAAACCATGCGGCAATATCTTTTCCACGGAGAACCCGGACTCTTCATACCAGCCGCCAAGCTCTTCCTTGGTGTGGTGAGACTGATAGGGCGGGGATATCCAGTCGAAATTCTCGAAAAAGCGCATATGGAAATCCTGATGCGCGGAAAACGTGAGGTACTTCACGCCGGGCAGTGCGCCCAGCCACGCCAGCGGATAGGACAGCAGATAGGAAACCCGGGCCGGAAGCCGCGTGGTGACTGCGCGCAGGGCGTCGCTGTAAAAATGCCGCACCCCCACGAATATCCAGACCGCGAAATTAAGCGGCGCTAGAAACCGGCGCGCACTGCGAAGAGGGTTTGTCTTGAATTCGGACCAGCGTCCGGCCTTGCCGTAAAGCCAGACCGAGAGCCAGCCCCCGCTTTTTACCGCGTCGGCCACGCCTTGAAAAGCCTTTTTAGCGTCGGCGGTATGGTGCAGGACGCCATGGCTGTAAGCGGCGTCGAAAACCTCGGCACGGAAGGGCGGCTTCAGGAGGTCGCACTGCACCACGTGCAGTCTGGGGTTCTCACGCGAAACCTGCGCCAACCGCTGCACGCTGAGACTGTAATCGGCGGCCACAACTTCGGCCCCAAGCGAAAGCGCCACCAGCGAATAGCGCCCCATGCCGCAACCAGCGTCCAGAACGGTTTTGCCGTCCCAAAATTCAGGGAGAGTCTGGCTTTCTTCGAGAAAAACGGCTTTATCCTCCGGCGCGGGGCCGGGGTAGTTAAGCCACTCCATGCTGAAGCTTTCGCGCGTCTTGCCGGAAAGCCCATCATGGGAGTCTGGGGGAAGAAGGCTGGGAATTCCGTCTGTTACGGGATAACGGGCGGAACAGCCGCCGCAGACTAGCGCGCCGGTTTCAAGCACGTCTCCGGCAAAAGAGCCTTCGGCGGCCAGAACTCCGCCGCAAAGCGGGCAACGCAGAAAATCAAGAATCCTTCTGCGCATCGGCGGAGCCCCCTCCGGAGAGGCCGTGCCACATACTTTTAAGCGAATGTCCCGTCTGATAAAGGAAAATCATTCCGGCTCCGGTGAACACTATGAAGGTCACCATATGCACCAGCGCCGAAAGCGCCAACCCTGAAGAAGCCAGATAACCCCATGCGGTCATGGTTTCCTTTACGGCAAACTCGTAAGCTCCGAAATAGCCCGGGGCGGAAGGCACGGAAACAGCCACCGCGGTGGCGCTCAGCAGGAACAACGCCTTGCCGTAGGCTATAAGCGGCTCAAGGCCAAGCGCGCGACCTCCGAACACAAACCCCGCCGCGTCCATGAACCAAAGCGAAAGGCTCAAGCCGCATACCAGCACAGCGGAACCCGGCGCCTGCAGCGCTCCCGTCCCTGCGGCTATCTTCCTAAGGAATGCGGACAGGCGCGGATGCTTCTCCAGAAAAGCGGACAAGCCGGGATTGGACATAATCCTTTCCATGCGGCACAGGGCAATAAGGCCGACAAACATCACGGGCAAAAGCGCCCAGACCCATTTGCTGTATTCCTGCACCAGCGGCACAGCCGGAGCGTAGCGCAGCGAAGCCACGAAGACCACCGACAGCGCCATGGTGTCCAGTATCCTCTCCACCACTATGGTGGACAGCACCGTAACCAAAGATAAATTGTTGGCCCGCGCCAACAGAGTCGCGCGAGCCAGCTCGCCCAGACGCAGAGGCAGCACATTGTTAAGCGCGAAACCTATAGTCTCGAATTTTATCACCTGCCACGCGGGGATATCCTTGCAGGGACGCAAAAGGAATTTCCAGCGCACACCCCGTATCACCAAATCGAACATGGCAAGGCCCACTAGCGGCGCCACACCCGCCACAGTAAGCCCCGATAACAGCCCCACCAACTGGCTGAAGTCCACATTGCGCAGGGCAAGATACAGGAACAGGGCGCTGAACAAGAGGCCAAGAACAACAGAAAAATGTTTTTTCATCGGTTTAGACCGTCTTTATTATCCCAAAATATAAGGCAACACCGCCATCTCAGCGAAGAACCTTTTTACCGCGTTTTGCGGCCTCGGCGGCGCGGTACAGAAGCACGACGCGCTCAGGGTCTGCGGACAGCAGTTCCGACTCGTAGCCGGACTGCGACCTGTATGAGCCAAAGCGCAGCCGCACAGACTCGGAACTCTCGAACAGTTTCCGTGCGCCAATCTCGTCTCCAGCCGAAAGGCGCTGGCTGGCCAAAGCCAGAGCGGCACGCTGAAAATTCGGTTCCAGTTCCACCGCACGGGAAAGTTCTTCCCCTGCTTTGGCGCGCGCGCCAAGGGCTGTCAGCGCCTGCGCCAGCCGGAAACGGTAAACGGCGTTATACGGATTTAGAGTCACGGCGCGTTCCAGCAATTCAGCGGCTTCGGCGGGAGATTGGGCCAAAGCCGCCAATGCTGAGTAAATGGCGTCGTCGCAGGGCTGGAACAGCGAAAGTTTGTTGAGCGCATCCGCGCGGAGCGGCGCATCAGGCCCGGCAAAAGCGCTTTTTTTCAGTCCCTGCTGTGCCGTGCCGCAAACCAGACCCACACCCACAAAAAGCAACACGGCAAGCACAGGCCCGCGCCGATATTCCTCTTCGCTATCCCTTAGAAAAGCCGCCAGCACGAACATGGTGGCTGAAATAAGCGGCAGGGCCATTATTCCGTCAAACAGCGATATTGCGAACAGACACAACAACATTGCGGCCTCGCGCAGGCGGCCTCTGTCGCGCACACGGAAAAGAGGCAAAAAAAACAACAGAAAGAATCCCGCGCCTATTACTCCGGTCTCGGCGGCCTGCTGTAAAAGCTGGGAATGGGCGTTGCCGGTATAGTTGTTGTAATAGGCCAGCCCGTTAAAAGCCGGGAAATTCCTTTGCAGATAGGCGCGTTCGAAACAGCCCGGCCCCCACCCAAAAAGCGGCTTATCCAGCGCCGAGAGCACCGCGGTTTTCCAGATGTTCACGCGTTCGTAGCGAAAGCGCTGGTGTTTTTTGAGAACAGGGTCCAAAACCGCAGGGAACAGCAGGGCCGCCAGCAAAACCGCGCCAGCCACCCACGCCAAAAGGCGTTTTTTGCCCAGATAAAAACAAAGATACGCAAAGCCCGCGCCCGCGCCGAGAAGAGCGCCCCGGCTTTTGATTTCCAAAAGGGCCGCCCCCGCTAGAAGCAGCAGCGCAGCCCACACAAAACGCGCCTTGATTCCTTTCTCGGAAAGCAAAGCCCAGGCCGAGCCCACAAATCCGGCCGATATCAGCGCGGCGGCGTAGTTCTGATTAGGAGGAAGAAGCAGCTTGGCCAGGTCTGCGCCGCAGATATTGCCCGCGATTATAAAAACCGAGAAGAGCGCGGACGTCCACAAAAGCAGTTTCACAAAAAAATTCTTTTCGTCTTCTCCCCCGCAGGCGGCGGCGCAGAAATAGGAAATGAAATAGGTCAGCCACAACGAAAGTTGCCAAAAGCTGTTAAGCGGCTCAGCCGAAAACAGCGAGCAGGCGGCCAGCCACGCGGCCCAAAGAAATATCAGCCCGGCACGCGGCCCCTTCCTGCTGCCCCAGAAGCAGAAGCCAAGCACGCCGCTGAACACAGCCCACGCTGGCAACGCCTTCCCCCCTCCTGACAAAAGGAGGACAAGCCATGCCCCGCTCAACGCACAGAAATAAAGGTTCATGACGGAAAACGCATATCCCTTGCCCGCATTATGCGGCGCGCCTCGCCGCTTCTGCCAAGCTCCTCATAAACGGAAGACAGTTCGGAATAAGTGGCCGGCCTAAACGGATTCAGGCGTAATGCGCGTTCATAAGCAGACGCCGCAAGCCCCAGCGCCTCCTTGTTTTTGCTTTGAAAAGCCATGTTCGAAAGCGCGGAAGCGTAGAGCAAGGCCGCGCTGGAATCGTCAGGATTGGCGACGGAAAGTTCACTCAGCCGCGCCACAACCTGCCCGGCGGTTTCCGGCGAATACTGCGCCTTGGCCGCTAAAAGGTGTTTTTGCAGGAGCCACGGCTTGGGAAGAGACAATATCCCATAGACAGCCAATACCATGATGCAAAGGGCTGACGCCGCCCTGTATAACGGCGAAACCACCGGCGCGCTGCTGGCATTTTCCTCGCCGGAAGCCAACAGCCAGCAAAAAATGAAAAAGATGGCTGGAGAATAAAGCGTAAAATCCACAAGCGAGTGCAGCAGTACGGCTGTCACGGCCCAGAACGCGCCGCCCGACAATCTCCTCATA
>Ga0302242_1002820_pt1 | contig 10594 bp, 8 predicted proteins | sample AAG_UR_Lys_MG_FD_193510 | JGI IMG/M metagenome (GOLD analysis project Ga0302242, IMG submission 193510) | Enriched activated sludge microbial communities from anaerobic digester in WTTP, New Holstein, Wisconsin, United States - AAG_UR_Lys | ecosystem: Engineered > Bioreactor > Anaerobic >... | reverse complement strand
TCCATCACATTTCCTTTGAGAGCAAATTCTTTGAATTCCTTGATCATTTCTTTTCCTCCCCTTCCTTGTTTTCCAATGTTGGCAGTTCCTTCATTTCCAGTTGTTCTTTTTCTGCCTTTTTCTGCCGGCGTTTCTCGAAAATTTCTTCCGAGCGGTTCATTACCCGCAGAAGCATTTCCAGATGTTCTTTGTCAAAGCGATAGGTTTTGGTGCAAAACTGGCAAACCACCTCTGCCTGCTGGTCTTCGTGAGCGATCTGTTCCAGTTCTTCTTTTCCCAGAGTCAGGAGAACCTGCTCCAAACGCTCCCTGGAGCAGTCGCAAAGCCAGTCGATATCTCTGGTCTGGAGAATAGACAGACGAAATTTTTCGTCCATGCTTCCGAAAAGTTTATCCATGAGAATGGCACAGGCCTTTTCATAGTCGCCTTCCCCCGCTTCTCTCAGGGAATCCTCGATGAGGTCGCTGAAAGCACCGATCTTGTCAAACTGGGCTTCGATGGCGGGTGCTGCCTCGGGATCTGCATCAGGCATCATCTGAACGATGACCCCGCCGGATGCCGCCACGCTGAGATCCTTGTTGACCTTGACCCCCAAGGCCACCAGAGAAGACTGTTGCTCCGAAACAAAGAAATATGTCGTCAGGTCTTCGGCGATCTCACCGCTGACCAGATCAATCTGTCCTACATAGGGTTCTTTCAGCCCCAGGTCCTTGATGACGGTGAGGTTCCCGATCCCAATGGCTCCGCCCACATCCATCTTGCCGTTGCCCCGAAGGGGAAGATCCACTCCCGGGTTGGAAATATACCCTTTTACGGTGCCCTTTTCCGTAGCCGTGGCCAGAACTTCTCCCGCCAGACCGTCACCCTTGAATCGAACCGTCAGCTTATCCGTGGGGTTTTTCAGCATGATCCCCATGATCCCTGCGCCAGTGAGCACTCGACCTAAAATGGCCGTTCCCAGAGCGGAACTCTGATGGATCTTTGCTGCCTCAGCGGTCAGCTCGTTTGTGATGGCCAGATAAACGCGGAAAGAGCCGCTCTTATCCAGGGCTGTCAATGCATTTTTCATATGTTTACCCAATCCTGTACTTCTGCTTTTAGCTTATCAATAACTTGTCTTGATTTTTCGATGGTCTCCGCCTTGGCCGAAAGATAGATTTTGATTTTCGGCTCCGTTCCGGAGGGGCGGACGATGACGCTGCTGCCATCTTCCAACACACATTCATACACGTCCGAGGAAGGAAGGTCGATATTTTTTTCTCCCTGCCCAAAGATCCAGCGCCTGGAAACTTTGTAGTCCGCAATCTCCACGACTTTTTTCCCGGCGATCTTTTCCTTTGGATCCTTTCGGAGATTTTCCATGATGAGAGACATCTTTTCCATGCCAGCCGCACCGGCAAAAGCGGCTTCGAAGAGGTCGCTGATATAATAACCATGCTCCTCGTAAAGTTCCTCCATGCGATCCATGAGGGTCTTGCCCTGCATTTTATAGAAAGCGGCGGCTTCGCACACCAACATGGCTGCGTTCACTGCGTCTTTGTCCCGCACATATGACCCTGAAAGAAAGCCGTAGCTCTCCTCAAACCCGAAAATGAACCTTTCTTCTTCTCCTTTTCTCTCAAGGATTCCCACCTGCTCACCGATGAACTTGAACCCGGTCAACACATCGCAAAGTGCCACTCCGTAACGCGCTGCCACGGAATCTGCCATCTTCGTGGAAACGATGGTCTTCATGGCAATGGGGTCCCGGGGGAGTTTTTTGTTGGCGCAGATAAAATCCAAAAGCAGGACGCCGATTTCGTTGCCCGTGAGCCTGGGATAATCCACTTCTCCGGTTTTCTTATCCTTTTGCCTGACAGCGACACCCAATCGGTCGCAATCCGGGTCCGTGGCAAGAAGGAGATCCGCTGTAAGACACTCCCGGCAAAAAGTCAGCCCCTTGTAAAGGGCTTCTTCCTTTTCGGGATTGGGATAGCTGCAAGTAGGAAAATTGCCATCGGGAAACTCCTGCTCCGGAATGACGGAAACCTCGCCCACGCCGATCTCTTTGAGGATGCGGCGTACAGGGATATTTCCCGTACCGTTGAGGGGTGTGTATACTACGCTGAGATCCTTGCAGTCGACGCCGATCCGCTGCTTTTTTACCGCCGCATAATAGGCTTCGTTGGTCTCCTGGGGTATCACATCCAGAATACTTTCTTTGCCGTTGGCATCCATAGTGCCGTCGCTGAACATTTCCCAGTCCACCGGGGAAGTTTTGACGCCGTCAAAAATATCTATTTTTTCTACGCAGGAAAGGATGTCCTCGGCTTCCTGCAGGCTGACCTGACAGCCCTCTTCGTTATACGCCTTGTAGCCGTTGTAATTGCAAGGATTGTGACTGGCAGTGATCATAATGCCCCCGCAGCAGCCGTAATATCTCACCGCAAAGGAAAGAGCAGGTGTGGGCATCAGCTCCGGAAAAATATGAGCGCGAAACCCGTTGGCCACCAGTACGCCCCCCGCTTCCAGGGCAAATCTCTGGGAAAGGTGCCGGCTGTCGTAGGAAATGGCCAGCGCCAGAGGTTTTGGGGTATGTTGGTACCGGTCCTTCAGGTAATCTGCAAACCCCTGCGTCACTCTTCTCACAGTGTATATATTCATCCGGTTGGTGCCGGCCCCTAAAATTCCACGCAGACCGCCTGTGCCAAAATCGAGATCTCTGTAAAAGCGATCATACAAATCTTCTCTGGCATCGTTGTCCCCCGAATTTTTTTCGAGGCGCTGTCCGAGAGCCTCCAGTTCTCTTCTGAGTTTGGGAGACAGAGACGGCATGGACAACCACCGTTCCAGTTTATCATAGGCCTGTGCGAATAGTGTTTCGTTTTGCATAGATCCTTCCCTTCTGAGAAAAATTCCTCGCCCTTGTACCAGAAATATTCATCCAGGTAATCATACCCATTTTACCACGACTCACACGATTAGGAAAGCTGACAACAGGATAAAAAGAGCCGCTTTGACCAAGCAGCTCTCAGAGTACAAAATCGAAAATCTCAAATCAAAGGATTTTGACTTGCTTTTGGGGATCCACAAACCTATTTCAAATCATCCCTTACAATGGTTTCCTTTAATCGATCGATGTGATTGAAAGCGGATTCCCGGGCCCGATCCGGATCATTGTTGATAATGGCTTCGTAGATGTCTCTGTGCTCCGGCGCCATTTCTTCTGCGCGCCTGAAATCTTTATAATAAATATAGCGAAAGCGCAGGACCAGTTCCTGCAGTTGTTCCACCAACAAAATGAGATGGTTGTTCTCGCTGCCTTCCACCACAAAGTGATGAAAAAGGCTGTCCATGTGGATCATCTCTTTCATGTCACCCGCACGCAAAGCTTTTTCAAACCCATCCTCAATGCGGACCAATTCCTGCTTTTTTTCAGGGCTCATGCGCTTTGCCGCCAGTTCTGCAGCCAGTCCCTCCAGATTGCTTCGCACCTCCAGAATATCCATCATGCTTTTCACGGAAATATCTGAAGCGTAGGCGCCCTTTCTGGGACGAATGGTCACAAGGCCTTCCTTTTCCAGCTTCCGGATGGCCTCCCGCACAGGAGTTCTGCTGACTCCCATCAATTCGGCCAAATCCACTTCCATCATCCGAGTCCCCGGTTTGATGGTGCCTGTGAGAATGCCTTCTCTTAATTCATCATATACGATCTCGCGAAGGGGTTTGTGATTTTGTATCGCCAGGTTCAAAATAATTTCCTCTCTTTTTCTTGTTTTTGGGTGTTTGCTGCCGCCCGCTCAACCCACTCACTACCTCAAGGTCTCTATCAGGTAGGTCTCCGGGTTGATGGCTTTCATTTTTTCAAACAGGGGTGCGAGGGCTGCTCTCTCAGATGCCAGCATAAACACGGTAGGTCCGCTGCCGCTCATCATGGGTTTGCTGGCGTTCAGTGTCTGAACACCTCCCCATTCCATGGATTCCCTTGTGTTCGCAATGACAGGATACAGGAATTCGCTCACTTTTTCAAGTACATTGTACATATTTTCGTACAAGTTGAAACAATTCTCTTTTTTTAGGCACTCTATGATGCTCTCCGTCCCGGGTCTCTTTTCGATAACTGCTCCATCCAGGGCCCCATAGACCTCTGCCGTGGACACCGCAATGGGGGGTTTGGAAAGCAGCACCCAGGATCCAAGCGGCGGCAGCGGCACCAATATTTCCCCGATCCCTGTGGCCTCCGCGCAGGTAGACGGGCCGCATTCCTCCAAAGGCGCCGACGCTGCGGCCTGCCCGGCCTGGTGTTGGGCAACCGGAGCTTTTTCTGCTGCGGCCTGCCCCATAATGCAAAAGGGCACATCCGCCCCCAATTTCACTCCCAGTTCCATCAGCTCCTGCAAGCTTAGCCCCAGTTCCAACAAGCGGTTCAGGGCATGCAGTACTGCGGCGGCGTCGGCGCTGCCCCCGGCCAGCCCCGCCGCCATGGGGATATTCTTTTCAATATGGATATCCACCATGGTGCCCTTTTGTTCCAGCCTCGCTTTCGACTCCGGTCTCGCCTGGAACAAAAGCGCCGCCGCCTTCCACGCCAGATTGCTCTCATCGCAAGGCAAATCTGCCGCATTTTGAGAAAGAACGGATACACGGCAGGAAAGGCCGATCTCTCCGGCTTTCGCCGGCTCCTCTTTTAAGCGAACCCGCACCAGATCCCACAGATCTATCTGCTGCATGATCATCCGCACCAGATGATATCCATCTGCTCTTTTTCCCAGCACATCAATGGAAAGATTTATTTTGGCATAGGCTTTGATAGTGGCTTCCTTCATTTTCAACACCTTTTTATATTATCATTTTCATCTGCACATCTATTTTCTCGTGTATTCATTATACTTCTTATGGGTTCGAAGTAAAACAGGTTTTGGCAAATCCACAGTGCGGGGAGACCCGTCCACACCTTGCGCCTGCGGAAAGGAGTAGGATTTTCGAAAGGTTTTGGCAAAAATCCATTTCGGATTTTTGGCGCCGGCGGAGCGGGGTAGGATTTCACGGACTTTTTCAAATTTGCACTACTCAGGGTCGCAACCGTGGTGGCGGGACAAATGGATTCGGCGCAGATTTATCCGTTTATCCTACTCCTAAGCCCTTTGGCTGCCCGCCCACACCTTGCGCCAGCCGAGAGGAGTAGGATTTTCGAAAGTTTTTGGCAAAAATCCATTTCAGATTTTTGGCGCCGGCGAAACGGGGTGGGGTCGCCGCCGGTTTTTTTCGGAAATAGCTACTCCGGACTTTTTCGGCGAAACGGCAGGGTGGGGTTTGGCGAACTTTTTCAAATTTGAACTACCCCGGGTCGCGAAAGCGCTGGAGACGAAGTAGGATCCGGCGAGAATTTGGAGCTTTACCCTACTCCAAGGCCCTTCGGCTGCCCGCCCACACCTTGCGCCTGCGGAAAGGAGTAGGATTTTCGAAAGGTTTTGGCAAAAATCCATTTCGGATTTTTGGCGCCGGCGGAGCGGGGTAGGATTTCACGGACTTTTTCAAATTTGCACTACTCAGGGTCGCAACCGTGGTGGCGGGACAAATGGATTCGGCGCAGATTTATCCGTTTATCCTACTCCTAAGCCCTTTGGCTGCCCGCCCACACCTTGCGCCAGCCGAGAGGAGTAGGATTTTCGAAAGTTTTTGGCAAAAATCCATTTCAGATTTTTGGCGCCGGCGAAACGGGGTGGGGTCGCCGCCGGGTTTTTTCGGAAATAGCTACTCCGGACTTTTTCGGCGAAACGGCAGGGTGGGGTTTGGCGAACTTTTTCAAATTTGAACTACCCCGGACCCAGAGGCTGCTGTGCTGTGCCCCAGCCAGAAGGACGGGGTTGCATACGACGGAAGCACTACCCCGGGCCTCGGAGACTGCGGTGGAGGCGGTGGAGGCATTTACCGGGACACGCCATAAGAAGAGCCTGCGGCAAGCCGCAGGCTCTAAATACAAATAAATGCAAATTTCTCATAGATAATCAAAGCTGATACCGAAGGACCAGCAAAGATGGCCCAATACCCACAAATCTTTGATGGCGTAATTCCTATGCCAGTTCGATCATGTGGAAGGTTTTTTTGCCTTTTTTGAGAAGGAGCTTGCCATCTTCGAACATGTCCTGGGTGACCATGAGCTTGGAGTCGGTAACTTTTTCGCCCTTGATGGTCAGGCCGCCCTGCTCGATGGTGCGGAAGCCTTCTCCCTTGGAGGGAACCAGCTTGACCAAAGCCATGAGGGATACGATGCCCATGCCTTCTCCGGCAAAGTCCGAGGCAGGCAGCACGGTTTTGGGCACATCGTCCATATTTCCGCCGCCGGAAAACAGAGCTCTGGCAGCATCCTGGGCCTTTTGGGCCTCCTCTTCGCCGTGAACCAGACGGGTGACCTCAAAAGCGAGGATTTCCTTGGCCCGGTTGATATCCTGATCTTTCAGAGAAGAAAGAGCTTCCACTTCTTCCATGGGAAGGAAGGTCAACATGGACAGGCAGGTGCGCACGTCGGCATCCTCTACGTTTCTCCAGTACTGGTAGAATTCGTAGGGACTGGTTTTGGCAGCATCCAGCCACAGGGCACCTTTTTGGGTCTTGCCCATTTTCTTCCCTTCAGAAGTAGTCAGAAGGGTAAAGGTCATGCCATATACCTGGGCCTGCTCTTCCCGGCGAACCAAATCCACACCCTGAATAATGTTGGACCACTGGTCGTCTCCGCCGAATTGCATCTTGCAGCCGTATTTGCGGTACAGCACCAGAAAATCGTAGGACTGCATCAGCATGTAGTTGAATTCCAGGAAGGAAAGACCGGTTTCCAGACGCTGCTTGAAACATTCTGCTGTCAGCATGCGGTTGACGGAGAAGTGCCTTCCGATGTCACGAATAAATTCCACATAGTTGAGTTTGAGCAGCCAGTTTGCATTGTTGTCGATGATGGCCTTGTCGCCGCTGAAATCGATGAAGTTGTGAAAAAGATTTTCAAATTTACGGGAATACTCAGCGATGGTTTCTTCGGTCATCATTTTACGCATATCGGTACGCCCTGATGGATCGCCTACCATAGCGGTTCCTGCGCCCACGAGAACAATGGGCTTGTGTCCGTATTTCTGCATGTACATCATGATGATGATCTGCATAAAATGGCCCACATGGAGGGAGTCCGCAGTGGGGTCAAAGCCGATATAGAATGTGACCTTTTCTTTTCCCAGGAGCTCCCTTATCTCGTCTTCGTGGGTGGTCTGCTGGATGAAGCCCCTTTCCTTGAGGACATCGAAGACATTGGTATGTTTACTTACGTTATCGCTGATTTCAAACATGTTTTTCACAACCTTCTCTTATATTATGTGGCGTACCCGAAAGGGGGTAGCGCGCAAGGGCAAAATCCCGAGCTGTCCTGTTGAGATTTACCTTGTTCCGTACAATCTGTCTCCTGCATCACCCAGGCCAGGAACGATATAAGCGTGTTCGTTCAGGTGGCTGTCTTTTGAGGCGATGTAGATATTCACATCGGGGTGGGAACGATGCAGGACATCAATTCCTTCGGGGGCGGCAATGAGACACAGGAAGTTGATTTTGGTGCCTCCCTTTGCCTTGATGAAGTCAATAGCCGCAGCTGCAGATCCGCCGGTAGCCAGCATGGGGTCGATGACAAAGATCTCTCTCTTGGAAATATCCGAAGGGAGTTTGCAGTAATATTCCACAGGAAGATGGGTTTCGGGGTCCCTATAAAGGCCGATGTGTCCCACTTTTGCGTTGGGAACCAGGGCCAAAAATCCGTCCACCATGCCCAGTCCGGCACGGAGAATGGGGATAATAGCAATGTCTTCTCCTTCCAGCATCTGCATCTTTGATTTGCAGATAGGGGTTTCGATTTCCACCTCTTTGAGGGGCAGATTGGATGTGGCTTCAAAGGCCATCAGCATGGCGATTTCCTTGACCAGTTCACGGAAATCTTTGGTGCTGGTGTTGATGTCTCTGAGGAGCGCCAGTTTGTGCTGGATCAAAGGATGATCAAATACATGTACAGTTCCCACTATAATACCTCCAAGCAATTACATTTCGTCAAGCATATCGGTGCGCCGCTGATGACGGCCACCCTCAAATGGAGTGACGAGCCAGATATCCACAATCTCCTTGGCTTCCTGCAGGCTCAGGATCCTGCCGCCCAAAGCGAGAATGTTGGAATTGTTGTGCTGTCTGGAAAGTTCCGCCATGTCTTTGCTGGTAGCCAAAGCGCAGCGAATGCCTTTCACTTTGTTGGCTGCGATGGAAATGCCGATGCCGGTGCCGCAGAACACGATTCCCCGTTCCGCTTTTCCGGACATCACCGCTTCTCCGCAGGCCTTTCCGTAGAGAGGATAATCCACAGAGTCTGTGCAATCCGTCCCCAGATCTAAAATTTCAACACCTTTTTCCTGAAGGTGCTTTTTGATTTGTTCTTTCAGTTCAAATCCGCCGTGGTCGGCGGCCAGTGCTATGGTCATGTTTATCTCCTAACCGGTACTTCGCAACAGGAATCTGCAGATCAAAAATCTTTGCCCTGTGGATTTCTGCTGGAAATATCCCGTAACAGTATATCAGATTGCAGGTCATATTGAAACTGCTACATGAGAAATCTGCAAATCACAGATTTTCGATTTCCATTACTTTATAGGAAGCGGATTTGAGCATGCGGTTCATAATGGCAAAGCCCAGTGAATTTTCATCGTCCATGGCCCCTGCCAGTATCAGATCCACGCCTTCCTCATCCAGCTGACGAAGCCTGGCGAAGAAATGTCGTGCGGCCTCCTGGAATTCTCCATCTTCAAAGAAGATCACCCCTACCTTGCGGCCCTGGGATTCTTTTTCTTTTTTCAGGGAGGAGAGGGCCTGGGGCAGTGCCTTCGCAGGGCCTTTTACAACGAGCATCTCCGCCTTGGGAGCGTAATGACGATATTTCATACCCGGGGCCTTGGGTGCCGGGGCGGCGTTATCCTCACCGAAAGAGGTATTCCCGCCTTCCTCCCCTTGAGGAATCCTGGCATAAAGGGCCGGATCAAAGACCACAGGGATCTTCAAGACTTTTTCCAGATCTTCCGGAGTCAGTATCCCCGGGCGAAGGATCATGGGCACCGGGCCTGTCAGATCCAAAACCGTGGACTCGATCCCCACTTCGCAATCTTCTCCAATAAGGATCAGGGGGACACGCCCATCCATATCCTCCACCACGTGCCTTCCGGTGGTGGGGCTTGGTTTTCCGGACAAATTGGCGCTGGGCGCAGCCACGGGGCATCCGGATCTGCGGATCAGTTCCAGGGCTACCTTATGGTCAGGCATTCTCAGAGCAACTGTGGAAAGCCCGCCAGTGGTAACGGCGGGCACTTCTTTTCTTTTGGGTAATATCATGGTCAGGGGGCCCGGCCAAAAAGCATCTGCCAACTTCTGTGCGGTTTCAGGCCACTCTTCTGCAAGGAGCTTACACTGCTGCAACTCCGCCACATGCACGATGAGAGGATTGTCCGAAGGACGCCCTTTGGCCTCATAAATGGATGCCACCGCCGCCGGATCCATGGCGTTAGCGCCCAATCCATACACGGTTTCTGTGGGAAATGCCACCAAAGCCCCTCCTTTCAGAAGTTTGGCTGCGACTCCCACCTTTTTCAGCGCCTCTTCATCCCAGGCTCTGACATCGTAAACCTTTGTCTCCATAGCCTAAAAATTCTTCATTTTCTCTGCCTGATCCGAAGTGATCAGCCCGTCGATGATCTCATCCAGATCGCCGTCCAGGAAATAATCCAGCTTGTATATGGTCATACCGATACGATGATCGGTAACTCGTCCCTGGGGGAAATTGTAGGTACGGATGCGTTCGCTTCGGTCTCCGCTGCCCACCATGCTCTTTCGGGTCTCTGATATTTCTTTGTTTTGTTCCTGCAGTTTGATGTCATACAGCTTTGCGCGAAGAACCTTGAAGGCTTTTTCTTTGTTCTTGAGCTGGGACTTTTCGTCCTGGCAGGTGACCACGATCCCTGTGGGTTCATGGGTGAGACGAACCGCAGAGTCGGTGGTGTTGACGGACTGTCCTCCGTTTCCGGAAGAACGGTACACATCCACCCGCACATCGTTGGGGTTGAGATCCACTTCCACATCGTCGATTTCGGGGAGCACGGCCACGGTTGCGGCAGAAGTATGGATCCTGCCGCTGGATTCGGTCTCGGGAACACGCTGTACCCGGTGCACCCCGCTTTCATATTTCAGCCTGGAATAGGCTCCTTTTCCCTTGATCAGTACAATGGCTTCTTTGATGCCGCCGATGCCGGTCTCATTGATGTCCATGATCTCCGGTTTCCAGTTGCGGCGTTCCGCATAGCGCATGTACATACGAAGAAGATCGCCGCCGAAAAGGGCTGCCTCTTCTCCTCCGGTACCTGCCCGGACTTCAATGAGTACATTTTTTTCATCGTTGGGATCCTTGGGAAGCAACAAAATCCTGAGCTCCTGCCCTAAAGTTTCCAGGCTGTCTTCCAGCTCAGAAAGCTCCATTTTGGCAAGCTCGCGAAGTTCTTCTTCCACGCCGCTTTCCCCGAGAAGTTCTTTGGTGCTGGCCAGTTCATCCTTG
>Ga0302242_1002815_pt1 | contig 10597 bp, 7 predicted proteins | sample AAG_UR_Lys_MG_FD_193510 | JGI IMG/M metagenome (GOLD analysis project Ga0302242, IMG submission 193510) | Enriched activated sludge microbial communities from anaerobic digester in WTTP, New Holstein, Wisconsin, United States - AAG_UR_Lys | ecosystem: Engineered > Bioreactor > Anaerobic >... | reverse complement strand
GTTTCCTGGGGCGGGTCCTTCTCCGTGGCATCCCGGTTGAATCGCGCGAACGAATCCAAGAACTTGTCGTATTGGTCCGCAGGCCAGTTGAAGACGTTCGGCAAGTGCTCCGCAAGTTCCTGCTTGTTCATGCCCACCATCCGCTTTTCTTTATCGTCCATCGCGGCGAAGACCTCGTGGCTGTCCACCGGCATGACTTCGTACAGGGCCCACGTGGCACCGCCCTTCTGGATGCGCTGAACCTGATCGGGGTCCAGCGGCAGCATGGCCGAAATCGTCACTTCCGTGTCGGTGGCTTCGTCCACGGAGAATTCACCCAGATAGTAATCGGGCACTTTCCAACCGTCTTTGCTCTCCTTCTCGGCAAAAACGTACAGCACCATCTTGGCCGCGATCCCGTTGGGTTCTGGCGTGGTACCGGCGGCTTGGCTTGCGGGGACCGTCTTGACCTTGAACGTGTCGGCGTCAACGGCGGGAGGAATCGGAGTGCATTCGCGCCAGACTCGCCCGCGATCAAGGGCCTCGTCGTTCAACTTGGCGCGTGCGCTGCGGATGCACTCTTCGCTCTGCTGGACCGCGATCAACTCGCCCTGCAGCAGCTTGACCTGCTCCGTTTCCGCTTTGCCGAGGGCGACCTTATGGTCTTCGTAGTGTTTTCGCCACGCCGCCTGTGTCTTGAGCACGTACGAGCCAAGCGTCAGGAACGTGACCGCACCAGCAAACACAAAGAACGTGGAAAGAATGTGTAGGACCCGCCACGTCTTCCAACACATGACCAAGAGGAAGATGAAGGACAGCGCTAACACACCGCCGAGGATCTGGCAGACAAGCGGATTGCTCATAACGCTAATTGCCGTTTACAAAAGGAGTTCGGGCAGCCCACACAGCGATAATATGTTCGGGATAAGAGGGTGTCAAGTTTGGCGGTTGCGTCAAGTGTGAAGGGTACGAAACGGTTTGGTCAAGTGTTCCGGTTATTCGCATCGGGATGCGGCGACTATTCCGTTAAGAATAACCCAACGTCGGCGCTTCGTGAGTCAAAAAAGCCCGCTTTTTCGGCAAAGACGCCACATCAACAGCCATTCCGAAAAACCACAAGACCGGCCCCACACAGGTTTTCAGCTGAGAAAATGGGTAAACAGGAGAACATGCAGCGTTCGTCGAGACGATAGATAACCTAGAAAACTGCACGGATGGCGTAGATCCGGACGTCAGCGTCGCAACCGCGCCGGCGGTTGTCAGGAGGGTGACTAGCGGTCTGGTGACGGAAGCAGAGTCGTGAAAGTCACAGTGTATCACGTCTAGTTCCCGGTTCTGAAGGAGTCCTGACATGAAGTGTCGCATCGTCCTGCCGGTGGGTCTGTTGACCTGCCTGGTTTGTTTCGGAAGCCTCCAAGCCTCCCCGTTCCAGATGTTTCGGTTGGCTGCAGAAGAAGCGGCCGTAGAAGCGCCTCCGATCCTAGCCGAGCCCACGCTGATCGAGGATGGGAAGTTCGAGGCGACTCAGAAGGGTTGTACACAGAAGGGTTGTGCTCAGAAGGGCTGTGGCCCGGTGTGCCAGAAAGGTTGCGAACCTGTGGCGCTGCCCTGTCGCCCGCGGTTGTTCGGTTGGGGCAATGCCTGCTGTGAACCGGCCTGCGGCGCCGTTCAGAAGGGCGGAGTGGCCTGCCAGAAAGACTGCGGCCCGGTGTGCCAAAAGGGTTGTGCGCCGCTCGCGCTGCCCTGCCACCCGCGGTTGCGGGGCTGGGGCAAGACCTGCTGTGAGCCGGCCTGCGGCGCCGTTCAGAAGGGCGGAGTTGCCTGCCAGAAGGACTGCGGCCCGGTGTGCCAAAAGGATTGTGCGCCGCTTGCGCTGCCCTGCCACCCGCGGTTGCGGGGCTGGGGCAAGACCTGCTGTGAGCCGGCCTGCGGCGCCGTTCAGAAGGGTGGAGTTGCCTGCCAGAAGGATTGCGGCCCGGTGTGCCAAAAGGATTGTGCGCCGCTTGCGCTGCCCTGCCACCCGCGACTGCGAGGCTGGGGCAAGACCTGCTGTGAACCGGCCTGCGGCGCCGTTCAGAAGGGTGGAGTTGCCTGCCAGAAGGACTGCGGGCCGGTGTGCCAGAAGGGTTGCGGCCCGGTCCAAAAAGGTTTTGACCTGAGCAAAGATGCGGAGGTCCCGACCGAAGCCCAGGAATAAGTTCACCAAGTTCGCCGGTTGACCGATGGACCTTCGCGGTGAGGCCAGACTGGCAAGCAGACCCTCGGATTTCGGTTCGAGGGTTTTTGTTTGCGCTGTTGGAACGTGGTGGACGTTTGCGCCGCTGTTCGACCCGAAGAGACTGACGTAGGTCGGAATCCGCTCCACGATTTCGCGACGAGCGTGGCCCACCACCGCCAGTATGCGCCGTGTTCGCGTCTGGCCTGTCTGGCGTCTGGCGGGTTATACCGGAATCGCGACAGACCGTCTATTGTGCTTCGTATCGCTGGAGCCGGGCCAATAGCCGGCCGTCGTGTTCATACCGCAGTCCCGAACGGCCGTGAAATTCCCAGCATCCTGCAGCCAAGCCATGATCGGAAAAAACGGCTGGCCGTTGACGTGAATGGCGCGATTCGGGGCCAACTCGACCTTTCCGATCGACATCGCTTCGCTGCCAGCCACAACTGGCAACCGCCCTGACATCGTGCAAAACGAAATGCCGACGATGGCGGCAAGCGGTTTCATAGAACTGATCTCCAGGTGCAGGCGGGTTTGCGGACACTGGTCAACTGACAGATTGTACTATAGGACGGATCGTCCTGTACGTCTCGCCCCCGGACGGATACGATTCTTCGTCCCACCGCGCCTTGGTAGATTGATCTCTGCCGCTTCCCTTACGATATCGCTGAATTCCAAAGGACTTCGGACGTCGGTGTCGCGTACCATCGGGACCAGGGGGCGCAACGGCGATGCCGCATTCAGGGTTTCGAGTCGCTGCTTCGCATCCCCGGCGGTCCGCGATACGAATAGGTCCGCTCTCTCATCGCCCCTAGTTGCCGTAAGCCCGCCCTGTGGTTACCTTATGATATTCGACAGGTTCTCGGAGCCCCGGCTGCGTCCGCTCGGTGGCTCAAATGCTTTCCTACCAAGGAGTAAGTACAGATGGCCGTTGTACCGACCACGGAAACTGGCGGCAAACAGATCCCGCCTCCCGAAAACTTTGCCGGCAAAGCAAACTGCCCCACATTTGAGGCCTACCAGAAGATGTACCAGAGGTCCGTTGAGGACCCTGAGGGCTTCTGGGGCGAAGTTGCGGATGATTTTGTCTGGAATAAGAAGTGGGACAAAGTCCGCGAGTACACGTTCGAGGGGAACGTCAGCATCCAGTGGTTTGCCGGCGGCAAGACCAATATCAGCGTCAACGCCCTGGACCGGCACTTGGAGCAACGCGGCGACCAGCCGGCGATCATCTGGGAGGGCAACGAACCTACCGAACAGAAGATCATGACGTACAGGCAGATGTACACCGACGTGTGCAAGTTCGCCAACGTGCTCAAATCGCTGGGCGTCAAAAAGGGCGACCGCGTCTGCTTGTACCTGCAGATGATCCCGGAATTGCCCATCGCCATGCTCGCCTGCGCCCGTATCGGCGCCATCCATTCGGTCGTGTTCGGCGCGTTCAGCGAGGACTCGCTCCGCGACCGCATCCAGGATTCCACGTGCAAGCTCCTGGTGACGCAGGACACGGCGTACCGCGGCAAGAAGCACGATATCCCAATGAAGACCAAGGCCGATGCGGCGCTGACCGAGTGCCCCAGCATTGAGAAGGTCGTGGTCGTCAAGCGAACCGGCGTGGAAGTTCCCATGACGGCGGGCCGAGACCATTGGTGGGACGAAGCGATGGCCGCGGCCGACGCACATTGCGAGCCGGAGTGGATGGATGCCGAAGATCCGCTGTTCATTCTGTACACTTCCGGCTCGACCGGCAAGCCGAAGGGCGTGCTGCACACTACGGGCGGTTACATGGTGTACACGGCGACGACGTTCAAGTACATCTTCGACTACAAGGAAGGCGACATCTGGTGGTGTACGGCCGACATTGGCTGGGTCACCGGTCACTCGTACATCGTCTACGGTCCGCTGTGTGCGGGGGCCATCAGTGTCATGTTCGAAGGCATCCCGACCTATCCGGACGCGGGGCGATTCTGGGACGTTGTCGACAAGTTCAAGGTGACGCAGTTCTACACCGCGCCGACCGCGATCCGCGCCCTGATGCGAGAGGGTGAGGAACACGTCACCAAGCGGGATCTGTCCAGCCTGAAGCTGCTGGGCTCCGTGGGCGAGCCCATCAACCCCGAAGTCTGGCTGTGGTACTGGCGCCTGGTCGGCAAGGAGCGTTGCCCGGTGGTCGACACCTGGTGGCAGACCGAGACGGGCGGAATCCTGATCACGCCCCTGCCCGGCGCGCATACGCTCAAGCCCGGCAGCGCTAGCCGTCCCTTCTTCGGCGTCGAGCCGATCGTGCTGGACGACCAGGGCAATCCGTGCCCGGACGGCACGTCCGGCAAGCTGTGCATCACCAAGCCCTGGCCGGGCATCATGCGGACCACGTACGGAGACCACGATCGGTTCATCCAGACGTATTTCAGCGCCTATAAGGGCATGTACTTTACGGGCGACGGCGCCCGCCGCGACACCGACGGCGACTACTGGTTGCTGGGCCGCGTAGACGACGTGATCAACGTTTCGGGCCACCGCTTGGGGACGGCCGAGGTCGAAAGCGCCTTGGTCAGTCATCCGTCCGTTGCCGAAGCCGCGGTCGTTGGTTACCCGCACGACATCAAGGGGCAGGGCATCTACGCCTACGTGACGCTCAAGACCGGAATCGAACCGACGGACGAGTTACGGGCCGCGCTGGTCAAGCACGTCCGCAAGGAGATCGGCCCGATCGCCACCCCGGACGTCCTCCAGTGGGCGCCGGGGTTGCCCAAAACGCGGAGCGGCAAGATCATGCGACGTATCCTGCGAAAGATCGCGGAAAACGAGGTGGACAAGGTGGGGGATACCACCACGCTGGCGGACCCGTCCGTCGTGGAACACCTGGTGGCCAATCGGCCGCAGAGATAGAGAACGATGAGACAAGAAGCCCGGCTTTTCCGAAAAAGTCGGGCTTCTGCGAGAGTGCGAGAATCCGGAGATTGTTTTCTTAACGGAGAACCCATGACTGCCGCCTCAAGTCTTGCGTCCCCCACGCTGCCTCCGGCTCGGGACCTGCGACCGCTGTTTTTTCCCAAGTCGATCGCCGTTGTCGGCGCGTCCCGCAAGGTCGGTTCGGTGGGACACGCGGTGATTCGCAATTTAATTTACGGCCATTACACGGGTGTCATTTACCCCATCAACCCGCAGGCCAAAGGCATCTTGGGCGTGCCCTGTTTCCCGGACCTGAAGGCCATCAACGAGATCCCGGATCTCGTGGTCGTGGTCGTGCCGTCGCAGCACGTGGAGCGCGTCGTTCTGCAGGCCGCCGAACTGGGGACCAAGCATCTGGTCGTGATCTCGGCGGGTTTCAAGGAAGTGGGCGAGGAAGGCGCGGCCCGCGAGGCGCGGATCCGTGACATCGCGCGGGAACGCGGGCTGGCGATTCTGGGCCCCAACTGCCTGGGCGTGATCAACACCGACCCGGACGTGCAGATGAACGCCTCGTTCGGCCGCGACATTCCGCCCCACGGCTGCCTGGGGCTGATCTCGCAAAGTGGTGCGTTGTGCGCGGCCCTGTTGGACTACGCCAAAGGCCGCGGCATGGGCTTCTCGCAGTTTGTCAGTTTCGGCAACAAGTGCGATATCGACGAGGTGGACCTGATCCGCGCGCTGGCCGCAGACGACAAGACGCAAGCCATCATGATGTACGTCGAGGAGATCAGCGACGGTCCGCGGTTCCTGGCCGCCGCGCACGACATCACGCACGGTTCGAACCCCAAGCCGATCCTGGTCATCAAGAGCGGCCGCACGGCCGAGGGCGCCGCGGCCGCTGCGTCTCACACGGGTTCGCTGGCCGGTTCCGACGAATTGTACAACGCCCTGATGACCCAGGCTGGCGCCTTTCGCGTGGAAACGGTCGCCCAGTTGTTCGACCTGGCGGAGGTGTTCACCGATCCGTGCTTGCCGGCCGGGCGCAGGACGGCCATCGTCACCAACGCCGGCGGGCCGGGCATCATGGCCACGGACGCGGCCATCCGTCACGGTCTGGAACTGGCCAAGTTCCGGGACTACACCAAGAAATCGCTCCAGTTCCAGATGCCGACCGTGGGCAGCATCAAGAATCCCGTCGACGTGATCGGGGACGCCCGAAGCGACCGCTACCGTGCGGCGCTGGACGCGGTCACCGCCGATGAAACCGTCGACCAAGTCCTGGTGATCGTCACCCCGCAGACCATGACCGACGTGGTGGAAATCTCCGAGGTGATCGGCGGGACCAGGGAATTCTGCAACAAGCCGATGGCCGCCTGCCTGATGGGCTTGGAGGACGTCTCGGCGGGCGTCGAGATCCTGCAGAAGAAGTACCGCGTGCCGACGTTTGCCTTTCCGGAGAACGCCATGCGGGCGCTGGCCGCCAAGAGCCGGTTCGGCGAGTGGGTGCGGTCCAAGATCCGCGGCTACCGGCGATTCGAAGCCAACAAGGACGCGGTCGACAAGCTGTTTCAAGAGGAGTTCGCCGCCGGCCGGCCGCAGCTGATTGAAATCCGCGCCTTGGAGGCGCTCAGGGCCTACGGTTTTCCCACGGTCCCTTACAAGCTGGCGCCCACGGCGGACGAGGCCGTGGCGGCGTCCGACGAGATCGGCTACCCCGTCGTGATGAAGATCGTCGGTCCCAAGATCCTGCACAAGACCGACGTGGGGGGAGTGAAATTGGACCTGCGCGACGGTCCGGCGGTGCGCACGGCCTACGAAACCATGGTCGGCACCGTCCGCAGCCGGTTGGGCAGCGACGTCGAAATCTGGGGCGTGCTGATCCAGAAAATGATGGACCGCGGCAAGGAAGTGATCCTGGGCGTCACACGGGACAAGCGGTTCGGTCCGGTGCTGATGGTGGGGCTGGGCGGCATCTATACCGAGATCTTGAAGGACGTGTCGTTCCGGCTGGCACCCATCCGGGAAAACGAAGCGGAGGAAATGATCCGCGAAATCCGGACCATCAAACTCCTGCAAGGCGCCCGCGGCGAACCGCCGTCCGACCTGGGCGCCGTGGCGGAATGCCTGCTGCGGTTAAGTGAATTCGTGACTGACCATCCCAATATTCACGAACTGGACATCAACCCGTTACTGGTCTACCCACGCGGCAAGGGCGCGGTGGTCGCCGACGCGAGGATCATTCTTTCCACGGAGTAGAGGAACAACCATGTCTGTTGATTGGCGTGAAACCTGGAAAAAGAAATTGGTCTCGGCCAATGCGGCGATCAAGCACATCAAGCCGGGCAACCGGGTGTTCATCGGTTCCGCGTGCGGCGAGCCGCAGGAGTTGGTCCGCGCCTTGGTCGAAACCGGCGACGAGGCGGAAGACACCGAGTTGATGAACGTGCTGACGATGGGCGTCGCGCCGTACGCCGACCCCAAGTACTCCGCCCGCTTCCGGGCCAACGCCTTCTTTATCGGCAACAGCGTGCGCGACGCCGTGGGGCAGGCCCGCGCCGACTACACCCCCATCTTCTTCTCCCAGATCCCCGCCATGTTCAAATCCGGCCGGATTCCGATCGATGTGGCGTTGATCATGGTCAGCCCGCCGGACGAGCACGGATTCGTCAGTCTGGGAGTCTCCGTCGACATGACCCGCTCCGCGGCGCTGGCGGCCAAGCTGCTGATCGCCCAGGTCAACAGCTACATGCCCCGCACGTTGGGCAACAGCTTTATCCACGTCCGCGACATCGACTACTTGGTCGAGCACAACGAGCCGCTGCTGGAATGGCCGGTGATCAGCGAGCCCGATGACGTTACGGCGCGGATCGCAGAAAACGTGGCCAGCCTGGTCGCCGACGGCGACACGTTGCAGCTGGGCATCGGCCGCTTGCCCGACACCGTGCTGCTGTCGCTGATGGGCCGTAACGACCTGGGCATCCACACCGAAATGTTTTCCGACGGCGTCATGCGGCTGACGGAAGCCGGCGTCATCACCGGCCACCGCAAGACCGTCCACCAAGGCAAGATCGTGGGCAGCTTCGCCGCCGGGACCCAGGAGCTGTTCTGCTTCCTGCACAACAATCCCCAGATCGAAATGCACCCCTCGGAGTACACCAACGACCCGCGGGTCATCGCCCAGCACGACAACATCGTGGCCATCAACGCCGCCATCGAAGTCGACCTGACTGGGCAGGCCGTGGCGGATTCGATCGGCGAACGACTGTACAGCGGCATCGGCGGCCACGCGGATTTCATGCGCGGGGCGGCCATGGCCCGCGGCGGCAAGCCGGTGCTGGCGTTGCCCAGCACGTACACGGACAAGGACGGCCGCGTCCGCAGCCGCATCGTGCCGTTCCTGCAACAGGGCGCCGGAGTCGTCACCACGCGGGGCGACACGCATTACGTGGTCACCGAATACGGCATCGCCTTTCTGCAGGGCCGGACCATGCGGGAACGGGCCATGTCGCTGATCCACATCGCCCACCCGGACTTCCGCGGCGAATTGCTGCACGCCGCCAAGCGCCGCCGCCTGGTCTACGCCGATCAGATCCTGCCTTCGGCCATCCCGTACCCGACCGAATTCGAAGAGACCCTGAAGCTGCCCGACGACACGACCGTGATGGTGCGCCCGATTCGTCCGTCCGACGAGGACTATATCAAGGCCATGTTCTATGCGTTCAGCGAGCAGACCAAGTACCTGCGCTACCACGGCACGCTGAAATCGATGCCGCACAACAAGCTGCAGGTTTTCTGCAACGTGGACTACGAAACGGAAATGGCCTTGGTCGTGGTCCGCGGGCAAGCCGGCCACGAGGAGATCCTGGCCGTGGGCCGCTATATGACCAATCCGGGAAAACGGTCCGCCGAAATGGCGTTCGTGGTCCGCGACGACTGGCAGCGCCGGGGCATCGGTTCGCACCTGTTCCGCCGCCTGATCGAAATCGGCCTGCAGGCCGGGATCACCGAATTCCACGCGGACGTGCTGCCGGAAAACAGCGGCATGCTGAAGATCTTCCACCGCTCCGGAATGAACACCGAAACCACGACCGAAGAAGGCGTCGTCCGCGTCACCATGCGGGCCGCCACGTCGTAGGGCCGGCTCCGATGAGTTCGCGGATTTGCTGGAGGGCCGGCTCGATCGCCGCGGCGACCGGAGGCGAGAGCAGGGCGTCGCCGAAGTCGAATCGGAGCCCGCCCACGGAAACCAGGAAGGCCAGAGGCTGCCGGCCGTAGACCAGACGCGTCAGGGCCAGCAGTGGCTCAGGACCCAGAGTGTGAATCAGGGGCGCGGTGCCCGCGGCAGCGGCAGCGGACGTGAGTGGACGGGATTGGATTTCGCCGGCGGGGATATCCACTGACGCGTCCAGGAACACGACGCGATCGCAAGCGGCCACGTCGGCGGCCAGTTCCGGTGTCAGCTGATGACAGGTTAGGACGAGGATGCTCTCGGCGCGGAGTTCTCCGCGCAGGCGTTCAGCCAGAATCGGGCCGACCGCGTCGTCGCCGCGGAGGGTGTTGCCGTAACCGATCACCAGGACGCGCGAGGCGGGGGAGGGACGAAGCATGGGCAGCCTCACTTAGACCTTGCACGGGTCTTCCTCGCCAGTGGATCGGCATCAGCCCTGAGTTGCTCGCCGGTCGCCTCGTCCGCTCGGCAAACACCCGCGGCGATACCCAGCCATATCAGGCTCCGCCTCGCCGCTGCCGCTGACATTGTCCTGCTCCCAAATGCATTACCGTGCCGGCCTCTTCCCCGTTGATTATACGCTCGCCGGCAAGCTGATAACAGAGCGCACGCATGAATAACGCGTGAGGCCCGGGATGGGCGTCAATCGCGGTGTTTTCCGCATCTGGGCAGGGTGGCGGCGGGCGTTCGTGGTTGCAATCGAGCCGGCATGGCGGCGGTCGGCGGAGCGGGAACGGTGGCCTTTTCCAGGGTGTTTTGGGGTTTGCCATCGCCGTGGGCGTGGTCAACAACCCATCGATTTGCAAAAACTTTCTCGCTAGCGCAATAAAAAGTCCTCCCGGCCACGAAGAAGCGGTCATCGTGTTTCCAGGACATCTTCTTCTGCAAGGAGGACCTCCGCATGGTAGCCGTCGTTTATTCTCGCGGCCAGTTGCCCTTGATTGAATTCATCGAATCGGACGAGCTCTTTCTCCAAGACGAACCCCAGGCCCTCTGGTTCGACGTCCTGCGAAAGCAACCCCGAAACTCAAGCTCAGGCCACGGCCCGGTTGCTCTTCGATCGGGCCACCCTCGATGAACAGACGCCGGTCTTGCACCGGCCTCCCCCGCGCTCCACGCCGGCGTTCACCATCCGTCCAGAAACTCCGGGAGAATCCCGCCTTCGCGCGCACCAGCGGCTTCACGATCCCGCGGGCCGGGAAGCCCGAACGAGCCAGCGACATTCCCAGCCTGCGCAAGCTCCAGCAATTCGACCAGATCATGACGCAGAACGGTTTGTGGGG
>Ga0302242_1002804_pt1 | contig 10641 bp, 10 predicted proteins | sample AAG_UR_Lys_MG_FD_193510 | JGI IMG/M metagenome (GOLD analysis project Ga0302242, IMG submission 193510) | Enriched activated sludge microbial communities from anaerobic digester in WTTP, New Holstein, Wisconsin, United States - AAG_UR_Lys | ecosystem: Engineered > Bioreactor > Anaerobic >... | reverse complement strand
AACAATTTCAGCCTGCTGCTTATTTACAATCAACTCACCATCAACAGCATCGTAGCCATAAGGAGAGCAGCCGATTTTATAGGTTCCGTTTTGAAAGCGTCGTTGAATGGACCACTTGTTGTTCTCTGCAATGGACGCTGATTCTCCTTCGGCCAGTCCACTTAGGATCGACAGCATGAGTTCGCTTTCCATAGAACCCGTATTGATGTTCTCACTTTCAAAATAGACGGAAATGCCAAGTTTGGTCAGTCTGCGGACCAGCTCAAGGCAGTCCATGGTGTTTCGGGCAAATCGACTTATCGACTTCGTCATGATGAGGTCGATATTTCGTTTTTCACAGTCTTTTATCATCCGAAGCAGCTCTGGGCGCTTTTCTTTCTTGGTACCTGTTATGCCCTCGTCGTAGTAAAGCCCCGCAAACTCCCAGGCCGGATTTGTTTTGATGGTGGATTCATAATGACTTTTCTGGGTTTCAAGACTGACCAGCTGATCCTCGCTGCCAGTCGAAACGCGGGCATATGCAGCGACTCTCAGCTTAGGCTGCTCAATGGAATTTGCGTTGTTTGGTGCTATTAACGTAACCTTTTTCAAATTTTCACCTCCTTGTCAGTGTCACATATTACCTCTGAAGCACTGTTATATCAACGTATTTCTGGCATGATAGAAGCCAGCGCAGGATAGAAAGATTGACGATTTAGCAGGGTGATTTTATTGAATTCTGACAAGGAAATAAGTCCATTTTGAAGCATCGATTCGAGTATACGCTGCGCTCTTACATAATCTACTTCGCACTGTAATTGCTCCTGTGAAATGGGCTTCTTTTCATAATTGAACTCTGGTTTTATACGAGTAATATTTGCCATTCATATGCCCTCCATTCTGAGAACTTCGGTCCTCACTACCCAATGGAGGTGAACAAGCCGTTTGAACGAAAAGACGGTAAAAAAAATAATGCCTACCGAAAGACGGATCTCTCAGTAGGCATTAAGTGGTGTGTTATTCGCCGTATTTAATAAAGGCATCAGTGAATCCAGCCGCTTTGACCTTGCGGAGCATAGCGTCGGCATTCGCCTTGACAGAGAACGCCCCAAGCTGGATGCGGTAATACTTCTGCGCAGTGGTTTGATCGACGGGAGCAAGACCGGATTTTACATCAGCACGAAAGGTGTCCATCGATTTGCCATGCTTCGGAAACCAGTGCATGACATCGCCGTGGTTGCTGGCAACGCCAAGTTTATGGCCCTCTGAGTGACAGATGATATCCTTTTCGGTGAGCCCGTATTGTTTGCAGAGATAGACGCAAAGCTCTGTGGCTTCTTTATAAACTGCATTGAAGTAATAGACGTCGGACAGGTTGTCTTCGCAGATCTCAAATCCGATATGACTATTGTTTGCCTCACCTCCTGCATGCCAGCCTCGATGATCCCAGGGCAGGGTTTGATAAGTAGCGATAGTGCCATTCTTTAGCTTTCCGATAAAGGCATGAGCACAGACTTGTTTACCACCTGGTCTATGCTGATTCCAGTGGTTGTTATACTGGTTTTCTCCCAGGAGACCATCATCAGGTCCGACATAGCGTTTCAGATAGGGATTGTTCGCTCCGGTGGAGTGTACCATAATACCTTTTGGAGGTATTGTTCTGCCGGCCTTGAAGCAGGCATTGTTCGTAAGGATCAGTTTTTTTAGATTCATGCTAGTTCTCCTTGTCACTTCGGTTGTGAAGCTGTTCCAGGATATCCTTTAGCTTTTGCGGTACAGGCAAGCCGATGTGAGCCGCATTCTCTAGGATGGAAACACCCTCGTTTGATAGGTAGAAAAAGATTACCGCTGTCCTGATGACCGAGCCTTCTCCGATAACACTCTGGTCGACGATATGCCCTATGGCCACGAGCGAGAAGATAAGCACCTTCTTGAAAATGCCGCGAAAGCCAACCTCACTGGACAGCTTCTTGTCCAGGACCGCGCACATCAGACCGGTAATATAGTCAATTACTACAAATGCAAGAAGCGAATATAAAAAGCCATCAAGACCTCCGAGAAAGTAACCAAGGCTGCCGCCGAATGCTACAATTGCAGCTTGTATCCAATTCCAAAATTCTTTCATTTTTTGTCCTCCTAAAATAAGAAAACCCGCAGTTTCTACGGGTAGTTTAATCAATCTGTGTTTTGGGGATTAGCTATGATCTAAGAGAGCTTCTGATATTAATTCACCTTTCTATCGTTACAGTCTTTTTGCTGAAATCCCAATAGACACTTACACCAAGTACTTATGCAACAACCTCTGTTAATTGTATTGAAGGAATTCCATTAGCAATTGTCAATTTCCATGTATAAGCTGTTCCTGTAACGCTATCGACCACGGGATGGCTATTATCATAAATCGTGCTTAATACGACACCGACATTATCAACTATGTTTAGCACCCCTGTGTCTTCTGTTTTACGAATCTCGAGTTTGTCGACGCTAATATCAGCTGTTGTCAAAACTGGTGCATTAAACCACATTCTGCCCCGACGGTGTAAACCAACTTTAAGGTTAATTCTTGTTGCTCCCTGTGAATTAAATTCCAACGTCTGCTTTTCCCATGTGCCAGCCGCAATCGGTATTATGTTACTTTTAACTGCTACATTGCCTATATATTCACCCTCACTATTAAAATAGTGAACGCCCATAAAAGCCCCTAAATCTGCGTCCTTGGATGCGTCTCTTCTTAACCATATTGTAAACTTGTAATCTGTATTAGGGTCAACTAACATGTGCGAGCTTTGCACTCCATATCCTGGCTGAATTTCCCACTCTCCCATGGAACAGTCAATCAAAGCACTATTATTTCCATTCAGAGACATCGTTGGGTCCAAAAACGTATGAACATTATGAGCCTCCCACATCCATGGTTCGCCATTGGGTACGGCTATCGTTCCAAATGTAGGGTTTTCAATAAAGTTTATTTGCGAAGAACCTATGCTAACACCTTTAGTAATAATCCCTCCTTTTTGCATAAAGATGATATCATCACCACGAATTCCGAGCGTTTCTGTTGCTAATTCAATCCATGCAAAGCCGTCGCCACCATATGTATTAATATGCGTTACTGTATTTTCATTGATATTGTAACCGCCAATAAAGCGTGCCACGCCATCTACTAAAATGTTTCCTGAGTTCGCTTCATTCCAGCAACTCATAAATAATGCGTCTACACAGGCAACTGTATGTATAGCATTCGTGCAGTATTCAAACACGCAGTTCTGCATGGTCGTTTCAAAAGCTTTAACCATAAGCATGCCTTTTGTGCAACCAATGATTTGGCAAGATTGGAAGATGTCACCCGAGGCAGACCAGTTATACCCATCAATAGCTTTATACTCAATCCCTGCGGTTGAACAATTGGTAATACCACAATTTATAAAGTATCTATTCCAGCCTGCATAGATGAAAACACCACTCTTAAAGCCATTAATGATTATTCTCTCAAAAGTGTGCCGCGCTGAGCCAAGGTAGTACGTATCACCTTCATTACCAACAAAGTGGCAAATTATGCCATGCCAATTACAAGCCCCAGCCGACGTTGCCGCAAAATTCGTTATAGTAAAATTGCTGAGTTTACAGTAGTCCGCTTTCAATACTATAACCGCGTGACTATTCCAATAATTTTCTAAGTCATAGTCTATCTCTTCGCTGGGTTCGGGGCCGTCAAAGAAAATTATGCTGTCATCTCCAGACGCACCTTGGATCGTTATGGATTCGCGAACAATCAGCCTGTCGGTCACACGGTAAGTTCTTCGTCCTAATTGCAAAGGCATGCCGTATACTGTAATATCTTTGAACACAGGGTCAGATACGGCTTCCGTGCTGAATCTAATCTCTACTTCACCATCGTCAATAACAAGTACACTCGGAACGCTATACTGTACGAATGTTCTTGTAATACGGCCAGCTCCGTCATAGAGACACACATGTGCCATACTAGAGTACGATATGTTTGTAAGAGAGTACCTGCCTTTCGGTGTGACAGCAATCTTGTCATACGTTCTCCAGTCACCACTTATGTCAGTCGCCCCATCGGGTTTGAGATAACCTTGTGTTGTCCCTACACCCTCTGCCAAGTTGATTGCGTTGTACCCGCAAGCAGCATCTATAGCTGCTTGCAAAGCTGCTGTATCATCTGCTATCCCATCGCCAACTGCGCCAAATGTTTCAGGCGTAGCCGCCGAACTCACAGCGACTTTGAGTTCGTCTATTGCCCCCTGTGCAGTCGTTGAATATAGTCCAGTGATAGTATTATCATATACTACCATGTTTGCCGAGGTTTTCAGATGCACCTCATTTGGATATGAAACTGCGCCACCATCACCATACACAGGAGGTCTAAATTCACCTTTTACTATTGCCATCCTACACTACCTCCTTTATCCATATACCTTTTCCTGGTTGTGTCGTGCTTACCGTAATGAATTCAGTGACAGCATTTGCAACTTTTTCTTTCTCTTCGTTCGTATACGTGTTACTCACAATCCATGTATAAGTGCTACCAGCGACATTCTGACACTCATACTCTATTCCAGAAAATGTATCAAGATACTTCATGCCTTTCGTCCCAATTGTAGTTGTCGTTGGGATACCTTCGCCGGATTCAAGCATTTTATTTACGTTTGTGACCGCTTGATCTATTTCTTGACCAAGGTGTATTGATTGATAGTTTGCCATCTCTTGCTCCTTAATAATAAATAATGATACAGCCTGATTTGCCGTTTCCACCCGCGCCACCCGCGCCACCAGCGCCACCAGCTCCTTGCCATTCATAAGATTCACCTTGATAGTAGTTTGCTGCTGCGCCTCCACCACCACCACCGCCGCCGCCGTGTCCTCCATACCCACCAGAGCCGTAGACTGCAGCATTGGTCGAACTTCCTCCGGCCGCTCCAGCTCCGCCAGCTCCACCATCGGCAAAACCATAGTTGTTATTTACGGAAACGCTCGCACCCTGGCTGTACCCACCGTTGGCGGTGTAGGAACTACCTCCACCACCGCCCATGAATGCGAGTACATAAGTGTCAGTACCCCATCGTAACCATTCCCATCCATACTCATCAGTGGGGTCTTTGTATCCGCTATATCTGTATCTGGTAGTAAAGCCTGTTGCTGAGTATACTTTCTGTATCGGATAATTCATGTATTGTGCCGGCAAATTATTCTTGCCTACCCCCATTTGACCGGGAAAGCCTGGATATCCAGATATGGCATACACACTACCAGCTAATATGTCAACATATCCACCAGCAACTGGTGCTCCCGTAGCAGATGAATAAGCACCAAATACAGTGTTGCCTCCACTTGCTCCAGTTCCTCCGCTTGATGCACCACCGGCTCCGCCTGCTCCTATTGTGACGCTAAATTCTTGTCCTTGTGTAACTGTGAGTGTCCCCGTGTCAAGGACATTTCCAGCAGCTCCAGCGGCACCTCCATTTCCACCATTTCCACCGTCTCCGTTCCATTGCAGCAACGTCGGGTCTTCACCAGACGGCTCAAAATTTGGTGGCCGGCCACCCCTTGTTCCATTTTCTCCGTTGTATCCACCTTGGCCGCCATTTCCACCTCCTATGACAATCACCCGGATTTCCGTAACACCTTCCGGCACCGCCCACGTTTGATTGGTTGCTAATACTACTTTGTTTTGATAGCCAGTAATTGCACCAGATGGTAAGTAGCCAGATAGAAATTCCCCTGATGCTTTAAGAAAGCCACCCATTGCAATATCTAATTTCTTCGCAAAGGCCGTTTCTTGTTCTAATGTATGTGGATTCAATACACTTACTACATCGCCAGCTCGCTCATCCCCGAATAGCACATCGCCGTTGATTGAGTTTCTTAGGCTATACACTTCGTACAGCTTTGTGGCGACGGCTTTGGAGTTAAGGGATGTGACAAGCGTTGCATCGGTTACACTTATACTGTTGTCGTCTTTGCCGCCGGTAATCGTTCCGACGGTAATTTGTTTTGTTCCATGCGTATACTTTTTCCCTGTTAGACGCACTGTTCCGGAACCCTGCACCTTCGCATAGTTCGCGCCACTTTCCAAGATGGTGCCGCCGGTGATTGCGAGAGAATGAGCCGCTTCTGGAAAAAGTATAATTTCTTCTGTAAAAAATGAATCGTTGTACAGATCTATGATTTCTGTTCCTGCAGAGAAATAGTGCTCTGTTACAGTGACAGCAGTGCATGGCCGTTTGACATCAACATTGCCACCTATGGCAAATCGGTGATTATCAAACATGCCTTTCGTTTGGGAATTTAACGCAGTTATCTGAAGTGTCCCGTCTGACTTGTTTCTAATAGCAAGATTTGTGGCGATCGTCAGCTGCTGCAAGTTGTCCCGCTTAGTGGCATATGGTAGCCAACCGTAAATCTTAATGTCTCCCACAATGGAATCAACTGTATAGGCTATACCAGATAGAATCTCCGCCAAGATAGTTGATAACAAAGTGCCAGAGTAAAATCCACCAAAGTGCATGGAGTTTTCCAAATAACCAATGGCAGATACACACTCAAAGTCGTATAGGTATCGACCAACACGCTTTACATTTTCTATATAAAATTTGCTAATAAGCATTTCACCAAAGTAATACGTTAATGTCTCTCCTGGCACAAAATCAGAAAATGATTGATGGATCAAACATCGTAACGTCATACTGTCGCTTGTCGTTAAGTCCTGTCCATCGGCCAGTATAAAGTCCGAATCAAACTCAGCCCCCCCTGTGTCTGTCCAAACTCTAAAGTCCAATGTATCAACCGCAAGTGTATCGCCTGCGGTGGCATGCTGAAGGACGACATTGCCTGAGACCAAGTCGCTGTTATTCAATTCGAGATTTCGATATATAATTTTGTTCATTATCGCTCCTCGATCGTCAGTACGATTCCATTGTCGAGTGATTCATTCCAAAACTGCTTATTGTAATCATTAAAAACCAGTGTGGCGGTAGATAAAGTGGCTTTTGCTTCCTTTGTTAAAAACCCATTTGTCTTTGTATCAAAAAACTCAACCACCTTACAATTCTGACAGGCAATGATTAAGCCTGATAATTGCTCGGCAGTCATTGGAAGCAATTCAGTCGTAATTATCGCTTTATATGTCAATATATCCTCATGATATTTGCCATCAAGCGTATAACAGCTATTGGCCCCAAGAACCGGTTCATAGACTACGCTATACCCGTGTTTCGGCAAGTAGGATGAGAAATCTATCCCGTCTATTTTTAGAGCTATCTTCATATTGTGCCTCCCGCTAATATCCTTCCTCTTATCCGGGTTTCATTTTGCAGTGGATCGTAGATCTGCTTTGCAATGACTTTACTGTCAAGCGTTATGACGAGATTGATGGGTTGATTGCTTTGCCCGGGCAAAATGCCGTGTAGTTTGTTTGTGATGTTCCCATCCATCTTGGTGCTCGCCTGGTATTGTCCAGCAATAGTGAAATCAGTTGGAATGCTGCCTTTGATTTGCTTAGCGATCTTCTGCATTTCATCAGCAAATCCCTGACCCAATCCCTCCGCCATGTACTCTCCGATACCGGCAAACACCTTGGATGGTGAATGAATGCCAAGAACCGACTTAACATCATCAACTATACCGCCGAAGAAATCTTTGATCTGCCGTGCAAACCATGATGCCATCGATAGGATGCCCTCCCAGACTCCGCTCACAATATCTTTTCCAATGCTGCTGATTCGTGATTTCATATCGGAAAATGCAAAGATGAATGAACCTATAAGCTGCGGCACCGCCTTCACAAGCTCCGGTATTGAAGATATAATCCCGGCCGCAAGCGCAATGACAATCTGAAGCGCAGCACCTATAATAAGCGGCAGATTTTCAATTATGGTCTGGGTTATCTTTGTTACTACCTCAACGATTTTGGGGACAAGTTCAGGCAAGGCTGTTATGAGCCCCTCGGCAAGCGTTGTAATAAGCTCAAACGCCGCATCAATCAGCATTGGAAGATTCTCAATTAAAGCATTGACAATTGTCAGTATTGCGCTGGCCGCAACCGGTATAAGTTCCGGCAACAGCTTCATTAATGTGTCAAATATCTGCTGAAACAGAATAACCACAGTACTTAATAATTCTGGCAGTACTGCGCCGATTGCAGGAAGGACTGTAGCAAACACATTGGGCAATGCCTTTGTCAAATTCTCTATGATCGGCACCACATTCTCGATAACCGCATTAAATGCATCCACCAAATTCGCTGTCAGGTTCTGCATGTCAGCATCGACATTCCCAAGGCCGGCAGTGAATGAGCCAAGCGCTGCCTGCAGTAGTCCTATTGATCCGGTAATAGTCTCAGTGGATTCTCTTGCGAAGTTTCCTGCGTATTGTTCGGTGCTTTCAAAAAACATCCGCATCGCCATTTCGGCTTTTTCGGCTTGTGATGCCTTGCTCCATACAAAATCAAGTCCCTTGCCGGCAGCATAGGCTTCGATGTTCGTAGCGTTCATGGCAACACCAAGATTGTCCATCATGGTAAAGTTGCCTTTCGCAGCACCAGCAACAGAATCCAGTGCCATCTGCATATCGATGCCCATGACGGAGGCCATATCCGCAGCCCGTTGCATAGCTTTTTCTGTCAGTTCAAGACTTTTCTGCTGCTCGATGCCGGAACCCTGGAAGAGCGCGCCCATCTTGTTAGCAGTCGCAAGATACTGACTTTGTGAAACGCCAAGGTTTTTATATGCTTCCTCACCAGTCTTCTGAATTGATGCGGCATATTTTCCGAATACTGCTTCCGAGCCGCCAAGGTTCTGCTCCAGTTCGCCGAACTGCTCGACGACCTCCTTGCCAAGCTTGAATGTGGCAGCACCGGCAGCAACAGCAACAGCACCCATTGCAATACCGATGCCCTTTAGGGTGCCTCCAAACTTTTCAAATTTTCCGCTTGACTTTTCTGCATCATCTCCCACATCCTTCAGTTCATCTCCGAGATTGCCTGCACTGTCTGTTGATTGGTTTAGTTCTCGTTCCATGCTGTTGAGTTCAGCTTTAGCATTGTTAAGCTGGATTGCCCAGTTTTGGGTGCGTCGGTCGTTCTCGCCGAAGCTTTCGGAGGCATTCTTAAGGGCGCTTTCAAGAGTGGATATTTTCTCTTTCTGCGCATCAATTGATTTATTCAGGACTTCATTTCGCGCTGTTACCGCCTGTACGCTTTTATCATTCTTATAAAATTCTGAGGAAACAAGTTTCATTTCGCTGCCCAGAACCTTGAAGCTTTGATTGATATCCCGTAGCGCGTTCTTGAACTCTTTTTCTCCTTCAATGCCAATCTTCAATCCAAAACTATCTGCCATGCATACCACCTCCTTTCCTTATCAAATCCCATGGGGAATGATGTCATCAATGTACAATTCGCGTTTCGGCTTGGTCAGGTTGTGAAACTGCCTATATATTTCCCACTGGTCGAGCAGGTGTCCTATAGGCATAAGCCAGACCTCCTGTTCAGATCTATGAAGAAGGGACACACCATAAAAAATCAGTCGGGCAAGCAATTCTTCATCGCTTACCCGACCTATGCGTTTTTTGATGGTTCTTCATCGCTTTCTACATGGCGCTCTGTTCCCTTCAGCATTGCTTTCATAATGCTATCCTTATAACCCGCAAGTTCCAGAGGGGAGGTGAGAAGCTCAACAATATCTTCAGTAAGGAGCTCCCGCTTCTCTCCGGTATTCTGCAGATTGTGTATCAGCACTGACTGATTGGCAAGCAGTGTTATGAGCCATACTATTTCATCAAGAGCCATCTCGAAGTTCTCAGACTTCATTAGTTTTTCGCCTAAATTTTCAAGTCCGCCATATCTCTTGGCTATTTCCTTTGTAGCCTTTGTGGTGAGAAGCATCTCATATTCCTTGCCACCAATTGATATTCCTGTGCTTCTTTCATTATCCATTCTCTAAACCTCCATTATGGCGTAACCGCAAACACAGGCTCATACACCTGCGTGTACCAGCCTGTAATCACGGATGCGGGAACGCTTACATCATCTTCATTGGCCTCAGCTTTCCATGGATATTTTCCATTGCCGTCGAGCTTGTTGCGTCTCAGCACGGTTCCTTCAATGGTCGGAGTGGAGAAGGTGATGCTGTCGCCTTTTGTAGTCAGGTTGGTAGTGGGAATTCCAAACTTCACACGGTAAAGCCAGAAATACCGGTATTTGCCGTTTGCCTTCTTTGCCCGAAAGCCGATCGCTACAGGATCGCCGCCATCGTCGCTTGCCGAGATTAATACATTGTTGTCATCGATCTTTGCTCCAGTTAACACTCCGGCAGCGGTAATGCCAATATCATCTACACCGAGTTTTAAGGTGCCGCTTTTGAACTCCTTTATGATTTCTGCAGCCTTGTCATCCGCATAGAGGGTCGCTTCTGCAAGCTCTACGGAAAGCTCCGCACTGATCGCCTTTGCAAGCGATACGGGAGATGCGTATGTTTCATCGCCATTCTCGCCTTCTGTTATTTTTGAGTAGTATAGTTTATCAAGTCCAATCGTCGCCATTTGTTATTCCTCCAATTCATAGTATTTTGCTATATCGATCGCGTAATGATGATAGCCGGTATCATCCTCATGGCTGATATACCGGCGGTCTGTTATCATAAA
>Ga0302242_1002798_pt1 | contig 10655 bp, 8 predicted proteins | sample AAG_UR_Lys_MG_FD_193510 | JGI IMG/M metagenome (GOLD analysis project Ga0302242, IMG submission 193510) | Enriched activated sludge microbial communities from anaerobic digester in WTTP, New Holstein, Wisconsin, United States - AAG_UR_Lys | ecosystem: Engineered > Bioreactor > Anaerobic >... | reverse complement strand
TTGGGCTTCCGGGAGGAACCCTTTCTTCTGGAAGAATTTATGGCGGCAGGCGCAAAGGTCCATGTCTCTACGGAAAACGGCCAAAAGGGGCATAAAGGCTTTGTGACGGATGTGATCCTGAAAGAGGGATTGACAGCAGACGCGCAGTTTGCCTGTGGGCCCAAGCCCATGCTCAGAGCCCTGACGGCTCTTTTTGCGGAACAGGGCAAAGACATCGCTGTGTCTCTGGAGGAACGCATGGGCTGCGGATATGGGGCCTGCGTGGGGTGCACCTGCAAAGTAAAAACGGAAGAAGGCACAGCCAACAAACGTGTATGTAAAGACGGACCTGTCTTTTGGGGAAGGGAGGTGGCCTGGGATGCTTAAAGTGAACATTGCAGGAGTCCCCTGGCAAAATCCCGTGACTACGGCCTCCGGGACATTTTCGGCAAGGGACAGCGGCGAATTTTACGATATCAGTGGTCTTGGGGCCATGACGGTGAAAGGGATTTCTGCAGAGCCCTGGACAGGGAACCCGGCACCCCGGGTGGCGGAAACCTACGGAGGGATGCTCAATGCCATCGGACTTCAAAATCCGGGGATCGAATATTTTCTGAAGGAAGAGATGCCCTATTTAAAAAGTTTTTCCGTTCCGGTGATCGTGAATATTGCCGGGAAGACCATAGAAGACTACTGCCAGGTGGCGGAGCGTCTGGAGGAAAGCGCAGCGGATATGCTGGAACTGAACATTTCCTGCCCCAACATCAAGGAGGGGGGGATCGGGTTTGGAACCTCTCCTGCCATGGCCGCTCAGGTCACGAAAGCAGTTCGGGCGGTCACTAAAAAGCCCTTGATCGTCAAACTGACCCCCAATGTCACGGATATCACGGAGATTGCCCGGGCGGTAGAAGCAGCAGGCGCAGACGCTCTTTCTCTCATCAACACCCTGCTGGGGATGAAGATCGACGTGAGGCAGGCGAAGATCGTTCTGGCCAACGGCATGGGAGGGTTTTCCGGCCCGGCGGTAAAACCTGTAGCGGTTCGCATGGTGTATCAGGTGCGACGGGCAGTGAAACTTCCTATCATTGGAATGGGAGGCATTGCCACAGGGGAGGATGCAGCGGAGTTTCTCATGGCGGGAGCCGATGCCGTTGCGGTAGGTACAGCGGCCCTGGTGGATCCCACGGCGCCCCTTCGTGTCAGGGACGAATTAGAACAGTTTATGAAAGAAAAGGGATACCCGGATATTCGGAGCCTGCAGGATGCCTTGTCCTGAAAAAACAGATCCGAAAAAGGAAGACGACAGGAAATTCAAATAGCAGGAATAAAGAGAGGAAAACCATGAAGGACAGTATTTGCAGCACAGAAGATAAAAATTACAAAAAGAGCTTTATTGAGTTTATGATACGCAGCGGGGTGCTGACTTTTGGGGATTTCACCACCAAAAGCGGAAGGAAGACTCCCTATTTCATCAATACAGGAAACTACAAGACCGGGAGCCAGGCGGCGGCATTAGGCAGCTATTATGCGGCCTGCATCATGGAAAATATGAAAGCAGGAAATATCGCAAAGGATGTTGCAGCATTGTTCGGCCCGGCATACAAGGGAATTCCTCTTGCTGTAGCCGCATCCATCGCTCTTTCCGGAGAATATGGAGTGGACCTGAATTACTGCTTTAACCGGAAAGAGGAGAAAGACCACGGGGAAGGTGGATCCATGGTAGGCTATAAACTGCGTGATAAAGACAAAGTCCTCATTATCGAGGATGTCATTACGGCAGGAACCGCTGTGAGAGAGTGCCTCCCTATTCTGAAGGCCGCGGCAGATGTGGAAATAGAGGGGCTGGTGGTCTCCGTGGATCGCATGGAGAAAGGCACCGGCAGCCTGTCTGCCATCCAGGAGCTCTATGAAGATTACGGAATCAAAACATACCCCCTGGTCACTGTTCGGGAAATTTTCGATATTCTGTACAATCCTTCGGACGAAAAGGCAGACGGCTTGATCCATAAGGACAACGGACTCAGAGAGCGGATGGAACAGTATATGGAACAGTACTGCGTGTAGGGCAGAATTTTTCCGGCAAACAACACAGTGTACAAAAAAGTCCGCCTGTGATAGAATCAAAAGATACTGAGGTCCCGGCTTTATAGAGGGGACGGAAAAAACAAAAAGCAGAGAGTAGAACGGCGGAAAACAACATGCGTTTGAATAAATACATTGCACAGGCGGGCATCGCTTCCCGCAGAAAAGCGGACGAGTTGATCCTCGCAGGAAAAGTAAGGATTGATGGTGCCGTCATCGACACGCTGGGCTACAATGTGGGACCTGATGAGGTGGTGGAAGTCAACGGACGAACCATCCAGCCGGCCAAAAAGCACGTCTATATCATGTTGAACAAGCCCAAAGGTTACATTACCACGGCATCGGATGACAAGGACCGCCCTACGGTGATGGATCTTCTGCTGGATATGGAAGAGCGTGTGTTTCCTGTGGGACGCCTGGATTACAACACGTCGGGGCTTTTGCTCCTGACCAATGACGGAGATCTCGCCTATTCCCTGACGCATCCAAAGCACCAGATCCCCAAGACCTACAGGGCCAGGGTTTCGGGCTATGTTTCTCCCGAACAGGTGGCACGCCTGAAAAAGGGCGTGGATATCGGGGGGTATGTTACGGGCAAAGCTGAAGTGGAAGTGGTCAAACAGGCGGATCGCTCTGCGGTGGTGGAAATCACCATCTGTGAAGGAAAGAACCGCCAGATCCGAAAGATGTTCGCGGCAGTGGGCAACAAGGTGGTGGAGCTGGAGCGGATCTCCATCGGCAACTTGAATCTTGGTCACTTGAAACTGGGACATTACAGAAAACTGAACCAAAAGGAAATCGAATATCTGAAGCAGCAGTAATGCTGGTGGTCGATAGCTCTGCGGGAGCATGAAAACAAAATAAAAAGCAACTTGTTATATTTTTACCCACGGCGGCATTCAACTCCGCCGCCTGAGACGCTTCTCCTTGTATCAGGCGGATCGCTGCCGGAAATATCGCAAAGTTGCTTTTTATTATGCAAGATGTCCCTTTATTTTCTCTTGGATTCCTTCGGAGTGACGCAAATCCCTTCTGCCCGGCACACTACGATGGGCTCGTCCAGAAAATCTGCTGCGGAAGGGCTGATGTCAGGTCTTGCAGCAACTACTTTGCGGGCTTCAAAACGCATTTTACGGGAAGTGTTCCCCACTTCGTAGATTTCGCCATAGGCTTCGATATAGTCGCCGGCATAAGTGGGAGCCAGGAACTGGACATCATTATATTTGAGGAACAATCCCTCGTCCCCGTCGATTTTGATCAGCAGTTCTGTGGCTACATCTCCAAAAAGATGTACCATGTGGGCTCCGTCCACCAGGCTCCCGCCATAGTGGGCATCCTTGTGGGACATACGCAATCTGATAGTGGAAGTGATTTTTTCCATGGTAGTTCTCCTCTCCGTACCGTTTTATTCTGTTTGAGGGGCGATATTGCCTGTCCTCATGTTTACCCTGCTATTTGGTTTTTTAAAAACGCAAAAGCCGAAATCGGGTCCCGGGCTTTTACATAAAAAGAATTGCAATTGTTATGCCAATGGGTTATGCTGAAAACACAGCAAAAACGAACCGAAATTGAATCATATCTGTCGAAAACGGAGGTAAAACATGTTCGATCGATTTGGGATCAACCGGGTCATAGAACCAAAGCATGTCCTGACCACGTCAGCATGGAAGGTGGATAACAGCAGAAAGATCGGGGCCAAAGAACTCCGGGTATCCATCCGAAAGCTTCATATTGAAGGGACCAGCTTCAAGCAAATCTGCATTGAAGCCAACAACGATCCCCAAAGAATCATCAATCGCATCATGGACATCGTCATCCGTCGGGGAAAGCTTCACAATCCCGTTACCGATACGGGAGGTGTCCTTTACGGCGTGGTGGAAGAAATCGGTTCTGCCTATGACAATAAAAAGGGTCTCAAGGTGGGAGACGCAGTGATCTGCAATGCCTCTTTGGCAGCGATTCCCCTTTATTTGAGCCGTATTATGAAAATAGACATGCCTTACTGTCAGGTAGAGGCGGAAGGATACGCCATCCTCTTTGAGGAATTCCCCATCGTGAAACCTCCGGAAAATCTACCGGTGAACCTTCTCCTTTATGCCTACGACGAATCCGGGACTCTTTATGCTGTCAATGCAGCGGCCAAGGGAAAACAGCGTTTTCTGGTGGTGGGCAACAATCTTTTGACCAACCTGTTATATGGCTATGCAGCCAGGGCGGCAGCCGGCCCTGAGGCCCAGATCGTGTGCCTTTTTGATAATAAATCCGATATCATGATGAAGGGGAAAAACATCGACACCCTGCTCTCCAAAGTGTTCACGGAGATCCATCATGTCAATATTCTCAGGCCCATCGAATGCCTCCGCAAGCTCAACGCAGAGGGGCTTTTCGATATGAGCATCAACTGCGCAGACATCCCCGGGGCGGAGACCATCAATATTTTGGCCACCCGCTACGGCGGGACGGTGTTCTTTGCCAACCTTATCAATAATTATAACATAGCCTTATATATTACCGAAGCCATTTCCCGGCAGCTCACCATCCGCTGCGCAGAAGGGTATGTAGAAGAATATGACGAGTTCGACAACGAACTGGTGAGGGAGCTTGCCCCTTACTTTGCCCAGGCCACCTACATAGGCCACAAAATGCAGGAGGATATTGACTACCCGCTGGGCAGGGCCAACAAGAGTATGGAGATTTCCGGTTACCGGAAAAGTCTGGCGGAAGGTTTCATATGCGAAAGCCGGGCCATGGCCCTGGTGCTGGACGAGATCCTGTCCGTGGCCAAGTATGACTGCAATGTACTGATCATCGGGGAAACGGGAGTAGGTAAGGAAAAAGTTGCTTCCATCATACAGAAAAACAGCGCCAGAAAGATGCAGCCCTTTGTAAAGATCAACTGTGCCTCCATTGCAGAGAACCTCATTGAGTCTGAACTGTTCGGCTATGAGAAAGGTTCTTTTACCGGTGCCAATCCCCAAGGCAAAAAAGGATATTTCGAGCAGGCGGATAACGGGATTATTTTCCTGGACGAAGTGGGAGAGCTCCCGCTGGACATGCAGGCAAAGCTCCTGCGGGTCATCCAGGACGGTGAATTTTATCGGGTGGGGGGTACCCAGCCCATCAAGACCAACGTGCGCATCCTCTCCGCCACCAACCGTAACCTGGAAGAGGAAGTGGACGCTAAGAGATTCCGGAGGGATCTCTACTATCGCCTGAACGTCTTCCCTATACGGGTACCGCCTCTGGACGAAAGAAGAGGAGAGATCCCGGCGCTGGTCAGGCATTTTATCGAGTTATACAACAAGAAATTTGGTATTGAGCGGAGCATCACGGAAGATGCTGTAGAAGCGCTCCAAGCCAGGAACTGGCCGGGGAACATCCGGGAGCTGGAAAATGTGGTGCAAAGACTTCTGATTACCGCAAGGGGCGAAAGCATCACTTCCTTCGATGTTATGCGCAGTTTCCATTCGGAGCTCTTTGAGCATGTCTCCGGAGAGGAAACCTCCGATGGATCCGAGAGCACGGAAGGGCTGAATCTCAACGAGATGGTGGAACAATTTGAAAAGCATCTCATTCTCCAGGCCTGTGAAAAACACGGATCTTCCCGAAAAGCGGCAAAAGCTCTGGGGATCAGCCAGACACAGCTGGTTCGTAAAAAAAACAAATACCTGGAGCATCCTGAATAGCGTGAACAGAAAACGGTTCGACCCGGCGAGGACCTCGAACCGTTTTTATAGTGGTTTTACTCCCTCCTGGCAGGGGTATAAAGGGATGCAGGGCCTGTAAAAGGCTTGCTGTGGCATGAAATGGTTTTGGCACGAGAATTGCTCTTCTATATTGGCAACGAACTCATACAGCTAAAAAAAGAAAAACATATTACTGAAAACCATATCAAAATGCTTTCTTACAGGAGGAAATGAAAATGAAAAAAGGATGCCCTTACGGAACACACAGAGTCATTGAGCCCAAAGGCGTTTTGCCCCAGCCCGCAACCAAGATCGACAACACCATGGAGATCTACGACAATGAGATCCTTATCGATGTGCAGACCCTGAACATCGACTCCGCCAGCTTCACCCAGATCGAAAAGCAGGCCAAGGGAGATCTGGAAGAAATCAAGAAGATCATGCTGGGCCATGTTGCGGCTCAGGGAAAACATAAAAATCCCGTTACCGGTTCCGGCGGAATGCTCATCGGCACCGTAAAGGAAATCGGACCGGCACTGGCAGGAAAGACAGACCTGAAGGTGGGAGACAAGATCGCAACCCTGGTTTCCCTCTCCCTCACACCCCTGGTCATCGACGAGATCCTGGAAATCAGACCGAATATCGACCAGGTAGACATCAAAGGAAGCGCCATTCTCTTTGAGAGCGGCATTTATGCCATTCTTCCCGATGACCTGCCGGAAGGGCTGGCTCTTTCCGTCCTTGACGTTGCGGGAGCACCGGCTCAGGCTGCGAAGCTTGTAAAACCCGGAGATACTGTAGTAGTCATCGGCGGCGGCGGGAAATCCGGACTTCTTTGCCTTTACGAAGCGAAGAAGAGAGCCGGAGTGACAGGAAAAGTCATCTGCATCGGCGGCAGCGAAAAGAGCACAGACAGAGCAAGAAAACTGGATCTGGCAGACGAGTACTTTGCCTTTGATGCTACAGATGCAGTAGGCATTTATAATAGAATCATGGAACTTACAGACGGCAAGCTGGCGGATCTGGTCATCAACTGCGTCAACATTCCCAACACCGAAATGGGAAGTGTCCTTGCCTGCAAAGACGGAGGTACCGTGTACTTCTTCAGCATGGCCACAAGCTTTACACAGGCTGCGCTGGGCGCAGAAGGCGTAGGCAAAGATGTGAACATGATCATCGGCAATGGCTATACCAAAGGACATGCAGCCATTTCCCTCCAGGTCCTCAGAGAGTGCAAAGCCCTCAGAGACCTGTTCACGGAAATGTATGCTTAGATAATAAAGGGAACTGAAATTCAAAGGAGAGTGTGCTATGGCAAGGAATTGGAAAGAAATCGAAGCGTGGAAAGATGTGACGGATGCCCAGTGGAACGATTGGAAATGGCAGGTAGAAAACCGCATCACCACCGTGGATGAATTAAAAAAGATCATCAATCTGACCCCGCAGGAAGAAAAGGATATCGAAACGGTAATCAAGAATTTCCGCCTGGGTATCACTCCTTACTATGCATCTTTGATGGATCCTGATGATCCCAGATGCCCTGTCCGCATGCAGGCAGTGCCCGTGCTTTCGGAGACCCACAGAAGCGATGCGGATATGCTGGATCCTCTTCATGAAGACGAAGATTCTCCGGCTCCGGGGCTGACACACCGCTATCCGGACAGAGTGCTCTTCCTCGTCACCGACCAGTGTTCCATGTACTGCAGACATTGCACCAGAAGAAGACTGGCAGGAGAACACGACGCAGCAAGAAGCAGAGAAGATATCGACAAGTGCATCGCTTACATCAAAAAGACCCCAGTGGTCAGAGACGTGCTCCTCTCCGGAGGCGATTGCCTCTGCGTGGACGACGATGTTCTGGAATACATCATCAGCGAATTGCGCAAGATCCCCCATGTGGAGATCGTCAGACTGGGCTCCAGAACCCCTGTGGTTATGCCCATGCGCATCACCGACGATCTGGTGAATATGTTGAAAAAATACCATCCCATCTGGTTGAATACCCATTTCAACCATTCCAAGGAAATGACCCCGGAAGCCGCAGAGGCCTGCAGAAAGCTGGCAGATGCGGGAATTCCTCTGGGCAACCAGTCCGTGCTTCTTCGCGGCGTAAATGACTGTCCCCATATCATGAGGGATCTGGTCCACCAGCTGGTGAAAAACCGGGTCAGACCTTACTACATCTATCAGTGTGACCTTTCTCTGGGCATCGAGCACTTCCGCACCAAGGTGGCTAAGGGCATCGAGATCATTGAAGGTCTGAGAGGCCATACCTCCGGTTATGCAGTGCCCACCTTTGTTGTGGATGCTCCGGGAGGCGGCGGGAAGACTCCGGTTATGCCGCAGTATGTCATTTCACAGACACCCAGCAAGGTGATTATGAGGAATTATGAGGGTGTTATCACCACTTACACGGAACCCACGGATCTTCCTGAGCTGGAATGCACCTGTGACTACTGCACCGGCAAAAAAGAATACCACTACGAGGGAGTTGCCGGTTTGGCCCAGGGGGAAAGACTTTCCCTGGAGCCCCAGGATCTTCTCAGACATAGACGAAACAAACACGAGTAACTTCAGGAGTACAGCAGATGGGATTTCTGACCCGACTTTCAAAGGAATATGAGAGGGTGTCTATCGTAGGCATGGCCAAAAATGCCGGAAAGACCACCACTTTGAACTACCTCATCGAAGAAGCCATGGACGAGGGGATCGTTTTGGGCATCACTTCTACGGGGCGGGATGGAGAGACTACGGACCTTGTGACGGGAACGGAAAAACCAAAAGTGTATCTGGATGAAGGGACCATCGTGTCCGTTCCGGTACAGCTTTACGAGTTGTCATCCGCAGGATTGGAGATCCTGCGGATGACGCAGTATTCCACAGCGCTGGGCCAGCTGATGCTTTGCAGGGTAGCAGAGAGCGGCTATGTCCAGATCGCGGGACCGGTAAATACTGCGGACCACAAAAAAATGTGCGGTGAAATGATGGAGTTGGGGGCACAGCTGATCCTCATCGATGGAGCTGTGGATCGCCGTTCCATTGCGGCACCGGCCACCTCCGATGCCATTATTCTTGCTACGGGAGCGGTGCTTTCCCGAAACCTGAAAAAGGTTGTGGAAGAAACTATACATATTGTTAGGCTTTACCAGACGAAACGGTTGCCGGAAGGGAGCCTGCGGGATAAGATCACGGCAGGAGCATCGGAAGATAAAATCATGGTGATCAACCATGGCGAACCGCAATTTCTGGACCTTCTTACCGGGCTTGCCGCAGGCAAATATCTGGATGAAGTGATCGGAAAAGAGACGGAATGTGTCTACATTCCCGGGGCCTTGACAAAAGGTGTCATCGGAGACATTCATCCTTCAAAATTCAAGGATGTCTTATTTGTACTCAAGGATCCCACAAAGGTTTTTGTGGATGCGGTATCCTGGCAGCAGCTTCTCAAGAAGGGGCTGCGGGTCATGGTGTTGGAAAATATCCATATTGCCGCCATCACCGTTAACCCTTACGCACCATCGGGATATTCCTTCGCTCACGGCGAGCTGCGTGCAGTTATGCAGGAAGCGGCAGGAGATATCCCGGTGATGGATGTAAAATACGAGGCTTAGTTATGGCGCTTTGCAATCCGAAAACCAAAAACGAAACCGGCTTTGATGCAGTGCTTCGGAGCCTTGAACTCATCACTCCCTTTTCCAAAAAGGAACTGAAAAGCAGGATTCCCTTTGTTCCGGGGCAGGAAGAAGAGCTGGTTTTGGAATTGGAAAAGGTAGAACGGATGCGCCGCATAGAGACGGAGCACCCCGAAAAAACCACGATCTTAAGGGAACTGCTTATGGAGGTGAAGGACAATTCCTTTACCATCAACCGCAGTGAAAACAGCGTTCTCAGCGTGGTAGAGCTTTTTGAGATAAAGACCCTTTTGCTCCAGATGCGGAGTATCCGGGAACTGAGCCGGGACCTGGCAGAACTTATGCCGGAGGACTTCGTCCTCGTCGACACTGAGGAATTGCTGGATGTCCTTGATCCGGGAAAAGAACGGCTGAATACGTTCTATATTTATGATGTTTTTTCTCCCGCTCTGGCATGCCTCCGAGAAGAAAAGAGGCAAACAGAGATCCTGATCCGCAGAGCCCAAAAGGAGTTGCGGCGCCAGGTCGAATCCCAATACGGCATTTCCATGACGCCCAGGATGGAATATCTGGTGGTGAAAGGAGACAAACAGAGGATGGAAGAGGCTCTTGCCATCCCTGAACTGTTTCTTGCCGGAGAAGACTATATGACGGCGACATTTCTTCTCAAAAGCGGGGAGGAAGTGGATCTCCACCGCTGCAAAATGGAAGAGCTCAACGAGATCATTGAAGAAGAAGAACTTAAGGTCAGGGAAGGGTTGTCCGCCAGGGTGGCGGATTTCCGGGAGGTTCTCTCTGAAAACTGCCGCAGGATCGGTGGCCTGGAATTCACATTGGCAAAGGCGGTTTACGCCATAAAGCATCGTTGCACCCAACCCACCATCCTCAAAGAACATCGGATCGCCATCGAAGAAGGACGGCAGATCGTGGCAGAGGAGATCCTCATTCAAAAGGGGAAAACATATAGGCCAGTGAGTTTGGACCTGGAAAACGGGGTGACCTGTATCACCGGAGCCAATATGGGCGGAAAAACGGTCTCTCTCAAAATGGTAGGACTTTGTGCTCTTCTGGCGCAGTACGGTTTTTATGTCCCCTGTGAAAAAGCAGAAATAGGGATTTCCAGTTTTATCCATATCATGGTGGGGGACAGCCAGAATCTTGAGCGGGGACTGTCCAGCTTTGGAAGTGAAATGGAAGAACTGAAGGACATTCTGGATCACAGCCGGGAACGCAGCCTTTTGCTCATCGACGAGCTGGCCAGCGGCACCAATCCTGT
>Ga0302242_1002794_pt1 | contig 10662 bp, 8 predicted proteins | sample AAG_UR_Lys_MG_FD_193510 | JGI IMG/M metagenome (GOLD analysis project Ga0302242, IMG submission 193510) | Enriched activated sludge microbial communities from anaerobic digester in WTTP, New Holstein, Wisconsin, United States - AAG_UR_Lys | ecosystem: Engineered > Bioreactor > Anaerobic >... | reverse complement strand
CATAAGTGGGCAAAGAGACCTTTTCTTCTTTGGCAAGCTCCAAGATGGTTTCGATGCGAACGCTGCCATCCAAATGCACGTGCAGATCCGTCTTAGGTAGCTTGTGTATCAATTCTTTAGTGAGTTTGATATCCATAATTTTAGCTTTTCCTTTTTAGTAGGCAACCCAATATCTGGGATGGGCTTATGTGTCAAGCTCAACTTATCGTGAGGCGGCTGCGCCGCAGTTGTGAGTCGTCAGTCGTCAGTCGTCAGTCGCTGCGCAGGTTTCTGAGATACGCTTGCTTGCGGTAACGATACGGACGACTCTAAAGCTCTTTATTTGTCCACGAATTACACGAATTTAGAAGAAGAAAGTCCACTGGACACGGATTAACACGGATTAAACGTCCAGCAGACACTGGCCATTTGCATGTACGGGCGCTCGCTGCGCACCGTAAGGTACCGGCCTTAGCCTCACCTACCGGACTTTACCGCAAAGCATATCCAGCTCTACCAATAGCGAAGCGGCTGACGACTGACAACTGACAACTTATATAAAGCTTTCGCATCTCGTAACTTGCGTCAGCAATCACAACTCACTACTCACAAATCACAACTGTAGCGTAGCTGCTTCTTCCTTGCTTACCCGCCCGGTGATTACTCGGAGCCACCCGGGAAAAACCCGAGTATCACCACGGCATCACCCTGCGGCTAAGCAAGAGCCACGCAGGTAAAGAAGCAACAAAAATCGGACGAACGGCCTGAAATCCTATTCCCTAATGCAGATGTTTTATCTCCCCTGATCCGACTCGATATTTGACATAGCCTGCCTCGGTGTTTTTCAGGATGATGTCTCCGGAACCGGTGGTTACCGAGCCATTTATCAGCTCGCTATCTTCGAAGGTGACATCGCCTGAACCTGCCTCGATTTCGATCTCGGTTACCTCGCTATCTTGCAAATAGACGTCACCCGAACCGGCTCTGATTTTTATCTCGTAGGCTGCATTATCAACCAAATAGACCTTGCCTGAACCCACCTGAATATCTATTTCCGCCGCTTGGCTATCTTCCATAAAGAAGTCGCCGGAAGCGTTGGAAATGTAGATCTGCTGCGAATCTTGCATGTCTGAGATGTCGATGTTTCCGCTTGCGTTTGAGACCTTCAAATCCAGCCATTGTGGTATCTCGCCGCTTATCTCAGTGATCAACACCTGTTTCCCCGAGGCGGATCTGGCCTTAATGGTGCCGTTTTCGATGTAGATCACAGCATCCCCTGGAGTGTATTCGTAAAACCCCACCACGAGGTCTATGTGGTTGTCGTCAGAACCTTCCAGCTCAATAGTTGCCGTGCTGGTGGATACCTGAAGCTGGCTGAAGTCACACACTTGATACAGCAATGCCTCGTTGTAGTATTCGAGGTCTCCATCGGGTTGATAGCCCACATGGATCACGCAGGAAGTCAAAACCAGAGCGATCAGGCCGATAATGATGAGTCTTTTCATGATGTTAGTCTCCTAAAACTATGGTTAAAATTGGTACTCTGCCTTGATGTAGTGTTGAGTCTAAATTGTTGGTGTAAATTCCAACTCATGAATCACTCCCATTCGGAGTAGTTGCTGAGCGTATATAATCCAACTGTGCAGGCTCAAAAGTCATTGTCCTGCTAATCGACTGTGAGAATAACGAGATGGGCAAAGTCAAAAGTAAGATGATTAGAATAGGTGGTGGATTGTTTTTCATGTTTCTCTCCTTATTTTATCAATGCCATTCTGCCAGTGGCTAACTTCTTGCCTCCACTCTTTAGCACATACAGGTATACTCCGCTTTTTCGAGCTTGGATTAGTGCAGGGTCCAACTCAATTTCGCCGGAGCTATGATGGTCGTTGATCGGGACAGAGAGCAATTTCTGCCCACGAATATTGTAAAATTCCACCTCCAAGTTACCCTGTAGTTGCTCTGTTGCATACTTGATGGTAACCTTAGCGGTCACAGGGTTAGGGTAATGAGATATTTTGGTATGTGGTGCCGGGATAGATGGGTCCTGATTTGCCACTTGTCCATTGGGGAGCAGCTTAGTTACCACTAGTCGATTAGAACCTCCCCAAGCCCAATAAATGCAATCGGAATTATCAATAGCCAGTAGGGATTTAGGCATGCCACCACCATGTATCACATATTCGCACATGTTTCCTCCTGATTGACTCCAAGTCCAGATTACACTCCCATCCCAATCCAATTTAACCAAGCTTCCACCTGCGCCTCTTGCGCCACAAAGGAAGATATTATCTGTCGTGACAAGCATTGAGCTAACATTGTCCATAATGCTGCTTGGGATATCGAAAAGGTGCTCCAAATTACCACCGTTAAATCTGTCCACAGAGACGCCATTGTCCACACCGTAGGCGATGATATGGGATTGGGAGTCTGGCTCATCACCGATAGTAATTCCATACCAGGGATCGTATGTGGGAGGGATATCATATCTGTTTATTACCTCACCTGCCAGATTGATCTCTAAGATGGTAGAACCTCCTACGCCCAATACGCAGGTTAATAGCAAATTCCCATTGTCCAGCAAACTTAGATCATGAGCCTTTGGCATATTATAGTGCGTGTTATACCAGTTAGCAGTAGCCAGTGTGTCTCCTTGGGCAGAAAAACGACAGTAAGTCGTGCAATAATTGGAAAAACTCATGTTGTAACTCCATAAAGCGGAGCCTACCGCAACAATATCTCCATTAGGTGTCCGCAATGCTTTGGAGAACATCGGTGGCTTTGGTAAAGAAACTGGCTCACTTATGTCGCTAACTATACCACTACTTGACACTTTGCACAGTCGACAGCATCCAGCGTCTGAATAGATGAAGGTGACGTTATCATCCACATCTATGTCAACTCCGGTAATATTCGGCCAGCTTCCGCTCGCAAAGGGATAGCTCCAAAGAAATTCTCCCTGAGGATCAAGCTTTGTAATCTTGCTACCTGAAGTGTTTACAAAATCATAGGTATCCCAATGGCTAAATACCACTATGCTATTATCAGAGCATAAGAAAACAGAGCTTGATGCCTGCTGGTCGACATCGGGGTAGGCAAACGAATATACATAACCGCTCTGAGCAGCTAAACAGAGTATCCCGCTGAGCAGGAGTAAGCTAAGGGCAACGAATTTTAGCGTTTTCATCTCTTTCTCTTTATTTCACTATCACTACCTTGCATGAGGCGATAGTCTTATTGTTTTGTTTCAGGTTTACCAGATAGATGCCATTGGGTAGGCTTCCAACGATCTTCGCATCCAGATCGATGCTTTGCTCTCTTTGATGTCCACTGACTGCAGCGGTATGGAGCATCTGCCCCTTGATATTGTAGATGCTGTAGCTCAGATTGCCCGGCAGGTCACTTTTAATAGAGAGGGTCAATCTGTTATTAGCTGGTTGAGGGTAGGCAGTAATAGACGCTACAGGTGCGGGAATGATGGGATCATCATTGGCTACCACATTACCCTGCACATCAGTTTTTATCAGTATACATACATCAGGATGCCACATGCAAAATATTATACTGCCATCAGGCATGGCCAATAAGTTCTTAGAACCGTCACCAAAACTGTCTGCTCTGTGGGTGTCATATGCTCTACTCCATTGATGCACTCCATCAGGATTATAGCAATGGAGAACCTCGCCACTGTTCTCTTTACCAAGATAGATTAGATTTCCGTTAGCCAATTCTGCAATCGAGTTTTGCGAACTCAAGAGATTAAAGCGGTTAAGAATAGCAACATCGTCAAATGATTGTTCATCAAAATTGACACGCTTGATTCTAAACCCGTTCCTGTCTACTCCGAGAAGATATACGGAGCTATCTACTGCGACGACAGCATCAAGTATACCAAATCGGTTGGTATTATCGATATACGTCCAGAGGGTGTCACCGATAGCACTATACTGGAAAAACTCCCTTCCGGTAGTTGCGACCCATTCGTTCCCATATGGTTCGACACTTCTGGGTTTGACATGCCGGGAATGATATGGTTCACTTTGCCAGATTACATTGAATTGGAAGCTTGTCTTGAGTACTATAACACTAGAATGATAGCCACATCCCGCAAAAACCAAGCCGTCGTCCGCATATTGCATGTCATACAAGGTAATACTGTAGCCGTTGACTGTTTCAAAGTAGTAAGTTTCAAGTAGATTCAGATCAGTATCGAGGACAATTAGTAGTGTTAGACCACCCATATCACCTTGTGCCAGACAGTAATACCTGTCAACTCCATTGGATACCATGCTCACGATAACTTGGTCTATGTCTATCATCGTTCGCTGCAGGACATTGCCATCTTCATCAAGCTTCCAGAGTATGTTAAAATCGTGCCAAGCCCAGCCATCTTCAGTTGAGTTTGTCTTGTAGCCCTGGGCTATGTATCCACCATCAATCGCCACAATTACATTACACATCTTGGTGTCATTATGCGCCCAATGAGGAAGCCCGTCCATCGGCAATTGCTTGATCCAGGTTTGGGCATTGATAGCACTGGAGGCCAGCACTATCAGGAACATTATTACGAGATATTTTTTCATCTGAGCCTCCTAATTGATCTTACTGATTTTCTTTACCTGATTCTTCTCATTATTGCTTCTCAAGAGATAAACCCAGATAATGCAGTAGCCTCTCCGAAATAAAAGAAAAGTGTTGCATATAATCGCCTATCATAATGAGTTGAACTCAAATCAAAAACAAAACCTAGACAGGAGAAAAATATGCAACAAGAGCAAGCAAACAAGAAGCCCCAAAAAGGTCAAGTCAAAATTGAATTTACCCCTAAATTCATCACTTCTTGGGGAGGGACGGCAGCCTTCTTTTCGAGGTTTTTCGATAAGATCAGATTCCGGGAGTTAGTCGAGCTTATCTTCCCTGTACAGGAGACTTCGAACAACTCAACAGGCGTTTATTCCAAGATCATATCGCTGTTCATATCGGTGCTGAATGGCGGGACTAAGTTTTCACATATCAACTACATGGAAAACGGAATCAAGATATTTGAGCGATGCTTCAATGTGAAGCGTCTGGTCAAATCGTTTACCAGTATAACCAGATATTGGAACAAATATATGTGCAGATCGCTGACCGAGACCTTGCTACAAAACATTATCCAGCACTTCTTGCGTCCATTGCTGAACTATGTAGACATTAAGAAAGACACTTTGCGTTTTGATTCCACTGTTATCACCCGCTATGGAAATCAGGAAGGAGCTAGGAAAGGCTATAATCCGAAAAAGCCTGGCAGGCCATCTCATCACCCACAGATCGCCTTTCTGGGAGAAGGTTATACTGTCAACTTTTGGAACAGGCCTGGTAATACGCACTCTGCCAATGGGATCGTGAACTTCTACGTTCAAACCAAGGGTTTTATAGAGGGTGTTGAGATCGAAAGGGTTCTGGCTGATAGCGGCTATTATCACAGCGAATTCATCCAAAAACTGGAGGAAGACGGCCTTGAATACGTCATTGCAGTGCCTATGCATCAGCATTTCCAGAGGCTCATGTATAATCAGATTGAGTGGACTCAGATTGATAAGGGCATAGAAGTCGGGGAGTTCTCTTTCGCACACCAAAAAGAGAGCTGGAAAGGCGAACGACGTTATATAATTGTGCGCCAAGAGGTACAATACCGACCTAAAGCTTCTGGCAAGCAGATAGATATATTCGGTGATGAATACTACGCCAAGTCATATCGTCACTCGCTGTTTGTTACAAACAATCATACAGCCAGCCCTCATGATATTTGGTGCTATTACCGGCCTCGTGCCAATGTTGAGAACATCATCGAAAACCTAAAGAGTGGATTTGGTCTCTCAGCATACAATTTGAAGAATTTCTGGGCTACAGAAGCTGTGCTTATGACGATCTGCCTGATCCTGCATAATCTTGTGACACTCTTTATTAAAGAGGTCTTGCATACGGACGATAAAACCAAGAAACTACGTACAATAAGAATGGAATACCTGATTGTGCCTGCCTTGCTGGGAAAGAATGGCAGGGATGACGTTTTGAGGCTGGGAATCTCTAATCATAAACGAAGAACTATGTTTGCAGATGTGCTTGAGAGACTAGAAGATCTGAAGCTAATTTTCTACTGCAATGCAGTAGAAAATGGGGAGGCGTTATGAACTAAATAATCGACCTTTTCCGGAAGAAAAACTCCGCCAATTAAACCAAAAACAGTCCCCTAAAAAAGGGACTGAGGAAATCCTACTGCATTATTTGGGTTTATTTACGTCGAGGATAGATCGCCTCAGTATGAAAACTTCTGGTATTTATGGGATCTTTTCTTTGAAAAAATGGCAGACCTTAGCAACAAAAAGGATCTAGATCGAACTGCAACTAGAACAATTAAGTGTTATTTGCTAGCAGATACAGATTGGTCTCAAGGAACTACCGAGTGGCATTCAGTCAGAGAGAAAGAGGCATCCTTTTATGATAAGGTTGTAGACAGGAAGGGGCACGAACCTGTAGTACTATACTCGATTGCAAAAGTACTGAATGATATCGGAAGCCGGTTTCAATCAAAAGGTGTGATATGGCTAAGCGATATGATCAGTACCCATAACTACAATGATCTTGAACCAGATACGATATACTACATGGAGAAATTCATCAGACGCTTTATAGTTTTAAATAAACGAAGAATAAAGACCAATAGAATACTTAAAGCAAAAGTTATATCTATACTTGATTTCCTTTTTGAACGTGGCTCGACAATTGGGTTTCTCCTCAGAGAAGATATACTATGAACACGGGTAAACAGTGGCGTAATAGAATAGCTGTTAAATGTTGGCGAGTTAATAAGGAGAACGTTCACATATGTATTACACTTCCGCAAAGAAAGAGACAATATTTATCACATTTCGTATGCTTACTGTTATCAGGCAGTTACTGACTTGGTTTTTTGGGATTTTCTTCGTCAGGGCAACATCGTCAGAGTATATTATGGAGGGAGGGGCCAGCAAGCTGGCAGTTGTGAGTAGTGAGTAGTGAGTTGTGAGTGCTGGCGCAAGTAATGATATACGAGTGCTTTAGGTGTGGTTTGCAGTTGGGAGATGTGAGTAGTTGTGCTGTGGATGCGTGAAGCTTTGGGGGCGGTCGCTCCGGCGAGCGACCGTACCTTGCGGCGGTTCAGCAACCTCCGGCTACATTTTGGGTCGCTATTGCAAGCGACCCTACAGCGACCGCCCGTACATTTTTATTGACATAAATGGAGATTCTCTAAACTTTGGCGCAAATTGAGTATATTGGTGTAATGGGCTGTTGTCGCTTTGATTTGCAGTCCACAATAACGATAGATAATTAACGATATAATAAGGAGTTGACCATGTTGAAAGGTAGCTTTGTGGCACTGGTTACACCCTTCAAAAAGGGTGAGGTAGATTATTCCGCTTTGGAAACCCTGATCGACTTCCATCTGGAGAATGGAACGCACGGGATTTTGCTTTTAGGTACTACAGGAGAGGCAGCGGCTCTGGCATCTGACGAGCGCGAAGCCCTCTTGCGTTTTGCCATCAACCGCATTGACGGCAAGACTAAAGTGATGATTGGCACGGGGACAAACAATCTGCGCACCACCTTGCGCAACACATCCAGAGCCAAGGAATTGGGTGCAGACTACGCTCTGGTGATCACTCCCTATTACATCAAGCCTACGCAAGCGGGTCTGGTGGAATACTTTGGGCACATCGCCTCCAAGGTGGATATGCCCATCGTGATTTACAACGTTCCGGGCCGCACCGGCGTGAATATCCTGCCGCCGGCCGTGGTGGAAATTGCCAAGGCGCATTCCAACGTAGTGGCCATCAAAGAAGCCAGTGGCAGCGTGGTGCAAGCCACTCAGATCGTGCGTGATGCGCCTGAAGGTTTTAGCGTGATGAGCGGCGAGGATGCGCTCAACTTCCCGCTGATTGCCATCGGTGGCATGGGTGCGATTTCCGTGACGGCCAACGTGGTTCCCAAGCTGATGAGTGAGCACATCGAGACGGCTTTGAGCGGCGACATGCAGAAGGCCGCTGAGCAGCACAGGCATCTGCAAGCTCTGAACGGGGCAATGTTTATCGAGACCAATCCCATTCCCGCCAAGGAGTCTCTGGCGATGATGGGCATGATAGAAAACGAATTCCGCCTGCCGATGTGCAATCTGCAAGCGGCAAATCGTGAGGCTTTGGCTAAAGTACTGAGATCCTACGGATTGATCAAGTGATTTTAATGGGGCACAGGTCCCTTATTTTACAGGAGATAAAATGACAAAAGCGCAAACCAAACACGGCTTCCTGCTCAAGGATAGCCAAGAGATCGCTGAGCTCAAGATGAGAGCGGATGTGTATGAGCACGTCAAGAGCGGAGCCCAGCTCATTCATCTGGCTTGTGAAGATACAAACAAGCTGTTTTGTGTGGCCTTCAAGACAGTGCCTACGGATAGCACAGGAGTGCCTCATATCATTGAACACTCGGTGCTGAATGGCTCACGTCTGTTTCCGGCGAAAAACTCTTTTATGGAGCTGATCAAGGGTTCGCTCAATACCTTTGTAAATGCGATGACCGCTGCGGATGTAACGCTTTATCCGGTGGCATCCACCAATGATCAGGACTTTATGAACCTGAGCCGCGTGTATATGGATGCAGTGTTTTTCCCACGCATCTATGAGCAGCCTGAGATTTTGCATCAGGAAGGCTGGCACTATGAGCTCTTCAATCAGGATGACGAGCTGGCGATCCGTGGTGTGGTCTACAACGAGATGAAAGGCGTGTATTCCAGTCCGGATGCGCTTTTACGTTATGCCGCTGACGAAGCTCAATTTCCGGAAACTACCTATGGAGTTTCCTCCGGTGGCGATCCTAAACACATCCCCGACCTCACTTACGAAGCCTTTACAGACTTCCATCGCAAGCACTATCATCCCTCCAATTCCAAGACGGTGCTCTATGGAGATTTGGATATCGACGCCATGTTGGAGATGATGGACAGGGATTATTTGAGCCATTTTGACAAAGACCCTGTCCCCGTGTTAGTGGGGAAGCAAGAGCCTTTCAAGAAAGCGATCCGGGTGGAAAGAGAATATCCCGCAGACGGGCAACCTGGCCCGGGATTGTGCCACCTGAGCCTAAATTACACCTGGGGAATGCAGACGGATACGGATCAGGTCAGCGCCATGGATGTGATGGTGGATATGTTGATGAATGGCATAGCTTCGCCCTTGAAGCGCAAGATCATGGAGTCCGGTTTGGCGGGGGAATCCTATGGTTCACAAAATCTGGACATCCTCCAGCCCACCTTCAGCATCGTGTGCAAACACGTGCAGGAAGCAAACATCGAGCAGCTGATCGAGCTGATCAACACAGAGCTTGAGCTCATCGTGAAGGAAGGATTTGATAAGAAGCTGATCGAAGCTACGCTGAACAGCCGTGAATTCTTCTACCGTGAAGGGCAGATGCAGGGCTTCCCCAAAGGCCTGTATTATGCCTGGACGATGTATGGCGCTTGGATTCACGGTGCGGATCCACTGCATGTGCTCAAGTTTGAATCGCTTTTGAAGGAGCTGCGCAGGGGTTTGACCGAGCCCTATTACGAAAAGTTGATCGAAGCCTCGATGCTCAAAAACCCGCATCACAGCATCGTGGTGCTCAAGCCTAAAGCTGGTTTGCTGCAAGAAGATGATGCAAAACTCCGGGAAGAATTGGCGCAGCGTAAGGCGTCGATGAGCGAAGCGGAAATCCAGGATTTGATCCAGTTCAATTCTGATCTGCAAGCCTGGCAGATGACCAAGGACAGCCCGGAAGATTTGGCCAAGATTCCCGCACTCACGCTGGCAGACATCAATCCGGAAGCGGAGTCATACCCCACGGAAGTGGAGACTTGGGAGGAATTTACCCTGCTCAAACACGAGGTCAATACCAACGGCATCGTGTATCTGAAAGCCTATTTTGATCTGGCGCACACGGATGAGGAGGAGATTCCCTGGCTGGCGCTCTATGCCTATCGCTTTGCCGAGCTTTCCAATGAGATGGATATCCACACCGGAGGCATTGACCTACGCTTTAATATGTGGAGTGATTATCAAGAGCCGGATAAGATTCTGCCCAAATTCATGCTCAGCGGCAAAGCGGTCACCGACAAGTGTGATCAATTGGTGAGATTGATCTCCGAATACGCATTCAAGCCTCAGTTCACGGATCATCAGCGCCTGCGCACCCTGATCAAAGAGCTGAAAAACCGCATGGAAGCCATGATCATGATGCAGGGACATACTATAGCAATCACACGTATGTTTGCCAGCTTCAGTCAGCTTTTCAAGTGGCGTGATTTGAGCTCTGGCCTGGCTTTCTTCCATTGGCTCTGTGAGCTGGACAAGAAGATGGACGAGGATATGACGGAGATCGTGGAAGAGCTGGAATGGGTGAGAAAGACCTTCTTCACCTCGCACAACCTGATCATCAGCCTCACTGCGGATGCGGCGGGGATAGAAAAGGCTTTCGGTCATCTGGTGCCCATGGTGGCCAATATCTCCAAAGAGGCCTACCAGCCGATGGATGCGCCTTTTGAGACGATCAAGCAGTCCGAAGGGATCACCGCACCGGTGCAGGTGCAATTTGTAGCCAAAGGTGGAAACTTCTTCTACAAGGGCTACTCCTTCT
>Ga0302242_1002790_pt1 | contig 10677 bp, 6 predicted proteins | sample AAG_UR_Lys_MG_FD_193510 | JGI IMG/M metagenome (GOLD analysis project Ga0302242, IMG submission 193510) | Enriched activated sludge microbial communities from anaerobic digester in WTTP, New Holstein, Wisconsin, United States - AAG_UR_Lys | ecosystem: Engineered > Bioreactor > Anaerobic >... | reverse complement strand
AAGTAGCAACACTCGACATGGTGTCGAAGTAGTAACCATACCGAGGTTAGCTTCGCCGATTTCAAGAATGAGTAAGCTTTGTACCAAAAATCGAGGCTAACCCTGTATGTGGTTGAGAAGCAAGCTCAACTTGCTGGCGGCGGTTCAGCGACCGCCGGCTACTCGCGCAAGCATGCGCAGCCTGCAAATATAAAAGGGCTCTTCAGCGAGCACCCCTACCTGGTCTAAGTATCTCAGTTTACATGATCAGGTATTCTGATTTACACTAACATTAGAGACTCGACAAGAACAAACCTCAGGGTTCTATACCTATTATCAAAAGTGGCACGGGCGGATTGCTTCTACCTTGCCGCATTACGTTATACACTTCTCCTTCAAAGTAGGCAATACCACTGGACATCTGCTCTTGCATGGACTTCATGGGTAGAATCTCTATGCCTATATCAATAACACCACCTGAATAAAACAGCATGTGCTTTACAAAAAGATCAAAAGCCACGAAAGCATATTTGCCGAATTGGACTTCAATAGCCACTTTATCTTTCACAAAATCAGTTTGTTTGTAGCTCCATATTGGCTTCCCGTTCTCCTTCGCCTCCAAAAACTCTTTTTGCTCCTTGAGAGGCATGGTCAGGCTCATCTGCATCAATTCACGGTCAAGGGTGATATAGTAGCTGTATCTTTTCTCATTCCAGCCCAAAGAACTAAACGCTTTTTTAAAAGCTTTATTTAGCGATATTGGATTGTATAGTTCCCTGCCTTTCAGCGTTTTCTCTTTACTGATCTTTGTCTTGTGTTGGCTCGCGTCCAGACTTGAAATAACATCTTTTATCTCTTGATAAAGTTCCGGCCGGTGAACGATCAGATACTCTTCACCACACATATGAGAATAGGTTTTGGCGATTTTCATTTTTGTATCTCGAATATGCTCAGATTTTCCCAGTTTTTATCTGCAACGGGCAAGCTCTCCTCCGTTTTTGGTTCGTAGATTTTCTGCCACAGGGGTCTGGTTTTTAATTTCCCATTTTCCAGCAGCTTAACCCTTTCCAGAGCGATGTCGCAGTATTCTTTTTCTTTATCGATTCCAATTGCATTGCGGTTATTCTTTAGAGCAGCGATGACGGTAGACCCCACTCCGGCGAAGGGATCGAGCACCCAGTCATTTTCATTTGTCAAAGCCAATACACAGCGTTCTACCAGTTCCACAGGAAACTGGCAGGGGTGGACTGTTTTTTCAGGGTGGTTGGATTTTACGTTGGGGATATCCCAGATTTCGCTGTCCCAGTCTTCTTGTACATTTGTCCAAATATCGCTGGGATTTTTGCCCAAGGGGTTGCCAGAGAGTTTTCCCTTGTTGGGCCCTTTAAAATGCTTTTTACTTGGGTACTTTGAAGGAACCCTCACTGCATCGAGGTTGAAAGTGTAGTTGTCTGTTTTAGTAAACCAAAGGATGGTTTCATAGCGACCAGAGAAACGATTGGAGGCATGCAGGCCGTGTCCAAATCTCCAAATAATGCGGTTGCGCAGTTTGAGTCCATGTTTTTTAAACATCTGATAATAGAAGACATCGAGAGGAAATATCTCGCCTTTATCCACATAATTTCCCACTTCCCAACAGATGCTGCCCTCATCCGCCAACACCCTGATAAGTTGCTCAATGATCTCCTCTTGGGTGGCAAGATAGCTCTCTATGGACGTCTTTACCTCATATGACTTGCCGATATTATATGGAGGAGAAGTGACGATCAGGTCAATTGAACCACTATCCATGCCACTGATTGCTTCAAGCGAATCCATGTTTTCAATGGCATAACGTTGCTTGACTGTTTTAAAGTCATATATGCTTTCAAAGTCTCGATAGTGCATTGGAAACGCTCCTTATTATTGCTATTTTGGTTTGTGAACACAACCAAACCCGGTTTGGTCACTAAAACTACAAGTGCAACAATCTGTCAATCCCAAAAATGGTTTTTGGATAAAATCACCTTCCTAACCCACTAAAAACCTGATGCCGAGAATCAAATTGTGACATGATGTCCACTCATCCAAATCTCTTCCAGCACTCACAACTAACAGCCTGGGGCGGTCGTTGATCGTAGCGACCAATTGGTAGCCGGCGGTCGCCGAACCGCCGCATGCAGGCGCAGCCTGCATCTTCCCTATTGCCTTCCTTAGCTGCACTCCCGAAAGTAGCAACACTCGACATGGTGTCGAAGTAGTAACCATACCGAGGTTAGCTTCGCCGATTTCAAGAATGAGTAAGCTTTGTACCAAAAATCGAGGCTAACCCTGTATGTGGTTGAGAAGCAAGCTCCACTTTCTGGCGGCGGTTCAGCGACCGCCGGCTACTTGCGCATGCGTGCGCAGCCGCAAATATAAAATGACGCTTCGGCGAGAAACCCTACCTAGCGACACCATCGGCCCAGGCCACAGAATCTCCTACCATTTTAGTAGGCATTCCAAACCAATTTCTGAGGAGGGAAAAGTGGGTGTTTCTAAAATATTTGCCCTCAGCTAAGGAAAAAGTTACAGAAAAACGCTATTTTCGACCCACCTCAAAGCCGCTGTTTATGCGGCGTCCCTGCCCCGCCCCTGCTCCGCCCCTCCTCCATTGAGCAGGAACGGCATAGGATACCAGCAGGTTACACGTTTGGGCGGAGAAGGCGCACAAAAAGAGGTGAACCTTTTCAAAAAGTCAAAATTTGAGGCAAGGATCTGGTTTTTGGAAGGAGTTTTTCCACGAATTACACGAATCTACACGAATTAGAAGTAATAAAAAGTGAGGCAGCTTATCCGATGATAGTGATCGGATCTACTCTGGCGGCCTTGATAGCGGGATAGAGGCCGGAGACCACACCGATAAGCAGGGAAAAGAAGATGCCCAAGCTCACGCCGGCCAGAGGGAGATAGAGGGGCATATTGATGGCGACGCCGATCCCGGTGAGGATCAGCCAGGCGATCCCAATTCCGATCAAGGCGCCGGTGAGGGCCAGGATCACGGATTCGTAGATGAAGTAGAGAAAGATGCTGGCGTCGGTAGCGCCCACGCTTTTGCGCACGCCGATCTCGGTCATGCGTTCCTGGATGGAGATGAGCAGGGTGGAAAAGAGCCCTATCCCTCCCACGATCAGGGAGATAGAGGCGATGGCAAAGAGGGTGATATTCCACTTGTGCATCTGGGTGTCTATCTCGCCGCTGATGGTGATCATGATAGAACTGATGTCCACAAAATCAAAATTGGGATACATGTTGTGGCGAGAGAGCAGCAGTTGGCGGGTAGCGCTCTTCATGGATTCAAAGCTTTCTTCATCATGGGATTGCACATAGATCATGTGGACGGAACTTTGGGGGCTAAGGTAGGTGCAGCCGTATTTGAGCGGGATGTAGACGGCTTCGAGGTCGTTTCTGCGTCCGCCACTATCAAAACTAAAGCCTTCCTTTTTATTGATGGAATCATCCGCCAAGATACCCACCACCTTGAAGCGATGCTTGCCAAAGCTGATGGTTTCGCCTAAAGGCGAGCTGGAGGGGAAGTGTTCTTTGGCAAACCAATAGCCTAAAACACAGACGGGGATGAGGTTATCCTCTTCCACTTGGTTGAAGAGTCTGCCCTCTAAGGTGGCGTAGTTTTTACTGGAGAAAAAGTCGAGGTTGGTGGCACGGAGGCTCACCTGTATATCCTTGCCTTTCAAGCGATAGAGGCTGGGGTTTTCTACCATGCCGTAGATGTTTTTGTGTGGGATTTCCTCTTTGATGGCCAGGTAGTCGCTGTAGTTGATGGGACGTTGGTTTTGGGCGGTTCTTTGAGGGCTTTTGGTGCGTCTGGAGCCGTGAGGCGAGATTGGACCTGAGCCCTTGGCTGCGATGATCAGAGAGTGGTTCCAGCCCATGCCCTCCATGCTGGTTTTGATCAGTTGTTTGAGGGCATAAACGCTGGAAAACATGGTGACTACGGCCAAGACACCGATCACGATTCCCGTGAGGGTGAGCAGCGATCTCAGTTTGTGGCTGAAGATGCTGGTAAAAGCTGCTTTGATACCGTCAAGAAAGGCCATTTATCTCACTCGAAGATGCTTTTGCACTTGGGACAGAGTTTATGGTTGCCCTTGGCTTGCGTATACTTCTCAAACATAAAGGGGTTGCCGCAATTGGGACAAGTGATGGCGACCGGTTTGTCGTTGGAAATCCAGTTGCAATCCGGGTAGCGGTTGCAGGAATAGAAGTTTCTGCCTTTTTTGTTGCGTCTTTGCACCACTTCGCCGGTGCCGCATTCGGGGCATTTCACGCCCAAGGTCTTGGGGCGGGAATACTTGCATTTGGGGTAAGCGGAGCAGGCGATGAAAGCACCAAAGCGGCCTTCCCTTTCCATGAGGGGTGCACCGCATTGGGGGCAGGCTTCGTCTAACTGAGCGGGTTCCACGATCTGGATCTTGCCGTCGGCGTCACGCTTGAAGTTTTTGCTGTTTTTGCAGGCGGGGAAACGGTCACAGGCCAGGAATTCGCCGTTTTTGGAGTGACGGATCAGCATCTTGCCCTCTTTGCAGACGTCACAGACGATGCCGCTATCCTGCACAAAGGCACTCTTTTCCTTCTTCACGTCCACAGCGTTGATCAGCTTTTGCAGTTGATCGTGATAGTCCTTGACCAAGCTGCGCCATTCCACCTTGCCATATTCCACTTCGTCCAGCTTCTCTTCCATGTTGGCGGTGAATTTGACGTTGAAGACATTGTCAAATTTATCCACCAAAAAGCGGTTGACATCGTTGCCCAAGTTTGTGGGAACAAAGGCTTTCTTCTCCATGTGCACGTATTTGCGGAGGCGGATGGTGCTGATGATGGCGGCGTAAGTGGAAGGACGGCCGATGCCTCTGGCTTCCAGCTCCTTGATCAGCGAGGCTTCGGTGTAGCGGGCGGGCGGCTTGGTGAAGTGCTGGCTGGCTTCGATGGCGTCGTGCTCCAGCTCGTTTGAAGAGGCGTAATCCGCATGGATGCTTTCGCCCAAGGGAATGTTGACATGGGGATAGCATTTGAGGAAGCCTTCGCGGGTGATTTGGCTGCCATTGGCCACGAAGGTGGCTTCGCCTAAGGTGATGTCCGCTTTGGTGACGGCCAATCTGACAGACTGCATCTGGGTGGCGATAAAGCGGCTCCAGATGAGGGTGTAGAGCTTGAGCTGGTCTTTGGTGAGGAACTTCTCCATATTCTCGGGAGTGTTGAAGGGATCGGTGGGACGGATGGCTTCGTGGGCGTCCTGAGCGGTGTTTTTGTTCTTATAGATGCGCACGGAGCTGTTGATCATGTCTTCGCCAAAGCGGTCTTTGATCAGGTCGCGGCAGGCTTGGTTGGCATCGGTTGAGATGCGGGTGCTGTCTGTGCGCATATAGGTGATCAGACCTGTGCTTTCGCCGCCCAATTCAATGCCTTCATAGAGCTGTTGGGCGATGCTCATGGTGCGGCTGGCCTGTATGCCTAAGAGCTTGGAGGCTTCCTGCTGTAAGGTGCTGGTAATAAAGGGGGCTGGAGGTTCCACGCTGCGGGATGAGCGCTTGATTTCGGTGAGAATAGCGTTGTGGTTTTCGCAGTTGGTTTTCAGCTCCAGTGCTTGGGCTTCGCTCTCGATCTCTACCTTCTGATCCTGCCATTTCTCCAAAACGGCCTTGAAAGGAGGCAGTTCGCCGCGCCAGAAATTGGCTTCCAAACGCCAGTATTCCTTGGGGACAAAGTCGTTGATCTCTGCTTCACGCTCGCAGATGAGGCGCAGGGCAACGCTCTGGACGCGCCCAGCGGAGAGGTCCTTGGCGATCACGCGCCAGAGCAGAGGGCTCACCTGATAGCCCACCAAGCGGTCTAAAACGCGGCGTGCCTGCTGGGCGTCCACCTTGTTCATGTCGATCTCGCCGCGGGCTTCGATGGCGGCATTGATGGCTTTGGCGGTGATTTCGTTGAAGACGATGCGGTGAACCTGCTTGCCTTCCATCTGCTTTTCCATGGATTTGAGCAGGTGCCAGGCGATGGCTTCTCCTTCGCGGTCATGGTCGCTGGCTAACAGGATGGTGTCTACGCCCTTGACGTCTTCTTTGAGGCTGTTGATCACCTTTTTCTGTTTGTCCGTCATCACATAGACGGGTTCAAATTCACGTGCGATGTCCACACCCAGCTCGCGCTGAGGCAGGTCTCTCACATGGCCCATGGAGGCTTTTACAATATACTTGTTTTTGAGAAACTTAGCTATGGTATTTGCTTTAGCTGGAGATTCTACGATTATCAAACCTTTTGACATTTATGATTCCTTATCTGTTCTATATTAAGTTCAGTCTTCCTCATGAAGACCGCAGCATCTCTTATACTTTTTGCCGCTGCCGCAGGGACAGGGGTCGTTTCTGCCCACCTTGTCTGCAACCCGCACCGGGCGCTGCTTTTCCTGCATCACGGCTTCGTTGGGCGAGGAGTATTGCGGTGGAGCGGTGGCATTTTGGGTGAGTTCAGCCTGCTTGGCTGCCAGGAAGGTATCGAGGTCTTCATGGCGCTCTTTTGCTTGCTGCAAGAGGCTTTCCACCTGTGCAGCAGTAAGGAAGTAGGTGGTGTAGACTTTGCGGGAAACGCCTTCCTGGATGCGGGAAATCAGCTCTTGGAAGAGCTCGAAGCTTTCTCTTTTATACTCAATCAGGGGGTCTTTGTTGGCGTAGGAGCGCAGGTAGACAGCTTCTTTGAGCATGTCCATCTCGTGCAGGTGGTCACGCCATTCGTTGTCCACCACCTCCAGCATGCTGCGGCGCTCGATGTCCCGCAGTGTCTCTTCACCCACGTTTAGTTCTTTGTTTTCATAAGCTTGCATGCAGAAAGCCAGCAGCCTTTCCTCGAGGATGTCATAGTCGAGGTCTCTGGGATTGAGGTCTTCGGGCGTGATCTGCAGGTTGAAATTTGTCTTGAACCAATAGCAGAGGCGGTCGAGGTTCCAGTCTTCCACGTAACTATCTCTGTGGATGTGGTTTGCTATCACTTTGAGCACAGTTTCCTGGATCATCTCTTTGACCTCGTTTTTGAGGCTGTAGCCTTTGAGCACGCTGCGGCGGTAGGAATAGATCACCTCGCGCTGCTGGTTCATCACTTCGTCATATTTGATCAGGTTTTTGCGGATTTCAAAGTTGTGTTCTTCCACGCGTTTCTGAGCCTTTTCCACCGCTTTGGTCATCCAGGGATGGCGGATGGCGTCGCCCGGCTGCAAGCCCAGCTTGATCATCATGGGTGCCATTCTGTCGGAGCCGAAGAGCCGCATCAGATCGTCTTCCAAGCTGAGGTAAAATCTGGATGTGCCGGGATCGCCCTGACGGCCGGCACGGCCGCGGAGCTGTCTATCGATGCGGCGGCTTTCGTGGCGCTCGCTGCCGATCACGTGCAAGCCATCCAAGGGGATGCCGTAGGGCGTCTGCTCGCTGATGGAGGGGCTGAGGTTGCGATAGCTTTCCTTGTCTTGGCTGATCACGCCTTCGCCCAGTTTGATGTCCGTCCCACGTCCAGCCATGTTGGTGGCTATGGTCACGGCGCCGGGCTGTCCCGCTTCGGCGATAATCTCTGCTTCACGCTGATGCTGACGGGCATTGAGCACGTTGTGAGCGATGCCGCGTCTCTTGAGAAAGCGGCTGAGTATCTCGGAAACCTCCACGCTCACCGTGCCTACCAAGACCGGCTTTTTGAGCTCGTGCCAGTAGATGATTTCGTTCATAATCGCTTGGTATTTCTCGTTTTTGGTGAGGTAGATCACGTCCTCATGGTCGATGCGCGTGATGGGGACGTTGGTGGGAATGGTCATCACGGGGAGCTTGTAAATCTCCATAAACTCGCTTTCTTCGGTGACGGCGGTTCCGGTCATGCCGGCAAGACGTTCAAACATGCGGAAGTAGTTTTGCAGGGTGATGGTGGCGAAGGTCTGAGTGCCTGCTTCGATGGTGACATTCTCTTTGGCTTCAAGGGCTTGGTGAAGTCCGTCTGAAAAGCGGCGGCCAGGCATCTGACGGCCGGTAAATTCGTCCACGATCACCACCTTGTTGTCCATCACCACATATTCCTGGTCGTTTTCATAGAGGGTGAAGGCTTTGAGGAGCTGGTTGATGTTGTGGAGCTTCTCGCTCTTGTCCATAAACTTGTTGGTGGCAATCTCTTTGCGGCGCATGCGTTCGTTGTCGTCGGTGATGCTTTCGTCGTAGTCAATTTCGGCATGCAGCTCTTCCAGTGTATGCACCACGAAGAGATTGCGGTCGTTTCTGGAGAGCATTTCACGGCCTTTTTCACACAAGTCAACGCTGTTCTGACGCTCTTCCACCACGTAGAAGAGGTTGTCGTCCAGCTCGTGCATCTTCTTGTCACGCAGGAAGTAACCCTCGGTGTCGTTCACCAATTTCTGGAGGGCGCCGTCCTGCATCATCTTGGCAAAGACCTTGTTGCGCGGTGCGGCACGCTTGACCAAGAGCAGGTTTTGGGCGATGAAATCGTTGTTTTGCTTGTCAAAATCCTTCTTGAGCTCCTCTCTCACTTCGTTTAAGTATCTATGTGCCAAGGCATTTTGCGCTTGCACCACCTGATTCACGAGAGGGCGCATCTCGGGGTAGAAGTTCTTGTCTTGAGCGATGGGGCCGCTGATGATGAGCGGGGTACGCGCCTCGTCAATGAGGATGCTATCCACTTCGTCCACGATGGCATAATAGAAGTCGCGCTGTACCAATTGCGCGGGAGAGACAGCCATGTTGTCCCTGAGGTAGTCAAAGCCAAATTCACTGTTCATGCCGTAAGTAACGTGGCAGTTGTATGCTTCTTTGCGCTCTTCAAAGGTCATGCCGGTGGTGATGCAGCCCACGGTGAGATTGTGGAAGTTGAAGATGGGGCCCATCCATTCGGCGTCACGAGCGGCCAAATAGTCGTTCACGGTGACCAGATGCGCTCCGCGATCCAGCAAGGCATTCAAAAAGAGGGGCAGGGTAGCCACAAGGGTCTTTCCTTCACCGGTGGCCATTTCAGCGATCTTGCCATCATGCAACGCCATGCCGCCGATCAATTGCACATCAAAAGGCACCATGTTCCACTCGGTTTCATGATCCCGCACGATGAAGGTTTGACCCAAGAGGCGACGGCAGGTATCCTTCACAATGGCATACACTTCCGGCAGGTAACCATCCAGCAGACGCTTGCTTTCTTCCTTCAATTCCTTGCGGGTGGCGTCGATCTCGTTATCCAGACGATTGCGAACGGAATCCTCGCTTTCCTCTCTGAAACGCCGCTGCAGATCCTCAAGCTGCTGTCTGAGTGGTGCCAGGCTTTCAGCCAGCTCGTCCATAATCTTGGCGATGCGCTCTCTGAGCTCATCATCGTCATATTGAGCCAAGTTTTGGAAGATGCTATTTATCTCATCCACCAGAGGCAGATAGGTTTTGAGGTCTTTGCTGCGCTTATCTCCGAAGACCTTTCTCAATAGTTTTTCTAACATGGTGTTAAGTCCTTTTTTTAACCCCCTTCACGCCCCATTCAGAGGCAAAAGGAAGGCGTGAAATTAGCTTTGGAAGTCACTCTGAGGAAAGGGGATTTTGTGTCAAGCAGGATGTGAAAAACGAGATTAAATAAGGTATCCGGCACCGATTTGAGTCGTGGGTAAGTTTAGTATTGACATCAGCTCGCCTCTCATTTTACTGGTCAAAAAGACAAAGGAAGTCATAGGTATGAACGACTATCAAGAACCAGAGCAACAACAAACTCCCGTCGGGCAGCCCATCCGCCCACCCGTCGAGGAAGCTCCCGTGTTGAGCTTGATGGATTGGGTGGTGGTGTTTATTCTCCTGTCGCTCCCGATCGTAAACATCATTATGCTCATCATTTGGGCAGTTGGTGATAAAGTAAACCCAAACAAGAAGAACTTTGCCATAGCTGCTTTGATCTTTACTGCGATCAGCATCGTGTTTTTTGTGGCTTTTTTGGGTAGAATGATTGGCTCAATCCTCACCGTGATGGAGCAATTCGCTGTGAACATATAGGTCTTGAGCTTCAGACAAGTTATCTATGTTTAGTTTAAATAAAGCGCATCCTGCTGGAATCTGCTCCAGCGGGGTAAAGGAGTAACTTTATGCGTTATCTTGATTTAGCCATCGGCAAGGCTCTGGATTTGGGAGCCGAATATGCCGATATCCGAGTGCAAAAGACCAGCGACGAGGTGGTGTTCCTCCGCAACTTGAGCCTCAAAAACACCTCACACAACGTGATCTACGGCTATGGGATCCGTGTGTTCTATCAAGGAGCTTGGGGTTTTGCACACAACAACGTCTTCAGCGAAAAGGCCGTCTTAGCCACAGCAGAAAAGGCCTTTGAGATCGCTCAGCTCTCTGCCAAGGTGAATAAGGACAAGCAGTTGCACCTGGCACCTGAGCGAAGCTACATCGCCAAATATCAAACCCCGGTCAAGATCGACCCCTTCTCGGTGCCCTTGAGCGAGAAAGTGGAGCTGATGATGGAGACAAACCGCATCCTGCTTGGCTATGAAGGCATCAAGCAAGCGATGTTTTACATCGTCTCCCACAAGGACGAAAAGCTCTTTGCCAGCACTCTTGGCACACGCTTGGAGCTCAACACGCAGTGGATAGACCCCATGGTAAGTGCTACCGCTGTAACGGATTCCGATAGCCAGAGCCGCACCTT
>Ga0302242_1002773_pt1 | contig 10710 bp, 16 predicted proteins | sample AAG_UR_Lys_MG_FD_193510 | JGI IMG/M metagenome (GOLD analysis project Ga0302242, IMG submission 193510) | Enriched activated sludge microbial communities from anaerobic digester in WTTP, New Holstein, Wisconsin, United States - AAG_UR_Lys | ecosystem: Engineered > Bioreactor > Anaerobic >... | reverse complement strand
TTGTTATGGAAAAAATAATAAAAATTCATCTTGAGAAATTGCCTGAAGGGTTTTATTTGGCGACATCGGATGATATTCAGGGGTTGGTCGCGCAGGGGAGAACCGTTTCCGAGACGCTTGAAATCGCGCGGGATGTGGCGAGAAAGCTCATAGAAGAGCAAGGCTTCCCGGCCGTCAATCTGGGGGCAGTCGGTGATTCCTTTGAGTATCCTTTGATCGTAGGAACATAGACGATGGGACAGTTGTCCGGATTTACATATCGGGACATTGTGCAACGTCTCAAGCTTTTCGGCTTTTCTTTCCTCCGCCAAGCGGCGGGAAGTCACGAAATCTGGCACAATAGATCAACCGGCCGCTATACAACGATTCCAAATCACACAGGCGATATGCCCCAGGGCACTCTCAGGGCAATCTTGAAACAAGCAGGCATTTCAGCCGAGGATTTCATCAACAAGAAATTGAATCAGTAAAGAAACTGAGCTGTCTTCCCCCCGGTCTTCCCCCGAAAAACGCTAATTTTAAAGACCTGACCCCCGAGCAATGGACATAGAATTCCATTATTACCTTACCTATCTGATTGCCGCCCGGGCGGGGCTGCCGCCTCCGGACGCCCTGACGCTCGCCTGGGCGTGTCAGTACACCGACGACAACACGATGATCTGCGTAATTGACGCGGGCCTCCCCACGGAATACACCAACTACATCAGCCAGACCGCCAACATCCTCAAGCCCCGCCGGACCCTGATGCGGATCTACCCCCTGTTCCACTTCCTCCCCGGCGACCCCCAGGCCCCCACCGCCTGGCGGAAGGACGGCGCCATGCACTGGCTCAACACCACCCCGGGCAGTGAGAACGCCAACCTCATCCTGGACGCCGCCCTCGCCACCGGAGACCTCTACCGCATCGGCATCGCCTGCCATGCCTACGCCGACACCTGGGCGCACCAGAACTTCGTGGGCTACGGCCATGAATTCAACGCCTTTCTCGGCCCGCTTTTCACCGCCGTCATGCCCAACATCGGCCACGCCGACGCCATCTTCTCCCCCGACGAGGCGACCCGGCGCTGGCGCGACCCCCGGCTTCTCCACGAGCCCATCGACAACCAGGTTCGCTTCCTCGCCGCCGCCGCCGCCCTCTACCGGAAACTGGCCCGCTTCGTCGCGCCGGACCTCCCCCCGGAGGAACTTGACCGCCGCGCCACTGCCCTCCGGGACGACCTTGCCTGGTGTATGGCTGGGGTCAGGTCTGCGGCTGCGGCTGGGGATGGGGTCAGGTCTTTTGATTTAGCGTCGCGAAGCGATGCTGAAATCACCGAAGGTGATTCATGTTCACAAATCACCGAAGGTGATTCATGTCCACAATTGAAAGCCCTGACCCCAGAAGGTGTTGACCCAGTCGCCTTGAATGCACCGACCCCGGATGCCTCCGATTTCCCCCCGAGCCCAGACATGCTCGCCGCGCGGCGCCTCGCCCGCTACCGCCACCTCGCCTCCTCCTCCTCCTCCTACGGCGGCCGCGCCATCCCGCCCTACGACCCCGATCTCTGGATGGACGAGGCGATCAACGAACAAGTCCACGGCCTCCGGGACCGCTCCGACTTCATCCTGGCCTGCCTGGATCCCTGGCCGGACACCTATACCTGGAAGGACCGTGCCGCTTACCGCCGGACCCCCTGGTACCGTTTCCAGGAGGCCGTCAAGGCCCATCAGAACGAATCCTGGCAGCTCCTGACCGACCGCAATTTCCTCGGCCTCGACCTGGCGGATCTTTGATATCCACCCGGCAAAAACGCTAATTTTAAAGACCTGACCCCCAAAAAACTACTGGAGGACGTCAATGGAAATACAATTTATCACCGATGCACAAGGCAAGAAAACGGCGGCAATCGTCCCTTTTGACGAGTGGGAACGGACGGAGGCAGCGAAGGAAATTCTTGAGCATGTGTATCTGGATGGAATCATAAAGGAACGCAAAAACAAAAAAACAACGGTCAATCTTGACGATTTACTGACGGCGGAGGGCCTGACGCGTGCCGACCTGGAAAGTTGAACTGATACAGGAGGCTCAAAACGATTTTAACAGTCTGGATGGCAGCGTTAAAAAACGCGTCTTGAAACAGCTTGTAAAGCTTGAACAAAATCCCAACTACGGTGATCCTCGGGGCAACAAAACCGGCATAAATCTGGACGGTTATTTCAAACTGTACGCCGACAACAAGCGAATCAGAATTATTTATGAGAAATTGGAAAGTATCATCAAGGTTATTGCTATCGATAAACGCGAAGACCTGGAAGTTTATCGCATCGCACTAAAAAGAATCCTGTCGATCAAACCGAATTAGAATTCGAAGCCCTGCTAATCACCCTCAATATTCACCGCCATAACAAGCGGTGATGTCCCAGGTCTGATCACGGAAGCGGACACGATGGAACAGCTCATGCAAAAGCTGAAAATCATGATTCCTGAATTGTTGGAGGCAAAGGGCGTTCTCAAACAAGCCGGTCTGCCGAAGCGGTTTTAGTGTCTCCGGCCCCCATCCCCGCCACCCCGAAAAACGCTAATTTTAAAGACCTGACCCCCAAAAAGTGCTGACTCCATGAGATTGACGGAAAAGGAAATCGCAACCATTCGGGAAACCGTCCTTGGTATTGACCAGGCGGCGGACATCTACGCTTTTTCCCTCCAAAACGTGAGAAAAAGTTGCGTTTTTTTGGAATCAAGCATTGATGGCAAGTTGTTGAGTTAACATGGATAATCCTCGTTGGATGGAGTCATATGCTTCTTCGATTTGTGAGGGTTGCGCAGCGAGCTGGAGGACGTCATTTTTCATGGTCCTTGAAATCATTGGGTTTTTGAAGTGGTTGGCGGAGCAGATTTCGAGCCACAGCCAGGAGAAGCCTTTTTTCGTAACTGTATAAAATGACTGGTTATTGTTTTTTATCACCACGCCCCTTGCCTTCAATTTGTTCATTTCGTAGCGAATTTGTGCAGGATTTCGGAAGAGACCGGAGAGGTTTTTTTGCAGATCAGCCGTTTTGAAGCCGTGGACCCGGTACTTGGGTTTGAGGAGTTCTTTGGCCAGAGCAGCTTGGCGGTCCTTTCTGAAATCGGGGGCGCTGACGCGACGTCCTGCCGGGTCGATCACCGGCTTGGTGAAGAAGTGGCATTCCTGATCGGAGATAGAGGAGACATCGACATCTGCGCAGCAGTCCAGAAGCCGGTTGTTGCATTCGACACCCTTCCACAGACAGGCCTGGAGATAGAGGACAGGCTTTTGCAGCCCCAGCGATTTGGGGTTGTTGATGGTGGTTTCGGTGCGGATGAAAGAGCCGGTTTTGTTGTACTGCTTGATGGAGTTGCCACGGAACCAGTGTTTGATGCAGGCATTATTGTCGTAGAGTCTCCAGAAGGTATTGGATATGGTTCCCCGATGTGATCTTCTGCTGAAGATTTGGGCGATGCTTTCGGGCAATCCGAGGCGTTGGAACTTATCCAGGAGCCGTTCAAAGAGACTGGTGCAAAAGCGCGCTGATCGAAACACGATATTGGAGGAGATTTCCACCTGCGAGAGGTACCATTCATGATGCAGATACTTGGAACAGGTGGAGTATTTTCCTTTGTCGAACTTGAAAAAGATGTTCATCCAGTATGCAACCCTGTTGAGAACGGCTCTTCCGTTGAGTGACTCCACGGCCTTGCGGATGGCTTCCGGATCGTCCACATCTACGAAAGCGTTGTCATGGCGGCGGTAATGAACGCCCTGCTTGTCCAGATGGACCTGAATGGCGTTGTGGCCGTTGAAATAGAATTCGCACTGGAAGGGCAGATAGGATGAGATTTTCAGATAGCATGGCCCACCCAGAAGCTGATCGTGGAAGTAGATGTAATACTGCTTCACCGGCTTTCGGCAGTCGTAGATTTTCTCGTGTTTCTTTCCGTTTTTGGCGACGAGTTCCCGGCAGACAAAGGTTTTTGCAGGCTCTTTGTCCGTCAGGATGCAATACAGGCGGTCGCCATTGCCTTGATCGAGTTGGGCATATTGTTCTTGGACGAACTTCTGTTTGGCCCCGTCCTTGCCGCCTCCCATTGATGGCCACCAGTGAATGGGGATTCCCTTTGCCTGGGCCACCTTCTGGATATGGGCGTTCAACTGGTCGGTCAATATGCGCATGACGCCGTTGGAGAGTTTCCTGAAACCCATCGCTCTGAGGAACTTGACCACGCCTGCCGGAAAGAACAGCCACAGGATGTACCCCCGAAGGATGACACGATCAAAGCAGTTGTATTTGAACTTGATATTCTCGGAGAATTGTTGCACAAAGGCATTCTTCACGGGCAGGATTCCTTCCTATAGGGTTTTTCTTGGCGGAACATCTTCTATAGGACTGCCCGTGAAAAATCAATCACATGCAGGCTGCGCAGGACAAGGGGCAAGAGGTGCAATCGGATGGCCATAGAAAGGCATGACCTTTCTCAATTATATCAGGGAGTTGCCCCGGACAATCGAAACCATCGTACCTCTTCCCCCTTGTCCTGCGCCTCTTTCGGAACTTCAGTTTGCTAAAATTAGCGTTTTTCAACTTTCGTGGGGTCAGGTCTGCGGACCGTCTGGGTCCATGTGGTGTCAGGTTTTTAAATTAGCGTCGCGAAGCAATGCTGATTTTAAAGCCGTGATCCCACCATGTGACCCCAAGCCCTGACCCCCGAAAGTTGAACAATTCACGGCGAATCCCGGATCTGACCCCCGGCGTGATCCTCGGTGCCTGGCACCTGAAAGTTGAAAAATTCAACTCTGGGTGCCTGACCCCCAAAAAGTTGAACAACTCCCAGTGCGACTCCCGGACCTGACCCCCAAAAAGTTGAAAAACGCTAATTTTAAAGACCTGACCCCCAAACCTCCTGACTGGAGAAGGCTCTATACGGCGGCGGAGTCCTTCCGCCAACTGGCGCCATGGGAATGGATGGACGATGATCGGATATTCGGGGTGAAGTGCCCCGAGACCGGGAGGATCGATTACTGCGGCGTTCTGGGCGCGCTGGGGGAGGTATTCGCCCTGATCGCCTATGAAGGTGCCGAAGGTCTGAACGGCTATCTGAAGCTCCTTTCGGGCGAGCTCCAGGAAAGATCGCATGTCCTTGAACATCAGCGGTGTCTGATGGCGTCATTCGACGATCGCAGCGATCTGGCCCCGGAGGACCTGGAGGTGATCCGTTCCCTGGGGCTCAAGTTTCGGGGCAAGAATCGCTGGCCCATGTTCCGGCACTACCTCCCGGGTTATCTGCCCTGGTTTGTCACGGCGCCCCAGGCGCGGACCTTGGCCACATGCCTTGAGCAAGCCCTGGATGTTTTACCCCGATACCGGCAAAACACCGCTCTGCTCGGTGATCCCGAGTCGGGCAGCCTCCTCGTAAGGGTGTATGGGACGCAAAAAGGCCAGGACGGCTGGCATGATGAAATCCTGCCAGCGCCCGGGGAAGATCCATCGCCCGCCGAATCCGCCGAACTCAATGTGCCAATCGACGAAATCGGTATCGCCAGAATCCGCCGCCAAGCGAAAAAATGCCGCGGAACCTGGGAAATCGGCTACTGCTATGCCCCCATGCCCATTCGGGAAAAGCGCGAAGAACGCCCCTATCTTCCCCGCCTCCTCGGGATCGTCGATCAGGAGAGCGGCATGATCCTGTCGTTTCGGTTGGAAAAATCAGGAGAACACTTGCCGATCTTCAGGGATATCATCCTCGCATCCCTTGGGGAGCGCAAGTTTTTGCCGGCACACCTCCTTGTAGATCACGACGATGTTGAAGCCCTTGTGGCGCCGATGGCAGCCGGTTTGGGCATAACCCTCCATCGGGTCCGCGAACTTCCGGCCTTCGCGGAGGCGCTCGACGCACTGCTGGCCACGATGGGATGAAATAGAATCCCGGTGAATCCCGGTGCCTGGCACTTGAAAGTTGAAAAACGCTAATTTTAAAGACCTGACCCCCAAAACTCCTAATGGTGAGAACATGCTAAGCAAAGATATTAAAGTTGAAGCTTTCTGGGATGAGAAGGCTCATGTCTGGGTTGCCTATAGCGATGATGTCCCAGGTCTGATCACGGAAGCGGACACGATGGAGCAGCTCATGCAAAAGCTGAAGATCATGATTCCTGAGTTGCTGGAGGCAAACGGCCTGCTCGACGGGCCGGGCACGATCGACATTCCCATTCATCTATTTGGAAAATGGCAGGAAGTCATCAAAGCCCAGTCCCGAAATGGCTGACTACGCCCCGATCGTCAAAAAAATACTTTCTGAAAATGATTGCTATATTGAGCGCCAGGGCAAAGGAGATCACGAAATCTGGTACAGCCCCCTCACCAAGATTCGATTCCCCGTGGATGGAAAAATCAGGTCGCGCCACACCGCCAATGGCATTCTCAAACAAGCCGGTCTACCGAAGCGGTTTTAATGCCCCCCGGTGCCTCCCGGTGCCTCCCGGTGCCCCCACCCGGTGCCTGGCACTTGAAAGTTGCGGTGCCTGACCCCCAAAAAGCCTCCCAAAAATGGCGGGTAAATACAAAAAGTTGCTTTTTCAAGTCTTGCGGGGCACGTCTGATGCGAATATATCGTTTGATGATTTGCGGAATCTTCTGCTACGACTTGGGTTTGTAGAGAGGACGCGTGGAAGTCATCACAATTTCAGAAAAGAAGGCGTCGAGGAGAAGATAAACATGCAACGGGACGACGCTAAAGCCAAGGCCTATCAGGTGCGACAGGTCAGGGCGGTCATTCTGAGATATAGGATGGGAGGTGACCTGTAAATGGAAAAGTATGAGATCATCATTTACTGGAGCGAGGAAGATCAGGTATTTATTGCTGATATTCCCGAGTTGCCCGGATGTATGGCGCACGGGAATACACATGAAGAGGCATTGAATAGCGCGAAAGATGCTATTCAATTATGGCTGGATACAGCAAGGGAATGCGGTGATTCCATTCCGGAACCTAAGGGCCGCCGCCTCGTTTATGCATAAAAACCTGACCCCACAATGAGACTGACCCCACAAGGCCCCGGAAACTTAAACACCCCACGGTGCCCCCCCGGCCTGACCCCCAAAAAGTTGAAAAACGCTAATTTTAAAGACCTGACCCCCAAAGCCAACGATCAGTTGGTGAAGTTGATTTCGACATTCAAGGACGAAATCAAGGAGGAATTTCGCCATCAGTTGGGGATTCAGGCCGAACATTTTCAGCACAAACTGGATCTCGTCGTCGAGGGCCACGAAATGCTCTCAGAAAAGATTGACAGGGTAAAGACAGAATTAACGCAAAAAATCGATTGCATAACGCACAAGCTCGACGCCGTTGCGGCCAAAGGCGATGAGACAGCCTCCAAGCTCGACAAGGTGGCCTTGAAGCTCGACGCCGTTGCAGCCAAAGGTGATGAGACAGCCGCCAAACTCGACAAGGTGGCCTTGAAGCTCGACGCCGTTGCGGCCAAAGGCGATGAGACAGCCTCCAGGCTTGAAAAGGTGGCCTCGAAACTCGACAAGGTGGCCTTGAAGCTCGACGCTGTTGCAGCCGATCTTCAGGCCCATCGCGCCGATACGGAGGTGCACAAGAACATTTACAAAGTTAAGGAATGAGGCGAGCGCCCGCCCGAAGACCTGCAATGCCCTTCATGCAGGGAAACGCTAATTTTAAAGACCTGACCCCCAAAACAAAAAACCCGAAAAACCCCAAAAAAATGTGAGGCACTGTTATGCAGCGAGTCGTTATCCATGTCAAAGACGACACGAAAATGAACGCTTTAATGAGCGTGCTGAACGAAATCAGTTTTATCGAGATTGAGCAAGAGAAGAAAAAAACGCTTGGTAGATCGAAACAAGCCGATTTGAGGAAGCTTTTTGGCCTATGGAAGGATCGGAATATTTCCCTTTCGGACATCAGAAAGAAGGCATGGCGGTAAGCTGAAAATGGTCCTGTGTGACACGAACGTCCTCATTGAAGCTCTGAAAAAGAATCCTTCTGCCATTCAGTCTTTGGAAGAAATCGGCCTCGATTCGATGGCCATCAGCGTGATCACCGTGATGGAGCTTTACTATGGCGCATGAAACAAGGCAGAACTCGTGAAAATCAAGCGCCATCTTTCGTCTGTTCAAATAGTTCAAATAGATGAGGAGATTTCCGTGACTGGCGCAACTCTCATCGAGCGATACGCGAAAAGCCACGGGCTGCAGATCCCAGACGCTTTAATCGCCGCGGCCGCGCTCTGCCGAGATCTTCAGCTATTCACTGAAAACACGAGAGATTTCATTTTTATAGAGAACATCCGTTTGTGGTCCCCCGCCAAACGCTAATTTTAAAGACCTGACCCCCGCCGTATGAACGAAAGTGATTTTGCAAAGATCGATAGCATGATCGCCCGCCATGTCGGAACCTTCGCTGAATCTGTTCAGCACAAGTTGGACCTGGTTGTCGAGGGTCATCAAATGCTGTCTGAAAGGATCGACCGGGTGGACGCGAGGCTGGATAAACGGATGGATTGCCTCGAACACAAGCTCGATAGCGTGGCGGCAAAGCTCGACCGGGTGGAAACGAGGCTGGACAAACGGATGGATTGCCTCGAATACAAGCTCGATAGCGTGGCGGCAAAGCTCGACCGCGTAGCCGGGGATCTTTCCGCTCATCGCCGGGATACGGAGGCGCATCCACCAGTGTATAAGGTCAAGGAAGGTAGTTGAGCATGTACGCCACCCCCTGCTGCCGCCTCCGCCCTTCCGAAAAACGCTAATTTTAAAGACCTGACCCCCGATTAGGCAGGAGGTTTTATGCGTAATTTCAAGTATGTTGTTTACCAGGAAGGGAAATATTTTGTTTCACAATGCCTGAATGTGGATGTATCCAGTTTTGGCAAAACCATTGATCAAGCGGTTGCAAATCTCAAAGACGCCGTAGCGCTTTATCTGAAGGATGAACCTGCAAGCTCTTTTTACCATGAAGTTGGTGATGCCTTGATCGGCGAGACGCAGGTAAATGCCTAAGTTATACTCTTCGCGGCACATCATAAGAGTCTTAAGTCAACACGGTTTTGTAGAGATTGACCAAACTGGCAGCCATAAGAAATTCCACGGTAACGGCCTCACGGTTATCGTTCCTGCTGCAAAACGTGAAATCCCCTATGGGACTTTTATGTCGATACTCCGCCAATCTGGTTTAACGAAACAGGATTTTGAGTAATAAAATTCAAATTCCGGTGCCTGGCGCAGAGGGGAGTGGACAGTCATCTCCATGTTGAAGAAAGAAGGTTTCACAGAGATGAGCGAGGCGGAAATAGCCAAAGAACCGTATAAATCCATTTATACCCTGCCCGATTGTCTCAAGCAGGGGAAGGAAGCAAAAGGATCATCCCCCGCAAAACGCTAAAATGCAAGACCTGACCCCCAACCATATATGCACGGAAAGGAGAATAACGCTATGCCGACAAGTGCAAGCATTACGATAATGAAAATGATTGAATCTCTTCCGGAGCCTGTGCAGGAGCGCGCCCTGGAGCATATGCAGCAATATCTTGAGGATATCCGAGACGAACTCAAGTGGAGTGATTCCTTTGGGAATTCCCAGAGCAAGCTAATTGCAGCCGCCCGGCAAGCTCGGGAAGAAATATTACAGGGTAAAGCAGCGCCGATGGATGTTGAAGACCTGTGAAATCAAATACGCTGCCTTCTTTCTGGGAGACATACAGAAAGCTCGCCCCGGATACGCGGAGACGTGCGAGAAAGGCCTACCGGCTCTGGACTACAGACTCATTTCATCCATCCTTGCGCTTTAAATGCATCAATCACGAGGAAGGTATCTGGTCAGTCAGGATAACTTTAGGTGTGCGATCTTTGGGCGTGCTCGATGGAGATACTGTTACGTGGTTTTGGGTAGGCGATCACGATGACTACAAACGGTTCTTCGGGTAAGTAAGGCCCATCACTACTCACCACCTATTTTCCAAAACGCTAATTTTAAAGACCTGACCCCCAAAATGACTGACCCCCAAAATGAGATTTGTGGTCTCCCACCCCCGCCAAACGCTAAAATGCAAGACCTGACCCCCGAGAACTGAAAGCCAGAATTTAGAGAAAGGCAAGAAAATGACGGAGATGCAGAGGTGAGATGAATGGGCACAGCAACGGTGAACAATCTAATCGAGGAATTTATCAACCTGCCTCTTGAGGATAAGGAATATGCGACAGAAGTGATCAAGAAGCAGTTGATAGATGCAAAAAGAGAGGCCATTGCCAAGAGGGCAAAAACAGCGATGGCCAGCTTCAGGAAAAAAACGACTAAGCATGGAACTGTAAAAGACTTATACAAGGACATCGAAGGTGATTAAAGTATCCTGGGACCAAGGGTTCAAGCGGGCTTACCGAAAGAAGGTAAAGAACGATGCTGAACTCAAGGACAGATTTTGGGATGCTATGGAAATGTTTGTAAAAGAGCCGTTTCACGCACGCCTGAGAACTCATAAATTGACGGGCAGGCTTGAAGGGCTATGGGCATTCAGCGGTAGCTTTGATTGTCGAGTAATCTTTCGGTTTTTAAGCAAAACCGAAATCCTTCTGATTGATTTTGGCGGACACGACGAAGTATATTGATTTTGCTAGTAAAATTCCCCTTCCACAGTCGCGCAGCCGCAAACGAAGAAATCATCCACCTCATATAACGCCCCCCCAAGCCTG
>Ga0302242_1002771_pt1 | contig 10719 bp, 6 predicted proteins | sample AAG_UR_Lys_MG_FD_193510 | JGI IMG/M metagenome (GOLD analysis project Ga0302242, IMG submission 193510) | Enriched activated sludge microbial communities from anaerobic digester in WTTP, New Holstein, Wisconsin, United States - AAG_UR_Lys | ecosystem: Engineered > Bioreactor > Anaerobic >... | reverse complement strand
TTGCCATTATTGCTGTTATACCGGGACATAAAGAGTACCCGCTTTTTTCTATGGCATTACAGAAAAAGGTCTTAAGGGCAGTTCCTCCCTCAGGCTTATAATTAAATCCTATATAAAGATTTTTTTTTCTTAACAAAAAACTTATTACATCTACAAAATAAGCAATAGAAGCAATCTGTATATTCATTCCCCTCATTATACTGGCAGCTATACGATTGGACACAAGGCGTTGATGGTAAAAACTCAGCTTAATCTTACGGTCCTTTGAAAAATCCACTTTAAGTAAAACATCAGTACCGGGAAAATGACCATTTAATTTTTTAAAATTTTTTATCTGTTCATGTGCCATACCTGTAAGAGACATAAAATCTATTACATTTGTAATATATTCTTCATTTTTACCTTTTAGCATAATACCAAGGCTATTTGAAAAAGGAGAAACACTCAACTCAGACATCTTATAAAGATTTTCAATGAAAAACTCCTTAAATTTCTTAAAATAAGAGTCTTTCACCTCATCAAACCAGGGGGCCAGTAATTTTACTTCTTTTTCAAATCTCTCAAGCTTATTTTTTTCTGCCATTAATACACCTCAGTCTATAAAAAATTTAAGAAGGAACAAAAGTCCTTCTTAAATTTATCATATTATAAGAAAATATGCAATCAAATTTTAATCCCATCTGGCACGATATTCAGCCATACCCCGGGCCCAATCATCTAAAGGAGGGTCTTCTTTTTTTATTATTTTATCCTGAGCTGTCCAGTCTATAGTCGGCTTATCGGTATTATAAAGATACCTATTTATTCCATCCCGATAGCGTGCCTCTTCAGGTGATATCTTACCCGTAATTTCATTACCTGGGAAGCCGTCTGATCTAATAATCTCATCTTCTTTTTTAACAGCTTTTTTCCAGACAGAAACTTCCGGTTCAGTCCCCGGTAGCTTTATTTCCAGTTCTGGTAGATTTACAGGAAATTCCAAACCGATCTCTGGTAGTTCTATTTCAGGACCAGGAACACTCAGAGGTATTTCTTCCTTCCAATTATACCTATATTCTTCTACTGCTCTGTGCCATGCTGTATCATCTGCTTCCATCTGGCTTACAGCATCTGCAATAGCTCCTCTTCTGTCTTCTGGCTTGTTCTTTTGAGCATTAAGAGAAAGCTTATCTGTTAATTTAAAAAATAACTTATCATCAGGGTCCAGCTTATCTCGAAGCTCAACATGATCTTCCACTCTATCCTTTAGTTCACGTACAGCCTCTTTTGCAAATTTCGGTATACAATCATACCGAAGAGGATCTATTGTATTTTTACCGTGCATCGCGTCCATAATAATACCTCCTGGTAAAAAATTCTTTAATATCTACTATAATTCATTATAGAATTTCAGCTCTCAAATTACAATAATCCACAGGTAAAATTATGTTACAAAAATGTTAACTTTTCTACAAAAAATGTAAGGGCGAGGATTACCTCGCCCTCACGCCCCTGCAGACGTATTTTAATTAAGAAACTGACTTCCAGGGTGATCCATCAGGCCATTTCCGGGGAGTCCCATCAGGATTAAAAATTTCCTCAGATCCTCCAGAAAGTTGAGCGAGTAACTCTAATAACTGCTCCTCACTCATATTCATTAACTGATCTAATCCCATACCACCTGTAGCATCTGCATCGCCCTTAGGATTACTGGCAGGAACATTACCAAGACTTGCCATAGCTTCATTCCAGCTTGTATCTTTTGCAAACTGAAGATCTTCATATTTGTTTCCAAGTCCGCCTGGTTTATCAGTTGGAGCATAAACACTCAGACCTTTAGAGTTAGGATACTGACTCTTATCAGTTTCATTTGCTACCACTGCCTCGCCTATAGCTTTCTTTACCTTCTTAGCGGCTTCTTTAAGTTTAGGATCATCTATACCTTCTAAAAGAGAAGCTATGTGATGTAAATCACGCATATCAGCATAAGGTTTTGGTTGTTGCCATCCACCATAATTTTCTGCCTTCATTATGGCGTCTTTTACAGCTGTCTTATTATCCGTATTAAGTATGGCCTTACCGAGTTCATCTGATGCTTTTGTTACATCATCTACTTTAGTCAGATCTGTTGCTGAAAAAGTTGGAATATCTTTACAATGTTCTTCATTTACTTTTACAACAATCTTACAGAATTCTTCAGGTGAAACATCTATTTTCTTTGTCATAGCATTCTGTAACATCTTAATAGAATCCGGCATAGCTTTATTGCTCTGTAATGCACCATCAGTCTTTCTCTTTTGCGCCAGAACATTTTTTATAGCATCCATTAAAGCCTGATTGTCTGAAGGTGTACCTTTAGGAGTGTCTTTCAACATACCACTATAAGTCCATCCGGGGCCTCCTTCTGTTTCTTCAGAAGCGAGAAGATAGTGAGCTACATCTTTAAATTCATGAGCCACTTCTGTCTGAGCCATAAGACATGCATCAAAACCAAGAATATCAATTCTTTTACCTGTTATCTTCTCTGCATCAGCAAGGGCCTGACGTATCTGAGGTGTAGACATAAATCCACCCTGAGTGTCATCAGCAAGAGCTCCTAAAAACCCGGCACCATGGTCATTTAATACCAGTGCCACATGATCGGAGGGGAATTTTGCCATTGTATCGACAATAAATTTTGTAAGAGTCTCAGGTTTTGACATATTCACATCCATACCCTGCTCTTCTACAACAGGAGAATTGAGTTTTTTAGGGGTGCTGTCCTGTGTTACATAATAGGTTCTGCAACCTTTCCAGTCAATAATAGAAGGTTTTCCCGAAGCCTTATCTCCTTCAGATACTTCTGTCCCTTCCACATCAGGCCTTTCCTCTATTGCTCCTTCTGCTTTCACTTCTGGCCCTACATCAATCATTGCCACTATATGAGTATTTGCATCTGAACCTACCAGCTCCTGATTATCAATATTATCTGCCTGAAATTCCTTAAGATTACAGTCTGCAGCAATAAAATTCATAAAAAGCCATTTTTTATGCTGGCCTACTGGAATTTCAGGTCTGTCTGTTCCCAACTGCACCTGATCTCCCGGAGTCTGGGATGTTTCCTTTGGCTTCACCTGGTTTGTACCCGGTGTAATCTGTTGAAATCCTACATTTCTGATACTATCCATTATCTTACCTCCTGAATATTAATATTTAATTGTCTTAAGCGAATTTAATCCATATTTAGCTAGAGTCATTATATAAATTTCTCAGCATGATTGCAAGGGAATATTAAATAAAGTTGTTACAAATATGTTAACATTTTGATAAAATAAAGTTATTACAAAAAATATAAAACAGGGAATTCCCTGTTTTATATTTACCCTGAATTTATATCAATTAAAGCCTTATTTCCTATCTGTTTTGCGAGAAGTTCCATCAGGCCATACAGGGCCGAGAAATTCCTCTGCATTATTGAAAAACTCTACTCCAAAATCTTCCATATTTCCAGCCTGTCCACTTTCTTTTCCGGCAGGAAGACTCTTAATTGCTTCATCCCACTGGGTATCCTTTGCAAAGGCAAGTTCCTGATAATCTGCTCCCATACCACCGGATGGTGCATAAATATGTAATCCAGTGGATTCGGAATACTTTGGTGATACTTCATTTGCAATTACAGCCTGTTCTATTGCTTTTTTCACACCCTCTGCTGCTTTCTTAAGAGCAGGATCAGAAACACCCTTATCAATAAGTTTTGCCAAATGACCAAGGTCATGCATATCGTTATAGGGCGCCCATCCTCCACCATAGTTCTGGGCATTCATTATAGCATTTCTGACTGCCTCTTTCTCATCTGTTTTAAGGATGGCTTCAGCAAGACCGTTAGTAGCATCTTTTACTATATCCATCTTGGTAAGGTCTATTGCAGAAAAAGTCGGTATATACTTCTGATTTTCTTCATTTACTTTTACAACAATTTTACAGAACTCCTCAGGAGAAACATTGATTTTCTTATTCATAGCATCCTGAAGCAATCTCATAGCTGAAGACATCTGGCTGGAAACTGATTTAGGTTCAAGATGTCCATCTAACATAGAATTATAAGACCATCCGGGGCCGCCTTCAGTCTCTTCAGCTGCAAGATAAAAATTAGCCACATCCTTAAATTCATAAGCAGCCTGTGTATCTGCCATAAGACAGGCATCAAATCCAAAAATATCAATCTTCTTACCGGTAATCTTTTCTGCCTCAGCAAGAGCATTTTTCATATCAGGCATAGAAAAGTCTTTTCCTTTTCCATCGGTATCATCAGACATTGCTCCAACCCATCCACCGCCGTGGTCATTCATAATAAGTGCTACATGATCGGAAGGAAACTTTTGCATCATATCAACGATAAACTTGGTCAGAGTTTTAGTGTCCACCATATTTATATGATCGCCATATTCTTCTACTACGGGAGAATTAATCTTTCCTAATTGACTATCCTGTGTTACATAATAAGTTCTTCCACCACTCCAGTCGAGAATTCCCTTGGGAGTGTTATTGGGGCCAATATCTATCATTGCAACCACATGAGTATTGGCATCAGAACCTACAATCTCCTGGTTGTCTATATTGGCAGCTTGATATTCCTTCAGATTACAGTCTGCTGCAACATAGTTCATAAATAACCATTTCTTATGTACTCCTTCAGGAACAGTTTTATCGCCGCCTAAACTTACCTGGTCAGAAACCTGCTGGTTTTCAGCTTCTTTAGGTTTCACCTGACCTGCGCCGGGTGTAACCTGTTGAAACCCTATGTTCCTAATACCATCCATATATCTTACCTCCTTAAAATAAATGCCACAGGCAATATTATTCTCTACATTTCATTATATTAATTTTTTAATTTATTACAAGATAATTTCATAAAATAATTGTTACAGAATTGTTAACTTTTATACTAAAAAAATACAGAACAGAAAACTCTGCTCTGTATTTTAAAAACTATTTATAATTAAGCCTGTGGTTTACGGGGTGAACCATCTGGCCAGAATTCCGGAACTTCCGGAGGAGTAGCATACATTTCACCCATATCTTCATTTAAATAGGTACTACCGGTGGGAGTCTTACCAATAGATACAAGAGCTTCATCCCACTGAGTTTCCTTAGCAAAAGCAAGATCACCATATTTATAACCCACACCTGACCCTGAAGTGGTCGGAGCAAATATGGTCAAACCCTCAGAATTTGGATATTTATAACTGTGTTCATTTGCAATTATAGCTTCTTTAAATGCTTTCTTAACATTCTTTGCTGCTTCTTTAACTGCAACATCCTGAACAGCGTTACCCACATTATCAGCCAGATTATGTAGATCACGAAGATACTTGTAGGGAGTGTAACCACTACCGTATTTATCACCTTTTGTCATGGCTGTCTTTATAGCAGATTTTTCCTCTGATGCAATAATGGCCTTTGCAAATTCATCAACTGTCTTTGTAAGGGTATCTATTTTTGTAAGATCAGTTGCAGAAAATGTTGGTATATATCTCTGATTAACTTCATTCTGGGCAACAACAATCTTTGCAAAATCCACAGGAGAAACTGAAATTCTCTGTTCAAGAGCTTCCTGGAGTCTACCTATAGCTTCTGTCATACCTGGAGCTTTATTTAACATTCCACTATAGGTCCATCCCGGTCCAAGTTCTGACTCTTCAGATGCAAGAAGTATATTCGCATTATCTTTTAATTCATGAGCAACTTCAGCTTCTGCCATCAGACAGGCGTCATATCCAATGATATCAATCTTTTTACCTGTTATCTTTTCAGCATCAGCAAGGGCCTGCCTGAGCTGTGGAGTAGACATAAAGCCTCCGTCCGTATCATCGGCAAGGGCACCTGTAAAACCTCCACCGTGATCATTAAGCACAAGGGCCACATAATCGGAGGGGAATTTTGCCATACTATCAACAATAAACTTTGTCAGTGTAGCAGGATCTGACATATCAACTTTATTGCCATGATCTGCAACTACTGGAGAATTAACTTTATTTGGCACATTATCCTGAGTAACATAAAAAGTCCTGCAACCTGTCCATGTTCCTCCAAGAGGGTTAGCTCCAGGACCTACATCAATCATAGCAATAATATGAGTATTTGCATCAGAACCAACCAGTTCCTGATTATCAATATTAGCTTCCTGATATTTCTTCAGATTACAATCGGCAGCAATAAAGTTCATAAATAACCATTTTTTATGAACTCCTTCTGGAACTGCATTGTCACTGCCAAGTTGAACTGCATCATTCGGGGTTGAAGCAATTTCTCTTTTTACTTTAGGGGATGCTGAAGTAAGGTGGGGAGTTAAACCTAATTGCCTGATATTATCCATTATAATACCTCCTGAATTTAATTATATATGAATTTGTTAATTTTCCCTTAACTCTCAGCTTACAATTATTATATTAATTTTTCAATTACATAACAAGGAATTTTACGAATAACTTGTTACAAAATTGTTAACATTTATTCATATAAGCAAAAAGAAATGATAACTAATAAAAAGTAAATTACGAGGTTACAGATTTCATTTCAATTAAGGAAGGATTTATCTTATGAAAACCGAAATAGATAAAACTTTACTGCCATATACATCATTGTAAAAAATAAACTTTCAGAAATACACATACAAAAATGTTAACTTTTTGCCAGATCTTTTTTAATTGGAAAATTAGGAGAAAGATTTTAATACTCTTAATTTTTATAATTATTATTGGAGGGTGCAGGGAAAATACTCCAACACCTATACCTGCAGAAATTCCCTCTCCCATCTCTACCGCCATACCCGGGAATTCATACGCACCTGCCGATTCTCCCTGGCCAATGTTTGCCCATGATCCTGCCCATAGAGGATACACAAAAAACCTGGGGCCTGTTAAAGGAAATCTGAAATGGTTCTTTAAAACAGACGGCGAAATTCATTCATCTCCTGTAATAGGTTCTGATGAGGTAATATACACAGGGAGCGATGACTCCTATCTCTATGCCATAAAACCCGAAGGAAATCTTAAATGGAAATTTAAAACAGGTGGGAAAATCCGTTCCACACCACTTATAATACAGAAAGGAAGTATTTATATTCATTCTTTCGACGGTTATTTTTATTCCATTAATTCAGATGGAAAAGAGGAATGGAAATTTAAAACAGGTAAAAATATCTCTTTATCTTTACCTGTTATAAGTGAAGAAGGTATCATTTATATAAACTCCTCCGGTTATTTCTATGCCATCTCTCCGAAAGGGAAAGAAATCTGGAAAATTAAAATAAAATATAAAGATGCATCGGCAGTAATAGGACAGGATGGAACTGTTTATCTGAGCGATTACGGTATTCATGCACTGAATTCTAAGGGAATTACAAAATGGTATCGAAAAGAAGAAAATCCCACTTCTCCTTCTTCTCTGGGAAAAGGAGACACAAATTACCTTGGCATATGGGGAGAAGAAAATAATGCTTTTATGGCAATAGCCGGTAATAAAAAAAAATTTCTTGTTCCTGTGGAAGGAAAGATGACAGGTTCACCATCCATAAGCAGAGATGGAAATATATATACAGGATGTTATGATGGGAAAATCTACTCTTTTGATCAGAAAGGAAATATAAACTGGTCCTTTCAGACAGGTGATATAATAAGATCCTCTCCTGTAATAGACGGAGAAGGAAATATTTATACAGGTTCCTATGACCGTTATCTTTATGCAATTAATAAAAAAGGAAAGCTCCTCTGGAAATTTAAATGTCATGAGGCTATAGAGGGAAGTCCTTCCATAGGAGAAGATGAAACTCTTTATTTTACCTCTTTAGATGGAAATATTTATTCCCTCCACTCAGGAGAAGAAACAGTCCAATTTACACCCATACCAGACAGTCCTTCTAAAGGTGTAAGCGGAACTCTTTACGGCCAGAACAGTCATAGAAACTCCCAGAGTTCCTATGAAGGCCCTCTGGTTCCAAACATAAAATGGTTTTTACGGTTAGGAGATGTAGGAGTTACACCTCCTGTTATCACAAAGGAAGGCAATATATATATAGGAACAGGTGAACGTGACGAAGAGGGTAAAATTTATGCTTTAACTTCTGAAGGGAAGATAAGATGGATTTTTGATAAAATCGGCAGGACTGAATACAGTGATCCTGTAGCAGGACAGGATGGTACAATATATTTCACAACCTGGGATCAACGTATTATTGCCCTTAGAGAGGAGGGAATACTAAAATGGGCTTTCCAGGGGGATGATAGTTTTAAATATTCGCCCTCAATCGATAAAAAAGGCTTTATATATGCATCAAGCGGACATCAAATTTACTGTCTTACTCAGAAAGGAACATTAAAATGGAAAGCAGTATTGGATGATTTAATTTGCAGTAAACCACTTCTGGACATTCAGGGAACAATCTATCAGCTCACAGGAGACGGCTATCTATTTACCATATCAGAACAGGGAAAAATAAAGAAAAAACAAAAAATCTGTACTAATGCCAGTTATGGAGAAGCAGACAGTAAAGGTAATATATACATAACAGGGAGGGATGGACTATATTTAATTAAAAAAGATAATAAAAAATTAAAATTATATTCCCTTTCAGAGAAAGAAACAATAGAGGTTCCTCCTGTTATACTCTCAAATGATGATATAAACATAATTACACAGAAATATATTACCACACGGGAAGGAACCAGTCTCGAAAGTAAGTTAATGTGTCTGAATGAAAAAGGAATATTAAAATGGAATTTCAAAATAGAAGGCACAGTTAAAAGTCCTCCCATAACAGATTCCTATGGAAATATTTATCTTGCAACTCAGAAAGGAGAAGTTATAGCTCTGAATTACAGGGGTTCTGAAATATGGAGACATAAAACCAGAGGTTATGTATTAAATTCACCCTGTCTGGATTCTAATGGTAATCTCTTTATTGTATATTCCGTTATTAATCTGAAAAACTTAAAAGCAGTGGAAAGCGGTATTGAAAAAATAAGCTCTTACGGAAAAGGTAAAAATTTCTTCAAATTTCTGGATTGGCATAATCAAACCTCTCCTGTTATAACTGCAGAGGGCAATATATATGTAATTTCAGGTACAAATAATCTTTATGCTGTAAATCCGGATGGTTCTAAAAAATGGGTTATTTCTTTAAGTTCTCCTGCCAAGGGTAATCCTGCTACAAATAGAAAAGAAGATATCTTTCTGGGTTGTGATGATGGGACTCTAAAAGCTTACAACAAGGAGGGTAAACTTCTATGGAGGTATAAAACACAGGGTTCTATAGAAAGCTCTCCTCTCATAGATGAAAAAGGTCTTATTTATACTGGTTCCAATGATGGATACCTCTATTGCTTTACAACAGAGGGAAATAAAAAGTGGAGTTTTTATATTGGAACACCTCTAAAATCTTCTCCTGCAATTAAAAAAGATATTATTTATATAACCTCACAGAGTGGTTATATTTACGCTATTGATAGAGGGAAACTTAACTGGAAATTAAATACAGAATCTATTACATCTCCCTGTATCTCGGAAGAAGGAATTATATATTCCATAAGTAGAAAAGGAGATTTAATTGCTATAGATTCTTCAAAAGGAGAACGCCTGTGGTCTTACATTTTAAAAGATAAAACACAGAATAATCCATCCTTTGATGAATACAGTAAAAGTGTATATACAGCATGTAATAATGGTATCTTATATGCTTTAAAATCAAAGGGTCAATTAAAATGGACCTTTAAAGCCGATAGTGCTATAAAAACATCACCCCTTTTAGATAATAAAGGAAATATATATTTTTCATCTATAGAAGGAAAAATTTATGCTCTGAATTCATATGGAATAAAAAAATGGGTATTAGATATAAAATCACCTGTAACATCATCTCTTAATCTCTCGCCGGAAGGAATTCTCTATATTACCTCAAAAGCAGGATTTCTTTACGCCTCTGGAGAATAATAATATATCTTTCTGCAAATTTATTTATATTTTGACAGAGGGGGTATACTAATTGAAAGTACTGGTTCTCAACTCTAGTTATCTTCCTACAGGAGTAATAAACTGGAAGAGAGGTTTAAAGTTATTGTTCATGGATAAAGCTGATATTATAGAACCCTCCAGTTACAAAATTCGAACAGTAAACAGAGAGTATATAATTCCCAATGTAATAAAACTTAAGACATATAATAATATAGCTTATATGGATTATAAATACTGCAGAACAAATATTTATAAAAGAGACAGATACAGGTGCCGTTATTGTAATAAATCACTTAAAACAAATAATTCAATTACCATAGATCATATAATACCCAAAAGCCGTGGAGGGAAAGATACCTGGGAAAATACTGTAACCTCCTGTGTAGAATGTAACTATAAAAAGAAAGATCTTACTCCAGAAGAAGCAGGAATGAAATTACTTCCCGGTTCATTAAAACCCACTTATTTTATAAACCTCGCTGATATAAATCCTGAATGGGTAAAATATTTGCCTGTAAGGCTGGCACAATAAGAAAAAAGTGAAAGAAAGTAATCTTCTCACTTCTCACCTCTCACTAGGTAACCAGACCCGCTCTGTTTCTGTAAGGAAAAATGGTCATATAACCGGCCTTATTAATTGCCTTTACGGGTGCATAAGTTTCTTTTACATCCTCGGCATGAAGTCTTCCTATTCCCTGGGCAGGATCAAATAGAAGTACCTTTCTTACAGAATGTAGAGATTCTTCTGAGCCA
>Ga0302242_1002766_pt1 | contig 10728 bp, 13 predicted proteins | sample AAG_UR_Lys_MG_FD_193510 | JGI IMG/M metagenome (GOLD analysis project Ga0302242, IMG submission 193510) | Enriched activated sludge microbial communities from anaerobic digester in WTTP, New Holstein, Wisconsin, United States - AAG_UR_Lys | ecosystem: Engineered > Bioreactor > Anaerobic >... | reverse complement strand
CTCCACGAGTGGCACCGATAACAGTACCCATAGAAGATGGGCTTGTAAATCCAGTGTAAACAACTCCGGCGTCTAAAAGCATGTGCTGAGAAGTATTTGCAGAAATTCCATTTAACATAAAAACCTCCTGAGTTTATATTTGCTTAATCCACTTACTTTCAACTGCTCTTGCATCAAATCTAACGCTATACTGCACCGCCCTTGGATCTTCATTTGGTACTGGTATAATGTCACATTCGTAATGCCTTACATCTGAATATCTTTCACTTGCCAATGAGTAATATTTTAACAGGTACTCAATTCTTTCAACTGCTTGCCTCGCTTGTAACCGGCTACGTTCTGACGTGTGCCCGAAATAATCTATTACAGTTGTAAATTTGCTTACCGCAGCGTCAACACCGTATTTCTCAATCCTGATTACAAGATAAGGGAACGGTGGTGTTTTGGGCTTTTCCTGATCGAATATGCAAGGCTTATTATTATATGTTCCGAGTAGTGATACTAACTCACTATCACCTGCCAACCTTGCAATAAGTTCTTTCTCGTACATCAGAAAATCGGCTCCGCTAAAATTTTGCCAACTTCTTCAGTATTTTCTCTGATAGTCACACCAAAAAACGGCCGAGCGTCAACACGTCCAACCTCTTTTGGAGTTGCTAAAGGTTTTCCATTATATGTTTTCTGATACCTTGGATCTGTTCCGAACTCCATTAAATGCGCATGGTAGGCCGGACGTGCAAAGCCAACCTTTGACTCGTGGCGACTATTTGCGCTTGTAATACCAGTCATAAGGTTTTCACTTATGGATGCTGGTGGCTGTCCTGCTTTAGAATGTTGACCGTAAGGCAAATTCTTTGACACTTTTTCCTTAAGTTTTTCTGTCAATAACTTTGCCGCTTTTTTAGTTTTTTCAGAACAAGCTTTGTCAATCTCTCTTTGAACCTCATTGAGATAAGATTTAAATTCACCGGCAATTTTTTTTGGCCCTAAAGCCGAAGGTCTTCGTCCGCGTCTTGCCATTATCTTCTTACCTCGTTGCAAACGACAAATTTTTTAAATCCGCGCTCTCGTATATCTTCAACGGTAAGAATCTCAAATATTCTTGTACCGTATAGTATTCTATGATTTTCATTTATGTCAATCTCACCACGAAATTTTACATAGTGAGTTGCTTCAACCTGAACAGATTTGTATTTAAACTTTTGTTCTGCTCTCATCGGGCTTAATTCGGCCCAATAAGTGCCGATCGTTGACCATGAGTGAGTAAAGCCACCTTCGCCATCAGAAACCGGAGTATCAGCTTGTACAGTCAATCTCTTATTTGCGCTTGATGCAAAGGATTTTTTAGACTCGCGGTTCATTGATACATCCGATCAGGTCTTAACAGATTAAAAAAGGCTTCAGGGAACTTAACTTCCTCAATCCGGTTCTCATTTCTCCAAGCGCAATAAAACAAAATTGCGTCTTTTACTGTTTCCGGTACATCGGCTGCTGTCGTCCCGTATCCTGCTTTGTATGTGATTTTTACCGCATTAATCTCTCTTAGTGTTACACTTGGCCATGACTTGCCGTATGCGTGCGCTATGCGTGCCGGTTCGCTGTCTAAATCAATAATAAAATCAGTTAAATCAATTGATATCTCAGCGTTTTGGTAGTCGTAATACTTTATTGAGTCAACAGATATTACCGGAGACATAGAAAGCGACAACGGCAATTTTGGAAAATAGTCAAATGACAACTCAAGAGTCTGTTGTAAATAAGCCCGCCTCTGGAATCCTTCGGCTTGCTCGCGTGCCGAGGTGATCCAAGATTGAATGAGCGTATCCTCGATGTCACTGTCAATCCGAGAATGTAGTTTTACATCATCGACCGTGACCGGTTCAACCGTTGGCTTTGTTATTACTCTGAGAGACATTTTATTTTACTCGATTTTCCCTTTTCGGTTCTACCGATTTTTCAGAAATCTTTTTTTCCGGTGTTTCGCCCAGTTTTTTTACCGCCACCTCAACCCTATTCCCGATAATTCCGCACGCTCTCAAGGTTGCCGCTCTTCCACTGGTTGCTTCCACTTCGTCACCTATCATTTTAAATGATCCGTCAATATCTCTAAAAGGTTTAGCTACTTTATATAACATGCTTTACTCCAAGCTATAGAGAGGGGTTTCCCCCTCATTTGTTATGACGCTTCCGCTGCTACTACCTGCTCTGGTTTGTATCGGCTGCCACCTCTTAACAAAATAGCTCCGGTAAGTGCTGCAGCGCTATTTGTCACTCGTACAGCAACGTGAGTAAACCCATTGTTAACATCAAGAGCGGTTGCATCTACTTCAACATAAGCCACTGCGCGCGATGTCGAAGGCACACCAACAGCTCCGGCGCTTGCTGAAATAGTAATAGCAGTGTCGCCTGGCTCTCTTGATGTTAAAGTCAATACCCCTGCATTTGCAGAAGCAAGGACACCAGGTACGCCTGTTACAGATGAATTTATTTTTGCTGCAAGATTTGCGGTTGACGCTGTAGCATCGGCACCAACCGCATACGTCCTTGTATTTGGCACATCGTCTGCGGCTGCAGTAAAAACAAGGCCATTAATAGTTATAGCATCGCCAGCAACATGCACCTTTGCTGATGTCAAAAGAGCGCTTTGAACTCTTGTATTTGCTGTAATAGTTGCTGTTGCAGGTGTCACAACCTTTGCCTCTGTTCCTGCAGCATCTCTGGCTTGCATCACCTGAATTGCACTTGTTACAGCCGCTGCCATAGTACCGACATTAACACAAAAAAGAGCTTTTCTGTGTGTGTCAAGTCTGAAATACTGTCCGGTTCCAGCGCCGCTCAAACTTTCCGGAGTAAGTGCGGTATCAATTTTTATAACGTCTCTTAAACGTTCCATAAAACCTTCTTTCTATAAAAGGGAGGGTTACCCCTCCGGTTAATTACCTAAGAACAACAAATGGCGAAACTGTTGTAACTCCATCCTCCTCAAGTAGAGGTGTAGTCATCATCGGTTGACCGTCAACATTCCAGAATATGTACATTCTGGTAACACCGTTTACTTTCTGAGTATACGGGTCCATGAAAATAGCAAGGCCGGAACCGTCTTTAATTGCATAGTAACTCAAATCAACAAGCATCAGGTCGCCTTCACTGCCAAGAACGGGCGAGCGCGGATTTAAGAGAATTGGCAAACCAAGCAGGGTTGCAGGTTCCTTTTCTCTTGCGTTCGGCTGCCATATCAGGTTATTACCCGCGTCAACCATTGTCATAAGCCGAGGTAAGCATGTTCTTGAAGCAACCCAAGCCAGATTGCCACCCATTGTACGAGAGTACATATTGATAATGTCAGCGTAAACAATACCGTTTGCGTTTGTACGAGCAACTCGAACGGTTGAGCTGTGTCCGATAATCCCAAGGGGCTTCCCTACACCGTCACCACTGCAGAATGCTACTTCTTCAGCGGCTACAATTGCTTTTCTAAGAAGATTTTCACACATCGCACCGGCAACAGCGCTGTTTCTCAGAAGTTTGTCTGAAAGATCGATATATGCAGAAACTTCCTGAGGTTCAATTTTGATGCCTCTTACTCGAGGGTCTCCTGCATCTTGTCGAGCTCCATTCTCTGCTGTCCACTGGACTGTTACACCAGAATAAACTCCAAGCGCATTTGACTGGTCAAGGGCAACGAGATTGATTGCTGCATCAGGTGGATCGCCAGCAGGCAACACTGTTGCACGGGGTCTGAAAATTGCCTGATGAGGTTCGATCATCCTGATCTGGTTTGAAAACTGCTCAGGAACAACTAACCCCATTGAAGGGCCATTCCCCATAGTTACATCACGAGACTCAAGCCGAGAAGGATTGAAACGCGCCTCAACCAAAAACTCACCGAGATTTCTATGATCTTCGTTTGTCATCGGCTTATCTCTTAGCTGGTCTGCCTCCTGCTTTTGCAGATGCTCTTCGCGCTCAATATCAGAGTTCATTGCATCGACTTTTGCGCGAAGCTCATTGTACTTCGTCTCTTCGTCACCGGTTAACTTTTTGTCTGAACGTGCTTCTGCTGCTGTAAGTAGAGCGCGCATTTCTTCCACAACGGCCGCGCGCTCTCTCTTCATTTTTTGAATATCTTTGGCCATTATAAGCCCCTTTCTAAAAGGTAAAGACTCTTTTTTCTGAGTTCGATATCGCTTGTATCTACAACATTTTCAGATTCTTTATATCTGTTTTGAATTTCATTATAACTTTCTTCAGCGCTTCTCAAACCTACTTTTGTTTGAGGATAGGCCGGATTGGTAACTGGACCAATTTCATAGATGGTAGCTTTTACAATTTCCCTATGATAAACCCCTTTTTCGTCTCTTGTAACAATATCCCCTTCATCATCAACAGAAAAAGAAAACGATGCACCTCTTACATTTTTACGATCGAGATTTATTTCCAAATCTTTTCCGTATGTTGTCGGTGGTATTGGAGCCTCGAAGCGCATACCTTTGTCTGTATCTTCAATGGTTAAAGCAGGATTGCTTTTTGTAGTTGCCAATACCTGGTTTGGGTCGTGATTAAAAAAGCTCTTCACCTCAGCACCTGATTTTAAAGTATCTGAGAATGCGCCATTTCTTATTTTTTCTCGAAATCCTGGCCATATTTCAACTTCTTTATTGTAAACAATTCCAACTCCAGAAACAAATCTCTGTTCCTGTGATTCTCCGCTGGCCCTAATCTCTATTTCTTCTATCTCTAAAACTCTATGTTCTACAGGCATTATTCCCCCTGTTCTTTTTCTTTATTATCATTTTCTGTATTGGTATTTGTATTTTGCTTGCTTTTGTCTGGTTTCTCTCTTGCAAATTCAATTGATTGCATGTTAAGCGGTACCATAAAAACTTGGCCTAAACCATTAGGTAAAGGGTTCATATTTTCAAATTCTCTTACATCATCAGGACACAAAAAACCATTATTTAGTCCGGTTTTATACCCTTCGTATCTTTCATTTAGCTTGCCTCTCAGTAATCCGTCAATTAAAAACTCAACAAACATATCATCTTCATAGATTACTTTTTTGTTAAGCTCTTGTTCTATTTGAACAAGTGAAGGTCTTAGAGAAAAAGCCACAAAACCTATATTTGTTTCCTCAATTCCACTACCCCAAGTGGTATTTTTTTCATGCTCGTGAAGCAAGTTTGCCGGAATGTTCCAAATTCTTGACGCCTCTGATATATGAAATTTTTGAGTTTCTAAATATTGAGCATCTTGGGGGGGTATTCCAATTCTTTCAAACTTTACACCTTCTTCAAGCAACATTAAACGATGAGAATTACTTAAACCTTCGTAAGCTTCTTTGACTTTTTTAAGTAAAGATTCTTCATTAGCACCTTGTTTGAACTTTAGGCCAGTTAGTATTCCTGAAGGATTTGTTCCTTGTCCAAATGTGCGTGCTCCAAACTCTTTTACAGCCAAGGAAGCCCCAAAGGTCTCCCTATGTACAGATATTGGAGAAAGCCACCCATCAGTATCCATTGGAAAAAATCTTACACATACAACCTGCTCTTTTCGCAGTGTGTAGATTTTATTATCGACATTCACTTCGTATACAAGCTCTTTGTTTACAGTTCTTTTTGGCTCAACTCTCCGAGGGGGAATAGGCCACAAAGCAATAGGATAACCTTTGCTATCAAATTCGATTTCTGATATTGCTGCACCCCAAATAAATTTGTGCGCAGCTGAAACAAACCTGTAATCAAAAGATGTCAATTCGCTATTTGGCTGGTCGTGAAGCATTTTATAGAGATAATGATCACTTGCTCTTTCTTTGCCTCTCGGTTTTAGCTTTTTGTATGTTATTAAAGGCAAAGATGCCTCCAAAGAAGCAAGTAGCCTGACAGCAAGCCAAACAGCAGTAAGTCCAAGAACGGTTTCTTCGTTTACTTGTGCACCTGATTTAGTAGGCAAACCACCAAGCATATTAACAAGTATTTCAGGTGGATTTCTAATTCCTGAAACTATGCTCGAAGATCGTGTTTCGCTTATCAAATTAGACAAAAAACCCATTAATCAACCTCTTTTTTACGCTTTTCAGGCGATTCTCTGCCCTGATTTGGCACAAAAGCAGCAAGCAAAACAAGCCCACCGACAACAAAAGAAGCAGGTTTATACATCAAATAAACACCGTAAACAAGGCTTAAAAACCCTAAAATCAACATTAAATCTACAAAAATTGACTTAAAAAGTTTCATTTATCAACCTTTTGGGCATAAAAAAAGGGGTGACGCAACCATGTAGCGGCTACATCACCCCTTAAATCTTGACCTGTTTAATCATCTGGCCGGACTTTTAAACAGGCTGCCCGATATTTTTAGTGTTTACAAACTATCTCATCTAAAAAACAATATAATATAATTTTTTTAAAGTGTTAACTTTTTTTGAATTATACAAAAAATACTCTGCCTTGCGGCTCCTCTTCGAACACAAGCGCCCTTACAAGCGCATTGATAACAGCAGCAAGTAAATCTATTCTTTGGCTGTCATCTTTATGTTTCTTGCTCAATTTTATATTCCCGTTATTATCTGAAACCTCTACAGCATTAGACAAACACCAAGTTAAAAGAGGGTTCCCATCATGCACAATCTTACCTTGCAATACAAGCTCTCTAAACTTCTTGGTTGCCTCTGATAGTGTTTGTACGCCTTGGCGGATCTCAACACAAGTATACCCCTGGCCGGTTAGATTATTGGCGTACTGTGTGGCATTATATGGATCGTAGCAGATTTCCTTAATGATAATTTTGTGGTCAAACTCCATATCGTGCATGTGTGATTCGATAAAATTGTAGTCAACCACAGCGCCACTTGTTAAGGTGCACCAGTTGTCCTTAGCCCAATGCTTATACGGCACCCTGTCACTGTGTTCGTGTTGAGTTGCCCTTTCTTCAGGAATAAACCCGTGAGCCGTTACCGCAAGCCTTCCATCAGGTAGCCATGTGACGTATGCATCTGCCGTCAAGTCTGTTGTTTTTGAAAGATCGTCTCCGTAAAACCCTTCAGTATTGTATATCAATTTTGAAAATTCATCACGTGGCACCGCGAGCGCTTTCCACTTATCCATGCAGCCAGACATATATTTGTTTTCCGCGTCAGTCTGCCAGCGGTCAACGCGCTTAATCATCCATTCACGTATTTTTGCAGGATCGCCAGAGCCAAAAGCAAGATTGTGTTCACGCTTCATAGTGTCGAATATCTCTTCACTATAAGCATTCATGTTTCTAAATATAGGGTTGGCTTTAGGCCAGCAACTTTCATCATGAGGATTATCTTCATCGTCAATTTCTCTTATTACTGCAAAATATGTCTCATCAACTATTTCATCGATGAGTATTTTTTTTGCAATATCATCTTCTTTTTTACCTATACTATTTTCTGCGTCTGTACCTGCGGTAGTTATTGATGGGGCAAGGCACTGTTCTCTTTTCCCCATACCAGACATTAACGTGTCTTTAACTTCAGATGTTCTATGTTTATGAAGCTCGTCAATAATAACCATACATGGTGCTCCACCATCTTTGTTATTGACATCCTTTGACATCTTTTTGAATGCTCCACAGCGCGTTTTGTGGCTTATATATGTCTTTGCAACTTTAAGTCTTTTAAGAATGTCTGGAGAAGCCAGGGCCATTTCTCTTGCGTCTCCCCAAACTATATTAGCTTGCTCCTTATCTACGGCCGCACAAACTATTTCAGGTGAGATTTCATATCTTGCCAACTCTGGGTGATATGGTGGATAAATAGCATCTCCACACATACCATAAAGAGCGATTCCACTCATTATAGTAGATTTACCGTTACCACGCGCAACTCTTATATATCCAACCTTAAAGCGTCTTTTACCTGATGTCTTATGAACCCACCCAAAAATTGAGCCCAAATCGAATTTTTGCCAATCATCAAGTTCTATAGGTTTTCCAGAAAATGCGCCTCTTACGTGTCGGCACAACTTAAACCAGTCAAAAATACGGTTTGCTCTTGTTTCATCGAAAACAAAAGGGAAATTATCCGTTCCCTGTCTTTCAAGATCTCTTAAATGTCTCTTACAGGCTTTAATTTCCCATTGGCAGGCTATTATATTACCGTAAACTACATCAGTTGCGTATTGAGTGGTAGGATGTTGCGAGGCCATTTAGTCCCCAAACATTGCTGCGTTAGGATCAGCTTGCTTATCTGATTGTTTAACAGGAACAGTTTTTATTTTTGACAAAGGATTTAATATTAATCTATCTTCTAACTTTGTAAGCAAATCAATTTTTTTATTTATATTGTTTTCAAGACCAAGCTCTTCGATTGCATGATATGTTTTTACTTTATCCCAACCCTTATTTATCACTTCTTCTCTAACTTCCTGAAGCGTAACATATTCAGCGTAAGTTAAACAATAACGCTCTAATATAGTAGCATCTGAAGTTGAAACAAAATCAACACCATACATTACATACAATTCTATTATTTCCTTCCACTTTCTTCTTGCGTGTAAATTTTTTCTTACCAGTGGCGACATTTTAAAATCTTGATTACCAAATCTTATTTCAGAGTTTTGCCGCCGCTCAATTTCGTCTTTGGTTAACCTGTTAGGGTTACCATTTATAATATGAAGTTGAATAGGCTGTGCGTGTCTACCCATAAAAAAAGCCTTGCTTTGTTGGTTTTAAACTTGTATACTCTAATTGTAAGCTATTGATGTTAAACAAGTTACACAGGAGGTTTAGCCATGTCTTTAATTTACGAACCAGCAGGCAAAGCAAGAGAATACAGCCCTTTAGCGTTAAATGTTTATAATGGATGTGATCACGGTTGCACATATTGCTACACCTGCCTAATCAAAAGATCTGCCGATACAAACAAGGTAGTGCAGCAGAGAAAAAATTTTATACTAACCCTTGAAAAGGAGTTAATCAAAAATCTACCAAACAAACAAATTTTATTATCTTTCATGTGTGATCCGTATTGTGTTGCAGATGTTGAATTAAAAACAACACGCGAAAGCTTGTTTTGGCTAAATTTAAAAAAGCAACCCGTGGCAATTTTGACAAAAGGCGGTGAAAGATGTTTAAGAGATTTGGATATTTTCAAATCATTTGGAAGCCGTTTTAAAATAGGTACAACATTGACACTGTGCGAAGGCTCTGAGTCAACAGTAGAGCCAAATGCTGCCAGCACAGCAGAAAGGATACAAACACTCAAAATATTAACAGACAACAACATTAAGACGTGGGTAAGCATCGAGCCAGTAATTGACCCTGCACAATCTATTGAATTAATTAAACAATCCATGCAATACACCCACCATTTCAAAATTGGCAAGATGAATCATTTTGAAAAAAGATTCAACAATAATGTTGACTGGACAAAGTTTCTTTATGAAGCAGTAAAGTTGCTCAGGTCTAACAATAAGCCGTTTTACATAAAACACGACCTGCAACAATTTGACGTTAATCATATTTTGTCACCAGTTGAAAAAGATATGGATTTTTTAAACGTCACCGTTTAACAATTCTGCCTTTTTTCCTGTCATTTTTTCCCAACGCGAGATAATCGCGTTGCAACTTTTAGGGTTTAATTCTATTGTAAACGATTGTTTTCCTATAGATTCACACACGCATAGTGTTGTGCCCCCTCCACCAAATAAATCCAAATATCTTTCTCCGCTGATTCCGTTAAATATGGCTGTTATCCATTGTACCGGCTTTCCGTGTTTGTGAACGTCTCCTTCTGAAGCATTTGGGAAAGCTTCAACGGTTCTAATATGAACAGCACCATCAAGTGGTTTATAGTCACAATCACCACGCGTATTGTGAACAACTCCTGCCTTTCTCTCTTTACCATCATGTATAATTGCGCTATCAAAATTAAAAACTGGATTGCTTGCAAAATATCCGCAGGCTTTATGCCTTGCGAGTGGCCTGTTAGGTGTATACCATGATGTGACACAATCCCAAATAAATTCGTATTGAGGAGTCCAACCGAAATCAATTGGAGCCTTTGCAGCTATTGCAAATCTTTTAAAATCCCAAAAAATTAATAGTTTTTTATTTTCATCATATGGCAACATTGCAGTTTGATACAATTCCTCTATTTCGTATGGAGGGTCAAATATCAATGTATCCCAATCGTTGCCACATAAAACTTTTTCAACATTATTAATATTAGTACTATCTCCACATAACAATCTATGGTTACCCAAAGCATAAAGATTGCCTTCTACACAATCACCATCTAAGCTAACCTGTTCTTCTGGGATCTCTTTTGAAGTATCCTCTTTTTGTATTTTTATATCTGGACAATCTAAACCCCAATCGCTCAACTTTTCTAAGTCCCATTCATTGGCTAATTGTTCCCAATTCCATTCTCCACCGGAAACATTATCTTTAATAATAAATTGTTGCTTCTGATCTTCTGTTAATTCGTTTGCATATATTACAGGAATCTCTTTAAGCCCAGCAGATTTGCACGCCTCAAACCTCATGTTTCCACCAAGAATAATTCCATCAGAATCAACAACAATTGGACGTAAATTTAACATTTCAGGGAATTCTTTTATAGAGTTAACCAACTTTTTAAACTGCTTATCTTTTATAATTCTTGGGTTTTTTGGGTTTTTTAAGAGTTTTTCAACATTTACGATTTCTGTTTGCATGCCACATACTCCAATTTTTCATAAAACGAAATTTTCTCACAGATGAT
>Ga0302242_1002765_pt1 | contig 10728 bp, 9 predicted proteins | sample AAG_UR_Lys_MG_FD_193510 | JGI IMG/M metagenome (GOLD analysis project Ga0302242, IMG submission 193510) | Enriched activated sludge microbial communities from anaerobic digester in WTTP, New Holstein, Wisconsin, United States - AAG_UR_Lys | ecosystem: Engineered > Bioreactor > Anaerobic >... | reverse complement strand
AAGGCAAAGGCTTCTCCCCCAAAGAGTTCCCAGTCCTCGCGCATTTTGATCTGCACGCAGCTGTTTACCTTTTGCGAAAAGTCAAAACGGTTTCGCGCCGCCTCCAGATTGATATCGGCTTTGAGGAAGCGTTTTCCGGTTTGCAGATTTCGGATCTCGTAGACCCCGCCGGTGGTTTTTTGTTGTTTGTAATTGGCTATGAGTTCTCTTTTTTGTTCTTTTTCCATAATACTTTCCTTACTTCTTTCAATTTTGCTGCCGCCAAATTCTTTTACATACTTTTATTTAGCAGCCGATACTTAGTAGCCCAGTTCCTTCAGCATTCTCGAGAGAACAGCCATCCTCTCTCCCAGCATCTCGTCGTCCTTGGCAAGGGCATCCCGAAAAAGGCGAATGTCCTCCGGAAGCTTTTCGTTGTCGGTGCAGACGGCCACAGTCATGGCATCTCCCTGCAGGCCGATCCTGTCGATGACGGGATTTTCTTCGTCGTAAAGGTTGGGAAAGCGATACGCCTCTCGAAAATGCAGCTGGGTGCGGCAGACAAAAATGGCCAGATCCAGTACTCGGTGCAGAGGGAGTTCTTCGGACTGCCGGGACCATTTCTCCCCGGTGTATCTCCAGACTTTTGCGGAAATGTCCACCTTTCCACGGTCGTTCCACTGGGCCAGCCCCAGGGACAAGCCCTTGGCATCGGTATGATAAGCATAACGGCCGTCTATGTTCTCGTAGTCTTCTGCCGTAATCACGGGCTTGTGCTTTAGTGTTGTTGGTATTTTCATCTTTGTATCTCCTATATTGTACTGCTGTCAGCTCGCCCCATTTGTGAAGTATTGGGAACCTATGGACATGCGGGCAAATGGCTGGCGAACTCAAGGGTTGTTAGCGGTTTTTCGTTTTAGTAATTTAGTAATTTACTAAATGCATTTTCCCATAAAAATAGCCCTCTGTCAAGGGCTGCCTTGGAATGGGGTTGCGGCGGTGGGGTGGGGTCGCCGGCGTGACTTGTCAGATATAGCTACTCCGGACTTTTTGGGCGAAGCGGCAGGGTGTGTTTTGGCCGACTTTTTCAAATTTGCACAACCCCGGGTCGCAGATGTGGTGGCGACGGAGTTGGATCCGGCCTAGATTTGATCATTTATCCTACTCCCAGGCCGACCGGCTGCCTTGGGACACCTTGCGGCGGCGAGGAGGAGTAGGGTTTTCGGCAGGTTTTTTCAAAAATCCATTTCAGATTTTTTGCGCCGGCAGCGTGGGGTGGGGTCGCCGGCGTGACTTGTCAGATATAGCTACTCCGGACTTTTTGGGCGAAGCGGCAGGGTGTGTTTTGGCCGACTTTTTCAAATTTGCACAACCCCGGGTCGGGGAGACTGCGGCGGAAACAAAAAACCGGCGACAAGATTCCCCCATCACCGGATTGAAAAAGAATGCTGTTTTCACTTCATGATCTGCTGCCTTTAAAATAAAAGCGGTTGAAGAAGATCACGCCGCAGACAAACAGGAAGGACAGCAGTTCCGCAGCGGGAATGGCCAGCCAGACTCCCAGTTTTCCCAGAAGTCCAGGAAGGATGGCAATGGCTGCGAGAAAGCTTCCCAGATTTCGGATCAAAGCAAGGACCGTGGATTCCAGGGGTCTTCTTACCGCCCCCAGATAGTAGATCACCACCATGTTAAAGCTCTGCACCAGAAGAGCGCCATAATAAATGCGCATCCCTTCTACCGCCAGGGCCGTCAATTCCGCTTCCCGGGTGAAAAATCCCACAAAAAAGCCGGGGATCCATTGTATGAAGATCGTCAGAAATCCTGCGACAGCAAGGGCCGCCCCTGCCGCCGTGTAAAAAGTTTTTCGCATCCGATCATGGGCCGCCGCCCCCAGATTAAAACTGGCAATGGGCTGTAGGGCTTCTCCGAAGCCGTAATTGCAAAGCATCACAAGCTCATTCATATAAAGTATCACACCTACTGCCGCTACACCCAGTTCCCCCATGTATTGAAGGACCGCATGGTTGTATATGATGATGAACAGGGCCTGACAGATCTGGGTGGCAAGAGCCGGGCAGCCCGTGCGAAACACGGTGATAATGCGGGAAAAGGAGAGGGAAACCCTTGCAAAGCGAAGCTTTCCGTGCCCTGCCCCGTAGTGGGACAGCAGGTAAGCACAGCTGGCCACCTGGGCAAGACCCGTGGCAAGGGCCGCCCCGAAAAGTCCCATTCCCAGGCCAACAATAAACAGCGCATCCAAACAGGCGTTGGTGCACGCCCCCAAAATCAAAGACAACATGACTTTGCGGGGAGAACCGTCATTTCTCACCATAGGTTCGAAGAACAAAGTGAGACAGAAAAATCCGGCAAAAAAGGTGAACGTCCGGAAATAAATACTCACGCCATCCCGCAAAAGCGCAGTAGCCCCGAGGGCCGTCACTATGGGTTCTGCGAAGGTTTCCATCAAAACCGTGGCCAGCACAGAGACAATAAGGACTCCCCAAAAGGCCTGGTTGAAAATTTCGTTGGCCTCTTTGTTGTCTCCCCGGCCGAAGGAAATGCCCGCCAACGCCGCCGCCCCGTAGCCGAAGCACATGCCTATGGCCAGCAGAATAGGAAATACCGGCAAGACCAGATTGATGGCAGCAAGTCCCATGCTCCCTACAAACCTTCCTATAAAAATGCCATCCAGCATGATATTGATAGACATGGCAGAAAGCCCTGCGATGGAAAGCAGGGAATAGTGGAGGAAGAGCTTCGGCACAGGATCCGTTCGCAGGTCGTATTCTTTTTTGTGCTGCAAGTTTTCTTTTAACATGACAGTAGTTTAACACAGCTGCCCCCCCTTTGACCATGGGGATGGGGCAAAGAGCTTTCATTGTATACTTTTGTTTAAAAAGCAGTTGACAATCCCCTATTGTCAACTTACAATGAGTGCAGTTGAAATATTTCTAACAAACAAGCGCTTGAACAGGAGTCCATCATGCTCACAACAAAAGAAACCGTACTGGGTTTTCTCGAAGAAAACAGAGGCCACCCTATCTCCGGGGCGGCTATTGCGAGATCCCTGAATATTTCCAGAGCTGCCGTTTGGAAGGCCATCGAAGAATTGCGTAAAGCGGGCCACTCCATCGATGCTGCCACGAACAGAGGATATTCTCTGGCCGAAAGCAGCGATCTCCTCTCCGTGGAAGGGATCCTTCTGGAAAGTGAGGGGCTTCCTCTGGCAAGAGAACAGATCCATATTTTTAAAACCATCGATTCCACCAACCACATTGCAAAAAAAATGGCGGTGGAAGGGGCTCCCCATGGCAGTGTTTTTCTGGCAGAAGAACAGACCCAGGGCCGGGGCCGCCGGGGAAGAAGCTTTTGCTCTCCCAGCGGAAGCGGCCTCTATATGAGTATTCTCCTTCGCCCTGAAGGCAATACGGAGCAGGCCATACTCACCACCAGCGCTGCGGCGGTGGCGGTTTCCCGGGCCTTATCCAAACTTACCGGCCTGGATGCCAAAATCAAGTGGGTCAACGATATCTTCATCCACGGCAAAAAAGTCTGCGGCATCCTGACAGAAGCAGTCTCCGACTTTGAGTCCGGATCCATCGAAGCCCTGGTACTGGGCATCGGCATCAATGTTTCCACCAAGGAAGAGGCTTTTCCTGAGGATGTGCGGGCCGTTGCAGGGTCTTTGGACCTCGAAACAGGGGTAAAGCCTTCCCGCAACGCTCTTGCCGCTGCAGTCCTGCGAGAGGTGTTTGCCTTAGCCGCAAACCCGAAGCCGGAAGAGTTCATGGAGGAATACCGCTCCCGCTGTTTCCTTTTGGGGCAGGACATCCTGGTTCTTCCCGGCGGTGCAGACTCTTATGAGGCAACAGCCATCTCCATTGATGACCGTGGCGCTCTGATCGTGGAAACAAAAAAAGGAAAACGCCAGACACTGAATTCCGGAGAAGTCTCCGTGCGCCCCCGGTAAATCAGATCGTTTCAGAAAAACGAGACCGTTCCAGCAATAAGAAAAATACTAAAAAGAGGATAATACAATGACAAATAACAAAACTAAAAAAATGATTCTTTGCGCATTCTTCGCCGCCCTGACGGTGGTATGCTCCATGATCACCATTCCCCTGCCTTTTTCTCCCGTTCCCATCAACCTGGCTGTCTTTGCCGTCCTTTGCGCCGGTGTCCTTCTTGGACCCAAAACCGGTACACTGAGCCAGATCGTCTATGTCCTCCTCGGTCTCGTCGGCTTGCCCGTTTTTGCCAACTTTCAGGGTGGCCCCGGAGTTCTTGCCGGCCCTACCGGCGGCTACATCGTGGGATATATCGTCGCAGCGTTTCTCGCCGGTTTTCTCAGCAAAGGGAGTAATTTCAATATTCCCCGCATAACAGGAGCCCTTGTTGTGGCGCTTTTGGCCTGCTACACCCTGGGGACTCTTTGGTTTATCTTCGTTACAAAAACACCTTTGATGGCCGCTTTGGGTATGTGCGTCATTCCCTTCCTCCCCGGCGATGCCCTGAAAATCATTGCTGCTGTCCTGCTTTCCAAAAAACTCCGCCCTGTCCTTTCCCGTTTTCAGGGGTAGTGCAAGAAAGAGGCCTTATCAGGAATTGTAAAATGCAAGGGTTCCTTTTCCTCTGGCTTTTGCCTCGTACATGGCAATATCCGCACAGCGGTACAACGCATTGAAGTCTCTGGCATCCTCCGGGTAACGGGAGATTCCCACACTGAGCGTTACATCGCTGTGTTTTTTCACGTTCTCAAACAGAGTTTGGATCTTTCCCTCCAGGAATTTCTCATCCGTACAGGAGCGAACAAAAATCATGAATTCGTCTCCGCCTATCCTGCCAACGATATCGCTGTGGCGGAAGATTTCGCGCATACTGTCGGCAATTTCCCTTAAAATGCGGTCCCCGTCCAAATGTCCGCGGCTGTCGTTCACATCCTTAAAATCATCCAGATCAATGATAAGGAGAGCGTGCCTTCCTGCGCCCTCATGTTTCAGGCACTCTTCCACCAAAAGCCGTGTTGCCTCCTTGTTGTAAAGGCCGGTTCCGCTGTCCATCTTTGCCTTTGACTTGAGTTCCTCCAGCTCCTTCTTTTCCCGATCGATGTCCGTGATCCTGCCGATGGTGCGAATGGGATTTCCCTCTTCATCGTGGAGGAGGAGTTCGTCCAGCCTGCACCAAATGTATTTCTTTTCCCGGTTCATGATCCTGAATTCCCCACTGATCATATCGATGCCCTTGGGGATTTCCCTGTGGAGCTTTACGAATTCTTCTGCAGAATCAGGGTGCACCAGACTCTGGGCAACGGCGCTCTCCGGAAAATCCCGTAGGATCGGCTCGGTAGCTATATTCTCATAGCCGCTGAGAAAGATCAGTTCTTTTTCCCCGATGTTCCATTCGATAACAACATTGTTATACAGCGAAGAGGCCATCCGAAAACGCCGCTCGTTGATTTCCAACTCCCGGTTCCGTTCCCTTAGCAACTCATGGCTTTCCTTGCTTGCCAAACCCACAAAAATGGTAATCAGAATAAAAGCGATCAAAAGGCCACACCCATGCCAAAAGGCCATCCTACGGAGACTGGCCGTTTGTTCATCGATGACCTCGGAGGGAACGGTGCAGAACACATACCATCCATTGATTCCCAAAGGAGCATAATAGGCATAGCGAGTCTGCTCTTTCTCTGCATAAGGGAAAAAGCCCTCCTCATCATCATGGAAGCCCTGGATCAGCTTTTGTGTATCGGCTTCTTTGCCCTCTGCTTTTTTCAGAAAATCGTAGAAAATGTTGTCACCAAGAGAAAAACGATTGTCCGGGCCGCTTCCCACGATCATGTCCCCCGTTTTTGTGGTAATATATACATTGCCCTTGCCGTCAAAAACAGAAGCATTAGAAATCATGCGAAGACGTTCCACCGCAATGGAGGCGACAACAACGCCCACCACTTTTTCCCTTCGATAAACAGGCACCGCAGAACAAATCACGGTGCGATTGGTGATCCGGCCCACAAGGACATCCGAGAGAACATTGGCTCCCTTGATGGCCTTTTGAAAATATGCCCTGTCCCCTACATATAGGGGCTCTCCCACGGAGGTCAGGGTATTGCCGGATTTATCGGCAATAAAAACCATATCATAGCCTGCCGCTTCCTGGACATCCAGCATCCTTTGCTGGAGATCTTCCGATTCCAGAAAGTCCTCTTCCTTGGCTGCGAAATTGGCCAGGGGCCTTATGATATCCCATTCGTCCCGGGCTTTTTGATTGATGCTGTTATAAAGATGGGATGTGGTGTCACGAAGCACGCTGATGGTGCGTTCTTCTATACTTTCGGTCAGGGCATTCATATAAAAGGAAGTAGAAAAAAGGGCAATCAAAAAAGCGATTGCCAACAGATAATATTTGGAGTAGCGGATCTTTCTGACAAGTTCTGTCATTCCTTCATGCCTCGCCCTTCCCCTATGATGTATACCTTGAAAAAAGAACGCTGTGCTTCTTTTTTGTTATCAGGATACCATATTTTGTTCACTATTTCAATGCCAAGTTATGGGCTCCGGCCATTTTTTATAAACTAAATCCTTTGGGAATCTATAGAAAAATCAACATCCTCAGGCACCCGCCATAGGGAAATACGCTGTCATGGTGGTCCCTTCTCCCATCTGGCTTTCTACGCTGATGCGTCCTCCATGATAAGAAGCAACATGCTTTGCGATGGAAAGCCCCAGTCCCGTGCCTCCGGTCTCCTTGGAGTGGCTCTTGTCCACCCGATAAAAGCGTTCAAAGATCCGCCCCAGATCCTCTGCGGGAATGCCTATGCCGGTATCCCTCACACGGACGAAAGCCATATCCCCCTCGGCACCAACAGAAATCGTTACGGCCCCGCCCCGGCGATTGTATTTTATTGCGTTCTCGCAAAGATTGTACAGCAATTCATAGATCAGCCCCGGGACACCCATGATAAAAGCGGGCTCTCCCTCCTTAAGAAGACGGACCTCCCGGTTTTCGGCGGATTCCTGAAGCCTTGTCGCTACGGCATCTGCCGCCTGAAGCAGATCCATTCGCTCCTTTGCAGGGAGAACATTGTTTTCATCCAGCTCGGAAATACGAATGATATCGTTGATCAAAGCCAAAAGCCGGGCTGCTTCCTCAAAAATAGTATTTCCAAAGGTCACTACATCCTGAGGCTGGGCCAGTCCGTTGCGAAGAAGCTCAGCATACCCCGAAATCACCGTCAAAGGGGTTTTCAGTTCGTGGGACACATTGGCGGAAAATTCCCGGCGCATTTTTTCCGATTCCCGGTCTCTGGTCACATCCAGCAGAAGCATCACCGCCCCTTTTGTCTGGTTTTGGGCCAACACGGGGTTTACCCATAGCTGGTAGACCTTTTCTCCTGCGGAAAGGATCTCCTCCGCAGGTTCTCCGGACAGGGCTCTCTCTACAGCACCTTGGATCCGGGCATCTCTGGCCAGATTGGAAATATGGCGGCCTTCTGTGTTCTGACTTTCTCCATGCAAAAGGGTCAGGGCACTCTCATTGACAGAAAGGATCTTTCCCTCTCCGTCCAACAACACCAGCCCTTCCTTCATGTTATCCGTGATGGTTTTGAATTCTTCCTGCTTTTCTCTGGCCTCGTTCATCTGTTCCTCGATGCGCAAACGCTGCTGGTGGATCCGAAGAAGGAGGGGAGACAGTTCGTCATAGCTTTCATTCTCCAAGGGATGTTCCAGATCCAACCCGTTGATGGGGGCCAGAAAGTGGCGTACCTGCTGGCGGGCCAGAAACAGGGCGCAAGCAAGCACCAAAAGAAGGATCCCCAGAAGAAACGGCATGGTTTTCAGTAATGTGGCCAGGGTATTGTCTGTGGTAGAGGAAATCCGTAATACCGTTCCGTCGGAAAGTTTTTCCGCATAATAATAGGTCTGCCGATCCAAAGTATCCGACATGCGCACCGCTTCTCCCACGCCCCGGGCCAAAGCTGCCTGCACTTCCGGGCGTTCTTTGTGATTGTCCAGGAGTGCCAGTTCCACCTGGCTGTCAAACAGAACCTGCCCATCCCCTCCGATGAGGGTGATGCGGGAATCTTCATCTTCTCCTTTTATGGTCTCCAGATACTCCATGCCCTTTGCTTCGATCCCTGCCCGCAGATAGGCCGCAGAGCTGGAAAGCTCCCGGTGGATGTCTTCCGAAAGACGATCATACAGCACAAAGGAAAAAAGCCCCATAGAAAGGAGCAATGTCATCAGCGCCAGAGCGCACATCTGTCGAAATACTCTTTTTTTCATTTTGCTTCTCCGATGCGATAGCCGACGCCACGGATGGTTTCAATGGCATTGCCCTGCTCTCCCAGCTTTTGGCGCAGGTTTCCGATGTGTACATCCACGGTCCGGGTTTCCCCTTCAAAATCATATCCCCAAACGGCTCGTAGAAGTTTGTCCCGGGAAAGGACCAGCCCCTTGTTTTCCATAAGATACTGGAGCAGCTCGAACTCCTTGAAAGTCAGCTCCACTTCCTTCTCATCGGCAAAACACTGGTGTCTGTCAGGATACAAAAGAATCCCGGCAATGCTTAGTCTTTGTTCTTCCGCCATTTGTCCGTTTCCGGCCCTTCTCAAGAGGGCCCGGATCCTTGCCAGCAATTCCATGACCCCAAAGGGCTTGACCACATAGTCATCCGCCCCCAGATCCAGCCCCCGGACTTTGTCGTACTCCGCCCCCCGGGCCGTCAGCATGATAACGGGGATCCCCGCCGTTTCGCTCTTTGCCCTAAGCCGTTCCAGTACCTGCATCCCGTCTTCCCCCGGCAGCATGATGTCCAGAAGGATCAGTTCCGGTTTTCCCTGCCCGAGCCGGGCATAAAAACTCTCCGCATCGGCAAAGCCTTCCGCTTCAAAGCCGCCGCTGTTCAGAGCGTAAACCACAAGATCCCTTATGTTTTTATCGTCCTCTACACAATAAATCATTTTTTCTCCGCTATTCTCTGTCTGCACTACCGCTTTTGCCGGGCCGGGCTTTGGTCGGAGCACTTTTCTACATCTCTACCGACTTATGCTCTCCTGTGATGGAAAACTTTACCCATTCGGCGATGTTCACCGCATGATCCCCGATGCGCTCAAAATACTTGGCGATCATGAGAAGATCCAGTGCCTGGCCTCCGGTATCCGGATCTCTGTGGATCAGGGCGATCAGGTCATTCTTTACTGTCACAAAAAGCTCGTCCACAATATCATCGTCCCGGATCACCGAATCTGCCAGCTCCAAATCCTTGCGGACAAAGGCATCAATGCTGTCCGAAACCATTTTGATGGTAGCGCCGGCCATGGCAGGAATGGTTTCCAGTTTTTTTACATAGGGCTCGTCGGAGAGGTAAATGGCAATTTCGGAAATGTCTGCCGCCTGATCTCCAATGCGTTCCATGTCCGTGATCATCTTCAGAGCTGCGGAAATCAGCCGCAGATCCCGGGCCACCGGCTGCTGCTGCATCAACAGCTTCAGACAGAGGCTTTCGATCTCTTTCTCTTTTTCGTCAATGCCGATGTCCGCCAAAATGGCTTTTTCGGCCTGCTCCCTATCCTGTTCAATAAGAGCCTTTACCGCACTGCTGATGGATGCCTCGATAAGGCCTCCCATGCGGATCAGCTCTGTATTCAGCTCTTCCAGCTGTGCTTCAAAACGATTTCTCATCATCCAAACCTCCCCGTGATATAATCTTCCGTTCGCTTGTCTTTGGGAATGGAGAACAGGGTCTCTGTGTTCCCATACTCCACCACTTCTCCCAGAAGGAAAAAAGCAGTGTTGTCCGACACCCGGGCGGCCTGCTGCATATTATGGGTCACCATAACAATAGTATATTCTTTTTTCAATTCCAGAACAAGGTCTTCGATCTTGGCGGTGGAAATGGGGTCCAGGGCGCTGGTGGGCTCATCCATGAGCAGGATCTCCGGCTTTACCGCAAGGGCCCTGGCGATGCAGATCCTTTGCTGCTGCCCGCCGGAAAGGCTCAGGGCGCTTTTCTTCAGGCGGTCCTTGGCCTCATCCCAAATGGCGGCTGCCCGCAGGGCCTCTTCTACGATCTCGTCCAGCTTGATCTTGGCGTGGACTCCGTGAGTCCTGGGGCCGTAAGCGATGTTGTCATAGATGGTCATGGGAAAGGGATTTGGTTTTTGGAAGACCATTCCTACCCTTTTGCGCAGCTGGTTCACATCCATGCCGTTGTAGATGTTTTCGCCGTCCAGCAGCACTTCTCCCTGGATGCGGCAGCCCTCCACCAAATCGTTCATCCGGTTGAGAGTCTTGAGAAAAGTGGACTTGCCGCAGCCGGAAGGGCCGATGAAGGCAGTGATCTCCTTTTCCGGCAGGGAAAGATTGATGTTCTTTAAGGCCTGGAAGTCCCCGTAGTGGAGATCCAGGGCCGAGATTTTCATTTTTTCCACAGGGCCTTCGTTCAGGGCGGAGGAAGAAATGTTTGGGAAGGAGGATTTTGATTCCATATTTTGCATTCCTTTTCTTCCTTTTCTTTTTATCAAATAGGAGTAGGATTTTCGAAAGCTTTTGACAAAAATTCATTTCTGATTTTTGGGCGCCGGCGGGTCGGGGTGTGGTTTTTGTATGATTTGTCGAAAATAGCTACTCAGGACTTTTCGGGTGAAGCAACGGGGTGGGGTTTGGCGGACTTTTTCAAATTTGCCCTACCCCAGGTCGCGGATACGGTGACGGCGGAGATGGATCCGAAGAAGATTTTTCATTTTATCCT
>Ga0302242_1002756_pt1 | contig 10748 bp, 7 predicted proteins | sample AAG_UR_Lys_MG_FD_193510 | JGI IMG/M metagenome (GOLD analysis project Ga0302242, IMG submission 193510) | Enriched activated sludge microbial communities from anaerobic digester in WTTP, New Holstein, Wisconsin, United States - AAG_UR_Lys | ecosystem: Engineered > Bioreactor > Anaerobic >... | reverse complement strand
TCCGGGCGTCCGCAGAAGAACGCAATAACAATGGGCGCGCACGTTCTGCCAAATTGCGCTGGGCAATAAAGGCATAGTTCTTCAAAAATCATTCCAGCGAATATCCAATATTGCTGCCGCTCCGCACCGCCTGGACGATCTTTCCTAAATCACTGCAGTCGCCGATCTTATAAACATTCCCAAATTCTTCTTTCATTTCGTCATACAGATCCGTGTTTGGCCGGATCCCTAAAGACAATATTACCATGTCCGCGGGCACACTGACTTGCTCATTGTTGGTCATATTTTTTACCAGAACACGTCCGTCAACAATTTCCTCCACGCAGTGCTCAAAATAGAAATTGACGCCCGCTTTTTTCGTGTCCCGGAGGGTAAGACTGTCTGCCAGACTTAAGCCGGAAGGCGGCTGCTGCAGTTCGATCACATTGACTTTGTTACCCATGCTGGCCATATAGTAAGCTGCTTCGATCCCTGTCATGCCGGCGCCGATCACAACAATATCTTTGCCCCTTTCCTCTAGTCGTTTCTCAAATAATTCCCTAACGCCGATGACATGCTTTGCATTGATCCCCGGTATCATCGGTATGATTTCTTCAGAACCGGTGGCCACAATCACTGCGTACGGAGCCAATTCCGCAATCGCTTCTGCCGTCGCCGGAGTGGAGAGCCGGACTTCAATACCGAGACGTTTGATCTGCTTTTCATAATACTCGATCATCCAGGCGAATTTGGACTTGTGCGGCGGTACTTTCGCCAGTTCCACCAAGCCGCCGATATACGGTTTGCGCTCAAATATCACCGGAACAAAACCCCGTTCCGCCAATGTGACCGCAGCCTCCAGCCCGGCGGGTCCGGCGCCCGTGATAGCGACTTTTCGTCCGCCGCCGTTTCGGACCAGTTCCGGCTTTACAAACTCGCATTTTGCATAAGGATTGACGCTACAGCAGGATTCCGAACCATCCAAAGCAATCGGGATAAAACAACTCAAACAGGAAATGCAGTACCGCATTTCGTCCTCACGGTTTTCCTCGACTTTTTTGACCCATTCCGGCTCCGCAATGGTGCCACGTCCCAGAGCAACCAGATCGCATCGCCCCTCTGCGATGATCTCCTGCACAAACTGAGGGTGTCGGATGCTGCCCGACGCCGCCACCGGAATGCTCACCTGTTTTTTTACGGTTTCTGCAAGATGCACTTTCCAGCCCTCCGGCTGTTTGCCGTTATCGCTCATAAACTCGCGGCCGGTGATGGCTCCGCCGCCGTTGACGGTGATCATCACGACGCCGGCTTGTTCCAGAAGCCTGGCTCCTTGGGCAGCCCATTCCGGTGTGGTGCCACCCTCTACAAAATCATCTCCGTTGATTTTCGCTGTGACAACAAAATGTTCGTCGCAAAGGCCTTCCCGGATCATGTCAATGCACTCAATGGAAAATCGCATGGCATTTTCAATGGTATCGCTGCCGTATTCATCAGTTCTTTTGTTAAAGTAAGGGCTCATAAACTGGCATGGCAGATACGTATGCGCAATGTGATATTCCACACCATCGGCACCCGCTTTTTTGCAGTTCTCGGCTGCAGCGTAATATTTCCTCTTTAATCTTTCAATATCCGCTTTTGTAAAATCGTTGACCATGGCAGCAGGAAGCCCGTCGACCATATAATGGCCGGCATGCCAGAGTTGGAATGTGATCTTCGCCCCTTCCTCATGCACTGCATCCACTACCCTTTTCAGTCCCGGTACATATTTCTGATCTGTAAGGAACGGCTGCCTGAGGCCGACAAAGGGTGCGGTCTCATCTACAACGGCGATTCCCGGAGTGATAAGAGAAACTCCGCCTCTGGCAACGTTGCGGTAGTATTCAATATACTGCTCGCTGACCGTGCCGTCCGGATTCGCAATGAATTCTGCCACCGCCGGCCTGATCACCCTGTTTTTCAGTGTGATTGGGCCTATTTTTATGGATTCTAAAAAGTTATATTTCATATCGGTTCGCCTCCCAGTATAGTAACGATGTAGTCAATAAAGTTTGTTTTACTCCAACAAGGATAACCAAAGTTGTTCTGATTCAATTACTGCTTCAGCAACAAATTCAAGAAATGGTTGATAATCCATTGTGGTATGTGCGTAATCCAACACTTCGTAATAACGAGAACGATTTTCTTTTTTTATGATTATTGGCGTATATCCATTTTTCATCAGTTCAAAGTTTAGAAGCAGCCTTGAGGTTCTTCCGTTCCCGTCAATAAACGGATGGATTTTCACAAATTCTCCATGAAGCAAAGTTGCTCTTACGACAGGATGGAATAACTGCCATTCTTCTTTGTACTCCATGATTAGGTTTTGCATCAGTAAGTCAATTTCATAGTGCTTGGGTGGAATATGAACAGCACCCCCAATCACAACATTTTCTGTTCTGTATTTGCCCGCATTCTGATTATCTATTTCTTTGAGTATAAGTCCATGAATGCCTTTAATATTCCATTCAGACAATGACTCGTTTCTTCCAATAAGTTCTTCAAGAAACAAGATTGCCTCCCTGTGGTTAATCGCCTCTAAATGTTCTACAACGCTTTTGCCACCGATTGTTATTCCCTCCAGAACAACCTTTGTTTCTGACAAAGTCAGCGTATTGCCTTCGATGGCATTACTGTTATAAGTCCATTCAATAATCAGCTTATCACGTAATGAATCTGCTAGTCGCTTTGAAAACGGCCTATATTGATCAATCTTATTTTTCATTTCATCAATTTTGCTAAAATCGTATGTTATGCCACTATACGATTTTTTATGGCTAATTCTAGCATCTGATGGTTTTGTTGCTTCATACGGAATCGACCAATTTCGACCGAACTTCACAGCGCCTTCAATTCGTCCTTCTGCACATAGTACACGTATTCTTCTATCGCTAATCTGCCATTTCTTACTGGCTTCTGATATACTCATATATCTCATAAGAAATCACCTCATAAATATAATATACCGATGTCGGAATAAAGTAAACATTATTCCGACATCGGTATATTACAAATTCACCAATAGATATGTCCCCAAAAGCAAAAGTCCCTTAATGTAATCTATACACCCAGTGGCTTTGTCCATTAATATTGCTAATTGTATGTCCCTCTAAATTAATTACGGCTTCCGCAGTCGGATGAAGCCAATCGCACTCTTCGATTGGATCATTTCTGTATGGAACGATAGCATCAGATTGATGTTGGGTATATAATTGGGAGATTTTCTGTTCGCAGGAATACGTCAAAGTAGTTTTTAAGGGTATTTCCGTGCGAGGGAATATATCCACGATTTTATCTACTTTTATCCGTTCTCGGGAACAGGTCAATATATAATATAGGTTCAAATCCTGTCATCTCCGGCGACGCAGTTGGGCAATTATTCCAGCAAAGCCTCCTGTTCTAACCGCATACAGCGCTCTTGCATATAGGTAAGGCACTCCGAACAGTCTCTTAGCTCAGCCCTTGCCGTCAATTCATGCAATTTTTGCGAATACTCAGACGAGAAGGATGTTGTTAACGCCGCAAATGTGATTAATTCCTGCTTATTCATTCGGTAAGGCTGTATGCTGGAGTTAATTTCACGGCGAAGTCTTGCAAGCATGCTGAACCCTCCGTAATCAATATCGCCCCAATGATACCACGGTAACTGTTCAGATGAGCGTGCAACGGCTTGTAGGAATATTTGTTTAGACGGACTGTATTGTCCTCCATGATAGATAACGAGTTCTTCAGCCTTACGATGCTTACTGATGTAATCAAAATAATTTGCTTTATTTTCAATGGATAAAATGCAGCGCACTCCTTTTGAAAGGGTAATCTGCGCCGCTGCCATGTCTTGTCCATAAACAGTGCTGCCGCCGCATAGATTTGAGAAGTCCAGACATTTCCCATCTGGAAAGTTAAGAGAAATTGGCCCACAGAACTCGAATTGCTCTGGGTATTTTACGATACCAATTTGATTCAACAGCTGTTCATCTGTTGTTTGGTCATCGCAGTCCAAATACTTCTTCAGAATGCGCAGCAAACGCGTCTCTACAATTCGTTCAAAATGCTTACTATCACCAAAGCAGCGAACAGAGAATACTCGTTTCAGTAGCTCGTTGTCCTTGTTGGCATCTATGTACCGCAATGCTTGTAGCAGTGATTTCCGATCCTGCGCATTCTCGGGAACCAATGCATGGAGTTTCCGCATTTGCCGGATATACCCACAAGTATCCTGCAAATAGTCTTTTATCCATTGTAATCGAATAGACTCCATACACTCCGCCAACTCGACTTCAATGTTAGAAAGAATATCACTTTGCGGCTGCCTATGTACAAAGCAATAGACATTTTGCAAGTCCTCCGTATTCAGCCAGACTTTTGACATAATATGATTTTCTTCGCCCTTCATCCATTCAAAACGGACGAATCCTTTGTGCGCCAATGCCTGTATACATTCATTGATGCGGATTCGCTGCTCACTGTTTTCAATGTTGTAATCCGGGAACTCGCATTTCCCGTTCTCATACAGCTTCAACAGAATCCTTTTTGTTGGTACTGTACCCGTGCGAAAAAAGCTGCTGCGCTCATATTTGTTCAGAAGTGCCGTGATAAGTTTTCGCTCCATCTCATCATTCATTTTCAATCCACTCCGATTTTCTGGGATCAAACGCCTTGATGCATGTATGTTTCCCTTCTCTTAGTACACAGAGATTCCTGTCTACCAAGGTTCCAATGTCACCGACTTTTTCGGTAGGGGCAGAGAGAATGACCTGAAAATGGAACTGACGCAACAACTGTACGCTGCGGATAATCCGCTCTCCGTCCATCTTGGAAAAGGCTTCGTCAAATATGATAAGCCGTGCCGTATTTTGCGTTTTATCCCGTCCGGTGCGGTATAGCTGAGCGAAGGATGCCAGCACTGCAACATAGAACGGGGTCTGTGTTTCACCACCAGATTTTTTGCCCATTGTTTTAGACAGACGCTGGGATTCTCCATCTCGATTCACAGATTCCAAATCAAAGGTAAGATAGGTTCTAAAGTCAGTGAACATTTGAACGCGTTTGTCATAATCGCTTTTTCCCTGCGCTTTTCCTCCGCCATCCTCATTAGTGATGATTGCAAAGAGCTCGGCAATTTCATCCTTATATTTTAGATTAAACTGCTCTGAAAAAAGATTATAGCCGCCCTCCATTTTCATGGGATCGACAAGCATATCATAATAACGCTTATATTCTGGTCTGGGAATGACTTTGAAACGGAAACTTTCCTCGCCAAAGAAGCTGCCCTTAATTGCCGCATTGAGTCCATTGATCTGCGTATCTGCATCCCTGATGTTGTTTTCCAATCGGCTCAAAAAATCCTCCTGAAATTGCTCAAATGCTTTTTTGCGCGTATCCTCAATGCGGGCTATATACTCCGGCAGCTTATTTTCGGAGAGTTCTAACCACGCATCATCATAAGCATCATTTGCCTCTGCCTTTGTATCGTACCCCATGATGTATTTGCGATTGTAATCCTGACGCAATTCAACCAAATTGCTCCAAGAGGAACTTTTGGCATTTGTTGAACGAGCAAGTTCACGCGGGAATGCTCTGTAGATATCTTCCGCACTTCGTCTTGTTGAAATCTCACGTTGATAACGTAATCCGCCTGTACTTTCAACCCATTCGGAATCATACTTTTGAGCAATGAACTGTAGTAATGTCTTAATTTCATATTCCAGTTTTGGAATGGTTTCCTCTTGACATACCCGTAAACGCTCTTCCAAGATACCCTGCTCTTTATTCTGCGTTCTTAAGTCTGCCTCAAGACTCTTAATGTTGATATCCAATTGGGAAAGATGATAATTGAGCGCATCAATGGAGCTTTTATCAATAGCTGCCAGGCTGGTGCGCAATCTCATAACATCTTGTTCTAAAACAGAAGTGGTTTGCATGTCTTTTGCGTATGCCACTGCTTGCTGGATATCGCTTTCGCCGGGAATAGAAAGTTTGCTGCACAAATCAATACCAGCTTTTGCTGTGGCACAGGCAGAAATTTGATTGGTGAGCATAGTAAGCTCAAGTTTCACAACCTCAAGTCGCCTACGAATTGCGCTTTGTCCAATGGCGGGTTTTGCCCAGCGCTCTGGGTTCATAGCCCTCACAACATAGTTCTGATACAGCATTCCATCATCGGTGACCGCTGTACTAAAACGACGCAACTCATTTACCGTTTCGCATTTATGTACCCAACCCAAAGTGAAATTCAAAAATATTCTTACATCCGAGTCGGTGGTTTGTATCTCCTCGGCAAGACTACCCGGGTCAATAGACGGGTTTTTACGATGCAGTTTTTCGATATCAACAAGACCGGTACCATACAGTTTTCGGTCACGTTTCATTGCGTCAAATACACGTAAAGCATCCCTGAAATACTGGTCTGGAACAATAATATAGTATTTCTGTGTATTTAAATAGCCTTCAATTACATTGCGCCAACGGTCATTTTCAATCTCGGCCGCTTCTGCAACGATAGTAACCTTTACCTCGTGCTTCGCAAGAGTACGCAGTCGAGATGCAATCGCTGCTTTCAAATCTATGGCATCCTGAGGGAATTGGTAGATTCCACTTTCCAAAGAATTTTGTTCCTGTTGCAAAGCGCTTCGCCGAATGGCCAACCGTTTCTGCTCGTCTATGATACGCGAGCCAAGCTCAATTGTATGGGCGTTAAGCATCTGCACTAGGGATGATAATTCTTGTAGCCCGTTTTCTCCAACAGAAAGGATCGACTGATCATCTATATTTGCCAAGCATTCCGCTTGCTTTAAAAAATGAGCGCTTTCCTCGCAGATATCAAGAATCCGTGAATCAAGCAGTGCATCCAAGTTGCCTGTTTCAAGAGACATTAGCTTCTCTGACATACCAGTCACGCATCTATTCCAACTTGAAATGTATTTTGACAACCGAGCAATTGCTTTCTCAAAGCCTTCAAAAATGCCTTTGATTTGAGCCTCTTTTGCAACTATTTCAGATTCCAGCAGCTCAATTGCTTGTGCCGCTTCGTCATTAATCAGTCTTGCGTGCAGCTGATTGCGCTCATCCTGCATTTTAGAGAGACGACTGCTCTGGCTTGCAATGCTTAATTCCACATCTCGAAGCTTAGATTGCAGTTCCTCCGCATTTTTCTGTACTCTTTCCAGTTCAGATGTTTTCATGTCCTGCTGTGCCTGATCAATCAGAAAAGAATAGAGCTGCTCATCCTGCTTTGCACGTAAAAAAGCGGTATGCTCTGCCATGATTTGTTCTAATTGTGTAATTTTTATTTGTAAGACATTCGCTTCTTCTTCTAAACGTTTATAGCTTCTAATGTTTTCCTGCATTTGACTGACATCGACCGTTTGCTGTGTATCGCACACAAACTCTGATATAAAATCCTGAATATCAACATTTGGATTAAAAGAAACCGCTTTTTTCAATAAAGAACCAAATCGATCACGCAATCCGCCCATTTTACCGTATAATGCCGTCCGAAATTCTCGCCCCACATCGGTAGTCTTATGGCTCGGGCAGTTCTCTTTCAAAAATTCTCGTAGCTTTCGAATCTCCCATGGAATTTTATTTTCCACAAATTTGCTTTGTGGAAATCCACCATCGTACAAGAAAAACAGCTTTTGCATATCGTTCTCGGAATACACATCAAAGCAGCAGCCACCGGTAAAATACCTGTCCTTTTCCTCGTCGTAAAACTCCAATGCGATATAGCTGGTAAATCTACCATTTCGCAAATATTTAAAGCCGAAGTCCTCATCATCCCCCAATTCGCCCTTGAGATAGCCCATTAAGGAACGATTGCCTTTTCCGCTGGCAGCTTTATTAAAATAACTGCCACTAGTATCTCCAAAAAGCACCAGCTGCATCGCATCAATAATTGTGGACTTTCCGGAGGCATTTTTACCAGTAAGAAAGTTCAGTGTCTCAAAGGATACTGTTTCATGAGTAAAGTAATGCCAATGTATCAGAAGGAGCCTAGTTAGTTTTTTCATACAGACTCCTCCGTTTCGTCATCATTCTGCATCCCATTATTTTTCATTTCTTCCAGTTCTATCATCATATCGTTGATCCCCTGATTGGACACCATTGACAGGATAGAAGGTAAAATGAGAATCTGATTTCCCTCATTGCTCCACGTGCTGTCCATTTTTTGTAAGACATTATAGTGTGCCAAGGTTCGCTGAGCATCTAAGCGCTCTTTCTGGCTGGTTTTTCCCTTTTCCAAAAGCCCCAACATTCGCATCTTTTCCACGACGGTTTGCGTATCCGTTCGCACCGTATGAAATTGCCCGGCTTCCTCTCTTTGCTCCTCATAGATAAGACGGCAAGTATAAAGAAACAGTGTAGTAAATCGGTCCACACGCAGGCGATTATGGTCATATATGTTGATGAGGGACATGACACCGTAGTTGTCCTCTTTCTCCAGCTTCCAGCCTGAGACAGAAAAGTACTCCTGCATCACAGGAAAAAGCCTTGAAACCATCGTATAATCGCTACTTGGCATTGTCATCTGCTGGCTACTCTGATACTCATAGCGGACAAGATATGTATGAGACAGGAGATAGTTGCTCAGACGCCGAAACTCGCCCTTTTCATAAGAAGACAATTTTTCATATTCTTCACTCCACATGGTGCAACTCCTCCTTTTTTCGGATTATCATGTGCGGAATGCGATAGCCGTTTCGTTCCATTGTTCCGTCGGCAAGTTCGACTGAATAGGTTACCTCTGGATCGTTGGCTCGCAAGACGGCTAACAGCAGTAAAATGAAATCCGAATCTTCATCCATTGTTATATTTTCACTGGTAATTTCACTGTTTCCATGTGCTAATAATTTGTCCACATAAGCACAGACTTTGGAAATCGAATAACCGTTTTTAATCTGTTCCATCATGCCGCTCATCAAACCATTAGACAGCTCCTCTGAGGAATCCACCTCCAAGGATGTAGTATCTATTCGTCGGCTTCTGACACTTTTATGGTAGAGGGATTTTCCGTCAAAAAACTCCTGACGGTTAACGATGATATTCCGCTCCATCATAGCTCCTATAGATTCCTGCTGCGTTGCATCACTTGAGGCATAGGCTTTCAGAAGTTGCGCCAGCTTTCCCTTAATGGTTTGATCGGCTGTCATCAGGTACCGAATCTTCTCAATGGAGCTTTTGGTGTAGTTACTATGTTTGCGGTCAATTTCTGTGATAATGCTACCCACTGACTGATAGGCATCCAGCACATAGTTAATTGCCGTAACAATATCCCCCTGTGCCTCTTCGGGATGTTCATATTTTTTTACTGTCATGGCCCGGTCGTATATGGTTTGCATCAGAGCAGCATCGCCCAGAACATCCATCAGGAGATTTTGAATCGGAACCATATACCGATGGATAGAATCCATGGTTTTTATTGGATGATAAATTCGGTCGGACATTTCCTTGTAGCTTTCAAAATGGTTCTGAAGTAAATCATTGATACCACTTTGGTTTTCAATCCCCCTTAGGTAGCTGCGAATTCCATGATAAAGGCTGCGGAGTTGGTATTGCAATTGTTCCGTATTTTTTTTTGCAGAGAGCACAGCCTCGTACATTTGGTCCATATGATCTGATTTAGCTTGTTTTAGTGCGGAATAAGTCGCAAAAACAAGAGAGTTATATTCTTGTGTTCCTCCGTTGCCTAATTCACCTAGAAGCTTCATCACCGGAATTGCGTATGGTTGTGGTGTAATGATTTCAATAAAAGAGCCATCCAAAAACTCTTTTTCCACCCATCCCGTTTTGATAAAACGGCCAAGTATCAGTCTGGCTTTTCCGCTAAATGTCAAACTTCCTTCGGTAATTTCATCATCTTCTTCAGGCATAAAATCTTTATCTTCCTGCAAGGAGATGAGAGCAGAAATATAATCATCTACCTTGATGTTTAGTTCAAATTGAAACATTTGGTGCAAAAGTAGCAGAGCTTCTACATATATCTCTCGATTTGTTGACACCAAAACTGAGAAAAAGTTGCTGGGCAACACATCGAAAACGGCCATCTTATCATCTCCTTTCTTTGCCGGAATAGTCCAACGATTTGAGAATATTACTTTTCCTAAAACCTTAAATCCGTACCCGCAGTGTCCGACAGTTCCCTATAAGGCTTTTTACTTGATTCAGCTTGTTTACTATTTAGTTTATCTTTTTAAACTTTTTGTTTTCCCATTTAATGAGGACTTTTCCCGTCCTGACACCTTCAACGGTCACCCAGTCATTGATTGGTATGTTACTCTCATAACATACCATTTTTTGTAAGCATCTAGCGCTTCTGCAGTTTTATTATCGCCCATTTTATTTCGGGGTTTATGCCTTAAAAGCTGGATGTTTTTGCCGAGTTGGTCATCATCTTTCGCCATATGGACACCTCATCTCTGACCACCCAATCCACTCAGTTTTGCTACATCCATCCTGCGCTCTCAACCTCAAAAAAATTTGAATTTGCGAAATTAATTATACGTTATCTTATCTCCATTTTTTCCTTTTATTATACGCTGTATATCAAAATATTTCCATAAATATTATAAAAGAGGCTAAGTGTATACCAATATATTGGTATACACTTCAGATTGCTGACAAACCCTGCATCATAAATTTTGATGCAGGGTTTTTAAATGGCATAAAACCAATAAAAATATAAGAAATATGGGCAATTTTATGGTATGATAACATTAAGAAAACATTGATATTTC
>Ga0302242_1002755_pt1 | contig 10750 bp, 7 predicted proteins | sample AAG_UR_Lys_MG_FD_193510 | JGI IMG/M metagenome (GOLD analysis project Ga0302242, IMG submission 193510) | Enriched activated sludge microbial communities from anaerobic digester in WTTP, New Holstein, Wisconsin, United States - AAG_UR_Lys | ecosystem: Engineered > Bioreactor > Anaerobic >... | reverse complement strand
CGGGTCCGCGCCAGAATCCAATAATGACAGATGGTGATTACGAAATTATTCACATGTAACAGCTATGTGATTGACCACCCATATAACAGCTATGTAATGGACCACCAATGTGCCACCAATGTGATGGACTACCCATATAACAGCTATGTGGATTCAGGCATAGATTCCATGGAGTATGCAGGATTTCGGTTCTATTCAGTCTCAAGATATTCAGCCACTTTCTTTTTTAATGCACCACCCCTGAGGTTCTTACCGATAATTATTCCATTGCCATCAATCAGGTAGTTGGTCGGTATAGCAGATACAGCATACATTTTTGCCACAGGGTTGTCCCAATAACTTACATTCGACACATGGGTCCATGTGAGCTTGTCATCTTCAATAGCCTTGATCCAGCTTTCCCTGTCACGGTCAAGAGAGACGCCGAGGACAGTGAATCCCTTCGTCTGGAACTGGTTGTAGGTATTAACAACAAATGGGTTCTCCTGTCTGCAGGGGCCACACCAGGCAGCCCAGAAATCAAGAAGAATCAGGTTTTTGCCTGCAAGCAGATCATAGAATCTTACCGGAACACCCTGCGGGTCATTCATGATAAAATCAGGGGCTTTCTGCCCGATATCCACGGTCTTCAGTACCGCTATTCTTTCTTTTATTCCAACAATGACATCTGTTTCAGCAACTTCCGGATCAAGTGAGCTAACCGCCTCATCAAGTTCCTGCCATGTCAGGTAATAGAGTGATGATTTAAGCATTGATGCACCAACGTGTGAACCGGGGTGAGTCTTTACATAATCAAGAATTGCATCTGTCTCTATCTTTTTCACCGAGTCAGATATGAACTGCCTCCGGTTAATCTCCTCGTCAGGACCACTCTTTTTAGCCTCATTAAATTGCTGGTATGCTACCCGGCTTGCTTCTCTGAATGGATCAATGTATTCATTATACTCCAGATATTCGTCATGTGAAGCTGAACCTGATATTTGGGCTTTGTATAAAGAGTCTGCATGACCAATAAAGATAATCCGTGAATTTTCCAGCCAGAATGATGTCTGCCCACGATGACCCTCAATTCCGACAATAATACTCCTCGGATGTTCTATCTGGCCTCTCATAACGAAATTCCCACCAGAAATTTTCGCAGAATCCAAGTTCTTGTATTTACTCTGGCCGATATATTCCTGCAGCAATATTTTGCCCGTATCAATGCCTGAGAGAGTACCTTCAATTATAAAACCCTGATGCCTTGTGCATCCGTAAGCTAACAGTGCAGCAATACATAATAATATGATCTGTTTCATCAAACTGTTTGTTTTTTAAATCTTTTTGACAAAAGAACTTGCATGAACAGTAATCTGACAAAGGCAATTATTACGGTTCATGCAAGTTCAACTCTTTTTCTTCGGGGATGTCATTTAACTACTTTTTCCCTGATAAAGCCATTACAGGCTTCACTCATTCAGCAGTTTCACTATCTCCTCTTCAACAAAACCGGCATCATGAACGCCAATAATGATTTTTCTGACAATTCCATTTCTGTCAATGAGAACAATATGTGGAATTGAACCCACTCCGTATAAGAGGTCATTAAAAGCCTCTTCGGAGATACCTACCGGGTAATTGAACTGTTCATTAACAGCAAATTCAGTTATAGATTCAACTGTTTGCCTGCCGTCTAACCGTGTAAGGCCAATAATAGTAAAGTTCTGATCTCTGAATTTATCCTGCAGAAGTTTCAGAGCCGGGAACATTTTTTTGCAAGGGCCACACCATGTAGCCCAGAAATCAAGAAGAGTTACCTTTCCCGTTTCAGGAACAGTAATTTGCGTATCCCAGTTGATCCATTTCATCATTAACAGGTTTGGAGCAGGTTTGCCTGTCAATGAATCAGGATGTATTAATTCCGTGATAACCTCCTTCCCGAGATTTGAATCAAAAGGGAGGTCATTAAAGGTCAGGACCTGCAGACCCTTGTCAGCCTTGAAATTCTTTCCAACAATGACAAGTTCTTTTTTTCTGTTGCCGGTAATATTTCCCACAACAAACTGCCCTGATTTCAATGAAGTATCACAGAAAGCCTTCCACTGACCATCATCATTACTGTATATTCTGATTGTCTGATCTCCGGAGACAATCACCTCATTTTTAGCATTACCGGCAATATCAGCTATTTCAATCTGCGTGACACTTGTTTGTCCTTTTATGTCTTCTATCAGTGCGTAGTTAAAACCATCTCCTTCAGGTGTAATCACTGCCAGCCGGGCTCTAGCCATTTTGCCATAATTCTGATGCCAGCCATCACCCACGTATATCCGATTTAAACCGTCATTATTACCATCACCGATTCTGATTGCAGACCGTACTCCCCTGAATACTCCAAGGTCAGTTTTCTGATCTCCTTTAATGATATATGCATCTCCGTTAGCCCCTATAGTATCACCATATACTCTCCCCACAACCTGTACCGGTGCACCACCATTAAGATAGCCAATATCACGTGCCATGGCCATCCTCTCAGTAAAAGATGCTTTTGTGAACCATTCTCCTGACTTCTCCGACAAGACAATTGTCTCAACCATGTATTTCGACTCAAAGCATGAAGCTATGATTTCATTTCTGCCATCTCCGTCAAAATCACAGACTTTCAGATATACTGGCTGAGGGCGTGATGATGGTTTTGACCAGAGTTCTTTTGTTTTCCAGCGGCCATTATGGTAACTAAGCAGATGCACGCTAACGTAATCATCCTTATATCCTGGCCAGCCGTTCAGCAGTACAATATCATTTCTGCCGTCATTGTCTGCATCAGCAATACAAATGTTGTGTATTTCCTTGTCAAAAGTATTTGAAAAAGTAAGCAGAGCTGAGTCGCGAACAATCTGGTACACAAAGATGGCAGAATCCTTTCCGAGAATCAGGTCATCATGCGAGGAGCCAAATAGTTTTCCTGTTGCAACAACGTCAGGATTTTCACATAATCCCCTGATTTTAATCAGGGTAAAAAGATCATCCTGCCCTGACTGACTGTTCCTGCAACCTGCCAGAGTCAATACAGACAGGATAAATATTATAATCGTTCTGTTCATCATTCCACTTTCAAAAACGATCATCCATTGGTATCACCTGCTCATGGTTGCTCATCATACGGATTTTGCTTAAGCTGCCCATTACTTAACTGAATATCAATACTTGGAATGGGCCACGCATATCTTTTATCACCAGGTGGCAGTGTATAAGTCTTATTAATGGATGGATCGGTTGACAGTCCGTCAGACTCGAAAAACTCACGTTTGATAGTGATTTTATCAACCAGGTTTGCCGGGTCTGAATTAATCCTTTTAATATCAGCCCATCTCAGTGTAAATGGGAACTCTCTTCTTCTCTCATCAATGACAAACTGAACTGCAGCCTTGTTACTGGTAAAATCTGAAGTACTAAGGTCTGTATAGGTGCCGTTTTTATACCTGTGAGACCTCACGGCATTCAGATCAGCTACTGCCCCGGTTAAGTCGCCCCGTCGGGCTTTGCATTCAGCTCTTACAAGAAACATTTCAGCTGTTGTAGGGCCATGGAGAATTCCGATTGAGCCAAACTGCCAGTAAGCAGGCCAGCCAGGTACAGATGCCCTATTATAAGAATAGTTCTCAACAATGAATGCTTCATAACGATAGTCATTCGCCTGATCATAAAGATTAAGAAGATCCTCACTTGGAACAGCATTCTGTGTATGGTTATACAAAACCCTGGCGAAATAGATCTCATCAAACTTATAATCTGTGGGGGCATTGGGCGCCACATAAGTACCACCTCCTGATGAATATGTTCTCATAAAGGGTGTAAAATAAGTCTCATAATCCACAAGGGACGAATGAGCTTGAAGAGCTTCGTTAGCAAAATACTCAGCTTTCTGATAGTCATGAATATAAAGGTAGAATCTGGCTGCAAAGGCTTGAACTGCCGGCAGACTGATTCTCCATAATCTGTTAATATCCCTGGGCTGAGTTGTTTCCAGTGCAAGATTGAGTTCTTCCTCAATGAAATTCATAGTCTCCTCAAGACTCTTTCTTGTAATATCCTCATCATAAACCAGAGTTTTCTTCAAAGGCAAACCAAGAGCTGATTTAGTTTCATCTGAATATGGCAGACAATAAAGAGTGGCCAGGGTAAAGAATTCATACGCTCTCAGAAAATGAGCATCCTGAATCAATACCTTTTTCACCTGGGCTGTACCTTCAACGTCATTAATTGTTGCCAATATTGTATTTGCATAAGCAATTTTCAGAAATTCATTTTCCCAGTAATATGTCTGCAAAGCACAATGATCAGTATACCAGAGAATGTATTTAAGCTGACCGTCAAACCTGCTTGGCCTGGCAAGATAATAATCCTTGTAAATTCCATAATTATCATGAGCCAGTACAACTTCCCGGCTTCTGTCAAATATGACATTATAGTTATTCAGAAGCATATCCAGGGCTTCAGCTGTCTTAATCTCAAGATTGTTCTTCTTTTCAGGCGGCACATCCAGAAATTTCTCACAACCAGCAAGTAATACTAATGTCACGAGTGTTACTATATGTAATAATATCCTTTTCATATTATTCGGTTTTGCATCATTATTAATATCTGTTTAAAATGTATCCATTCGTGTTACTTGTGATTTCTAGAATTCAAATGAAACTCCGAATGTGTAAACAGGTACCGCCCTGATCTGTGGTATAGCAGCAGTACTGGAGGATCTGCTGTTAAGAATATAAAGCGGATCTATCCCGCTTTTATTGGCTGCCCACAGAAGTCCGACATTGCGTATCTGGCTATAAACCCTAAGGTTAGACAGACCTGTTTTCGCAAGTATAACAGTTGGCAGGTTGTATGAAAGGTTAACTTCTCTTAGTCTGATATTTGAAGCATCCTCAATAGTAGTATGGAGGTACTGCGCATATGCTCCCCATGCCGAAACATTGGTCTCAGTTTCAGACGGCATTGTCGGTATTCCAGTGGCAGTGTTATTGAGAACATCAACAACGTCTTTATGGAGTGCAGCAGTAGTTTTTGTATTTGTCAGGATAGGATAGTCAAAAGTCGGCATCCGGAAGATGAATCCAAATTCACCTGTTAAGTATGCAGAGATTTCAAATCCGTATAGCGAAAACACATTCTGCCAACCCAATAAAGTTGTAGGTTGGGTACTGCCGGAATATACCATGTACTCCCGATCATCACTTGTTGGAGGTGCAACCTGGTTAAATGTCCAAGTTTCGTCTCCAATGCCTTGTAGAACCGGCACATTTTCAGAGTTCATCCCAAGATACCTATATGAATAAACCGCATCAACTGGCTTTCCTTCTTCAAAATGGGGAGACCGTATTCCATTGTAGTCATAGCTTATACGCTGAAGACTAAGCACTTTACTTTTGTTAAAGGTAAAATTAAACCTTGTAGACCATTTGATATTTGAGGTAATGGGCAGGCCATATAAAAGGTTTAATTCAATTCCCCTGTTTAATATCTCAGCTGTATTGAACTCCTGCAGGCTGGTGCCTGTCAGTCTTGGCAGGTCAATCGCGCCTACAATGTCTATTCCATGCTTGTTATAAAGTTCTATCGTACCACTGATCGCCGGATTCTTAAGAGCAAAGTCAAATCCCAGGTTTGTGGTTTTTGTCCGCTCCCAGGTCAGGGTCGGATTTCCGTAATCATCTATGAGAGCATATTCTCCGCCTGTCGGAGGATAAACACCCATCATCGTTATGAGAGGGACAAATGATGTTGAGAGGACTACGTTCCCTGTATGACCATATGAGAACCTGATATTCAGCCTGGAAATGAGGTCAATATCCTGGATAAATGATTCCCTGTCTGCCCGCCAGTTTGCTCCAACGGACCAGAAGGGTGCATAGCGGTATTTTGGGTCTTTTACAATAATATTTGATGCATCAATTCTGAAGCTTCCGGTAGCTGAGTATTTGCCCAGCCATGTATAGGCTCCGTTACCCAGTACTGAGAAGAATCTCTTGTCAGTGTAACTCATTGATGACTGCATGCCGCCCAGTGTATAATTAGTAGCTCCCCAGTAAGAGTGAATGGGATAATAGACTTCAGGCACCACGCTTGTAAGCAAATCAGGATCATAGCCATACACTGTTGGTGCAGAGTATGATTCACCCACTCTGGATGAGATTTCTGTAAATAATCCGGCTGTAACCTGATGATTATCAAATGTCTGGTTATATTTCAGGTGATTTCCGAAGTTATATGCTTTAACACTTCCGTAACTTCTGTTAAGCTGTCCTCCAAGAGGTAAATAGAGCTTTAGTATTTCCCTGTTTGGTTCGTCATAATCAACCCATTTATTCACCTGATCTCTTACATAGTATGACTCCCCTGAGTAATAGCGACTGTTTTCAGTTTTGTACTGTTCCCACTGAAATTTTGTCTCATAAGTCAGGCTTTTGAATATTTTAATGGTAAGAGAAGTCTGCAATCTCAGGTTATTTTGTTCAGAAACGAATTCGCGATTCTCAATCTCCTGAAGGAGGTTATAATTCCAGTCTTTTGGAAACACTCCGGCAACAGAATCAATGAATTCCTGGTAATGAGCACCTACCATTTTTGCATATGAGCCATCATCGTTAACCAGTCTCTCATATGGTGAGATACTTTTAATATCAGACAGAGAAGCTCCACTATTGTCATTCTTTGTGAACCGTGACATTATACTGAAATTAAAATCCATCCACGGCGTGATACTATAAATGTTCCTGAAATTTGTAAGTATGTCCTGGCTGTTGTTAGGTTTAAAATCTCCTTTGTCTTTTGTGTACCGGATATTGAAGACATACTGATTATTTTCGGAAGCACCGTTGACAGATACATCATAATTTTGAGTAATTGGGTTTCGCAGGAGGTAATCATATACATTCTTCCTGTAGTCTGTTTTTTCAAGTTCAGACCATTTCTGATTGAACTCTGTCTGAGTGATCCGCCCCAGGTCAAGTAAATTAAGAAGTGTTATTCCAAGAGAGGCCGGATTATTATTGCCATCGACATTACTTGAAATAGAGAAGGAAGGAAATGTTATATCATTATCCCACAGAAACTTTTCCCATCTTAGTGCGTCGGTTGACGATGCAATTGGGTTGACATAGTCGAGGTCCATTTTCTCACTTAGACTGACAAATGAATTAACCCGTACATTCATCCCCTTTTCAGCTCTTTTCGTTGTAATTACTATTACTCCGTTCGATGACCTTGCACCCCAAATTGAGGCAGCGGAAGCGTCTTTCAGGACATGTATTGATTGAATGTCATTAGGATTAATGCTTCTAAGCCCGTCTTCCACGGCAAAACCATCAACAACCACAAGAGGATCGGCAATACCCATTGTCATGGTTCCCAGACCTCGGATAGTCAATGCCTCTGATCCCCCGGAGCCATAGACTCTCATTCCGGTAAACATACCATCAAGCGCAGAGGCAACATCTGTAGAAGGCCTTCGTTGAATTTCCTCGGCACTTAATATGCTGACAGCTCCAGCAGCTCTCTCCCTTGATATAGTCTGGTATCCTGTTACAATAACATCTTCCAGCCTTTCAACACCAAACTCCATTCTTACATCAACAGATGTCCTTTCTCCAACCAATTCCTCAACTGTATTATATCCCAGAAATGAAAAAATCAGAACATCCTGTGGAGTAACACTGATTTCGTATCTTCCATCGACGTCCGAAACAACACCTCTGTATGTACCTTTGACCATCACCGTGACACCAGGCATAGGTTTGTTTTCCTCGTCCCGGATGAGACCTCTTACCAGTTTCTCCTGGTTACTGCTTTCCCGTGTGAAAAAGCTCATGTCTGGCTCTCTTCGCAGTTTATCAGAAGAAGCGATGGCTATATATTTGTCAACAACCTTATATGACAAATCGGTATCTTTAAGCAGGGCATCCAATACTTCTGAAACAGGTTTTTCTGTGAAGTCGGCATTTACCTCGCCAATTCTGTCAAGATCTATACTTCTGTAAAAAAAGAAGTAATCAGTCTCATCCTCGATCCGGTTGAAGATATCCTCCACTGTGGTGTTTTCCATATGAATTGTAATCTTCTGAGACTGCGAATAAGTAGATACTGCAAATACCTGCAACGTACAAAAAAGGCAGATGATCTTCATAGCGACAAGCAGTTTAATAGTTTTCTTCAGATTAGCGGATAGAGTTAGTTTTTTTTCCATATTTTTGAGTGTTTCAAATGAATAAATTCTGTTAAGAAGGAATTTATTTGCCGGCAGAATTGTTTGTGATGGCCGGCGATTTGATACGGTTCGGGAGATGGGTCAGTATCTCCCGAATTCTTTTAAGCTGCTGGTGTTACATAGGCAATATTATTTTACTGTGATTAAACTGGGTTCGTTTGTTCTCGTTTCCATTTCAAATCTGGCTTCCGAGGTCATCTCAAGAATATCAAGAATTTGATCTATTGGTTTATACCTAAGCATGGTACCACTGTATCTCATCTCTTTGGTTTTTTCATCAGCAAATACAATTTTTACATTATAAGTTCTCTCCAGCATTTTTGCCAGATCCTCAAGCCGGGTATTTCTGAACGTTATAATCCCCTCTTTCCATGAAACAAACTGGTGATTTTCAATTCTTGACAGTGAGTACTTTTTTGTTTTCCGGTTCATTGTGGCATTTTCACCACTTGACAGAAGCAGAGGCTCACCCTTATCATTAACATTTACTGAAAGCTCACCGCTGATCAGGGTTACATCATTGTAATCCGAATTCGAGTATGCCTGGACATTAAAACTTGTGCCTGTGGCTACCACACTAAAGGCTGACGTCTTTATAATAAAGGGGTTCCTGCTATTGCTCACTACATCAAAAAATGCCTCTCCTTCCAGATACAATTCTCTTTTCGACAGAAAATAATTACCATATTGCCTGAGAATGCTGCCTGAATTAAGATAAACATGTGATCCGTCACTCAGTACTATATTCGAGGTCTGGCCATTTGGCACAACATACTCAACATAATTGTGCATCAGCCTGTAAACTTTTTGTCTTTGTAGCAAGAGAAGGGATCCCAAGGCTAAAATGATCAAAGCAGATGCTGCATACTTCAGTAATGTAAATTTTTTGTGTTGTCCCAAATCTGAGACACCAGCCATGCCTGTATTCAGACTTAATCTTCCCTTGTCCTTCCCGAAGATGTCCGCAAGAATCATTGTATTCTTCAATTCATTGAATATCGATTTATTTTCATCAGATTTCTCAATCCAATCCAATACTTCAAGTTTTTCCGATTCAGTTAATTCTTCACGGAGAAACCGGATAATTCTTTCACTTTCCATAAACCTGTAACTATCTATATAACCATTTACAATTAAAAAACCCTACCTGCAAGTATTAAGTTTTATATGTACTCCCTGAGAGCAGCCCTTAATGCACTCAATGCTTTTGTGATATGTGCCTCAACTGCTTTTACCGAAATGTTGCATTCGATGGCAATGTCACGGTTCCGTCTATTCTTGTCTCTGCTTAATTCGAATACCTGTCTGCAACGCTTTGGCAAACGTTCCAGTGTTTCCCTGATAATACTTTCTATATCAAACAGATTTAGTTTTTCAAATTCTAATTTTGATAAAGCATCATAATTTGCGTTTAATTCCCTTTGAAATATTGAGAGCTCATATTTTGATTCAATCTGCCGGTGTGAAATATATGACAGACATTCGTTTTTAGCTACAGTGAACAACCAACCAGTCATGTTAGTGTCTCTCATGACTTTATCACGGTTTTCCCATAACTTGGTAAAACAGTCTTGAACGATGTTTTTTGCCTCATCCAGATCAGAAATATAACCCACTACAAATCTTAACAGCTTATTATATAGTTCATTATAAGCATTCTTGAAAACTATTTCGTCCGTAAGCATATTTGGCGTATTCATAATCCTGTGAATAGGGCTGTATCAATAAATCATATGTTAAAAACGAAACACAAAATAGTAATAATAGTTAGTCGACCTTTAAGAAGTCCCGTTTTTCAATAATGCTGCACAACGGCATGTCCTACATACCAGTTGCCGATCATTAAAGCCAGGATAAAATAAATGGCATACCGGATTGGCCTTAGTCTCTTCATCATAATTGAAGGCTACTGCTGCCATAATAGTATCAGTTTTTCACCATAGACGCCCCCGAGATTGTTCCTCGGTACCGATAATAACTCCTGAGTTGTCTGATCACTGGTTCTATTGCTGTCCCTTGCCTTAACCGGGCTCTTTCCTCCCCCCCCCCCACACACACACACTCTTGAATAAAACAACGAATGGAAAATCATCAACATCCGTTGGCTGGTGTCCAAACCAACTATCTTACAAATGAGCTCAGTGATGCCTCCACGCTCGAGAGCTGCCTTACGGGTGACCAGACTATCTGCCTGACAAAGAAGCTCGGGTGGAGATTTCAGGGGTCTTCTCACCGGATATAACTGCATTTTGTTTAAATTCAGCCATGGAATCAGATAACAAACCATAAAAATAATCCGGTCATGAAAACAAAAACATTGTCACTTTTACTTGCACTTCTCGTCCTGGCAACCGGCAGCGCCCTGTCACAAACGGCAGGCAATCCTGTCACCGACCTCCTGCTATCGGCATGGTCACCCCGGAACTTCACCAGCGTGCCTGTCACTGATCAGCAGATTGATATGATATTGCAGTGCGGCATCAAGGCACCAAGCGCAAGAAA
>Ga0302242_1002754_pt1 | contig 10759 bp, 11 predicted proteins | sample AAG_UR_Lys_MG_FD_193510 | JGI IMG/M metagenome (GOLD analysis project Ga0302242, IMG submission 193510) | Enriched activated sludge microbial communities from anaerobic digester in WTTP, New Holstein, Wisconsin, United States - AAG_UR_Lys | ecosystem: Engineered > Bioreactor > Anaerobic >... | reverse complement strand
ACAACCACGGCACCATGTCCAACCAAAGAACCTATATAAATGGGAACGTGGATCAGAATTTGAAGCTGTATCCCGGCTGCACTGTGACCTCCCAGGGAGGGTTTGTCCTGGTCTCGGAGATTGGTGCCGGACAGTGGTATTTCAACGGACATGCGCAAACAAATGAGTATTTGGAACAATACAACGCCGATCCTTTCGTCGATGGTGTCTGGCAAGCTTACAACGGCAGTGCCTGGAGCAGACATATCTACATCAATGAAGGTCTGGCTCCGCCGGTGAATCTGATCCTCACGGTTGGCCCGAACAACGCCCTCACGCTGCAGTGGAACCAGGTTCCCAATGCCACCAGCTACAAGGTTTACTATGCCACAGTACCCGAGGGACCTTGGACGGCTTTCCCCGGCTCGGTGATCGACAATGATACTGAAGACGGGATTGTGACCTATCCTCTGGGACAGAGCCAACAGCACATGTTTTATCGGGTATCCTCGATAAAATAAGGTTAAGGGCGTATAGGACGAAAATCGCACTGACCGTAAGGAGACCTACAGACATTTCAAAGTAATAGACCGACACTGAAAACGTCAAATTGCCATCACATGGACATTTGAAGTTTTCAGTGCGGTTCTATATTTGGCTCACAACCGGTAACTGGCCAGACTGCCCGCCTCACTTATCAGAAAACGTTTTACACATAGCCACGTAAGGAAAACAATGCCCCCATCATCTACACACAGCGATATTGAGCGGATCATGAAAAGAAAGACCAAGACCCTGATATTCCCCATCTTTTTGCCAATGCAAGGCTGCAGAGAGAGGTGTATCTATTGTGATCAGAATCTGATAGCCTCAGATGAGGCTATAGACTATGATCAGCAGCTTGAGCTGGCCAAGACCTTCCTGCAGGCGCATAGCGGCAAAGCGAGGCAGGTGGCTTTTTATGGGGGAACTTTTACGGGTTTGGAGCAGGGTAAAAGGGATGCGCTCATCTCGGCCTTGAAGGGCTATCTGGATGAGGAGGCGAGCTTCAGGATTTCCACACATCCTCTGTTTATCAATGAGGAGATAACCCGCTGGTGCAAAGAGAGTGGGATCAAGACGATAGAGCTGGGCATTCAGGATTTTGATGAGGCGGTGCTGAGAGCTTCAGGGCGCAATTATACCACGGAGGAAGCAGTTACAGCTTGTAAGTTGGTCAAGGATGCGGGGCTGGAATTGGGGGTGCAGTTGATGCCGGGGCTGCCGGGATCCAGCCCGGACAGTCTCATCTTCAATCAAACACAAGTAGAGCGGCTGAAGCTGGATTTCCTACGCTTGTATCCCGTGATCGTGATCCGGGGCACCGTCTTGCATCAGATATGGCTGCGGGGTGAATATCAGCCCTTGAGTTTGGAGGAGGCGGTGGCTCAGTGTGCTGACTGGCAGCAGTTTTGTGAGCGGGTGGGAGTGAAGATAATCAAGATGGGTTTGCCTTCGCAGATGGATCAGAGCAGCATTGTGGCGGGGCCTTGGCATCCAGCCTTCGGTCAGTTGGTGCAAGCGGAGCTCTTGGTACGCATTTTAGAGCAACAAAATGAACCGGATTCGATAATAAAACTGGACAAAAAACAATGGGCACTAATAATGGGGAACAAGAAGATGTATCTTGAGGTTTTGCAGCGGCGGATACCGGGATCTCGGGTGGAGCTGGTTAAGTCGGATACTGCCAAAGCAGAGCGTGGTAACAATATAACGAACTTTAAATAAGAGCAATTAGGAGTTTTAAGATGAAGCGCGCAGTCTTGTTTCTCTTGGTTATCCTGCTGTTTGTAGTCAGTTGTGAGATCGAGAAGCCGGTATTCCCTGAGTGGGATGTAAAATTGCAGGTTCCGCTGATGAATCGGAGCTTTTTTGTTTCCGATCTGGTGGATAGCGTCAATATCGTCTTGGGTGATGATGATGTGTTGGTTTTGCGAGGCACGGGTTTTGCCTACACTCAGCAAGACGTCAAAGTGAACTTTATGCCTCAGGTTAATGTTGCCAATGTTCCCTTGATTTCGGGGATGCAGCAGCCGCTCAGCGCTCCCTTAGCCGATGCTCAGAACAGGGTGGAGCTTTGGTATGGCATCATCAGCTCTGGAGTGGTGAAGGCACGCTTCAGCAACGTCAGTCCACAGTTGCAGCAGGCAAAGCTCACTTTCAACGATATTCGCAGGCCGGATGGCAGCGTCTTTGAGATCGCTTTTGATGGCAGCACGGAGTGGGTGTCTCATTCTTTGGCGGGTTGTACGATTGGCAATGCGGATTTGTCTGCTGAACTTGAACAACTAAATGTGAATGTTACGGTGCAATCCAGCCTGCCAAATGGAACCAACGTGGGAACGCTGGACTTGCGCTTAAATGAGAAAATCCACCTGGCGGAACTGCACGGTTTACTCCACAATTTTGATATCCCCGTTTTGGAAAATGCCGGCACGATAGAGATTAACTATCCCGAAAACATGGAAAACGCCATCCGCCTTTTAGAGGCCAAGCTCAAGCTTAGTATCCAAAATGAAGTTGGCTTTGCCTGTGAGATTCAAGGCACGATGAAAGCGGAAAGGACGGATACCGGCGAAACGGTGATAGTTCCTTTGGTGGATAATGAGGGCAACAATCTGACCATCCCTCCCTCAGACGCAAATGGGCCGGGAGAGGGAGTATTCATCATCGAGAACGGCATTGGCGAAATGATGCAGATCATGCCCAATAAGGTCAGCCTGCTCAATATGAAATACATCGTCAGAAATGATCTGATGGATGGGATTGGTTCGCTGCGCTATACGGATAGGGTTTTGGCAAATTATCAGGTGGACGTGCCCTTCACGATGATCATCCTTGATTCCTACCTCAAATTGAAGGAACCCATAGAGCTGACGATTGATAAGGATAACCGGAAGTTGTTTGAAAACCATGTGGAGAATGCAGACCTTCAGTTTTTGGTGCTCAACAAGCTGCCCTTGGGCTGTGATCTGCAGATGCTCTTTTCCACGCAACCGGTGGTGGATCACACTGACCCCAGTACCTATCTGCTCAAAAAAGAGGTGACGCTGCACTCCTTCCAGTGGGTGGAAAACAATCCGAATCACCCCAGTGTAAATAGTAACGGCGAACAGCTCATCAGTTTGAGTCTCAGCCAGGAGGAGATGGAAGTATTCACCAATCCCACCCTCTATCTCAACCTGGTGTTTACCATGGAATCGACAGATCAGCCCATCACCATCAAAGGCTCGCCCGCAGATTACGTGAGAGTGAAAAGCATGATCATTGCCGATCTGCACGTGACGGAGGATATATGAGACGCCTCCTTTTCCTGCTGCTGATCTTTCTCTTAGCCCTGCCTCTGTTGGGTAGAAGCTTTACCGGAAGGCCGATGATGTTTGCCGGCAGCTACATGATGCGTGCGCATGGTAGCGAGGCAATGTATTGGAATCCCGCACTTTTAAACGTGCATAACATAGATGTTTGGTGGCCGCTGCTGGATACAGGGATGATGATTTCCAACAATACCTTCGATCTGGAATTTTACAACCGCATCATGGAAAAGGGCCAGATTTCGAATGAGGATAAGGACCTGTTGATCAAGAAGATGGATGGTAGCCTCAGGCTGCAAATGTTAGCCCAAACAAGCTTGTTGGGCGTCAACATGGGTGGCGTGGCATTGTCGTCATCCTTCCATCTCTGCAACAAGGCTGCCTTTAGCGAAAACTACCTCAAACTCTTGCTCTATGGCAACGCAGAAGATGAATATACATTCAAACACAGGCACAACAACCTTGCCTCGCTCTCCTTTGCGGATGTCACCGTGGGCTTGGGAGATATAGCTTTGCCACTGCCCGAGAAGTATCCAGAGGTCAAGTTTGGCTGGTCTGGCAGTTTCCTGCTGGGCATACATGAGATGAAGACCACCAAGTTCAACGGTGTTTTACGCTCAGATTTTGATGGCTTCCATCTCAGCCAGGATGTGGTTATGAGAAAGGGTATAGGCGGATTTGGCTTTAAAGGGATGGTTGGCTTTGCTGGCAAATTGGACGACAACCTCAAAGTTGGGCTCACGTTGGATAACATATTAGGCAATATCCAGTGGGTTTTGGGCAAAGAAGAAACACACTACAAAATCACGGCAGACAGCGTGTATGTGGCGAATTTGGAAGATGCGTACATCGTGCGTAAACAAGAAGACTTCAAGATCAAATCATACAGTACCAGATTTCCGATGGAGCTGAATTTGGGAGCCTTGTATGATGCCAAGATGGTGAGCTTGTCGGCGGATATCAAGCAGGGCTTTGGCGAATCGCAACTCACCTCCAAGACGCCAAACCTAAGCTTCGGTGCCGAATTTAAGCAACTTAGCTTTTTACCCATCAGGGTGGGTTTTTCCACCGGCAACAGCACCACCCCTTGGCGGGTTGCCTACTCTGTGGGATTGCGCGCCAAACCAATTGAGCTGAGCCTTGGCATGCAATCCATCAATTCCCTGTTCCCAGGTTATAAAACCAAAGGTCTCTCTTTCGGATTCTCGTTTAGAACTGGTATCTGATGCTGGTCTTTGTCATTAGCTTGCTGATCTCAGCTTTGGTGGCGGTGTTTTTGTACCACCGTGCCCGGCCTGCCATCAGCAAAGGCAGAGCCTTGAGCCTCACCGCGCTCCGGGCGATCACGCTCTTCATCGCCCTGATGCTGCTCTTGAGCCCGGTCTACAGTTTCCTTCGTACCCGTAAATTGAGGCCGGAAGTGATCCTGCTGACCGACAATTCCCAGAGCATGGAAAATGGCGGTAAAAGCGCATTTATGAAACAGCAGGCCAGAGAGTTGGAGGACAAATACAATCAGGCGGGCTACCGGGTGCTCAAGCACAACTTTGCCTCCGGCTTGAATGGTGACAAATCCGACACCCGCCTTACACCCACGCTGCAGGAACTGGCATCTGCTCACGATCTCTCGCAGGTGCAAAACATTGTGCTGCTCAGCGATGGCTGGCTCAAGGATGAGGATTTGGGGCAGATCAAACAACTGGGCTTGCCCATTAGCACCATCGCAGACAGCAGCAAGTTTGTAGAGATCGATCTTGAGGTGAGCAGCCTGCGCAACAACCGGCATGCCTATAGGGGAGAGCCGGCGCTGTTTAAGGCAGAAGTGATGTCCCGCAACTACAACGGGCCGGCGCAGGTGCAGCTCCTCATCAGGGATAAGGTGCTGCTCTCCAAGGATATAGTTTTGACGGCAGACGAGGCGCAGAGCGTGGAATTCAATCATACCTTCCAGAGCCTCGGTTTCCAAAACCTGCAGGTGCGCATCCATGCAGCCGGAATCAAAGAGAAGGCTTTGGGAAACAACTCCTATCCCACCGCGGTGGAAGTGTTGGCGGATAAAGAACAGATCTATCTGATCACGGATAAGATCGCCTGGGACAACAAGTTTATCAGCGATGTGATCCTGGCCAACAACCGCTGGCAGAGCACCAACTTCACGCTGCAAAACGGTGTGATCAAGCAGGGTGAGAGGCAGGTGAACGCTTTTGGTTCCAAGCTGCCGGCGGTCTTGGTAGTAATCAACAACGGTGGGCTGAAAGCGGATGCCAAACTGGTGGACTTGGTGCGCAGAGCGCATGCATCTGGAAGCGGTATCCTCTGGCAGGGCATGCCCTTAGCCGAGCTGTCATCTGTCCTTGCACTGTCGCCCTCAAACGTGAGCGGCAACTATCAGGGCTTCCTCAAACTCACCTCGCAAAACCAAGCCTATCCGCTCATCAATATCGAAAGCGGTGAGATGAAGAATATCCCGCCTCTGGATTTTTACTACCTTAAAGCCTCACCCGATGCGCAGATCCTCGCTACCATAGATCAACAGGCAGAACCGCCCGCAATCGCACTCAGAGCCACTTCCGGCAAAGTGATCAACCTTGGATTTCTCAACCTCTGGCGCTGGCAATTGCAGAGTCCGGGCTCCAGTTACAAGGATATTTTCACCAATATGCTCACTTGGTTGGGCAAAGGCTCGGCCTCCTCTTTCAGAGCCATTTATGAGAATAGCTACTTCCAAAATGAACAGTTTACCATCAGCCTCAGAGCCGAAGATGCCATCAAGGAGGTGAGGGCAGACCTGAGCCCCACGCTCAAGATCAAAGATGAAAATGGCAAGGATGTTTATAGCGACTTTATGACGCATGGGGAAGAGGATTATCAGGCTACGCTCAGTTTGGGCAAAGCGGGCAATTACAGCTTTGAAATCAGCGATCCCGCCTCCAAAGAGAAGATAGCCGGCAGCTTCAACGTGGCCAAAGGCTCACTGGAAGAACGTGATCTGCACTACAATCTGCCACTGCTGCAATGGCTGGCCTCTGAAAGCGGTGCCCGGGTGCTGAACCAAAGCGAGGTGGAAAAGCTGAGTCCGCCCGAAGCACAAGCGATCAAGGAGACCAGTATGTTTGAGCTGCCCTTGTATCGCAAATGGTATGTGCTTGCGCTGTTTCTGATTGCCTTTGGCGTGGAGCTCTTCTTCAGGAGAAGGTGGGGGATGCTTTAGGCGACTGCGTCGCCCAGTAGTCAGTAGCCAGTCGTCAGTAGTCAGTCGCTGCGTAAGTTTCGGGGATGGGTGTGCTGGTAGCTAAGATCCGGACAGCTCTGGAGTTCTTTGTTTTTCCCACGAATTACACGAATTACACGGATTATGTGATGTAGAGTCGCTCGTCGGAGCGACCAAAAATGTACGGGCGCTCGCCGTAGCGCCGCATCTAAACGCAGCCTGCAGGTGTCATCTCTGCCGGCATGGGAAGGGTCGTTATGGGGTAAGCAACCGTACTGCTGAACTGACGCAGTTGCCGATACTCGCAATAGTAAAGTAGATAGCAGCTTTACCCCTATATGAGAAGCGAGCTTTGCTCGCTGGCGGCGGTTCGGCGACCGCCGGCTACATACTTGGGCGCCTGCTCCTTCCTTGCTTACCCGCCCGGTGATTACTCGGTGCCACTCGGGAAAAACCCGAGTATCGCCACGGCATCGCCCTGCGGGTAAGCAAGGAAGGAGTGGGTGATGCGGCTGTGCTGCAAGAGGGAGAGAGGGAGAGCAGTTTCGCAGGTTTCCAAGATACGCATGCTCAAAGCTGGGATAGGAGACAATAAGCACCAAGGATTCTTCCACGAAAGAACGCGGGCTTTTGGCAAAAAGCTGTAAAGCCGTATTTATCGGCAATACTATAGCTTAGGCTCTGCCCGTTTGTGAGTTTCTCTTCAAAAATCAAAATAGTGATTGACAGAAAAGGCCTCCCCGTAAACGATGATCCCCACTGCGTAAAAAATAGTAATACCGCGTAGCACAAGTCCTGACAATTGCAAGGACTTATAGTTCTTTAGGAGGAACCAAATGTTATCCTTTCACCGGGGTACTCTGATAGAGTATCATGGTGGCGGGGGAGGAATGTCCCCTGCCGAATCCAATTGTAATCATTATTACGATCGAGCTCCCTTGCACGAGGGTGGAGCCTTGCTCTGTCCTTTATTGGTAAGGGGGTTTTTCAAGCTTAATAAGTGGAGGAACCAGTGAGTCAACACGACAACCGCATCCGCATAAAGTTGAAAGCATACGATCATCGTCTTCTTGACCATTTTGTGGCAGAAATAGTAAAGAGCACCCGCGGCACAGGCGCCAAGGTTATCGGCCCTATTCCCCTTCCCACAGATAAGTCTGTTTACACGATCTTGCGTTCACCTCATGTTGATAAGAAATCACAAGACCAGTTTCAGATGCTGGTCCACAAAAGACTGATCGACATCATGAATCCTACCCAGCAGACGACCAATGCGCTTAAGAATTTGGATTTGCCTGCTGGCGTTCATGCCGAGATCAAGGCCAACGCCGGGAGATAAGCCATGTTGGGATTGATTGGAAAGAAAATAGGCATGACGCAGATATTTGACTCCGACGGCAGAGTCATTCCGGTCACCGTATTGAAGGCCGGTCCTTGCCGTGTCGTGAGCAAACGCAGCGTGGAAGATCATGGTTATGAGGCTCTTCAACTGGGTTATGAAGAGATCAAAGAAAAGAATTGTCCCCGTCCTGTGGCTGGTCATTTCAAGAAGAATGGCAGCCCCTTATATCGTTATTTGCGCGAGTTCCGCCCCAGTTACGGACAAGATATCGACGCATATGAAGTTGGAACCGAGCTCAAGGTCGATATGTTCGATCTTTCAGATACCGTCACCGTCACAGCCAATTCCAAAGGTCGTGGCTTTGCCGGTGTGATGAAGAGGCACAATTTTGGCGGCTTCGAACAGAGTCATGGCGTACACGAGTCATTTCGTGGGCCCGGCTCCATCGGCCAGTGTGCCACACCCGCTCGCGTTTTTAAAGGCACTAAACTGCCCGGTCAGATGGGCGATGAGCGCGTCAGCGTTCGCCATCTGAGAGTGGCCAAAGTGGATCTTGAGAATGGATTGATCATGGTCAAAGGCGCCGTGCCTGGCCATCGCAATTCCCTCGTCCTGATCCAGAAAGAGCGTTAAAGGGAGATAGCATGGTTAAAGCAATAAAGTTTGATGCAACCGGTCAGCAAGTCGCAGAAGTGGAACTCCCCTCTGCGATCTTTGATGTCGATGTAAACTCCCCCAAAGTGCTGCTGCACGAAGTGATCACCATGTATCTGGGCAATCAGCGTCAGGGCACCGTTCAGAAAAAGAACCGTGCGATGACCGCTGGTAGCACCCGTAAGCTATTCAAGCAGAAAGGCACGGGTAGTGCCCGTATGGGTTCACGTCGGACACCCGTCCGCGTGCATGGTGGCCGTGCTTTTGCGGTCTATCCCAAAGATTGGTATCGCAAGATCCCACGCACCAAGAAGCGTCTCGCCCTCAAGGTGGCTCTCACGGATAGAGCCCGTGCAGGCCGCATCTTCATCGTGGAATCTCTCAATTTTGATAAACCAAGCACCAGGAGTGCCGTGGAACTGCTCAACCGCATGCTTCCGGAACGTGGTCGCAAACTTGTGATTACCGACGGACATCATATCCCCACCGTGAAATCATTTGCCAACATTCCGGATGTGATGACAGACCGTGCGGACAGCCTGCACGCCTATGAAATCCTCAAAAGCAGCTACCTGCTTTTCACCGAGGAAGCACTCAAAAAAGTCGAGGAGGTCTTTGCAAAATGATCCATCCACGCAATATAGTTATCGCTCCGATCATCACGGAAAAGAGCTCGCATCAGGCCGCTCACAACAACACCTATACCTTTAAGGTGAGCATGAATGCCAACAAGATCGAGATCAAGAAAGCCATCGAACATGTGTTTTCAGTGAAAGTGGTGAATATCAACACCATCCGCATGTTTGGCAAGCCCAAGAGCTTGGGACGCTACAATGGCAAACGTCCGGATTGGAAGAAAGCGATTGTCACCCTTAGAGAAGGCGATACCATCGCCGATTTTGAAGCATAAATGAGGTATTAAAATGGGAATTAAGAAATACAAACCTATCACCCCGTCTATGCGCTTTCGCACAGGTTACTCCTTCGAGGAGATCACCTGCACCAAACCAGAAAAGTCTCTGCTCAAACCCGTTCGCAAAAGCGGTGGACGCAACAACCAAGGCCGCATCACCTGCCGTCATATTGGTGGTGGACACCGTCGTCACTACAGGATCATCGACTTCAAGAGAGACAAAATCGGCATTCCTGCCAAAGTCGCTACCATCGAATATGATCCCAACCGCACAGCCCGTATAGCTCTGCTGCATTATGTAGATGGCGAAAAGCGTTATATCATCGCTCCTGAAGGCTTGGAAGTGGGCAGCAAAGTAATGAGTGGTCCCGATGCTGAAGTAGCGATTGGGAACGCCCTTCCTCTGGAAAAGATTCCCTTGGGAAGCACAGTGCACAACATCGAGCTCAAGCGTGGTCGTGGCGGTCAGATCGCCCGTAGTGCCGGCACCTTCGGTCAAGTGGTGGCCAAAGATGGCGATTACGTCCATGTGAAGATGCCCTCAAACGATGTGCATCTGATCCGCAAAGAGTGTCTTGCCACTTTGGGAAGTGTCAGCAATAGTGACCATAGCCTGATCTCCCTGGGTAAAGCCGGCCGCAAACGCTGGATGGGCATCCGTCCTACCGTGCGTGGCGTGGCGATGAACCCTGTGGATCACCCCATGGGTGGTGGAGAAGGTAAGACCTCCGGTGGTGGTCATCCTGTCTCGCCTTGGGGCAAGCCAGCCAAGGGCGGTAAGACTCGTAAGACCAAGAAATACAGTGATAAATACATCGTGAAAGCGGTTAAAAAGAGATAAGGGAGAATAGAAAATGGCACGTTCAATTAGAAAAGGCCCCTTTGTTGACGATCACCTGCTCAAGAAGGTGGACGTCCTCAATGAAACAAACAAGAAAAACGTGATCAAGACTTGGTCGCGCCGCTCAATGATCCTGCCTTCCTTTATCGGCCACACTTTTTCGGTGCACAATGGCCAGAAGTTTGTCCCCGTGTATGTTACGGAGAATATGGTTGGTCATAAGCTGGGCGAGTTTTCACCCACGCGCACCTATCGCGGTCACAAAGATAAAAAGAAGAAAGGCAGATAAGGATAGGTAAACATGGAAGCAACAGCAAAACTTAGATTTGTCCGCGGCTCAGCTCGTAAAGCGCGCTTGGTGTTGGATACCATTCGTGATAAGAGTGTCCCCGAAGCGCAGCGTTTGCTCAAGTTCTCACGTCGCCGCTCTGCCGCAATCATCAATAAACTACTGGATTCGGCCATC